>Ga0081455_10000071_pt1 | contig 110373 bp, 112 predicted proteins | sample TabmetS3T2R1_FD_70207 | JGI IMG/M metagenome (GOLD analysis project Ga0081455, IMG submission 70207) | Tabebuia heterophylla rhizosphere microbial communities from the University of Puerto Rico - S3T2R1 | ecosystem: Host-associated > Plants > Roots > Rhizosphere ... | reverse complement strand
ACCTCTATGGGGCAAACCGTGCGGTTACCGCTAACGGCGGACAGTCGACGCTCCGAGAGCTAGCTCCCGTGGAGGGCTACCCGGCTATTCAAAGCACTCAGGGCTATGCGGGTGACCAGGGCTGTATCCTTCTCGTTGGTCTTAGCAACACCGACCTGTATGGAGTCAAGGTCTTCCTCAGTCAACGTCATCCGTACTACAAGGATGCCTGTGGGTTGGCCTCGAAGGTGGCCGCCTTCGCGATCCGGTACCTGGAGGCCCAGTGACGCGGGGGGCCACGGACGCACCTACCTACGGGTTACAGCGGTGTCGAGATCTACGAGCCGATTGACGTCAAGCCCGACGCTGAGCAGGACATATCCGACGCTGCGCGCGAGGTGTAGGACGCTCGCGACGCCTCGACCTGGCAGGGCCCTGGCGCCGATGCGCGAACGGCGGTCAGCACGGTACTCACGAACTTCGAGCAGACCTAGCTCTCGCTTGATTCAACGTTGTTCAAACACCCTCGGTGTTGATATTGTCCCTCCATGTGGCCGCAGGGGGTGCGGCCACATGCGTTCTCGGCGCGGGGGGAGCAGGACACGATGACGCAGCCGAGCGGCCTGGGTGGCCTCCAAGGCGAGTTGCTGAGCACGGCGTCGGGGGCTCCTGCGCCGGCGGGCGCGCCGCCACTGCCGTTGCCGGTCACCGGCGAGGTGCAGGTGACGCAGGGGCAGTTACCGGCACCGCCGCCTGACCCTTCCGCGGCCGGTGTCGCCGCGGCGACAGCTGCTTTCTCGGCGGCCTATTCAGGCAAGGGTTGGAAGTTCGACATCGATGGCCTGAACGACGTCATTAACGGTGTGCAGGACGTGATCGACCTTCACCTGAGTCAGGTGGGCATGCGTATGCAGATCCGGGCGCCCGGCGACGAGGTGGCGAGCGATCGTTACGCCGCAGCAGCAAATGCATCACTGCGGGCATTCAACGAGGCGCATGACGCGAACACCAAGTATCTGCGGGCCTATGCGGATACCTTGCGCGAGGTGCGAGACGCTTATCTCCGGCAGGACCACGAGGCGCTGGATGCGCTGCGTGGCGCGGCGGGAAAGGACTGATCTGATGGGACACCGGCGCCTGGCTGGCGCGGTCGTGACGTGCGTGATTCTGAGTTTTGCGGTGGGCTGTGGAAGTGCTGATGGGCTCGGCAGCGGCGCGGCTTCAAAGTCTTCGGCACCGTCATCGACTGCTCCGTTGCTTCCGCGAGACGGCGCGCCGGCGGTAGCAGACCCGCTGAGCCTGGCGCCCCTGGTGCAGGATCGGTGTGCGGCGCCCACGAAGGACCAGATAGAGACGCTGGGCGGTGCGGTGAGGACTGTGATTCCCGATTCGGGTTTCGTTGATGCTGGCGGTCCGAACACAGGCTGCGGATGGATCCTCGCGGATGGACTGGGGAATATCGTGGGTGGTCCTGTCACGTCGGTGCACGAGGGCTTGTCCGACCTCTATGGGGCAAACCGTGCGGTTACCGCTAACGGCGGACAGTCGACGCTCCGAGAGCTAGCTCCCGTGGAGGGCTACCCGGCTATTCAAAGCACTCAGGGATTCGAGGGTGACCAAAGCTGCATCGTGCTGGTCGGTGTGAGCAACACCCAGGTGTACGGGGTCCGGACGTCCATTAGCCAGCGTCACCCCTATTTCCGAGACGCCTGCGGGTTGGCCTCGAAGGTGGCCGCCTTTGCGATTCAGTATCTGAAGACCCGGTGACAAGGGGAGTCGTAGGCGCACCTACGTACCGGTTACAGAGGTGTCGAGATCTACGAGCGGATTCCCGCCAAGCCTGGCATTGAGCACGACGTCGCCGGGAAGTCGGGCGAGCTGCAGACCAGGTTGGCCGGGGTCTGGCGGGGCCGCGTGTGCCGATGCGGCGAACGTCGGCATGACCTGGCCTTGACAGTGGTGGCTGCGGCGCTGAGCAACTTAGAGCAGCCCTAGCCTAGCCCGATTCAACGCTGTTCAAACACCCTCGGTGTTGATATTGTTCCTCCATGTGGCCGCAGGGGGTGCGCCCATATGCGTTCTCGGCGCGGGGGGAGCAGGACACGATGACGCAGCCGAGCGGCCTGGGCGGCGTGCAAGGTGAGTTGCTGAACACGGCGTCGGGGGCGCCTGTGCCGGCGGGCGCGCCGCCGTTGCCGGTGATCGGTGACGTGCAGGTGGCGCAGGGGCCGGCGTCGGCTCCCTGCCCGACCCGAAGGCCGCTGGCGCCGATGCCTCGAAGGCGGCCTTCGCGGCCGCGTACTCCGGCAAAGGCTGGGAGTTCGACGTGGGCGGCTTGAGCGTAGCGATCAACGGAAGCCGAGACCTCATCGAATTGGATCTGTGGCAGGCGGATGTGCGCGCCGGGGCGGCCACCAGGGAATGAAGACGCGAATTCGTCTTTTCGGGCCTTCAATGAAGCGCACAGCGCGAAGTTGGAGTTCTTGCAAGCCTATGGTGAAGCGTTGCGCCGGGTGCGGGACGCCTACCTTCGGCACGATCAAGGGGCGCTGGATGCGCTGCGCGGATCACCGGGAAAGGACTGATCCAATGGCGTACCGGCTCGTCGTCGGCGCGGTGGCGACCTGTGCGATCATGAGTGTCGTCGCGGGGTGTGGAAGTGATATGGCGTCCGGTGGCCCTTTGCCTTCGGCGTCGTCCTCGGCGAGTTCTGGGCTCCCGCAGGATGGGGCTCCGAACGTAACGGACCCTTTGAATCTCGCTCCCTTGATCCAAAACCACTGCGCAGCGCCCTCGTCGGAGCAGATCCAGACGCTCGGTGGTCCACTCAGGTTGACTGATCCCGATTCGGGCTTCATTAGCGCGGGTGGTCCCAACACCGGTTGTGGGTGGGTCTTCACGGACGGGCTCGGACAGATCGTCGGCGGCCCGGTGACGTCCGTGCAGAACGGCCTGTCCGAATTCTATGGGGCCAATGCTGATGCGGCGGCGAGCGGCGGTCTGCCGACATTGCGAGAACTGGCTCCCATCGAGGGGTATCCGGCGATTCAGAGCACCGAGGGTTACGAAGGGGACCAAAGCTGTGTCCTGCTGGTCGGTGTCAGCAACACCCAGGTTTACGGCGTGAAGATCTTCGTCAGTGAGCGCCATCCGGACTACAAGGATCCGTGTGGCCTGGCCTCGAAGGTTGCCGCCTTCGCTATTCAGTATCTGAAGACCCGGTGAAAAGGGGGAGTCATGGGCGCACCTACGTGCACTGGTTACAGCGGTGCCGAGATCTACGAGCGGATTCACGCCAAGCCCGGCGCTGAACAGGACATGCCCGACGCTGCGCGCGAGGTTCAGGCCGCTCGCGACGCCTACAACAACGTCGCCGGGACGTTGGGGAAGCTGCAGACCAGGTTGGGGGAGATCTGGCAGGGCTCGGGCGCCGATGCGGCCCACGGCGGCATGACCCGGGCTTTGACGGCGGTCAACGCGGCACTCACCAACTTCGAGCAGACGAAAGCATCCCTGGACAACCAGTCGTTCGCCTTCAACGGGGTCAAGACGAACGTCGTCAAGATGGACAAGGGCCGGCCGGACGACCAGGGGATCACCGACTACCTCTCGATCGGCGCCAGCGATGCCGAGAAGGCCGCCGCGCAGTGGGACACCGACAACAAGCACAACATCGAGTGGTATGACCGGTACAACTCGTCGACCACCCCCAACCAGAGCCAGCTGCCACCCGCGTACCAGCACGTCACGGACGCCGCGGACGCGCCCGCTGCGCCACCCTCGACCCAGCAGGTGGCCCCCGTGGTTCCCGGCGGCACCGGTGGGCCCGGGAGGACCGGCGGCGCGACCGGCGGAGCCCGGCGCGCCGGAACCACCGCGAACTCGCGAGGTGGTAGCGGACAGGCCTACGTGCCTCCAGCCCGCTTCGCCCCGCCTCCGCTCCCCGCGCCCCTCCCGCCGGGGGCACCGGTCGGCAGCGTCGATCAGGCCACCGCCACCAGCGGCTACGTGCCTCCCGGGCAAACCCCGGCCGGCCACGGCTGGAGTGGTCCGGCCGGCGGCTACGACCGGCCCGGCGGGCCCAGCAGCGGGTTCGGCCCCGGCGGCTCCAGCAGCGGCTTCGGGCCAGGCGGCTTCGGTCCTGGCGGTTCCGGCGCAACCGCAGGCGGCTCAGGCAGCCCGGCAGGACGATTCGGCGCCGGGGGCTCCGGTGGGCGCGGCGCGGGCTGGGGCCCCGGGCGCGGCATGCCCGGCGCGGAGCCCGGAGAGGGGCGCCGAATGGGTGCCGGCTCTCTGTCCGAGAGCGCCGCCATGCGCGCCAACCCGGCCTCGGCCACGCGGAGCAGCGCGGGCGCGGGGCCCGGCGGCATGGCCGGCGGAAACCGGGGCCAGGGCGCCGACGACGACGAGTACCAGCGCAAGCTGGCGGTGCCCGGTGACGACCCGGACGACATCTTCGGCGGCGACCTGCCGCGCGCGTATCCGCCGGTCATCGGCGAGTAGGTCCGATGCTGGGCACCGAACTGGCGATCAGCCTGCAGACTTTCACGACCGTGCTGGCCCGGTACAACCTCGGCGAACCGCACATCACGCTCGTCGGCGGTGAGCAGTGGTACCCGCCCGAACAGCGGGGCCAGCTGGTCGACGCGGCACACGAGGAACTGGCCGCTCTGGGATTGTTCCAGCGCGGGCGGATCGACGAGGGGTTCCTCGACACCGTCCGCCTGCTCCAGCGGCCGAGCGTCGAGTACTACGCGTTCTGCCGCGTCAGCGACAAGCCATCCTCGGTGCGGGCAGCGTTCGCCGGTGAGCGGGGGATCGTCGCGGTGAGCGATGCGCTGACGCTCCGCTTGCTGCCCACCGAGCCCTTCCGGGCAGCGCTGGACGCCGCGCATCAGCTGCCGGACACCCCGCCCGCCGCCCTGCACTCGCTGTCCTGCGCCCTGATCGACTACGAGGCGATCGCTCGTGGTGAGACCCTGCGCGGCACCGCCAGCGTCGCCGACGCGAAGCGGGCGCTGACCTGGCTGAAGAAGCCCTGGACCGGCTCCGGCCAGATGTACGCGGCGATCCGCGACTACAGCGGCCGGCGGGTGCGGAGCGAGGAACGCGCCTACTGGTTCGACACGAGCGACGGCCGCTTCGTCGCCCACGTGGACAGGAGCGGCTGGCTACGGATCCTCGGCGCCGACGCCGGTGAAGTCGCCGGACTCTGGCAACGGCTGGAGACCGGTATCCGCCACTGAGCTGGTGCGTTCGGGCGGAAGAAGAGCCCGGACGGGCCAAATGTCGCGCCGGGCGTCGCACTGGTCCCAGGTGTCCCGCTACCCTCAAGGGTGAAGCACGTGCGTGTCGGTACCGCCCGGTGGGGAAGCCGAGCGGCACGACTCGTGCCGAAGGGCACGGTGACGTATGCCGTCGAACAACAAGGACGTGCCCGCCGTTGGGCAGGTCCAGTTCCTGACGGTCGCCGAGGTGGCCGCGCTGATGCGGGTCTCCAAGATGACCGTCTACCGGCTCGTGCACTCGGGCGAGCTACCGGCCGTTCGCGTCGGCAAGTCGTTCCGGGTGCCCGAGAAGGCAGTCCACGAGTACCTGCAGAGCGCCTACTTCGATGTGGGTTAGGCCGGGGGCCCGCGCCGACGTGCGGGCCCGCCCGGTAACCTTGAAGGCCGCTCGTGCCTGTAGCGCTTCAACTCTTTGGACGTTGCGCTGGGCAGCGTGTGAAGCAGACGAATCGTGAAGGAGCACCCGTGGGCTCGGTGATCAAAAAGCGCCGCAAGCGCATGTCCAAGAAGAAGCACCGCAAGTTGCTGCGCCGGACGCGGATGCAGCGTCGCAAGCAGGGCAAGTAAGTCCTGCGCGAACGCTTCGCGACGCGGCCCGTCCGGATTCCCGGGCGGGCCGCTCGCCATTTCGGGTGATCAGTGACCAAAGTCCCTTGACCTGGGTTAATAGCGTGTTATGACTCCTGACTCGCGCCCGGTTGCGGGGTAGCATCGGCGACTGCCGCGAACACCACATCCCACACCCTTGTCAGGGGGTTTCATGGCGTCCAATGTCGTGCTGGTCACCGGGGTCGGCGGCGAACTCGGAGGCAGGCTGCTGGTACGGCTGGGCAACAACCCGGATCTCGAGCGCGTCATCGGTGTCGACACCGCGGCGCCGTCCAAGAAGATCTTGCAGCGCCTCGGCCACGCCGAGTTCGTCCGCGCCGACATCCGCAACCCGCTGATCGCCAAGGTCATCGACTCCGCCGAGGTCGACACGGTCGTGCACTGTTCGACCACCGTGCACCCGGCCGGCCCCACCGGCCGCACGGCGATCAAGGAAGTCAACGTCATCGGCACGATGCGCCTGCTCGCCGCATGCCAGCGCTCCCCGAAGGTGCGCAAGCTCATCGTGAAGTCCACCGCCGCGGTGTATGGCGCGGGGCCGCGCTCACAGGCCGTCTTCACCGAGGATTCCGAGCTCATCCCCGCCTCGTCCAGCGGCTACGCCAAGGACGCGGTGGAGATGGAGGGCTACGTGCGCGGCCTGGCCCGCCGACGGCCCGACCTCACGATCACCACCACCCGCTTCACCAACGTCATCGGCCCGGACGTGGACACCGTCCTGGCCCGCTACTTCGCGCTCCCGGTCGTGCCGACCGTGCTCGGGTTCGACGCGCGGCTCCAGCTGCTGCACTCCTCCGACGCGCTGGCGATCTTGGAAAAGGCCACCCTGGAGGACAAGCCGGGCGTGTTCAATGCCGGCGGCGACGGGGTAATCACCCTGTCCCAGGCGATCCGGCGCGCGGGCCGGGTCGAGCTGCCGGTGCCGCGGGGCATGGTCGGCACGACGGCGAGAATGCTGCGCGGGGCGAGGGTCGACTTCTCGGCGGACCAGGTGCGGCTGCTGAACTACGGGAGGGTCGTCGACACGACCCGGCTCGCCCAGGTGTTCGGCTACCGGCCGCGGTGGAACACCGAGGCGGCCTTCGACGATTACGTAACCGGGCGCGGGCTACGGCCGGTGCTCGACGGTGAGCGGCTGGCCGGCGCGGCGGACAAGGTGCTGGCGGCGGTCCGGTGACCAGAGAGAGGAAAGCGGGGCAAGAGAAGTGACGACCAGCGCGCAAGCTCAGGTCATCCCCCTGCACGCACCCGGGCGCGAGAAGCCGGCGGACGTACCGCCGCGCGCCGGTGAAACCCACGCCGACGCGCCCGTCGTGGCGTTCCCGGCGAAGGCCGAGCCCACCGAGGAGGTGCCGTCCCCGGAACCCGACGCGCTGTCCCGGTTGCTCGGGTTCGTGCGGCACCGGCTCACCGGCGACTATGCCGTCGACGAGTTCGGCTTCGACCCCGAGCTGACCGACGCGCTGGTGCTGCCGCCGCTGCGGCTGATGTACGAAAAGTACTTCCGCGTGACCACGCACGGTGCGGAGAACCTGCCGTCCGACGGTGGCGGGCTGATCGTGTGCAACCACTCCGGGACGTTGCCCCTGGACGCGGTGATGACGGCGGTCGCGGTGCACGACGAGACCCCGGACCACCGGCACCTGCGGATGCTCGGCGCGGACCTGGTGTTCAAGACGCCGCTGCTGGGGGCGCTGGCGCGCAAGACCGGTCAGACGCTGGCCTGCGCGGCCGACGCCGAGCGGCTGCTGTCCTCGGGTGAGCTGGTCGGCGTGTGGCCGGAGGGATTCAAGGGCATCGGCAAGCCGTTCTCGGCGCGGTACCGGCTGCAGCGGTTCGGCCGCGGCGGGTTCGTGTCGGCGGCGCTGCGGACGCGCGTGCCGATCATCCCGTGCTCGATCACCGGAGCCGAGGAGATCTACCCGAAGATCGGTGACCTGAAGCCGCTGGCCCGGCTGCTCGGGCTGCCGTACTTCCCGGTGACCCCGTTGTTCCCGGTGCTCGGGCCCCTGGGCGCGGTCCCGCTGCCAACGAAGTGGCACATCGAGTTCGGGGAGCCCATCCGCACCGACGGTTTCGCCGAGGACGACTGCGACGACCCGATGCTGGTGTTCTCGCTGACCGACCAGGTGCGCGAGTCCATCCAGACCACCTTGTACCGGCGACTGGCGGGCAGGCGCAGCCCGTTCCGGGACTGACCCCTCAGCGGCGGCGGTAGGCCATCCCGACCGCGACCGCGCCGGCGAGCGCACCCGCGCCCAGCACGGACGGCACGCCGATCTTCGCCGCCTTGCGGCCGGTGCGGAAGTCGCGGATCTCCCATCCGCGGGCGCGCGCGACCTCGCGCAGGCCGTTGTCCGGGTTGACGGCCACCGCGGTGCCGCACACCGACAGCATCGGGATGTCGTTCGACGAGTCCGAGTACGCCGTGCAGCGCCGCAGGTTCAGGCCCTCCCGCGCGGCGAGCGCCCGCACCGCGTGCGCCTTCGCCCGGCCGTGCAGCAGGTCGCCGACCAACCGGCCGGTGTAAACACCGTCGACGTGCTCCGCGACCGTGCCCAGCGCGCCGGTGAGCCCCAGCCGCCGGGAGATGATCGCCGCCAGCTCGACCGGCGTCGCCGTCACCAGCCAGACCCGCTGGCCCGCGTTGAGGTGCATCTCGGCCAGCGCGCGCGTGCCCGACCAGATCTTGTCGGCCATCAGCTCGTCGTAGATCTCCTCGCCGACCTGGTTCATCTCGGCGACCGTCTTGCCCGCGACGAACGACAGCGCCTGTTCCCGGCTGGACTGCACCCCGGTGTGCGACTCGCGGCCGCCGACCCGGAACTTGATCTGTTGCCAGGCGAACCCGGCGAGGTCCGAGGTCGTGAAGTACTTGCGGGCGGCCAGACCGCGGGCGAAGTGGAAGATCGACGCGCCCATCATCATCGTGTTGTCGACGTCGAAGAACGCGGCGGCGGTCAGGTCCGGCGGCGCCGGCGGCACGTCGAGCTGGGACTCCATGGCCACGGCGGCCTCGGCCGACGCCTCGCCGGCCATTTCGGCGAGCCGCTCGCGCTCCGGGCCATCACCCCTGCTACGCCACACGCACACCGCCTCCTGTGCTTGTCCCTGAGGGTCAGCGTAGCGAGGACGTCACGGATCCGGATCGGCCGATCCCTCCCGGACGGGCGCCCGTCCGAGGCGGGGTGTCCGGCCTCCCGGATCAGCCGATTCCGAGGCCCGGCAGGCCGGGCAGCAGCGGCGGCAGCGAGATCAGCGGCGGCGGCGTGGTCGTCGGCGTCTCCGGGGGACGGGACGGAGCCGGCGCGCTGATCGGCGGCGGCGCAACCGACGGTGCCTGGCCGCTGGTCGACGGCACGGGACCGGTCGCCGGAGGCACCACCGGCTCCGCGCTGCTGGGGGCCGTCGGCGTGGTCGCGACGCTGATCGGTGGCGGGGACACCGTGCTCACCGGCGGCGCAGGCACGGCGGACGGGGCGACCAGCCGCGCGTCCGGCGGCACGGTGCACTCGCCGGTGGCCGGCACCGCGCCCAGTTCGTCGGTTTCCCCAGTCGTGATGCGGTAGCAGGACAGCCGCCCGGACAGGGCCACCGCGCGCTCGTCGATGCTGCTCAGCAGTGCGTCCGCCTGCGCGAAACCGGTCCCCGCGCCGGTGGGCACGGCGAGGCCGTCGAGTTTGGTGCTCTGCTCGTGCGCCCAGGTCCGCAGCTGGTCGAGCAAGCCGGTGTCGCCCTGCACGGCGAGCACGGTCAACTGTGCCGTTCCCGCCTTCGCCTCGGCCGCGAACGCCGACAACGTCGTCAGGAAAGCGCTCGGATCCGGGGACGGCATCGCGCCGAGTTCGTCCAGCCGGTTGGCGGCGAACTGTAGGTGCTTCGAGCCGCGGGCCCCGTCGTCGAAGGTGAGCTGGAGCTCGGCGTCCTCGCTGGCCAGCTTCATGCCGTAGAGCGGATCCCCGGGCAGCGACCCACGCGAGAGCAGCAGCCCGAGCCCGCCGGCGAAGACGATCAGCGCCGCCGCGGCGGCGAGAACCGTCGCCAGGGTGCGCCGCCGCCGGCTGGGTTCGGCCTCCAGCTTCCGCGAGATGTCCGCGCGGATCCGCTCCTTGGTGCGCTCGTCCGGTTCGGCGGTGCGACCGAGTTCGCGCAGACCGGAGATGACCTCCAGCTCGCGCGCCGACCACCGGTCCTCGTCCACATGTGCTGCAACGACGCAAACCGTCCGGTTGTTACGCGGTTCAGCGCCAAGTGTCCGGGAGGAGTTGCGCGAGCTTGCGCACCGCGCGGTGCTGGAGTGCCTTGATCGCGCCCTCGTTGCGTCTCATGATCTGCGCGGTCTCGGACAACGACAGGCCCTGGATGAACCGCAGGACGACGCATTCGCGCTGGTCGTCGCCGAGGCCGGCGATCGCGGACAGCAGCGCGTCGCGCGTCGCGCCGGCGACGGCCCGCTGCTCCGGGCCCGCGTCGGCGCCCGAGCCGGCAGCGAACGGCGCCGTGCCCGAGTCGGCGACCTCGTCGGTGACGACCTCGAGCCGGTAGCGGCTGGACTTGACGTGGTCGAGCACGATGTTGCGCGCGATGGTGATGAACCAGGCGCCGACGTCGCGGCCCTGGTAGCTGACCGACGAGATCCGGCGCAGCGCCCGCAGGAACGTTTCGCTCGTGATGTCCTCGGCGAGCTCGCGATCGCTGAGGCGGAAGTACACGTACCGGTACACGACGCCGACGTACTGGTCGTAGAGCGCACCGAAGGCGGCCGTGTCGCCCTCCTGTGCGGCGCGGACCAGGGACCACGGCCCTGCCTGCTCGTCCGGCACCTCTGCCACGCGGGCGACCGTGCCGACGTGCTGCCCCGCTGGGCGGGCGGCAAGCCAGTTCGTCACGGCGTCTCCTCTATCCGACCAGAGTGATCATCACCACTCCGACGCGCGAGAAGCAGCATACGTGTTGTTACCCGGAAGTAGGTAGTGGTGGGTATCTCGGAAGAGGGACGATCGGCGAGCTTCCCCATGACGGGTGAGGCGGCGTCATATCGGTGCCACACTGACCCTCATGACAACGGGCAACATCGCCGGCCTGCTCTCCGGTGCCGCCGAGCAGTGGCCGGACTCCGTAGCCGTGATCGACACCGCCGCCGGTGTCAGCCTGACCTGGTCACAGCTGGACGCCGCCGCGAACGGGCTCGCGCAGCGCCTGACCGACCAAGGCGTGCGGCCCGGCGACCGCGTCGTGCTGCGGCTGCCCACCTCGGCGGACTTCGCGGTCACCCTTTTCGGCGTCACCCGCTGCGGCGCGATCGCCGTGCCGGTCTCGCCGCTGGCCCCGCGCCCGGAACTGGACATCGTGCTCGCGGACAGCGGCGCGCGCCTGCTGATCAGCCGGAGCCCGGACGACGGCACGGCCGAGATACCCGCGCTGCGGCCGGAAATCGGCCCCGGTGGGGACTTCGCCGCGAGCGGCGGCGGTGAGGACATCGCGGTGCTGTCCTACACCTCGGGCACGACCGGGCCGCCGCGCGGCGTGATGCTGTCGCACCGCGCGCTGCTGGCCAACCTCGAGCAGCTGGGGCGGCTCGACCCGCCGCCGATCGGGCACGCCGACCGGGTCCTGATCGCGATCCCGCTGTTCCACGTCTACGGTCTGGGCCCCGGCCTGCTGCTTAGTGCCGCGGTGGGCGCGACGGCGGTCGTGGCCGAGCGGTTCGACGCACGCAAGGCGCTGCAGGTCTGCGCGGAGCACCGCGTGACGGTGATCGGCGGCGTCCCGGCGATGTACGTCGAGCTGGCCGCGCTGGAGCCGGACGAGCTGGCGGCGGGCCTGGCGACGGTCCGCCTGCTCACCTCGGGTGCGGCGCCCCTGCACCCGAAGGTCCTGGCCACGATCCGGGAGAAGACCGGGCTCGGTGTCTTCGAGGGCTACGGGCTCACCGAGACGGCGCCCGTGGTGACGTCGACGCTGGTCACCGGGTTTCCCAAACCGGGATCGACCGGGCGGCCGCTGCCCGGTGTGGAGGTCCGGCTGGTCGGGCCGGACGGTTCGGGGGAGCGGGTGCCGCTCGACCCGGACGCCCCCGAGGACGTCTTCGAGGACGACGGTGACGACACCGGCCTGGTCGCGATCCGCGGCGCGAACCTGTTCTCCGGTTACTGGCCGGACGGCAGGCACGGACCGGATGCCGACGGCTGGTTTCGCACCGGCGACCTCGGGTTCGTGGACCGCGACGGCGGCCTGCACCTCGTCGACCGCGCCAACGACCTGATCATCGTCAACGGCTTCAACGTCTTCCCGCACGAGGTCGAGGAGGTCATCGGGCAGCTGCCCGAGGTCGCCGAGGTCGCGGTGGTCGGGGTGCTGGACGAGCGCAGCGGCGAGGCGGTCAAGGCGGTGGTCGTGCCGGAGCCGGGTGCGTCGCTGTCCGAGCAGCAGGTCGTCGACCACTGTGCGGCGAACCTCGCCCGGTACAAGGTGCCGCACAACGTCGAGTTCGCCGACCGGCTGCCGCATTCGCCGACCGGCAAGCTGCGGCGCGTCCAGCTGCGGGGATGATGTGCCCATGGCCCACGAAGTGACCGTGATGACCCGCCGGGGCTGCTCGACGTGCGTCGAGGCGGAGCGAGACGTCGATCGGATCTGTGGCGAGCTGGGCGTGCCGTGGCGCGCCGAGGACGTGGACACCGACCCGGAATGGCAGGCCGAGTACGGCGACCGGGTGCCGGTGATCCTCATCGACGGCGCCGAGCACGGCTACTGGAAGGTCGAGGAGGACCGCTTCCGCGCCGCGCTGGCGTAAGCGATCGGTAATCCCGTGGCGATGCCGCCGGGGCCAGACTGGTGGGGTGAGTACGAACTCGTCCGAGTCGACGCGGCTGTCCGCGCCCGTCGCCGCGCTGATCGGCGTGATCTCCCTGGTCGCCGCGCTCGGTGCGGGTCATCTGGTGGCGGGGTTCGTGGGCGCCGGCGCGTCGCCGTTCTTCGCGGTCGGTAACGCGGCCATCGACCTGACACCGGGCTGGCTCAAGGAGTTCGCGGTCCGCGCGTTCGGCACCGCGGACAAGACGGTGCTCCTGACCGGCATGGCGGCGGTGGCCGCGGCGCTCGCCGTGGCCGCCGGCCTGGCCTCCCGCCGTCGACCCGCGCCCGGCCTGGCGTTCGTCTTCGTCGTCGGCGTCCTCGGCGGCATCGCCGTGTTCACCCGCCCCGACCTCGGCCAGGTCGCGCTGCTGGCGCCGGTGGTCAGCCTCGTCGCCGGGATGGCCGTGTTCACGTGGCTGCACCGCGCCGCACTGGACGGGTGGCACGAGTCGGCGGCGCGGCGGAAGTTCCTGCTCGCCATTGCGGGTGCCGGCGTGGCCGGGATCGCCGGTCAGCTGATCGGCACGACCAAGGACGCCGCGAGTTCCCGTGCGGCGGTCGGTCCGCTGGTGCCCGCGCGGACCGCGCCGCCGGTGCCCGCGGGCGCGGACTTCGCGAAGTTCGGGACGCCCGCCTTCCTCACGCCCAACGCGAGCTTCTACCGGATCGACACCGCGCTGGTGGTGCCACAGGTGCGCACCGAGGACTGGTCGCTGCGGATCCACGGGATGGTGGACCGCGAGGTCACCTATGACTGGTCCGACATCCGGGACCGGCCGCTGGTCGAGCGGATCGTCACGCTGTGCTGCGTGTCCAACCCGGTCGGCGGGCCCTACATCTCGACCGCGCGGTTCATCGGCGTCGACCTCGCCGACCTGCTGGCCGATGCCGGGGTCGTGCCCGGAGCCGAGCAGGTCTTCTCGACCAGCGCGGACGGCTGGACGGCGGGCACGCCGGTGTCCGCGATGGCCGACCCGCGAATCGGCGCGATGCTGGCGATCGGCATGAACGGTGAGCCGTTGCCGATCGAGCACGGTTTCCCGGCGCGCCTGGTGGTGCCCGGGCTCTACGGCTATGTCTCGGCGACGAAGTGGGTCACCGACCTGGAGGTCACCACCTGGGACGCGCGCACGCCCTACTGGCTGCAGCGCGGGTGGGCCGAGCAGGCGCCGATCAAGACCGAGTCGCGGATCGACGCCCCGCGCGATGGGGTGGCCGCGGGGCAGGTGCGGATCGCCGGGATCGCGTGGGCGCAGCACACCGGGATCGACCGCGTCGAGGTGAGTGTGGACGGCGGGCCGTGGGTGCCCGCCGAGCTGTCCACGGAGGTGACGGTGGACGCGTGGCGCATGTGGTGGGCGGATGTCGGTGCCGCCCGAGGAAACCACGTCGTGCGGGTGCGCGCGACGGACCGGAGCGGCTACACGCAGACCGACCAGCTTGCCGACGTCGTGCCCGACGGTGCCACCGGCTGGCACACGATCACCTTCACCGCCAGGTGACATCGCGCTTCCGGCGAGGAAGGTGTGGTTTCGGTCATGCCGTTGACCAGCCACTTTGTGCCTGCGTTCACAAGTGGCTACCGTAATGCCGGTACCCCTCACGGCGGCCGTGCATCGAACCCGACTTTGCGGCCCGGGTCAAGGGGGAAATTCGAAGCGTGTCGACGGGTGAACGAGGAGGCCGGCGTGGTGTCACAGCGTGGCCGGCGAAACGGCGCGGCCGTCGCCCGGAAGCTGTCCACACCGGACGCCGACAACGCCCCGACGGCGGAGATGCCCGCGGTCACCGAAAACGGCGCCGAGGAGGCCCGGGTCCGCGCGATCCCGGAGGCCGCCGTCGCCCGTCTCGCGGTCTACCTGCGCGTCCTGTCGGCCATGGCCGAGCAGGGCGCGACCACCGTGGCCAGCGAGGAGCTCGCGACCGCCGCCGGCGTGAACTCCGCCAAGCTGCGCAAGGACCTGTCCTACCTCGGCTCGTACGGCACCCGCGGGGTCGGCTACGAGGTCGCCGTGCTCGTCGGGCAGCTCGAGCGGACGCTGGGCCTCACGCGACAGCACAAGGTGGCCGTGGTCGGAATCGGTAACCTCGGCCATGCGTTGGCCAACTACGGAGGCTTTCCCGGCCGGGGGTTCCCGGTCGAGGCGCTGTTCGACATCGACTCCGACCTGATCGGCGTGCCGGTCGGCGGGATACCGGTGTCGCACCTCAACGACATTCCCGAGGTGTGCTCGGAGCGCGGGATCTCGATCGGGGTCATCGCGACGCCGCCGCCCGCGGCCCAGACGGTCGCCGACCGGCTGGTCGCCGGTGGGGTGCAGTGCATCCTGAACTTCGCGCCGGTCGTCCTCCAGGTGCCCGAGCATGTCGAGGTGCGCAAGGTCGACCTGGCCGTGGAGCTGCAGATCCTGTCGTTCCACGTGGCCCGGCGAGCGGAGAACGTGGGTAACGGAATGGTGGTGCGCTAGGTGAGTGTCCTGGCCGTCGGGCTGTCGTATCGCACTGCCGACCTCGGCACCCTGGAGAAGGTCGCCATCCCGGCGACCGAGCTCGACAAGGTGCTGCACGAGCTCCAGCAGTCGCCGAACGTGAACGAGGTCATGGTCGTCTCGACCTGCAACCGCATCGAGGTCTACTCGGTCGTCGAGGCCTTCCACGGCGGGCTCACGGACATCTCCGAGGTACTGGCCCGGCAGGCCGGCTGCGCCGCCGCCGATCTCTACGACAACCTGTACGTGCACTACGCCGGTGCCGCCGTCGAGCACATCTTCTCCGTGGCCTCCGGCCTGGACTCGATGGTCGTCGGCGAGACCCAGATCCTCGGCCAGATCCGCAACTACTACGCCGCGGCGCGCGAAGCCGGTACCGTCGGCCGCACCCTGCACGAGCTGATCCAGACCACGCTGCGGGTCGGCAAGCGGGTGCACACCGAGACCGGGCTGGACCACCTCGGCGCGTCCGTGGTGTCCGAGGCCCTCGGGGAGGCCCCCGACCTGGCCGGCAAGCACGCGGTGATCGTCGGCGCGGGCTCGATGGGCGCCTTGTCGGCGAGCCAGCTGCGCAAGGGCGGCATCGGCCGGATCACGGTGGTCAACCGGACACTGGCCAATGCGGAGCGGCTCGCGGCCAACGTCACCGAGCAGGGCGTACCCGCGGTGGCGGCCGGCATGGCCGAGCTGGCCGTGCGCCTGGCCGACGCCGACGTCGTGGTCGCCTGCACCGGCGCGCAGGACGTCGTCGTCACCCCCGAACACCTGCTCGCGCGCGGCGAGCGCCCGGTCGTCGTGTGCGACCTCGGCCTGCCGCGCGACGTCCACCCCGACGTGGACACCCTGCCCGGCGTGCGCCTGGTCGACCTGGAGACCGTCCGGAAGCGGATGGACAGCCTGGGCGCGGCGGGCAGCGCCAAGCAGATCGCCCGGGCCAACGGGATCGTGCTGGACGAGGTGCGCGAGTACCTCGCCGCCCAGCGCAGCGCCGCGGTCACCCCGACCGTCACCGCGCTACGCAAGCGGGCCGCCGAGGTCGTGGACGCCGAGATGCTCCGGCTGGCCAACCGGCTGCCCGATCTCGATTCCGAGGTCCGGGACGAAGTCAACCGCACCGTGCGCCGGGTCGTGGACAAGCTGCTGCACGCGCCGACGGTGCGCGTCAAGCAGCTCGCCGCGGAGACCCAGGGCACGGACTACGCCAACGCACTGCGTGAACTGTTCGAGCTCGACCCGGCTTCGCCGGCCGTGGTGTCGAGCCCGACGGAGCGCCTGCCCAAGACAGACGGTGAAGGCAAGTGACGAGGACCATTCGGATCGGGACGCGGGGCAGCGCGCTTGCCCTGGCGCAGACCGAGCTCATCGCCGACGCCCTGCGCAAGGCCGGTGAGCAGGTTGAGGTCGTGCACGTCTCCACGGCAGGCGACCGGGACAAGCAGACGCCGGTCACCGAGCTCGGCGTCGGTGTGTACACCTCGGCGCTGCGCGAGTCTCTGCTGGCCAAGCACGTGGACGTCGCGGTGCACTCGTACAAGGACCTGCCGACCGCTCCCGAGCGGGGCATCGTGCTGGCTGCCGTTCCCCAGCGGGAGGACCCCCGGGACGCGCTGATCGCCCGCGACGGGCTGACGCTGGGTGAGCTGCCGCCGGGTTCGAAGGTGGGCACCGGAGCGGCGCGCCGCGTGGCGCAGCTGCGCGCGCTCGGCCTCGGCCTGGAGATCGTGCCGATCCGCGGCAACATCGGCACCCGGATGAAGAAGGTCTTCGACGGCGAGCTGGATGCCGTCGTTCTCGCGCGCGCCGGTCTCGTCCGCACCGGGCAGGCCGGGAAGATCACCGAGACCCTGGACCCGATCCAGATGCTGCCCGCACCCGCGCAGGGTGCGCTGGCGGTGGAGTGCCGCGTCGACGACGTGGACATCGAACACCTTCTTCGGTCCATTGTGGACGACGAAGTGACACGGGCCGCGGTGACGGCGGAGCGGGCCATGCTGGCCGCGCTCGAAGCCGGCTGCAGCGCGCCCGTCGGCGCACTCGCCGAGGTGGTGGAAGATCTCGACGCGGACGGCTCGGTCATCGAGAGCGTGTCGTTGCGCGGGGTCGCCGCCGCAGGCCTCGACGACGAGAGTGTGCAGCTGCTGCGTGCCTCGGCGGTCGCCGGCAAGAGCGAAGCGGAGCAACTCGGCCGTGACCTGGCCGCGGAGCTGCTCGACCTCGGAGCCGGCGCGCTGTCCGGCCCGGGCCGCGAATCACGGTGAAACAGTTCCTCGAACGATTCGGCGCGTGTGCGCCGACCAATAGGAGAAAGACACGATGACCCCCGCGCGGACAACCGCTGGGCGCGTCGCCTTCGTGGGCTCCGGCCCTGGTGACGCCGGACTGCTGACCGTACGTGCCCAGGAGCTCCTGGCGAAGGCCGAGGTCGTGGTGACCGACCCGGACGTGCCCGCCGGCGTGCTCGCGGGCGCCACCGCGGACGCCGAGGTGCGGCCGGCCGTCGGCGAGCCCGCCGAGGTCGCGAAGGACCTCGCCAACGAGGCCAAGGGCGGCCGCCTGGTGCTGCGCCTGTCCAGCGGCGACCCGCTGACCAGCGCCGGAGCCGTGGCCGAGGTGCAGGCGGTCGCGAGGACCAGCGCGGTCTTCGAGGTCGTCCCCGGGGTCACCCCGGGCTCGGCCGTGCCCGCCTACGCCGGCATCGCGCTCGGCGGCAGCTACACCGACGTGGACGTCCGCGGTGACGTCGACTGGGCGAAGGTGGCCGCGTCGCCGGGCCCGATCGTGCTGCACGCGACGTCGGCCCAGCTGGCCGAGGCCGCGGGCGCGCTGGCCGAGCACGGCCTGGCCGGGACCACCGCGGTCGCGGTGACCGCGAACGGCACCATCAACACGCAGCGCACGGTCGACACCACGCTGGCGAGCCTGTCGCAGGACGCCGGCGAACTGGTCGGCCCGCTCGTGGTCACGGTCGGCGAGCAGGCCGGGCAGCGCTCGAAGCTGTCCTGGTGGGAGTCGCGTGCCCTCTACGGCTGGAAGGTCCTGGTGCCGCGCACCAAGGAGCAGGCCGGTGAGATGGCCGACCGGCTGCGCAGCCACGGCGCGACCTCGCACGAGGTCCCGACGATCTCCGTCGAGCCGCCGCGCAGCCCCGCCCAGATGGAGCGCGCGGTCAAGGGCCTGGTCGACGGCCGGTACCAATGGATCGTGTTCACCTCGGCCAACGCCGTGAAGGCCGTGTGGGAGAAGTTCGAGGAGTTCGGCCTCGACGCCCGCGCGTTCTCCGGCGTGAAGATCGCCTGCGTCGGTGAGGCCACCGCGGAGCGCGTGCGCGCGTTCGGCATCAACCCGGAGTTGGTCCCGCAGGGCGAGCAGTCCAGCGAGGGTCTGCTGGCCGAGTTCCCGCCGTACGACGACATCCTGGACCCGGTGAACCGCGTGCTGCTGCCGCGAGCCGACATCGCCACCGAGACGCTGTCAGCCGGGCTGGTCGATCGCGGGTGGGAGGTCGACGACGTGACGGCCTACCGCACCGTCCGGGCGGCCCCGCCGCCGGCCGAGACCCGCGAGATGATCAAGACCGGCGGGTTCGACGCGGTCTGCTTCACCTCGTCCTCGACCGTGCGGAACCTGGTCGGCATCGCCGGCAAGCCGCACACCCGCACGCTGGTCGCGTGCATCGGGCCGAAGACCGCGGAAACCGCGGTGGAGTTCGGCCTGCGGGTCGACGTCCAGCCCGATGTGGCCGACGTGCCGCACTTGGTCGACGCGCTCGCCGCGCACGCCGCCAAGCTGCGCGCGGAGGGCGCCCTGCCGCCGCCGCGCAAGGCGAAGCGCACCCGCCGCTCCTCCTGACCGACCGCGCCGCCGTCGCACATTGTCGAAAATGTGCGACGGCGTCGCGCGGCACATTTTCGACAATGTGCGAGTTGGGGGTGCTGGGTGGGGGAGTAGCGTCGGTGGGGTGTTTCCCGAGCATCGTCCCCGCCGGTTGCGGAGCACAGCGGCGCTGCGGCGCCTGGTGAGCGAGACCACCCTCCGCCCCCGTCAGCTGATCCTGCCCATGTTCGTCGCGGAGGGCCTGGACGCGCCGCGGCCCATCTCGAGCATGCCGGGCGTCGTCCAGCACACGCGTGACTCGCTGCGCAAGGCCGCCGTCGAGGCGGTTCGCGCCGGGGTCGGCGGCCTGATGCTGTTCGGTGTGCCCGCGAAGCGGGACGCCACCGGTTCGGCCGGGGTCGACGAGAACGGCATCCTCAACGTCGCCCTGCGCGACCTGCGGTCCGAGCTCGGCGACTCGACGGTCCTGATGGCCGACACCTGCCTCGACGAGTTCACCGACCACGGCCACTGCGGGGTGCTCGACGACCGCGGCGGCGTGGACAACGACGCGACGCTGTCGGTGTATGCCGACATGGCGGTGGCGCAGGCCGAGGCCGGGGCCCACCTGCTCGGGCCGAGCGGCATGATGGACGGCCAGGTCGGCGTGATCCGGCGGGCGCTGGACGAGGCCGGCCACACCGAAACCGGAATCCTGGCCTACTCGGCGAAGTACGCGAGCGCGTTCTACGGCCCGTTCCGCGAGGCGGTGGACTCCCAGCTCAAGGGCGATCGCAAGACCTACCAGCAGGACCCGGGCAACGCGCGTGAGGCGCTGCGCGAGATCGAGCTGGACCTCGAAGAGGGCGCCGACGCGATCATGATCAAGCCGGCACTGTCCTATCTGGACATCCTGCGGCAGGCGGCCGACGCCTCCCCGGTCCCGGTGGCGGCGTACAACATCTCGGGCGAGTACGCGATGGTCGAGGCGGCCGCGGCGAACGGCTGGCTGGACCGCGAGCGCACCATCCTCGAGGTGCTCACGTCGATCCGCCGCGCGGGCGCGGACATGATTCTCACGTACTGGGCCACCGAGGCCGCAGCCTGGCTGGACTAGACTCCGCCACGTGAGTGAATCGGACGACCAGGTCGAACGGCCCGCGCCGCCGAAACCGGTCCAGGTGTCGTTCTGGCTGTGGATCGTCGCTGCGGTGGTCCTCGTGGCCGGTTACATCGTGCTGCTGCTGGCGCGGCAGCCGCTTGTCGACGAACTCGCCCGCGCCAATCCCCAGTTGCCTCACGACACGGTCGTGTCCAGGATCACGGGCCTGCTGGTGTGGTTGCTGGTCGGAGCGACGTCCTTCGCCGCGTTCTTCGTGCTCTTCGCGTGGAAGGCGCGCCAGGGCACGCGTTCGGCCCGCACCGTGCTGACCGTCCTGATCGGCGTCGTCCTGCTCTTCCAGCTGCTGCTGCGGACCTACACCGGAATCTCGCTCATCGCGACGCTGATCGGACTGATCGCGCTGGCGCTGATGTACATCCCGCCGGTGCAGGGGTACTTCCCGAAGGCCGGCCGCCGGCAGTCGTGACCCGGTACCTCGAGCGCGGAGCGAGCTGGACGGCCCTCGCCTACGGGCCTGGTTTCGCCTTGATCGGGTACCTGGCCGAGCTGTTCACGGGCGTCACGCACGCCGTTGCGTGGGTGATCGTGGGCCTCGGGCTCGCCGCGATCACCGCGCCGTGGATCTACGCGCGGCGCCGGTTCCTCACCGTGCGGGTCACCGACGAAGCGTTGTGGCAGGGCCGCGAGGAGGTCCGGCTGGACGGCATCGCCGAGGTCGCCGACGTCGGCGCCCCGGTCGGCGCCCGGGTGCTCGGCGGCGGCTGGACGACTCCGAAGTCCTGCGACACGCTGCCGATCCGGCTCACCGATGACACCGTGGTGCTCGCGTGGGCGAAAGACGTCGGGGCGCTGCGGACCGCGCTGCAGGACGCGCGCCCGGCATGAGAGGCTCTCCACGTGACTGAACAGGCGCGGCTGAACCAGCCCGTGCGCGCGGTGGTCGCGCTGGTGGAGGTGCTGCTGGCGGCGGTGGCGGTGTGGGGCGCGTTCCGGTTGTGGGGCGCCGGTGTCCACACGGTCGTGGTGCGGCTCACCGACGGCACCGTGCTGACCAGCACCCGGTGGATCGGCAGCTGGATGGCGGGCGCGATCGGCCTGGGTGCGCTCGCCGGGCTCCTGGTGCTCGACGCCGTGCGCGAGGTCCTGCTGGCGGTGCGGGTGAAGCGCCGCCGCAAGAGCCGCGACGAGGATGACTTCGGCTACTTCACCGGACACCTGAACCAGGCCTGACGGGTCCTTTGCGAGACTGGGAGCTGTGACGCAAGCAGTCGACAAGTCCAGGGCATGGTTCGAACGGGCCGCCGCTGTGACACCCGGCGGGGTGAACTCCCCGGTGCGGGCGTTCAACTCGGTGGGCGGCACGCCGCGGTTCATGGTGCGCGGCGAGGGCGCCCACCTGTGGGATGCGGACGGCAACCGCTACGTGGACCTGGTGTCCTCGTGGGGCCCGATGATCCTCGGGCACGCGCATCCGGCTGTCGTCGAGGCGGCGCGCGCGGCCGCGAGTACGGGTTTGTCCTTCGGCACACCGACGATCGGTGAGGTCGAGCTGGCCGAGGAGATCATCGACCGCGTCGACCCGGTGCACCAGGTGCGGCTGGTCAACTCCGGCACCGAGGCGACGATGAGCGCGATCCGGCTGGCCCGCGGGTTCACCGAGCGCGCCAAGATCATCAAGTTCGCGGGTTGCTATCACGGGCACGTCGACGCGCTGCTCGCACAGGCCGGCTCCGGCGTCGCGACGCTCGGCCTGCCCACCTCGCCCGGCGTGACCGGCGCGCAGGCGGCCGACACGATCGTGTTGCCCTACAACGACATCGAGGCCGTCCGGCAGTCCTTCGCGGACAACCCGGACTCGATCGCGGCGATCATCACCGAGGCCGCCGCGGGCAACATGGGCGCCGTCGCGCCGCACATCGACTTCAACACGCAGCTGCGCGACATCGCGCACGAGCACGGCGCGCTGCTGATCATGGACGAGGTCATGACCGGCTTCCGGGTGTCCCGGTCGGGCTGGTTCGGCATCGAGGGCGTGCCCGGCGACCTCTACACGTTCGGCAAGGTCATGTCCGGCGGGCTGCCCGCCGCGGCGTTCGGCGGCCGGTCCGACGTGATGGCCCGGCTCGCCCCGACCGGCCCGGTCTACCAGGCCGGCACGCTGTCCGGGAACCCGGTGGCGGTGGCGACCGGTCTGGCCACCCTGCGCGCGGCCGACGACGAGGTGTACCGCCGCCTCGACGCGAACTCGCAGCGTCTGGGCGCGCTGTTCACCGAGGCGCTCAGCAAGGCGGGCGTGCCGCACCACGTGGCCTACGCCGGAAACCTGCTCAGCGTGTTCTTCCGCGAGGAGCCGGTGGCCGACTACCACGCGGCGACCAGCGCGGACACCTGGCGCTTCCCGCCGTTCTTCCACGCGCTGCTGGAGCGCGGTGTGTACGGTCCGCCGAGCGCGTTCGAGGCCTGGTTCGTCAACTCCGCCATGGACGACGCCGCCTTCGAGATCATCGAGGCCGCGCTGCCGGCGGCGGCGAAGGCGGCTGCGGAGGCTCGCCAGTGACGACCATCGTGCACCTGTTGCGGCACGGCGAAGTGCACAACCCGGACGGGATCCTGTACGGCCGCCTGCCCGGCTTCCACCTGTCCGACCGTGGTCGGCGGCAGGCACTGATGGTGGCCGAGGCGGTCGCCGCCCACGACCTCACCTACGTGGTCTCCTCGCCGTTGCAGCGCGCGCAGGAGACGGCCGCGCCGATCGCCGCGGCCCACCGGCTCGACGTGCAGACCGACGAGCGGCTCATCGAGGCCGGCAACGTGTTCGAGGGCCAGCGGGTCTCGGTCGGCGACGGCGCCCTGCGACAGCCGCGGCACTGGCCGAAGCTGCGCAACCCGTTCACGCCCTCGTGGGGCGAGCCGTACGTGGAGATCGCGCACCGGATGCTGGGTGCGGTTCTGCGGGCCCGGTCCAAGGCCGAGGGCCACGAGGCGTTGTGCGTGTCGCACCAGCTGCCGATCTGGACGCTGCGCCGGTTCCTCGAGGCCAAGCCGCTCTGGCACGACCCGCGCCGCCGCCAGTGCTCGCTGGCCTCGTTGACCAGCCTGGTCTTCGACGGCGAGGAGCTGGTGAAGATCGTCTACAGCGAGCCGGCCGGCGCCACCGACCCGAAGGTGACCGGGGCATGAAACGGATTCTCGCGGCGATACTGGCGGCCGCGTTCGTGCTCGCCGGGTGCAGCACCGGCCGCGACGCGGTGTCGCAGGGCAGCAACTTCGAGTTCGTCGCGCCGGGCGGCAAGACCGACATCCTCTACGAGGGCGCGGACCGGCAGCCGATCCCGAAGCTGTCGGGTGAGGACCTCATGAACGAGGGCCGGACGATCTCGGTCGCCGACTACGCGGGCAAGGTCGTGGTGGTCAACATCTGGGGCCAGTGGTGCGCGCCGTGCCGCACCGAGTCCCCGGAGCTGGAGAAGCTCTACCTCGCAAACCAGGCCCGGGGCGTGCAGGTGCTGGGCATCGACGTCCGCGACGACGACCGGTCGGCGCCGCGGGATTTCATGCGCAACCGGCAGCTGACCTACCCGTCGATCTACGACCCGCCGGGCCGCAGCCTGCTGCAGCTGTCCGGGTACCCGCGCAGCGTTGTCCCGTCGACGATCGTGCTGGACAAGCAGCAACGGGTCGCCGCGGTCTATCTGCGGGCGGTCCTGGCGAGCGATATCGAGCCGGTGGTTCAGCGCCTCGCCGCGGAATAGCCGGAGCGCAGGTAGACGCCGAAGGCCAGCGCTCCACCGAACACCAGCAGCGCGGTGCCCGCGACCGTCGGCGGGTACGGCGTCGCGACGTGGTGTGACACGCGTGCCCACTGCTGGATGGCCACCGAAGCCGCCGCGGCGGACAGCGTGAGCGCGCCGGCCCCCAGCGCGGCGCCCCACGGCCCGGCTTCGCGTAGGACGATCACCAGCACCGCGAGCAGACCGGCCAGCTGCGCCAGCGGCAGGTTCGCCACCTCGGGCCGGGCCGGCAGGTGGTTCACCACCAGCACCAGCGCCGCCGAGCCGAGCACGCCCACCGCGGCCGCCAGTGCGCCGGCCCACCACCGCACCCGCAGGGCCAGCCACGGCGCGGCGGCGGCGAGCGCGCAGCAGAGCAGGAACGGGATCGAGTCGAGGCGGCCGGGGTCGACGCGGGTGATTTCCCACACCAGAGGCGCTCCGACCAGTACGGACAGCAACGCGTGGACACGCAGCGGAATCGTCATGGGCGAACGGTATGGTGCGGGCCACGCCGTTCGCGTCGGTCGATGAGCTCCGGCCGCCTCGGCCGATCGGCTGAGGCCATCCCGGTGAACTAACGCCGAACTCACTGCTTACCCTCGAACCGTGAACTCCGTGACCGAGCTGGCGACCTCCGGGCCGCTGCTGCTCGCCGCCGGGGTCGCTCTGCTTGCCGGCGCCATCTCGTTCGCCTCGCCGTGCGTCGTCCCGCTCGTGCCGGGTTACCTCGCCTACCTTGCCGCGCTGGTCGGTGCCGACGCGCCGGCCGTCACCGCGGACGAGGAGCGCAAGAAGGGCCGTTACGCGGTCGTCGGCGCGGCCGGCCTGTTCGTGCTCGGCTTCACCGTCGTGTTCGCCGCGGGCGTGGGCAGCCTCGTGTGGCTCGCCGACGCCCTGCTGGTCAACCAGGACCTGCTGCAGCGCGTCGGCGGCGTGGTGACCATCGCGATGGCCCTGGTCTTCCTCGGGCTCATCCCGGCGCTGCAGCGTGACGTCCGCTCCCACACCGTCCCGCGCGGTGGCCTGCTCGCCGCGCCGCTGCTGGGCGCGGTCTTCGGCCTCGGCTGGACGCCGTGCATCGGTCCGACGCTGTCCGGCGTGCTCGCACTCGCAGCCGGCACCGGTTCCAGCGGCGCCCGCGGGTTCGTGCTGGTCCTCGTCTACTGCCTCGGCCTCGGCCTGCCGTTCCTGCTCATCGCGTTCGGCGCCCGCTGGGCGGTGCGGGCCACCGACTGGCTGCGCCGCAATGGCCGCAGCGTCCAGATCGTCGGTGGCGGGCTGCTGCTCGTCGTCGGGGTCCTGCTGGTCACCGGACTGTGGGGCGATTTGGTCAGCTGGCTGCGGGATGCCTTCGTCACGGACACGGTGCTCCCGATATGACGACGACGGAAGCCCCGGCCGAGGCGCCCCGGCCGAAGGGGTACCGCAACTCGCCGGCCCGCCGGGTCCTGGCGTTCCTGCGTAACACCTGGCGCGGCCTCACCGCGATGCGCACCGCGCTGATCCTGCTCTTCCTGCTCGCGCTCGCCGCGCTGCCCGGCGCCCTGCTGCCGCAGCGCACGCTCAACGCCCCGAAAACGGCGCAGTACATCGCCGACCACGGCTGGTGGGGCACGCTGCTGGACCGCCTGCAGTTCTTCGACGTCTACTCCAGCGTCTGGTTCTCGGCGATCTACCTGCTGTTGATGATCTCGCTGATCGGCTGCCTGCTGCCGCGCAGCTTCGAGTACGTCAAGACGATGCGGGCGAAGCCGGTGCTGACCCCGCGCCGGCTGTCCCGGTTGCCGCATTTCCGCACGGCCACCACACCGCGTGGGGCCGACGAGGTGCTGGCCGCCGCGCGCGCCCGACTCAAGGGCTGGCGCAGCATCGAGCGCGTGGAGAGCGACGGCTCCCGGTCGATCAGCGCCGAGCGCGGCTACCTTCGCGAGACCGGCAACCTGATCTTCCACTTCGGCCTGCTCGGCCTGATCCTGGCGTTCGCCCTGGGCAAGATGTACACCTACGAAGGCCAAGTGATCGTCCAGGCCAACGGTTCCCAGTTCTGCAACTCCGGGGTCTACGCCTACGACTCCTTCACCCCGGGCCTGCGCGTCGACGGCACCGACCTCGAGCCGTTCTGTGTCAAGGTGAACGACTTTTCCGCCGAGTTCACCGACGCCGGCCAGCCCATCCAGTACAAGTCGAACGTCCAGTACCAGGCCGGCGCCGACCTGCAGAGCGGCACCTGGCACGACTACCTGCTCGAGGTCAACTCGCCGCTGCGCCTGGCCGGCGACCGCGTCTACCTGCTGGGCAACGGCTACTCGCCGATCTTCACGATCACCTGGCCGGACGGCACCACGCGCACCCAGGCGATCCAGTGGCGCCCGACCGACGGCACCGCGACGCTCAACGAGGGCGCGACCAAGTTCGACCCGCCGAACGTGCCCGACCCGTTCCAGCGGCGCACGAAGCAACTCGCGATCACCGGCCTGTTCGCGCCGGACGGCCTGGTGCACGGCGGCGTGCTGACCGGCGGCGGCCCGGTGATGACCAACCCGATGGTGGCCATCGACGTGATGCGCGGGGACCTCGGCCTCGACTCCGGCCAGAGCCAGTCGATCTTCTCCATCGATCAGTCCATGGTGGACGATGGACGGCTCACCCGGGTGGCCCGGTCCAACCTGGACGTCGGCCAGTCGGTGACCCTCGACGACGGCACCGTGGTGCGGTTCGACGGGGCGCAGCGGTACGTGTCGTTGCAGATCTCGCACGACCCCACGCAGGATGCCGTGCTCGGATTCGCCATCGCCATGCTGCTGGGTCTCGGGTTGTCGTTGCTGATCAAACGTCGCAGGCTGTGGGTGCGGGTCGTCCCGGGCGGAGAGGCCGGGACGGGTACCGTTGTCGAGGTGGGCGGGCTCGCCCGCACCGACCAGGCGGGCTACGGCGAGGAGTTCACCCGGATCGCGGAAGAGCTGCTCACGGGTACGGACCGGAAGAAGAGGTAATCGGCATGCCGGGCGCTGCAGTTAACGAGACCTTGTCCCAGTACAGCGACTGGTCCTTCACGACGGCGACGGCGATCTACGTCCTGGCGCTGGTGTTCTTCCTCATCGAACAGTCCTTCGGCGCGAAGGGCCGCAGCGCGGCCGAGCGCACCCGGGAGCGGGCGCGGGCACTGGTCGGCGCCGGCGGTCCGGACACCACCGAATCCGTCACTCCTCCGGCTGAAAACCCGGCCGCGCGCGCCACTCGCGGCCGCGCGGAACGAATCGGGCGGATGGGTGCTTCGCTGACCGTTCTGGGCGTGCTGCTGCATTTCGCCGCGCTGGTGATGCGCGGCCTCGCGACGCACCGCGTGCCCTGGGGCAACATGTACGAGTACATCATGGCGGTCACGTTCATCGCCGTGGTGACGTGGCTCGTGGTGATCCGCAAGTTCCCGGCGCGCCACCTGTCCGGTTTCCTGCTGCTGCCGGTCGTCATCCTGATGTTCGTCGGCGGCACCCTGCTCTACAGCGTGGCCGCGCCGGTCCAGCCCGCGCTGCAGTCGTACTGGCTCGTCATCCACGTGTCCGCGGCGGCCACGTCGTCCGGCATCTTCCTGGTGCCCGGCGTCGCCAGCATCTTCTTCCTGATCCGCACGGCCCACGAGCGCAACCCGGCCCGCTTCGCCCGGTTCGGGTCGCGCCTGCCCTCGGCCGATGTGCTCGACCGCATCGCCTACCGCACGACCGTGTTCGCGTTCCCGCTGTTCACCTTCGGCATCCTGTGCGGCGCCGTGTGGGCCGAGGCCGCGTGGGGCCGGTTCTGGGGCTGGGACCCCAAGGAGACCACGGCGTTCGTCGCGTGGGTCGTCTATGCGGCTTACCTGCACTCGCGCGCCACGGCGGGCTGGCGCGGCACGCGGGCCGCGGTCATCAACACCCTCGGCTTCGCGGTCACGGTCTTCAACCTGTTCTTCGTCAACCTCGTCACGACAGGCCTGCATTCCTACGCCGGGGTCGGATGATGACCGAGCCGCGCGAACCCGAGTCCTACTTCTCCGACGAGCGAACCGACTCCACCTCGCACCCGGCTCCTCCTCCGCCTCCGCGGCCCCAGCAGCCCGGCTATGACCCCGGTCTGCCCCCACTGCATCCGCAGTACGGGCAGCAGCAACACGCGTACCCGCCGCTGCCGCAGCCCTCGCGGTCCCGCCATGCCACGTCCGACCAGGCCGTGCGACCGCCGAAGCGCGTGCCCCAGTCGGGCTGGCGCAAGGCCGTCTACGTGGCGTCCGGCAAGCTGATCAACCCCGGGGAGAGTCCGCTCGAGCAGCGCCAGCGCGAGCTGGTCGCTCGGGTGAACCAGCCGCTGCGCGGGTGCTTCCGGATCGCGATGCTGAGCCTCAAGGGTGGCGTGGGCAAGACGACCGTCACCACCACGCTCGGCTCGACGTTCGCGGCGCTGCGGGGCGATCGGGTGATCGCGGTGGACGCGAACCCCGACCGCGGCACGCTGTCGCAGAAGATCCCGATCGAGACCACGGCGACAGTGCGGCACCTGCTGCGGGACGTGGACAAGATCACCCGCTACAGCGACGTCCGGGCCTACACGTCGCAGGGGTCGAGCCGGCTGGAGATCCTCGCCAGCGAGCAGGACCCGGCGGTGTCGGAGGCGTTCTCCGAAAGCGACTATCTGCGCACGATCGCGTTGCTGGAGCACTTCTACAACATCCTGCTCACCGACTGCGGCACCGGACTGATGCACTCGGCGATGAAGGGCGTCCTGGACGCGGCCGACTCGCTCGTCGTGGTGTCGTCGGGGTCCGTGGACGGGTCACGCAGCGCGTCTGCCACGCTCGACTGGCTGGACGCCCACGGCTACGGTGACCTGGTCAAACGGTCGGTGACCGTGATCAACTCGGTGCGTCCGCAGGCCGGATCGGTGGACCTGGACAAGCTCGCCGCGCACTTCGCGGCCCGGACCCGGGCGGTGTGCCGGATCCCGTTCGACCCGCATCTGGAGGAGGGCGCGGAGATCGAACTGGAGCGCCTGACGCCGGAGACGCGGATGGCGCTGCTGGAACTTGCCGCCACGATGGCGGACGCGTTCCCGGGTAAACGATAACGAGAGCTGATCAGTCGTCGTCGGGCTTCGGGGGCTTCTGCTCGTCGAGTTTGCGCAGGAACTCGGGGTCGTCGTCCGGCGCGACGGTCGCTCGCGAGGACACCCCGACGTGCTCGGGGCCGAAGGCTCGCCACAACAGGACAGCGATGGTGAGCGCTCCGATCGCTGCGAGCAGGTAGATCATCCCCGCTCCCTTCCGAGTGCGTTGGCGCGGAACTGCTGCACCGAGGGTAACCCCTCCGGTGTCAGATCCGGTTGACGCGCCCAGGCCCCGCGGTTCCGGCGTCCTCGGAGCCGGTCCGCGGGGTCTTGCTTCCCGCTCAGACCCTAGATGGCTCGCTGGCATCCGTGGTGAGCTCGGCCAGCAACGCGTTGACCTCGGACTCCCGGAAACGCCGGTGTCCGCCAGGGGTGCGGATCGACCCGATGCGGCCCGCGGTCGCCCACCGGGTCACGGTCTTCGGGTCGACCCGGAACAATGCGGCGACTTCGCCGGGCGTCAGCAGACGCCCTCCGGTGCTCGCGGTCATTTTCCGCCTCCTTCACGACCAAACTGCTAAACCGGAGGCCAAGCCCCGGCTCGATCAACACGGCAATCGTGGCACTTCACCCGCCAGGTACTCGAACGGTTGTCGATAAGTAAAGAGGTAGTAAGGGACAAAACGCCCAGCTTGTGCACGCTAAGCAAACGTGCAGGCTGCGGCCGTCGCCGGGCCCTGGCCGCCTAGGCTGAACCGCGTGGATGCGCTGGACCGCAAGATCATCGCCGCGTTGCGCCTGAACGGCCGGGCCACCTATGCGGAGCTGGGCAGAACCGTGGGTCTGTCCGCGTCGTCGGTGCACGAGCGCGTCGGCAAGCTCGAGGCGGCCGGGGTGATCACCGGATACCACGCAACCGTGAACCCGAGCACCGTCGGTCTCGGTGTCACCGCGCTGGTCGGCATCCAGCCGACCGACACGGCCGACGACAACGACGTGGCCGAGGAGCTGGGCTCGTTGCCCGAGGTCGAGAGTTGCTACGCGGTCGCCGGGGACGAGGCGTTCGTGGTCAAGGTGCGGGTGCCGACTGTCGACGAGCTCGAGTACACGCTGGGCCGGTTGCGCCGGATCGGCGGGGTCGCCCGCACGCGGACGACGGTGGTGCTGTCGACGCGGTTCGAAGGCCGGCCGAACAACACGGTGCTCGAAGACCCGCCTCCGGCCGGCGCGTAGGCTCGTCAAACGTGAGCGAGACCCGTACTCATCTGGGCCGCGACCTGACGCTTTACCTGCTCGCGCGCTTCGGGCTGGTCGTCGTCGTGGCGGCCGTGCTTGTCCTGGTGAAGGTGCCGCTGCTCGTCGCGGTCGCCGTCGGCATCGTGGTCGGCCTGCCGGTCGGGCTGCTCGCCTTCCGCAAGCTGAACGCACGGGTCACCGCCGGGCTCGCGGCACGCAACGCGCACCGGGCCCGGGAGCGCGCCAAGCTGCGGGCCCAGCTGCGGGGCGAGGATGCCGTCGACGAGTAGGGCCTGGGTCCGTGAGGCGATCCGCCTCATCGAGGCCGACGCCAACCGTAGCGCCGACACCCATCTGCACTGCTTCCCGTTGCCCCCCGAGTGGGGCGTGGACCTGTACCTGAAGGACGAGTCGGTGCACCCGACCGGCTCGCTCAAGCACCGGCTGGCCCGGTCCCTGCTGCTGTACGCGCTGGTCAACGGCCAGATCGGGCCGGACACCACGCTGATCGAGGCCTCCAGCGGCTCGACGGCGGTGTCCGAGGCGTACTTCGCGCGGATGCTCGGGCTGGACTTCGTGACCGTGGTGCCGCGCAAGACCAGCCGCGAGAAGATCGAGCTGATCGAGTTCTACGGCGGCCGGTGTCACTTCGTGGACGTGCCGTCCGCGATCTACGGCGAGGCGGAACGGCTCGCGGCCGAGTGCGGCGGGCACTACCTGGACCAGTTCACCTACGCCGAGCGGGCGACCGACTGGCGCGGCAACAACAACATCGCGGAGTCGGTGTTCGCCCAGATGCGCGCCGAACGGCATCCGGTGCCGTCGTGGATCGTGGTCGGCGCGGGCACCGGCGGGACGAGCGCGACGTTCGGCCGGTACGTGCGCTACCGCCGGCACACCACGAAGATCGCGGTCGCCGACCCGGAGAACTCGTCGTTCTTCGGCGCGTGGCAGACCGGCACGATGGACTACACGACGGGGATGCCGTCGCGGATCGAAGGCATCGGCCGGCCGCGGGTGGAGCCCTCGTTCGTGCCGACAGTCATCGACCACATGATCCAGGTCCCGGACGCCGCCTCGATGGCGGCGATCAGGGTGCTGCGGGAGCGCACCGGGCACTGGGCGGGCGGCTCGACCGGCACGGCGCTGTACGCGGCCTTCGAGATCATCGCCGACATGATCGAGGCGGGCCAGGTGGGCAGCGTGGTAACCCTCATCTGCGACGGCGGCGAGCGGTACGCGCACACCTACTACAACGACGAGTGGATCACCGAGCAGGGCTTCGACCTCGCGCCGCACACCGCGCGCATGGAGCGCTTCCTCACCACCGGCAAGTGGACGGCCTGACCCGTCGCACTTTGTCGAAAAAGTGCCGCTCGGTCGGGGGTGGCGGCGTCGCACTTTGTCGAAAAAGTGCCGCTCGATCAGCCGACGGCGAGGCCGACTGCGGTCAGGACCGACCAGGCCAGCATCGCCAAGCCGGTGTCCTTCAGGACCGGGATCAGCCGCGGGCCGGTGCCGCCACCGGTGATCGCCCGCACGGGGGTCGTGAGGAGCGCCGCCGTCACCAGCGCGATCAACGGCAGCGGATGCCCGATCGCCAGCAGCAGCGTCACCACGTACGGCAACACGATCAGCACCAGGTAGAGCCGCCGCGTCCCCGCATCGCCCAGCCGGACCGCCAGGGTCACCTTCCCGGCCACCTGGTCCGTCGGGATGTCCCGCAGGTTGTTCGCCACCAGCACGGCCATCGAGAAGCACCCGACGGCCACCGCCGCGCCCAGCGCCTCCCAGCTGACCTCACCGGCCTGCACGTACACGGTCCCCAGCACGGCGGCCAGCCCGAAGAAGACGAACACCGCGATCTCGCCGAGCCCCGCGTACCCGTAGGGCTTACGGCCACCGGTGTAGAACCAGGCACCGAGGATGCACGCCGCCCCCATCGCGAGCAGCGACCACCGCCCGGTGACCGCGACCAGCACGAGCCCGGCCACCCCGGCCACGCCGAAGCAGGTCAGCGCGGCGGCGAGCACGAGCTTCGGCGCGGCCGCGCCGGAGCCGACCAGGCGCAGCGGGCCCACTCGGTCGGCGTCCGTGCCGCGGACGCCGTCGGAGTAGTCGTTGGCGAAGTTGACGCCGACGATCAACGCGAGCGCCACGAGAAGCGCGAGCAGCGACTGCCACCAGGAAAACGCCCCCAGCTGGATCGTCGCCCCCACGCCCGCCACCACCGGCGCCACCGCGTTCGGCAGCGTCCGCGGCCGGGCACCCTCGATCCATTCCGTCACAGTCGCCATGACGGCAATTCTTGTCGAGCGGGCCTACTCCGCGTCGACCGGGACGGACCAGGTGAGGGTGCCGGAGTCGGGCCGGGGCGGATCGGCCGCCGCGGTGCCGGTCACCGCGAGGACGGCGAACGCGGCGCAGGCGGCCACGACCAGGAAACGTTTCAGCGATCTCATTGGCTAACTCAAAAGCGGAGCGCGCCCGATGTCAACCAACCGGGGGAAAAATCTGCGCCGCGACCGCTGTCCGGTCGATTTTGCCGGGCCCGCGGAGCGGGAGTGTGGTAACGAACTCGACCCGCTTCGGTACGGCCGCGGCACCGGCCTCGGCCCGGACCGCGGCCCGCAGCTCATCGACGTCCGGCGCCTCCCCTTCGGGGACCACCGCGGCCGCGACGATCTGGCCCCACTCGTCGTCGGGCAGGCCGATCACGCACGTCTCCCGCACCCCGGGCAGGGCTGTGATCAGGCGTTCCACCGCCGCGGCGGACACCTTCACCCCGCCGGTGTTGATCACGTCGTCCAGGCGGCCGAGTACCTCGAGGCGTCCGTCGCGCAGCTGCCCGCGATCGCCGGTGCGGAACCACCCGCGGTCGAACGCGTCGGCCGTGAGGTCGGGCCGCAGCCGGTAGCCGTGGGTGAGGACGGGCCCGGTGATCAGAACCCGCCCGTCGTCGGCGATCCGCACGTCGACCCCGTCCAGCGGAACGCCGTCGTAGACGCATCCGCTCGCGGTCTCGCTCATCCCGTAGGACGGGACGATCTTGACTCCGGCGTCGGCGGCACGGGCCCGCAGCGCCGGGGTGGTCGCCGCGGCGCCGAGGATGATCGCGTCGAACGCCTTGGCCGCGTCCAGGCCCGGCCCGCCGGCGTCGAGCAGGCGGGTCAGCTGGGTCGGGACCATCGCGGTGTAGCGCGGCCCGTCCCCGGTGAGGGCCGGCCGCGCGGCGTCGGCGAAGCGGTCGGGGCGGAACGGCCCGGGCGGCAGGACCGCGCAGGGCTGCCCGGCGAGCATCGAGCGGACCAGCACCTGCAGACCGCCGATGTAGTTCGCCGGGGTCGCGAGCAGCCACCGCCCCGGCCCGCCGAGCCGGGCGTGGGTCGCCTCGGCGGACGCCCGGAGCGCGCCGGCGGACAGCAGGACGCCCTTGGGGTCACCGGTGGAGCCGGACGTCACGATGATCACCGCCGTGCCCGGTTCCACGGGCTCGCCGGGCCGCATGCCCGCCAGCAGCGCAGCGGCGCCCGGATCGCCGCCGTCCAGCGGGAGCACCGCCTCGCCCCCGTCCAGCGCGGCAGCCACCGCGCCGGCCAGTTCGTCGATCGACCCCGGATCCCGCAGCCAGACCTCGCGCACGTCCGACCTCAGTAGTAGTAGGGGAAGGCCGACCAGTTGGGCTCGCGTTTCTGCAGGAACGCGTCCCGCCCCTCGACCGCTTCGTCCTGCATGTAGGCCAACCGGGTGGTCTCGCCCGCGAAGACCTGCTGCCCGATCAGCCCGTCGTCGATCAGGTTGAACGAGTACTTGAGCATCCGCTGGGCGGTCGGCGACTTGCCGAGGATCTCCCAGCCCCACTGCAGCGCCTGCGCCTCCAGTTCCGCGTGCGGGATGACGTCGTTGACCGCGCCCATCCGGTGCATCTGCTCGGCGCTGTACTCCCGGCCCAGGAAGAAGATCTCCCGCGCGAACTTCTGTCCCACCTCGCGCGCCAGGTAGGCCGAGCCGAACCCGCCGTCGAACGAGCCCACGTCGGCGTCGGTCTGCTTGAACCGCGCGTGCTCGGCCGAGGCGAGCGTGAGATCGCACACCACGTGCAGCGAGTGGCCACCACCCGCGGCCCAGCCCGGGACCACCGCGATCACGACCTTCGGCATGAACCGGATCAACCGCTGGACCTCGAGAATGTGCAGGCGCCCGGCCTGCGCGGGGTCGACCGTGTCGGAGGTCTCGCCGCTCGCGTACTGATAGCCGGACCGGCCGCGAATACGCTGGTCACCACCGGAGCAGAAGGCCCACCCACCGTCCTTTGGCGAGGGACCGTTCCCCGTCAGCAGGACGCAGCCGACATCGGAGCTCATCCGCGCGTGGTCGAGAGCGCGGTAGAGCTCGTCGACGGTGTGCGGGCGGAAGGCGTTACGAACCTCGGGACGGTCGAACGCGATGCGCACGACGCGTTTGCCGGAGCGGGCCTCGGCGGAACGGTGATAGGTGATGTCGGTGAAACCGAAACCCTCGATTTCGGTCCAGGCGGACGGGTCGAACAGCTCGGAAACCTGGGCGTCATGCACGTTTGGGAGAATAGGCCGTGTGACTGTGGTGACGGGTGACACGCCAGGCGGTGGCCGGTGAATCCGTCGACCGCGCAGGCCAAGGTCATCGCGGACGAACTCGTCCGCAATACGGTGTCGCACGTCGTCCTCTGCCCGGGCTCGCGCAACGCGCCGCTGTCGCTGGCGCTGCACGACGCAGCCGCCGCCGGGCGTCTCCAGCTGCACGTCCGCATCGACGAGCGGGGTGCGGGCTTTCTCGCGCTCGGTATCGCGGCGCGCACCGGCCGTCCGGTCGCGGTGGTCTGCACCAGCGGCACCGCGGCCGCGAACTTCCACCCCGCGGTCCTGGAGGCCGACCGCGCGGGGGTCCCGCTGATCGTGCTGACCGCTGACCGCCCGCCCGAGCTGCGGGCCGCGGGCGCGAACCAGGTGATCGAGCAGCAGCGGCTCTACGGCAACGCGGTGCGCTACTCCGACGAGCTTGCCGTCGCCGAGCGGCGCGGCGGTCAGAACGCGTACTGGCGCAGCCAGATCTGCCGGGCGTGGAACGCCGCCTACGGCGAGTGGCGCTGCGGTCCGGTCCACCTCAACGTCCCGTTCCGCGAGCCGCTGGTGCCGGACGGGGACGGCGAGTGGTTCGAGTCGCTGGAGGGCAGGCCCGGCGGCGGGCGCTGGACGGAGCTGCCCGACTTCGGGGCGCTGCCGTCGTTCGTGGTGCCCTCCGCGCGCTGCGGCCTCGTGATCGCGTGCGACAGCGGGGTGCGGGCGGCGAGCGAATGGGGCGAGCAGCACGGCTGGCCGGTGATCTCCGAGACCGGCGGCCTCGGCCTGCTCGGGTCGTCGGCGATCTCGTCCGGCGTGTGGCTGCTCGGGGCCGCGGAGTTCATCGCGCGGCACAAGCCGGAGCAGGTGCTCTGCCTCGGGCGTCCGACCGTGTTCCGGCAGGTCCAGCAGCTGCTGTCGGACTCCGACGTCGAGGTGCTGCTGGTCCGTCCGGACTCGGACTGGCCGGCGCCGGCGCACAACGTGCGGCAGGTCGGGCAGTGGTTCGACTCACCGACCAAGCCGGCCGACCCGGACTGGCTGGCCGCGTGGCAGCGCGCGGACGCTGCGGCGAACCAGGCGGTGGGTGCCGCGCTGCGGCGTGAGCGGTGGCCCAGCGGGCTGCGCCTTGCCTCGGAGCTGGTCGACGCGCTGCCGCCGGACGCGCTGCTGGTCGTCGGCTCCTCGAACCCGGCGCGCGACGTCGCGCTGGCCGGGCGGATGCGGCCGGATGTCCTGGTGCACCGCAACCGCGGCGTGGCCGGCATCGACGGCACGGTGTCGACCGCGATCGGCGCGGCGAGCGTGCACCGCGGCCCGTCCTACGCGCTGCTCGGCGACCTGACGTTCCTGCACGACGTGAACGGCCTGCTGGCCGGTCCCGGGGACACCCGCCCGGACCTGACGATCGTGGTGCTCAACGACGACGGCGGCGGGATCTTCTCCCTGCTGGAGCAGGGCGCACCGGAGCACCGGGACGCGTTCGAGCACGTCTTCGGCACCCCGCACGGCGCGGACCTGGCGGCGCTGTGCGCGGGGTTCGGCATTCCGCACGTCCGCGCCGCGACGATCGGGGAGTTCCGCGAGGCGCTGCGTCCAGCGCCGGGCCTGCGGGTGGTGGAGGTGCAGGTGGACCGTTCGCGCCACCGCGACCTGCACGCCCGCATTCGCACCGCCGTGTCCACCGCCCTCGCCTGACCCCGCACGCCTCGCCGGCTCACTACGCGGCCGGCCATCGCGCAGCCGGAGTCCTACTCCGAGATCCACCGGACCCACCAGCTGCTGGCGGCCGGGGACAGCCGTTAACCCGCACCTTCTATGCTCGGAAGAGTGACGGCGAGAACTCTGTGGTGGCTGAGGATCGGCCGTCGCTGCGTGCTCGCCGTCGCCGTCGTGATCACCGTGCTGTGCGCGGGACTGCTGCTCGCCGCGATCCGCAACGACCAGGCGATCACCGGCCATCTGGGCACGGCGACCGCCGAGGTCGACGCGGTGGCCTGGGACCGGACGATCATCCGGTTCGAGACGCCGGACGGCATCGTGCACATCCCGTCGAACGGGGTGCTCTACCCCAGCGGGCTGGTCGCGGGCGACCTGGTGCGCATCGAATACGACGCGACGGATCCGGACCTGGCGCGGGTGGCCGGCCGCACCGCCACGCTCACGCTGCTGCCCCTGGGCACGACGATCCTGATCACCTGGCTGGTCGCCGGCGCGGTGTCGTGGGTCATCCGGCAGCGGGTGCACCGAGCGGTGCCCGCGGACCCGGAGGTCGCCGTCGTGGGCAGCGACGCCGCGGTCAAATCCGGCTGAACCCGGCCACGAGACACACCACTCAGGACCCGCGGATTCCCTGTTCGGTTTCCTGCCACCAGGCGAGGACCTCTTCGGCGACGCTGGGCGCGGCCACGAGCAGGCCGTCCGTCGGCAGGGGACTGTCCTCGCCGCGCCGGTCGAGCACGACGGCACCGGCCTCGATGGCCAGCGCGACCGACCCGGCGACGTCCCACTCGTGGTAGCTGTGGAGCACCGCGGCGATGGCGTGCCCGAGTGCGACCTGCGCGATCGACAGCGCGGCCGAGCCGAGCACGCGGACGCCCGCCCGCGCGGCGGCGGCGCGCTCGATGAACGAGCCCATCCCCGGCCACGGTCCCTTGCGGGCCAGTTCGGTGCACACGATCGACCCGGCGATCCGGTCCCGGTCGGCGAGCCTGACCGGCTTGCCGTTGGCCCGCGTGCCGCGGCCGCGGGCGGCGGCGTAGATCTGGGCGCGGTAGGGGTCGGCGACCACGCCGACGACCGGACCGGACGCGTCGACCAGGGCGAGGCTGAACGCGCACCAGGGCACCCCCGCGACGTAGTTGGCGGTGCCGTCGACCGGGTCCACCACCCAGCGGTAGGCCGCCTGGTCCGCGCCGGTGTCGGCGCCGAACTCGCCGCCGACCACCGGGATGCCGGGGAACTCCGCGGTGAGCACGCGGCGGGTGTGCCGCTCCAGGATGCGGTCGGTGTCGGTGACCCAGTCGAACGGCGAGTCCGCCACGTCCGGGTGGGCGCCCCGGCCCGCGGTCGCGGTGATCACGTCGGTGGCGTCGTTGGCCAGCCGTCCGGCGACCTCGAGTGCTCGCGACAGCAAGCCCGGTTCGACCGGCTGGGGCGGGCGGGCGGAGAGGAGGGTCACGCCAGCCGAGTCTGGTCGTGCCGAGTGTCCGGTACGCAACACCCAGGTGAAGGGCAGAAAGCTTCGTGAAGTTCGGGCACCGTTGGTCCGGTCGTCACACGGCTGTAGCCGGGCGAACCGGACGGGCTGTCACGGTGGGATCGTGCGCGTCGCCATCGTCACCGAAAGCTTCCTTCCGCAGGTGAACGGCGTGACCAACTCCGTGCTGCGGATCATCGAGTACCTCCGGGCGACCGGCCACGACGTCATGGTGGTCGCACCCGGGCTGGCCGGGCCCACGCACTACCGGGGCGCGCCCGTGGTCCGCATCCCGGCGCTGGACCTGCCGGTGGTCAACTCCCTGCCGATCGGCCTGCCCACCCGCACCGTGCTGAACGCGCTCGCCGCGTTCGGGCCGGACGTGGTGCACCTGGCCTCGCCGTTCGTGGTCGGCGCGCGCGGGCTGGCCGCGGCCCGGCGCCTGCGGGTGCCCTCGATCGCGGTGTTCCAGACCGACATCGCCGGGTTCGCCACCGCCTACGGGCTCGGCCTCGGGGCGCGGGCCGCGTGGCGGTGGGTGCGCCGGCTGCACTCCAAGGCGGACCGGACGCTCGCGCCGTCCACCCAGTCCGTCGAGGACCTGAGGGCGCACGGCATCCCGCGGGTGCACCGCTGGGGTCGTGGTGTCGACGTCGAACGCTTCTCGCCCGCGCATGCCGATCCGGACCTGCGGGCCCGGCTGGCGCCGGACGGGGAGTTGCTGGTCGGGTTCGTCGGACGGCTCGCGCCCGAGAAGGAGGTCGGCAGGCTCGCCGCACTGGCCGGGATGGACGGCGTGCGACTGGTGATCGTCGGCGACGGGCCGGACCGGGAGGAGCTGCGGGACCGCCTGCCGGGCGCCGCCTTCCTCGGCGCCCGCTACGGCGACGAGCTGTCCGCGGCGTACGCGAGCCTCGACGTGTTCGTCCACACCGGACCGCACGAGACGTTCTGCCAGGCGGTGCAGGAGGCGATGGCCTCCGGGCTGCCGGTGCTCGCCCCCGACGCGGGCGGTCCGCGTGACCTGGTGCTGCCCGGCCGCACGGGTTACCTGCTGCCGCCCGACCCGGTGGGATTCGCCGACGAACTGGTGCGGCGCGTGCAGGATCTGCGTGAGCCCGCGCTGCGTGAACGGCTGGGGGCCAAGGCGCGCAAGGTGGTGCTCGGCCGGACCTGGCCGGCGGTGTGCGCCGAGCTGGTGAACCACTACGCGGTGGTCACCGGCCGGGTGGCGCGCGCCGCCTGAGGCCATGCACATCGTCCAGCTGGCGAACTTCTACGGCCCGCGCTCGGGTGGGCTGCGCACTGCGCTGCACCACCTCGGCGCCGGATACGTGGCGAGCGGCCACCGCGTGACGCTGGTGGTTCCGGGCAGCCGCGCGGCGGAGGACCTGCTGCCGACCGGCGTGCGGCGGATCAGCCTGCCCGCGCCGAAGCTCCCCGGCACCGGTGGCTACCGCGCGGTCGACCCCTACCGCGTCCGGGCGCTGCTGGCGAGGCTGCGGCCGGACCGGCTGGAGGTGTCGGACCGCCTGACCCTGCGGGGGATGGGGGTGTGGGCGCACCGCCGCGATGTGCCGAGCGTGGTGATCTCGCACGAGCGGCTGGACCGGTTGCTGCGGCAGTTCCTCGTGCCGGGCCCGGTGGCGCGCCGGGTCGCGGACGTCGCCAACCGCCGCATGGCGGCCAACTACGACACGGTCGTCTGCACCACCTCGTTCGCCCGCGAGGAGTTCGACCGGATCGGCGTCGCCAACGTCCGCCAGGTCCCGCTCGGCGTCGACCTCGCCGCATTCCAGCCCCGGCACCACGATCCGGGGCTGCGCCACGAGCTGGCGTCCGGCGCGGACGCCCTGCTCGTCCACTGTGGACGTCTGTCGCCGGAGAAGCACGTGGAGCGCAGCGTGGACACCGTCGCCGAGCTGACCGAGTCCGGGGATCGCGTGCGGCTCGTGATCGCCGGCGACGGCCCGCGCCGGCGCGCACTGGAGCGGCGGGCCCGCGGACTGCCGGTCACGTTCCTCGGGTTCGTGTCGGACCGGACCGCGGTGGCGCGGCTGCTGGCCAGCGCGGACGTCTCACTCGCGCCGGGTCCGCACGAGACGTTCGGGCTCGCGGCGCTCGAGGCGCTGGCGTCCGGGACGCCGGTCGTGGTGTCGCAGTCGTCGGCGTTGCGGGAGATCGTCCGGCCGGGGTGCGGGGCCGCGGTGCCGGACGTGCCGCGGGCGTTCGCCAGCGCTGTCACCGGCCTGCTGGAGAGTCCGGAGGACCTGCGACGGGCCGCTTCGCGGGCGCGTGCGGAGGAGTTCGCGTGGCCCGCGAGCGTGCGCGGGATGCTCGCGGTTCTTCCCCCGCCCGTCGGCCACCCCCGATTGCGGCACAACCGCCGCGACTAGTCTTCACCCATGTCCCGTGCGAGCCTCGACAAGGACCCCAACGAGGTCGCCGCCATGTTCGACGGCGTCTCGGCCGGCTACGACCGGGCGAACTCGGTCATGACGTTCGGGTTCGACCGCCGGTGGCGCACGACGACGTCCCGCGCCCTGGACGCGAGTCGCGGCGAGAAGGTGCTCGACCTCGCCGCCGGCACGGCGGTGTCCACCGCGGAGTACGCCCGTGGCGGGGCGTGGTGCCTGGCGGCGGACTTCTCGCTCGGCATGCTCCGAAGCGGCAAGCACCGCCGTGTCCCGATGGTCGCCGCCGACGCGCTGCACCTGCCGTTCGCCGACGACAGCTTCGACGCCGCGACGATCAGCTTCGGCATCCGCAACTTCGTGGACACCAAGGCCGCGCTGGAGGAGATCGCCCGGGTCGTCAAACCGGGCGGCCGGCTGGTGATCTGTGAGGTGTCGACGCCCACCTTCCCGCCGATCAGGTTCGTGTACCGCAGGTTCGTCCTGCGTGCGATGACGTTGCTCGGCCGGTTCTCCTCCACCAACCCGGAGGCCTACTCCTACCTGGCCGAATCCATGGCCGCCTGGCACGACCAGCGTGCTCTGGCGCAGATCATCGCGAGTGCCGGGTGGACGAACGTGGAGTGGCTGAACCTGACGTTCGGCGTCGTCGCCGTCCACCGCGCGACAAAGGCGCCCGTAAACTCGCCCGCATGACCCAGGACGCACAGGTACTCGTCGTCGGCGCGGGCCCGGCCGGATCCACCGTCGCGACGTACCTGGCGCGTGCCGGGCTCGACGTCCTGATGCTGGAGAAGACCGAGTTCCCGCGCGAGAAGGTGTGCGGCGACGGCCTGACCCCGCGCGGGGTCAAGCAGCTCATCGATCTGGGCATCGACACCAGCCAGGAGGCCGGCTGGGTGCACAGCCGCGGGCTGCGGATCCTGACCGCGGAGCTGACGCTGGAGCTGGACTGGCCGGAGCTGACCAGCTACCCGCCCTACGGCGTCGCGCGCACTCGTCAGGACTTCGACGACCTGCTGGCCAAGACAGCGGTCAAGGCCGGTGCCCGCATGCTGGAGCGGACCACCGTCACGAGCGCGATCACCGACGAGCGCACCGGGCGCGTGATCGGCGTGGAGGCCAAGCAGGGTCCCGAAAAGACCCCGGTCCGCTACCACGCGCCGCTGGTGCTGGCCTGCGACGGCGTGTCTGCGCGGCTGGCCCGGTCGGTCGGTATCGAGACCGACGAGAAGCGCCCGATGGGCGTCGCGGTGCGGCGCTACTACCGGAGCCCGCGGCACGACGACCCGTTCATCGAAGGGCACCTGGAACTCTGGGACCGCCGGGACCCGCGCAACCCGCAACTGCTGCCCGGCTACGGCTGGGCCTTCCCGCTCGGCGACGGGACGGTGAACGTCGGGCTGGGCATGCTGTCGACGTCCAAGTCGTTCCGGAACACGGACTACCGCGCGCTGATGCGGCAGTGGCTGGACTCGACGCCCGAGGAGTGGGGTTACCGGGAGGAGAACGCGATCGGCCGGATCGGCGGCGCCGGGCTCCCGATGGGCTTCAACCGCACCCCGCACTACCGCGACGGCTTGGTGTTGCTCGGCGACGCCGGCGGGATGGTCAGCCCGTTCAACGGCGAGGGCATCTCGGCGGCGATGGAGTCGGCGCAGCTCGCGGCGGAGTTCGTGGTGCAGGCGCTGGCCCGGCCCGCGGGCCCGTCCCGGGAGCGCGCGCTGCGGGGCTACCCGCTGGCGCTCAAGGAGCTGATGGGCGGCTACTACCGCCTGGGCAACGTCTTCGCGAAGGCCATCGGCCGGCCGAAGGTCATGCGCGCGGCGACCAAGTACGGCCTGCGGATCAACCCCCTGATCCCGCTGATCTACAAGGGCTTGTCCGGTTGCTACGACGCCAAGGGCGGCGACGCGGTGGACCGGATGATCTCGCTCGCCGCCCGGCTCACCCCGAGCGCCTGACCGCGAGTCCCACTGCTCCCAGCCCCGAAGTTCTACGTTCGCGGCGCGTCCCCGAGCGTGATCTCGCCCGCACGAGGGGGTCATCGACCCCGTTCACCGTGGGTTACATCACACCGTTTTTCCGCTGTGTGATCAGGAAGATCCTTTTCGTGCTGGTCTCGGCCTTATGGCCGCCCACCAGGGCGTCTCTTGGTTAGGTTCCCCTTATCCGAAACACCCCGCGACAACAATGTGAGCCGCGTCCTACACTGCCCCTATGCTTTGTGAACCGGTTCACAACCACGCAGGGAAGATTGTGAATAGTTTCACAAGCGGCACCCTCGCAACGGCGCGGAAAGGACGGCATACACCGTGCTGATGTCGCAGTCTCCCGGTCCGCTCGCGCAGGCCGCCTCGCCTCCCGGGCTCGAGGCGTACCTGCCGCTCGTCCTCCTGTTCGTCCTCGCCGCGGGGTTCGCGGTGTTCTCCGTGCTGCTCGGTCCACTCGTGGGCCCGCGCCGGTACAACCGGGCGAAGCTGATGGCCTACGAGTGCGGTATCGAACCGTCGCCGCAGCCGCTGGTCGGCGGCGGCCGCATGCCGGTGGCCTACTACATCACCGCGATGCTGTTCATCCTGTTCGACATCGAAATGGTCTTCCTCTACCCGTTCGCCGTCTCGGCGGACGCGCTCGGCCTGTTCGGCCTGGTGGAGATCGTGTTGTTCATCGTGACCGTCGGCTTCGCCTACGCCTACGTCTGGCGTCGCGGCGGGCTCGACTGGAACTAGGGGAGGGACGTCATGGGACTCGAAGAGCAGCTCCCCAACGGCATCCTGCTGGCCAGCCTGGAGAAGCTGGTCAACTGGGCGCGCAAGAACTCGCTGTGGCCCGCCACATTCGGCCTCGCCTGCTGCGCGATCGAGATGATGACCGTCGGCGGTTCGCGGTACGACATCGCGCGCTTCGGCATGGAGCGCTTCAGCGCCACCCCGCGCCAGGCCGACCTGATGATCGTCGCCGGGCGGGTCACCCAGAAGATGGCTCCCGTCCTGCGCCAGATCTACGACCAGATGGCCGAGCCGAAGTGGGTGCTGGCCATGGGTGTCTGCGCCTCCTCGGGCGGGATGTTCAACAACTACGCCGTCGTGCAGGGCGTCGACCACATCGTGCCGGTCGACATGTACCTGCCCGGCTGCCCGCCGCGCCCGGAGATGCTGCTCGACGCGATCCTCAAGCTGCACGCCAAGATCCAGGACGAGCCGCTCGGGCCGCGTCGCGCGGCCGCGCTCGCCGGACACGAGACCGAGCTGATCCCGTCGTCGATCAAGTACGCGAAGAAGTGATGCGGCATGGCTGAAGAAACCCCCGAGACCGGCGGCCAACAGTCGAGCGCGGAGCGGCCGGACGCCGGTCTGGAACCGCGTGGCGCGCGCCCGGCGCAGCCGATCGTCGCGGGCCGCGAGCGCCGCGGCATGTTCGGCGTCAGCGACAGCGGTGACACCTCCGGCTACGGCGGCCTCCAGCTGCCGGCCTACCTGCCGCCCCCCGCGGAACGGCCCTACGGCGGCTGGTTCGACGAGTTCGCCGACCAGTTCTTCGCCGCACTGGCCGAGAACGGGGTCCCGGCCGAGTCGGTGCACCAGGTGACGGTGGACCGCGGCGAGATCACGCTGTACGTCGACCGCGCGCACCTCGTCACGATGTGCCGCATCCTGCGGGACGACGCCGGGCTGCGGTTCGAGCTATGCAGCTCGGTGTCCGGTGTGGACTACGGACCGGACGTGCCGCAGCGGCTGCACTCGGTGTACCACCTGACCTCGATGACTTACCGGCGCCGCATCCGGCTCGAGGTCGCGGTCGACTGCGACGACACCGAGGACGCGCCCCATGTCCCTTCCATCGTGGAGGTCTACCCGACGGCCGACTGGCAGGAGCGGGAGGCGTGGGACCTGTTCGGCATCGTCTACGACGGGCATCCGGCCCTGACCCGGATCCTCATGCCGGACGACTGGGACGGTCACCCACAGCGCAAGGACTACCCGCTCGGCGGGATCCCGGTGGAGTACAAGGGCGCGGAGATCCCGCCCCCCGATCAGCGGAGGTCGTACTCGTGACTACGGAACGAGTTTCGGACGTCAGCACCGGCACCGATACCACCGCGGAGGGCGCCGACAGCGTCGACTACGCGGAGTCCCGCGACACCACCGAAGGTCGCATCTACAACGTCAGCGGCGGTGACTGGGACGACGTACTGGAGGACGCGCAGCACGACGAGCGGATCGTCATCAACATGGGTCCGCAGCACCCGTCGACGCACGGCGTGCTCCGGCTCGTGCTGGAGCTGGAGGGCGAGACCGTCACCCAGCTCCGCACGGTCATCGGCTACCTGCACACCGGCATCGAGAAGAACTGCGAGTACCGCACCTGGACCCAGGGCGTCACGTTCGTGACGCGCATGGACTACCTCTCGCCGCTGTTCAACGAGCTCGGCTACTGCCTCGGCGTGGAGAAGCTGCTCGGTATCCAGGCCCCGCCGCGGGCCGAGCTGATCCGCGTCCTGCTCTGCGAGATCAACCGGATCGGCTCGCACCTGGTCTACATCGCCACCGGCGGCATGGAGCTGGGCGCCACCACGGCGATGACCATCGGGTTCCGCGAGCGCGAAGAGGTCCTGCACCTGCTGGAGTACCTGACCGGGCTGCGCATGAACCACGCGTTCATCCGCCCCGGCGGGGTCGCCCAGGATCTGCCGGTGGACTGGAAGGAGAAGGTCGGCGAGTTCGTCAAGGTGATGGACGAGCGCCTTCCCCTGTACGACAAGCTGTTCACCGGTCAGCCCATCTGGCGCAATCGCCTCAAGGGCGTCGGGTACCTGCCGGTCGACGCCTGCCTCGCGCTCGGCATCACCGGCCCGGTCCTGCGCTCGGCCGGGCTGCCCTGGGACCTGCGCAAGATCGAGCCGTACTCGCGCTACGACGAGTTCGAGTTCGACGTGCCGACCTCGACCGACGCCGACTGCTGGGGCCGGTACCTGTGCCGGGTCGAGGAGATGCACCAGTCGCTGCGGATCATCCGGCAGTGCCTGAAGAAGATCGAGCCGGGCCCGGTCATGGTGGAGGACAAGAAAATCGCGTGGCCGGCGCAGCTGTCGATCTCCAGCGACGGCATGGGCAACTCGCTCGAGCACGTCCGCAAGATCATGGGCCAGTCGATGGAGTCGCTGATCCACCACTTCAAGCTGGTCACCGAGGGCTTCAAGGTGCCGGCGGGCCAGGTGTACTCGCCGATCGAGTCGCCGCGCGGCGAGCTGGGCTTCCATCTCGTCTCCGACGGCGGCACCCGGCCGGTGCGCGTGCACGTCCGGGAACCGAGTTTCGTCAACCTGCAGGCCCTGCCGGCGATGTCGGAGGGCGGCCTGGTCGCGGACGTGATCGCCGCGGTCGCGTCGGTGGACCCGGTCATGGGGGGAGTGGATCGTTGAGCACACAGCCCACCGCGAAGGAAACGTTCGACGCGGACACGGCGGCCAAGGCGAAGGAGCTGATGGCCCGCTACCCCCAGTCCCGGTCGGCGCTGCTGCCGATGCTGCACCTGGTCCAGTCGGTTCAGGGGTTCGTCAGCCAGGAGGGCGTGGCGTTCTGCGCTCAGCAGCTGGGCCTGTCCGAGGCCGAGGTCAGCGCGGTCGTCACGTTCTACACAATGTACAAGCGCAAGCCGTGCGGTGAGCACCTGGTGAGCGTGTGCACCAACACGCTGTGCGCCGCGCTCGGTGGGGACGCGATCTACCGCACCCTGCAGGAGCACCTCGGCGACGACGGGAAACCGCTGGCGCACGAGGAAACCGCGGGCACGCCGGGTGAGCCGGGGTCGATCACGCTGGAGCACGCCGAGTGCCTGGCGGCCTGCGACCTCGCCCCGGTGCTGCAGGTCAACTACGAGTACTACGACAAACAGACGCCCGAGAGCGCGGTCGAGCTCGCCGACGCGTTGCGGCGCGGCGAGAAGCCGCAGCCGTCGCGGGGCGCGCCGCTCGGTGACTTCAAGAGCGCCGAGCTGCAGCTGGCCGGGTTCTTCCCGGAGGACGAGGAGTCCTACCGGTCGCAGGTGGACGGTCCGTCCCAGGCACCGGAAACCCTGATAGGCGCGCGGATCGCGCAGGACCGGGGCTGGACGGCCCCCGTCATGGAGGACGCCCCGTTGCCGGAGGTGGAAAGCAAGTGAGTGACCCTCTGACGCCGGTGCTGACCAAGCGCTGGCTTTCCCCGAACTCCTGGCGACTGTCCACCTACGAACAGCTCGAGGGCTACACCGCGCTGCGCAAGGCGTTGCGGGGCACGCCCGAGCAACTCGTGCAGCTGGTCAAGGACTCCGGGCTGCGCGGCCGCGGCGGCGCGGGGTTCCCGGCGGGTGTGAAGTGGTCCTTCATGCCGCCCAACGAGGACAAGCCCCACTATCTCGTCATCAACGCCGACGAGGGCGAACCGGGGACCTGCAAGGACATCCCGCTGATGATGGCGGACCCGCACTCGCTCGTCGAGGGCTGCGTCATCGCCGCGTACGCGATGCGCTCCCACCACTGCTTCATCTACGTGCGCGGCGAGGCGCTGCACCCGTACCGGCGGCTCAACGCGGCGGTGCGCGAGGCCTACCGGGCCGGCTACCTCGGCACGGACATCCTCGGGTCGGGCTTCGACCTCGACATCACCGTGCACGCGGGCGCCGGCGCCTACATCTGCGGTGAGGAGACGGCGCTGCTCGACTCGCTCGAAGGCCGCCGCGGTCAGCCGCGGCTCAAGCCGCCGTTCCCCGCGGCCGCCGGTCTCTACGCGGCGCCGACCACGGTGAACAACGTCGAGACCATCGCCAGCGTCCCGTTCATCGTCAACGGCGGGGCGGACTGGTTCCGCAAGATGGGCCGGGAGCGCTCGCCCGGGCCGAAGATCTACTCGATCTCCGGGCACGTCGAGAACCCCGGTCAGTACGAGGCGCCGCTCGGCACCACGCTGCGCGAGCTGCTGGACCTCTGCGGCGGCATGAAGGACGGCATTCCGCTCAAGTTCTGGACTCCGGGCGGGTCGTCGACGCCGATGTTCACCGCCGAGCACCTGGACATCCCGCTCGACTTCGAGGGCGCGGCCGAAGCGGGCTCGATGCTGGGGACGACGGCGGTGCAGGTGTTCAACGAGACGGTGTCGGTGCCGTGGGCCGTGATGAAGTGGACCCAGTTCTACGAGCACGAGTCCTGCGGCAAGTGCACGCCGTGCCGAGAGGGCACGTACTGGCTGGCGCAGATCCTCGAGCGGATGGTCGAGGGCCGCGGTACCGCCGAGGACATCGACACGCTGCTCGATGTCTGCGACAACATCCTCGGGCGTTCGTTCTGCGCGCTCGGTGACGGTGCGGTCAGCCCGATCACCAGCGGGATCAAGTACTTCCGCGACGAATTCCTCGCCCTGTGCGAGAGCAACAAGCGTGAACTGGTGGGAGCTCAGGCATGACGATCGCGCCGGAAAACCCCAAGACCGAGACGCCGGTGCCGGAGGGGCACGTCAAGCTGACGATCGACGGCGAGGAGGTCATCGCGCCCAAGGGCGAGTTGCTGATCCGGACCGCGGAGCGGCTCGGCACGGTCATCCCGCGGTTCTGCGACCACCCGCTGCTCGACCCCGCCGGGGCGTGCCGTCAGTGCCTCGTCGAGGTCGAGATGGGCGGGCGGCCGATGCCGAAGCCGCAGGCCAGCTGCACGATGACGGTCGCGGACGGGATGGTCGTCAAGACCCAGCTCACCTCGCCGGTCGCGGACAAGGCCCAGCAGGGCGTGATGGAGCTGCTGCTCATCAATCACCCGCTGGACTGCCCGGTGTGCGACAAGGGTGGCGAGTGCCCGCTGCAGAACCAGGCGATGGCGCACGGCCGCGCCGACTCGCGGTTCCGCGACACCAAGCGCACGTTCCCGAAGCCGCTGCCGATCTCCACCCAGGTGCTGCTCGACCGCGAGCGGTGCGTGCTGTGCCAGCGGTGCACGCGGTTCTCCGCGCAGATCGCCGGTGACCCGTTCATCGATCTGCTGGAGCGCGGCGCGCACCAGCAGATCGGGACGGCGGAGACGGCGGACATCTTCGATCTGGCGTCCCGAACCTCATCGGGGGCGCCCTTCCAGTCGTACTTCTCCGGCAACACCATCCAGATCTGCCCGGTCGGGGCGCTGACGAGCGCGCAGTACCGGTTCCGCTCGCGGCCGTTCGACCTGGTGTCCTCGCCGAGCGTGTGCGAGCACTGCTCGTCCGGCTGCGCGGAGCGCACCGACTACCGGCGCGGCAAGGTGATGCGCAAGCTCGCCGCCAACGACCCGGACGTCAACGAGGAGTGGATCTGCGACAAGGGCCGGTTCGCGTTCCGGTACGCCACGGCGGCCGACCGGATCCGGCGTCCGCTGGTGCGGGACGAGTCCGGGGAGTTGCGTGAGGCGCCGTGGACCGAGGCGCTGCGGATCGCCGCCGAGGGCTTGGCCAAGGCCCGGGACAACCGGGGCGCGGCGGTGCTCGCGGGCGGCCGGCTGACGCTCGAGGACGCCTACGCCTACGCGAAGTTCGCGCGGGTCGCGTTACGCACCAACGACATCGACTTCCGCGCGCGGGCGCATTCGCCGGAGGAACTGGACTTCCTCGCCGCCGAAGTGGTCGGGACGACGCCGGAGAACGGCGTGACGTTCGGCGCGATCGAGAACGCGCCGACGGTGTTGTGCGTGGCGTTCGAACCCGAGGAGGAGGCGCCGATCGTCTTCCTCCGGTTACGCAAGGGCGCTCGCAACAAGCGGGCTCGCGTTGTCCACTTGGGACAGTGGACGACCTCTTCGGTGCGCAAGACGTCCGGCGAGCTGCTGGCGTGCGTGCCCGGTAGCGAGGCCGCGGCGCTGGACGGCATTCCGGAGCACGCGCCCGACATCGAGTCGGCGCTGGGTGCGGACGGCGCGGTGGTGCTGGTCGGTGAGCGGGCGGCCGAGGTGCCGGGCCTGTTCGCCGCGGTGCGCCGACTGGCCGCGCGGACCGGTGCGAAGGTCGCCTGGATCCCACGCCGGGCCGGCGAGCGCGGAGCGCTGGAGGCCGGTGCGGCCCCGGCGCTGCTGCCCGGCGGCCGCTCGGTGACCGACGAGGCCGCCCGGGCCGAGGTCGAGGCGGCGTGGGGCGTTCCCGTGCGGGCCGAGCCGGGCCGCGACACGAACGACATCATCGGCGCGCTGGCGGGTGGCTACCTGTCCGGTCTGGTGGTCGGTGGGGTGGACCTGGATGACCTGCCGGACCCGGCGCTGGCCCGGCAGGCGCTGTCCCGCGCGGAGTTCGTGGTGAGCCTGGAGATGCGGGCGAGCACGGTCACCGAGCACGCCGACGTGGTCCTGCCGATCGCGCCGGTGGTCGAGAAGTCCGGCAGCTTCGTCAACTGGGAGGGCCGGCGGCGGAAGTTCGACACGACGCTCGAGGGCACCGGCGCCCTGCCGGACTGCCGGGTGCTGGACACGCTCGCCGTGGAGATGGACGCCGACCTGTTCACCCAGACTCCGGCGGCCGCCCGTGGCGATTTCGCCCGGCTGGGCTCGTCCAATGCCGCGCACGGCAAGTTCTGGGAGTCCGGTGTGGCGCGGGCCGCCGCCGACGTCGGTCCGGGTCAGGCCCGGCTGGCGAGTTGGCGTCCGCTGCTGGACGAGGGTTCGCTGCAGGGCGACGAGCCGCACCTGGCCGGAACGGCGCGCCCGGTCGTCGCCCGGGTGTCGGCCAAGACCGCGGCCGGCCTGGGCGACGAGGTGACCGTGTCCACCGACCGCGGCTCGGTCACGCTGCCGGTCGTGGTCGCCGACCTGCCCGATGATGTCGTGTGGCTGCCGGGCAACTCCGACGGCTCCCGGCTGCGCAAGACGCTCGGTGCCGGGCACGGTGCAATCGTGAACATCGAGGGAGTGCGGCGATGACAACTGTGTCTTGTGGGACACCCGCACCCGGTCCGCGCCGTGAGCAAAGGGGCGAACGATGATCGCTCAGTCCGCCTCGATCGCGCTCGCGCAGGCGCCGCAACAGCTGACTCGCGCCGAGCTGCTGGCCGACGACCCGTGGTGGCTGATCCTGCTCAAGACGGTCGTGGTCCTGCTGATCGGCCCGATCCTGACGATCTTCCTCATCGTGTGGGAGCGCAAGGCGATCGGCCGCATGCAGAACCGGCCGGGCCCGAACCGCGTCGGCCCCGGCGGCTATTTCCAGTCGCTGGCGGACGCGATCAAGCTGCCGTTCAAGGAACAGATCATCCCGGACGGCGCCGACCGCAAGGTCTACTTCCTGGCCCCGGTGCTGTCCGCGGTGCCGGCGCTGATCGCGCTGGCGGCCATCCCGTTCGGGCCGCAGGTGTCGATCTTCGGTGAGCAGACCGTGCTGCAGCTGGTCGACCTACCGGTCGGGGTGCTGGTGATCCTGGCCTGCTCGTCGGTCGGCGTGTACGGGATCGTGCTGGCCGGCTGGTCGTCCGGGTCGCCGTACCCGCTGCTCGGCGGGCTGCGCTCGGCGGCGCAGGTGATCTCCTACGAGATCGCGATGGGCCTGTCGATCGTCGGGGTCGTGCTGTACGCGCAGTCGTTGTCGACCGGTGACATCGTCAACGCGCAGTCCGGGGGCTGGTACTTCTACCTGCTGCTGCCGAGCTTCGTGATCTACCTGATCTCGATGGTCGGCGAGACGAACCGGGCGCCGTTCGACCTGCCGGAGGCCGAGTCGGAGCTGGTCGGCGGGTTCCACACCGAGTATTCGTCGATGAAGTTCGCGATGTTCTTCCTTGCCGAGTACGTGAACATGGTGATCGTCTCGGCGTTCGCGACCACCCTGTTCCTCGGCGGCTGGATGTTCCCGTTCGTCGGGCTCGACTCGCCGCTGAACCAGGGCTGGCTGCCGCTGATCTGGTTCGCGATCAAGCTGTTCGCGCTGCTGTTCGGGTTCATCTGGCTGCGCGCGACGCTGCCGCGGTTCCGCTACGACCAGTTCATGAAGCTGGGCTGGAAGATCCTGGTGCCGGCGAACCTGGTGTGGATCATGATCATCGCGGCGATCCGCGCCATCCGGAACAACGGCGGTCTCACGACGGGGCAGATCCTCATCGGCGGCGTCATCGTCGTGGTGGTCGCGGTCGCGATCGCGCTGCTGGTGCCGGAGAAGAAGCAGGCCGACGACGACTCGGTGCCGGTCACCGGTGGCGGTTTCCCGTTGCCGCCCTTGGATTTGCGTGTGCCCGAAGTACCGCAGCGGGGTACCGCGAAGCGGCGGCGCCGGGCCGCGGGTCGAACTTCGGAGCCTGCTCAGGTGGGCGCCGGGAAGGAGGGTTCCGATGGGAATGTTTGACCCCATCAAGGGTTTCGGCGTCACCTTCGGCACGATGTTCAAGAAGGTCGCGACGGAGGAGTACCCGGAGATCGGCGCTCCGGCCGCGCCGCGCTACCACGGGCGGCACCAGCTCAACCGGCACCCGGACGGCCTGGAGAAGTGCGTCGGCTGCGAGTTGTGCGCGTGGGCCTGCCCGGCCGACGCGATCTTCGTCGAGGGTGGCGACAACACCGAGGATGCGCGGTACTCGCCGGGCGAGCGCTACGGCATGGACTACCAGATCAACTACCTGAGGTGCATCGGCTGTGGCCTGTGCATCGAGGCCTGCCCGACCCGCTCCCTCACGATGATCAACTTCTACGAGCTCGCCGACGACGATCGCCAGAAGCTGATCTGGACCAAGGAGGACCTCCTCGCGCCCCTCCTGCCGGGTATGGAGCAGCCCCCGCACCCGATGCGCCTGGGCGACGACGAGCAGGACTACTACGTGCACGGCCCGGAACTGGCGCGCGGCCGGGGCGTCCCCGAGGGCGAGACGGTGGAAACCGCCCGCGAGGAGGCGATCCAATGACGGGCGACGAATGGCACATTGTCGAAAAAGTGCGACGCGGTGACGCCGGGTGCGGGGGATCCGCTCGTGAGGAGGTGCGGTGATGGTGTTGGCACAGGCCGCGCAGACGGTCTCCACCGGGGAGGCCATCGCCTTCTGGATTCTCGGTCCGATCGCGCTCCTGGGCGCCCTCGGGCTGATCTTCGCCCGCAACGCGGTGCACTCGGCGCTCTTCCTGGCCCTGACGATGTTCTCGCTGGGCATCCTCTACATGGTCCAGCAGGCGCCGTTCCTCGGGTTTACCCAGATCATCGTCTACACCGGCGCGATCATGATGCTGTTCCTGTTCGTGCTGATGCTCGTCGGTCGGGAGAGCTCCGACTCGGTCGTCGAAGTGCTGCGCGGGCAGCGTCTCTGGGGCGGCATCCTCGGCATCGGCATCGCTGGGCTGATGGCCACCGCGCTCACCCGGGCGCTCACCAACGTCACCCCGGCGCCCGCGCCGAACGGCACCGCCGGCGGGCTCGGCCGGCTGATCTTCACCGACTACCTGTTCCCGTTCGAGCTCACCTCCGCGCTGCTGATCACCGCCGCGCTCGGGGCGATGGTGCTGGCCTTCGCCGAGAAGCGCGGCCGCCGCACGCAGAAGGAGCTCGTCGAGGCCCGGTTCCGCGGCGAGTACGAGCGCATTTCGCCCAAGCCGGGGCCGGGTGTGTTCGCCACGTCCCACTCGGTCATGACGCCCGCGATCCTGCCGGACGGGTCGGTCGCGCCCGAGTCGCTGTCCACGATCATCGAATCCACGCCCACGGCCCGGCTCGAAGCCGAACGCAAGCAGGTCGAGGGCACCGAACCACAGCCCGACGCCCACGCGCTGGTCGGGAAGGGTGACGAGGAATGACCCCCACCTACTACCTGCTGCTCTCGGCCCTGCTGTTCGCCATCGGCGCGGTCGGCGTGCTGGTACGCCGCAACGCCATCGTCGTGTTCATGTGCATCGAGCTGATGCTCAACGCCGTGAACCTGTCCCTGGTCACTTTCGCTCGCATCAACGGGCAGCTCGACGGCCAGGTGATGGCGTTCTTCGTGATGGTCGTCGCCGCCGCCGAGGTCGTCGTCGGCCTGGCGATCATCATGGCCATCTTCCGGACCCGCCGGTCCGCCTCGGTCGACGACACCAACCTGCTCAAGTATTAGCGAGTGCTGACAGTGGCTTGCGTAGCGGTGCTGGTGGCGGAACCTCAGACGCCCCCTCACTCCGGGATCGCCTCCTCATGAATGCCAATTCACCACGTCGGCGCTGTCTTCGCGAGGAGACGCCTGAGAACCCGCGGCGGTGCCAGTTGCTTGCGCGGTTGCAAGCGGCTTCGCCGCTGATGAAACAAAACCTAGGAGCTCGAGAGTGATCGCATCATCGTGGCTGCTGGTCGCGTTCCCGGCCCTCGGCGCGCTCGTGCTGCTGGCCGGCGGCAGGCGCACCGACGGCTGGGGACACCTGCTCGGCTGTGCGACCGTCATCGCGTCGTTCGTGTACGGCCTGGTGCTGTTCTTCGGCAGCGACGGGCACGTGACCGATACCCGGATGTTCACCTGGATCGGGGTCGGCTCCCTCCAGATCGACTTCGGACTGCGGATCGACGCGCTGTCGCTCGTCTTCGTCCTGCTGATCACCGGTGTGGGCGCGCTGATCCACATCTACTCGATCGCCTACATGAAAGAGGATGGCGCTCGGCGTCGATTCTTTGGTTATCTGAATCTGTTCGTCGCCTCCATGCTCGTTCTGGTGCTGGGCAACAACTTCGTGACGCTCTACCTCGGCTGGGAGGGTGTCGGCCTGGCGTCGTACCTGCTCATCGGCTGGTACTCGGACCGCCCGTCCGCGGCGACCGCCGCGAAGAAGGCGTTCCTCATGAACCGGGTCGGTGACGTCGGGCTCGCGCTCGCGATCTTCCTGATGTTCAAGTACCTCGGCACGGTCACCTACGCGGGCGTGTTCGCCCGCATCGGCGACGCACCACCTGCCGTGATCACCGCGATCGCGATCCTGCTGCTGCTCGGCGCCTGCGGTAAGTCCGGCCAGTTCCCGCTGCAGGCCTGGCTCCCGGACGCGATGGAGGGCCCGACCCCGGTGTCGGCCCTGATCCACGCGGCCACCATGGTCACCGCCGGGGTGTACCTGGTGGCGCGGGCCAACCCGATCTACAACGAGACCGCGACCGGCCGGCTGATCGTCGCCCTCGTCGGCACGATCACGCTCTTGATCGGGTGCATCGTCGGCTGCGCGTACGACGACATCAAGAAGGTGCTCGCGTACTCGACCGTCAGCCAGATCGGCTACATGATGCTCGCCGTCGGGCTCGGGCCGTTCGGTTACGCGCTGGGCATCATGCACCTCCTGACACACGGCTTCTTCAAGGCCGGACTGTTCCTCGGCGCCGGCTCGGTCATGCACGGCATGAACGACGAGGTCGACATGCGCAAGTTCGGCGGCCTGTACCGGTACATGCCGATCACCTTCGTCACCTTCGGGCTCGGCTACCTGGCGCTCATCGGGTTTCCCTTCCTGTCGGGCTACTTCTCCAAGGACGCGATCATCGAGGCCGCCTTCGGGCAGGAAGGCTGGCGCGGATGGGTCTTCGGCCTCGCCGCGATGCTCGGCGCCGCGCTGACTGCCTTCTACATGACCCGGCTCATGCTGCTCACCTTCTTCGGCAAGGAACGCTGGAAGGACCTGCGTCCCGCCGAGGGCGGGGAGTACCACCCGCACGAGTCGCCACCGTTGATGACCGCACCGATGATCTTGCTGGCCATCGGCTCGGTCGGCGCCGGCGCGTTCTTCGCCCTCGGTGACCGCCTCTCCGGGTGGCTCACCCCAGCGCTGGGTGAACTCGGCGAGGCCGAGCACACCGCGATCCCGCACTCGCTCATCCCGTGGATCACCGTCGCCCTCTCCGCGCTCGGCGTACTGGTCGCCTGGCTCGTCGTCGGGCGCCGGGACACCCCGGTCGAGCGGCCGGAGAACGTGTCCGCCGTCGTCAAGGCGGCCCGCCGGGACCTGTACGGCAACGCGATCAACGAGGCCCTGGTCGCCACGCCGGGCATGTGGCTCACCCGGTTCTCGGTCTACCTGGACAGCCGGGGCATCGACGGTGCCGTCAACGGCCTGGCCGCCGGCCTGGGCGGCGGATCCGGGCGATTGCGCAGACTGCAGACCGGTTTCGTCCGCTCGTACGCGCTGTCGATGCTGGCCGGCTCGTTCGTTCTCGTCGCCGCACTGCTGATGGTGAGGTTCTCATGACCTGGGTACTGGCCCTCATCCTCTGGCCGCTGGTCGGCGCGTGCGTCGTCACCGGGCTGCGGCGCAACGACCGGCTCGCCACCATCACCGCGGTGGTGTTCGCCCTCGTCGAGCTGGCGATGATCATCCCGACGTGGGCGGCCTACGAGCCCAGCGGCGCCCGCCTGCAGCAAACCAGCTCGATGGACTGGATCCCGAGCTTCGGCGTGCATATCTCGTTCGGCATCGACGGCATCGCCCTGGTGATGATCGCCGTGATCGCGTTCCTGGTGCCGATCGTCATCGGAGCCCTGGGCACGGCGGACAAGCTGCCCCAGGACCGCAGCGCGGGTGGCTTCCTCGCGTTGATCCTGGTGCAGGAGGCCATCACCATCGCGGTGTTCGCCGCGACCGACGTGTTCCTGTTCTACGTGCTGTTCGAGATCATGCTGATCCCGATGTACTTCCTCATCGGCGGCTACGGCGGCGCGAACCGGCAGTACGCGGCGGTCAAGTTCTTCCTGTACTCCTTCCTCGGCGGTCTGATCATGCTGGCCTCCGCGATCGGGGCCTACTCGATCTCCGCCGACAAGCTGGGCAACGGCACCTTCGACTGGGCGACGCTGGTGACGGTGGTCCGGGACGCGCCGGCGAGCACCCAGATCTGGCTGTTCCTCGGGTTCTTCCTGGCGTTCGCCATCAAGGCGCCGCTCGTGCCGTTCCACACCTGGCTGCCCGACGCGGCCGGCGAGGCGCCCATCGGGGTGGCCGTGCTGCTGGTCGGCGTGCTGGACAAGGTCGGCACGTTCGGCTTCCTGCGCTACTGCCTGCCGATGTTCCCCGAGGCCAGCAAGGATCTGGCGCCGCTGGTGCTGGTGCTCGCCGTGATCGGCGTGCTCTACGGCTCTATTCTCGCCGCGGGGCAGCAGGACATGAAACGCTTCGTCGCCTACGTCTCGATCGCTCACTTCGGGTTCATCGCACTTGGCATCTTCGCGTTCACCCAGCAGGCGACGGTCGGCGCGGTGAGCTACATGCTCAACCACAGCCTCGCGACCGGCATGCTGATCGTCGTGCTGGGCCTGGTGATCGCCCGCGGCGGGTCGACCCGGGTCTCCGACTACGGCGGCATGTTCAAGCTGACCCCGTTGCTGGGCGGCATGTTACTCATCGCAGGTCTGTCCACTTTGTCCCTCCCGGGTACCAATTCGTTCGTCAGTGAGTTCCTGGTGCTGCTGGGCGCGTTCGAGACGCAGCCGGTGTACGCGACGCTCGCCACCGTCGGCATGGTGCTCGCCGCGGCCTACGTGCTGTGGCTGTACCAGCGCCTGATGACCGGCCCGGTGCGGGGGACCGCGCTGGTCGGCGCCGGGGGAGGCCCTGGCACGGCCATCGCACCCGAGCTGGGCGCGCGCAAGACGATCCGCGACCTCGGCGGCCGGGAACTGGCGATCCTCGTGCCGTTGGTCGTGCTGATCATCGGGCTCGGCTTCTATCCCCAACCCGTGCTGGACACGGTGACCCCGTCGGTCGACGCGACGCTTTCCGCACTCAACGGAGGCCAGTGAAATGCTCGGGATTCTGGCCCAACAGGGGCAAATCACCGCACCGCAGATCGCGTACGACGCGATCCTGCCCGTGCTGATCGTGCTCGGCGCGGCATGCGTCAGCGTGTTGTTCGAGGCCTTCCTGCCCCGACACATGCGGTGGCCGGCGCAGGTGCTGCTCAGCCTGACCGGCCTCGCCGCCGCCGGCGTCGCGCTCGCCGTGTACGTCAGCGGTTCGCCCGTCAAGGGCCTGACCACCCTCAGCGGTGCCGTGTCGGTGGACAAGCCGGCCCTGTTCCTCTGGGGCACGCTGCTCGCGCTCGCGTTGCCTGCGATCCTGCTGATCGCGGACCGTTCGGTGGAGCCCGGCGGGGCGTTCGTCGCGCAGGCCGCGATCCGGCCGGGCACCGTGCAGGACCGGGCCCAGGTCGGCTCGACCGGGATGCAGACCGAGGTCTTCCCCCTGGCGCTGTTCGCGCTGGGCGGCATGATGGCGTTCTGCGCGGCCAACGACCTGCTCACCATGTTCATCGCGCTCGAGGTGCTGAGCCTGCCGCTGTACCTGATGTGTGGCCTGGCCCGGCGCCGTCGACTGCTGTCACAAGAGGCGGCGGTCAAGTACTTCCTCCTCGGGGCGTTCTCGTCGGCGTTCTTCCTCTACGGCCTCGCGCTGCTCTACGGCTACGCGGGCTCGGTCAAACTGGCGGACATCGCGGGTGCCGCGGCCGGCTCGGACCGTTCGGACATGCTGCTGTTCGCGGGTATGGGCCTCCTCGTGGTCGGGTTGCTGTTCAAGGGATCGGTGGGCCCGTTCCACACCTGGACGCCGGACGTCTACCAGGGCGCGCCGACGCCGGTCACCGGTTTCATGGCGGCCTGCACCAAGGTGGCCGCGTTCGGCGGCATCCTGAGGGTGCTGACCGTCGGCTTCGAGTCGACCAGCTGGGAATGGCGTGGCGTGCTCTGGGCGGTCGCGATCATCTCGATGGCGATCGGCGCCGTGCTCGGCCTCACGCAGACCGACGTCAAGCGCATGATCGCCTACTCGTCCATCGCGCACGCCGGCTTCCTGCTCGTCGGCACGCTCGCGATGACCGGCCAGGGCCTGTCCGGGACCCTGTTCTACTTGCTGGCCTACGGCTTCACCACGCTCGCCGCGTTCGGGGTGGTCTCGCTCGTGCGGGACGCCAAGGGCGAGGCCACGCACCTGTCCGCGTGGGCCGGCTTGGCCAAGCGGTCGCCCCTGGTGGCCGGGGTGTTCACCTTCCTCCTGCTCGCTCTGGCCGGCATCCCGCTCACCAGCGGATTCGTCGGCAAGTTCGTCGTGTTCTCGGCGGCGCTGCAAGACGGCATGGCGCCCCTGGTGGTGATCGCACTGGTGTTCAGCGCCGTCGCGGCGTTCTTCTACCTGCGCGTCGTGGTGCTCATGTACTTCTCCAAGCCGGCCCCCGAGGGCCCCACCGTGTCGGTGCCGGGCGCGTTCACCACGGCGGCTATCACGCTCGGCGTGATCATCACCCTGCTGCTCGGTGTCGCCCCCTCCTTCGCCCTGAACTGGGCGGGAGCGGGCGTCTTCGCCTTCTGACGGCTGTGCTCGGAGGTCGTGCCCTTCGCCCACCCCGGGCGGAGGGCACGTCCGTGTCCGGGTCAGGTCGAATCGAGCGCGCGCACCACGTCGGGATACGAACACGCATGCCGGTGCACTTCGCCGCAGCGGCACGGACGGTCCGCCAGCCGCGTCAGCTTGAGCAGGTGCCGCCGGGCGAGGCCGCGATCGTGCGCCTCGATGAGGGCCAGTCGCGTGGCGTTGTTGCGGTTGCGGCGGCCGGAGAGAGTCTGTTCGGTCATTTCTCGAGGCTCCTTATCGGGGGGATGTCTCGAGCATGCCCGGTGTGGCGGTCGAGTGGGAAACAGAACGAGATTCTGTGGATAGTTGAGGGCGATGTGGACAACTCGCACCGTTTTCCCGGTGTGGTGGCGATTTTGTCGGTGGGGTGTGCTACGCGGGCGCCGGCGCAGCGTCCACATCGGACCCGCCGCTGGAAGGGGCGATTCACCGAGGCGGGTCGGCGGCGCCGAGGTCGTCCCGGTGACCGCCCCGGGCGCTGGGGTCAATCGTGCGGCCGCGCCCCGGGGCACGTTTGTGCTGGTCAAAACCCCGCGAGCAGGCTCGGGCGAGGATGGCGGGGTGAGCTGTCAGGCGTGTCACCGCGGCGGTTCCCAATGGGCCCACTGAGGCCCCGCGTGCAGCCATTACGCTGGTGAGGACCGGTCGGTGAAGTGCGGAGAGGGCGGACAACGTGGCAGTTCGGCACCGGGATAGCACGATCGAGGAGCTGCGCGGGAGCGTGGGCCTGCGGATCGTCGATGAGCAGCTGTTGCACACGCTGGCCACTGGACTGGACGACGTCGAGACGCTGCTGCGGGACACCGCTCGCAGCGAGGTGCAGGCCGTCCACGACGCAGCGTCGCACCTGGTCGAGGCGGGTGGCAAACGCTTCCGTCCGATGCTGACCCTGCTCGCGGGCGAGTTCGGCGAGGGCAAACACCAGGATGTCGTGATCGCCGCGGCCGCGGTCGAACTCGTGCACCTGGCGACGCTCTACCACGACGACGTCATGGACGAGGCGACGATGCGGCGCGGCGCGCCCAGCGTCAACGCCCGCTGGACCAACAGCATCGCGATCCTGACCGGCGACTTCCTCTTCGCGCACGCGTCGCGGCTGGTGTCCGACCTGGGCACGGACGCCGCCCGGATCCTGGCCGAGACCTTCAGCGAGCTGGTCACCGGCCAGATGCGGGAGACCGTCGGGCCCGGCGAGGGCGACGACCCGGTCGACCACTACCTCACGGTCATCGCGCAGAAGACGGGTTCGCTGATCGCCACCTCGGGCCGGTTCGGCGCGATGGTCTCCGGCGCGAAGCCGGACGCCATCCTGGCGATGCAGCGGTACGGCGAGATCATCGGCACCGCGTTCCAGATCTCCGACGACATCATCGACATCGCCTCGCCCTCCCACGAATCGGGCAAGACCCCGGGCACCGACCTGCGGGAAGGCGTGCGCACGCTGCCGATGCTCTACGCGCTGGCCGACCCCGAAACCGATCCGCGCCTGGTCGAGCTGCTGGCCGGCCCGATCACGGACGACGACCTGGTCGAGGAGGCCCTGACCCTGCTGCGGGCATCGAGCGGCCTGGACCGCGCCCTGGTCACCCTGTCGGACTACGCTCAGCGGGCGCGGACCGAGTTGGCCCCCCTCCCGGCCGGGCCCGCGAGGGACGCGTGCGAGTCCGTCGCGGACTACCTCGTCGCGCGGACGCGGTAAAGATCGCTTCCGAGCGTCATGCTCGAGCCGCCGCGGCGTCACTCAGAGTGGTAACACGCGCGGTAGGAAAGGAAGGGCAGCACGGATGTCCATTTTCGGACAGGTCTGGCTGTGGAGCGCGGCGGCATTCGTGGTCGGGGTGCTGCTGACCTGGTTGTTCCTGGCACGACCCGCACAAGCGAGAAGCCGGCACCTGGAGCGCAGGCTCCTCGCCGTGCAGAGCGCCCCTGCCGCGCACCCGGCCCGAGTCGAACGCGACCCGGAGCCGGTGTCCGCGCCCGTCGCGCGGAAGCGGCCGGTCGCCGCCTCGGCGCCCGCCCAGGCGGAGGAACACCACGTGGCGCCGTCCTGGCTCGAGCGCGACAGCCTCGCCGGACGGTCGCCCGGCTACCAGCCTGGGTCCGAGATCGACGACGACTCGCTGTTCGATCCCGAACCCGAGCCCGAGCCGGAGTACCGCGGGGAGTCGGCCGGCGAGGCGACGACGGTCTTCCACGCGTTCGGGCGGGACACCGCCGAGCGCGGCGCGCTGTTCGGAAACGACGAGGGACCGCGTGTCGAGCGGGATGACGAAGCGGGGGCCACCTACGGTCGGGAGCCGATCGCCGGGGCCGGTCGGGAGGCCGGGTCCGAGGCGGCCGAGGCGCCGTTCGGGCAGGACGATGCTGCCGGGTCCGGGTACGGGCGGGAGCGGCTGGCCGGGATCGGGCGTGAGGAACTCGACCCGGGCCACGGGTCGTTGCTCGGATCGGGCGAGGCTGGTGCCGGGTATGGGCGCGAGTCCGAGGCGGGCCGCGGGGCGTTGTTCGGCGAGGACGACGCGGGCCGCGGGGCGCCGTTCGGCCAGGACGATGCCGCGACGGCCGGTTACGGGTCCGAGCAGGCGCCGGGGTCGTTGTTCGGGCAGGGCGATGCCGGGTCGGCGTACGGGCGTGAGGGATCCGATGCGGGCCACGGGTCGCTGTTCGGCCGGGACGCGGCGGGCCACGGCCGCCACGAGTCTGAGCAGGCGCCGGGGTCGCTGTTCGCGCAGGGCGACGCTGGTTCCGCGTACGGGGGTGCGGACGCCGAGTACGGGGGTCGGTCGCTGTTCGAGCGGGACCAGGCCGCGCAGTCCGCGGGGCCGGGTTCGCTGTTCGACCGGACCGAGTCGCCGACACCCACTGCTGGGCGTGGATCGGTGTTCGAGCGGGACCAGGCGGAGTCCGCCGGGCTTGGGTCCGGCCGGGATGCCGAGCCGGAGCCGGGGTCGTTGTTCGACCCGGACCACACCCCGGAAACGGCCCGGACGCAGGAAGCCGGCTCGGCCTTCGCGCCGTTCGCCGCGTCCGAGCCGCCGCCCTATGCCTTCGGTGGCGAGGAGCCCGAGCAGCCTGCCGACGAGGATGCGGGCACCGAGACGACGCAGCTCCTCCCGAGGCGGCAGCCGCGCCGATCCGCGCAGGCGTTCGACCCGCCGCGGCCGTCCATGCGGACGGTCGAGCGACGCGAGCCGGTCCGTCCCGAGGAGGGGGGCCGCAGTGGCTCGCTGTTCGAGCCGGGGCCGCGGGCGGCCAACGTTCCGACGTCGGCTCCGGCCCGGGGCCAGTCACCCTCGGTGCCGCCCGGGCCCTTCGGTCCCGGCTCGGCGATGCCACGTCCCGGCGGCGGGAAGCCGTCCGAGGAGTTCACGGTCAAGGCGAGCGTGACGGCCCTGCGGTACTGCGGCGAGGACTCGTCGCAATATGCCCGGATGGTGGCCGAGGTGTGGTTCCGCTCGGCCGAGGACGCCGAGCGGGTCGGTTTCCGGCCCCTGTAACGGCGCAACGAGCGGCGCCCCCCGCGCGGACGTGAACCGCGCGGGGCCGCCGGAACGTCAGTCGACCGTCCAGGTGTCCTTGCCGGTCAGCAGCGCCTGGAGATCGGCGGGCTTGGCGTTGCGGGCCTGCTCCACCTGGGCGCGCGCCTGGTCGTCGTAGGTGGGGCGGTCGACCTGCCGGAAGATGCCCGTCGGTGTGTGGTCGAGGTGCTGGTCGCCGATCCGGGACAGCCCGAAGGCGTACGCGGTGTCCTTGATCGACGGGTCGTGGACGACCAGGTTCTCCTCCCCGGCCTCCGCCACCTTCGCGATCTCGAAACCGCCCCACCGGCTCGGCACCACGCCGTATTCCTGCTCGGGGCCGAACCGGATCGGCTCGCCCGCCCGCAGCGGGATGAGCCGGTGCGCGGCCTCGTCCTTGTCCTTGAGGACATCGAACGCGCCGTCGTTGAAGATCGGGCAGTTCTGGTAGATCTCGACCAGCGCCGAGCCGCGATGCTGGGCCGCCGCGGTCAGCACCTCCGTCAGCCCCTTCTTGTCCGAATCCAGCGCGCGGCCCACGAAGGTGGCCTCCGCGCCCAGGGCCAGCGAGATCGGGTTGAACGGCGTGTCCACCGAGCCCATCGGCGTCGACTTGGTGACCGTGCCCGGATCGGACGTCGGCGAGTACTGGCCCTTCGTCAGACCGTAGATCCGGTTGTTGAACAGGAGAATCTTGATGTTGACGTTGCGGCGCAGCGCGTGGATCAGGTGGTTGCCGCCGATGGACAGCGCGTCGCCGTCGCCGGTGACCACCCACACCGACAGATCCGGCCGTGACGTGGCCAGCCCGGTGGCGATCGCCGGGGCGCGGCCGTGGATCGAGTGCATCCCGTAGGTGTTGAGGTAGTACGGGAACCGCGACGAGCACCCGATGCCGGAGACGAACACGATGTTCTCGCGCTTCAAGCCCAGCGTCGGCAGGAACGACTGGACGGTGTTGAGCACGACGTAGTCACCACAGCCCGGGCACCAGCGGACTTCCTGGTCGGACTTGTAGTCCTTCGCCTTCTGGGGTTCGTCGGTGGTCGGAACGAAGTCCAGGCCACCGAGCTGGGGGAGACCGAGATCCGTCGCGGTCATCGGGTCAGCGCTCCTTCGAGGATGTCGGTGAAGACGTGTTCGAGTTCCTCGGCCTTGAACGGCAGGCCGGCGACCTTCGTGTAGGAGTGCACGTCCCTGAGGTATTTGGCGCGCAGCAGCAGCGCGAGCTGGCCGAGGTTCATCTCGGGCACCACGACCTTGTCATAGCGGGCCAGGACCTCGCCCAGGTTCTTCGGGAACGGGTTGAGGTGCCGCAGGTGGGCCTGCGCGATCGGCATGCCGAGCTTGCGCACCCGCCGAGCCGCGGCACCGATCGGGCCGAACGTCGAGCCCCAGCCCAGCGCCAGCACCCGCGCCTCACCGGACGGGTCGTCGACCTCCAGGTCCGGCACATCGACCCCGTCGATCTTGGCCTGGCGAAGCCGGACCATGTGGTCGTGGTTGTCCGGGTCGTAGGAGATGTTGCCCTTGCCGTCCTGCTTCTCCAGACCGCCGATGCGGTGTTCCAGACCCGGGCTGCCGGGTAGGGCCCACTCGCGGGCCAGCGTCTCCGGGTCCCGTACGTACGGCCAGAACTCGCCGGAACCGTCCGCCGCGTTGGGCTGCGAGGCGAAGGTGACCGACAGGTCGGGCAGGTCCGCCACGTCCGGGATCAGCCACGGTTCGGAGCCGTTGGCGTTCGCGCCGTCGGACAGGATGATTACCGGCGTCCGGTACTTCAACGCGATGCGCGTCGCTTCGACGGCAACGTCGAAACAGTCGGCCGGCGAACACGGCGCGATGATCGGCAGCGGCGACTCGCTGTTGCGGCCGAACATCGCCTGCAGCAGGTCGGCCTGCTCGGTCTTGGTCGGCAGACCCGTGGACGGGCCACCGCGCTGCACGTCGATCACCACCAGCGGCAGCTCCAGCATCACGCCGAGCCCGATGGTCTCCGACTTGAGCGCGACACCCGGGCCGGACGTCGAGGTCACCCCGAGCGCCCCGCCGTAGGAGGCGCCCAGCGCGGCGCCGATGCCGGCGATCTCGTCCTCCGCCTGGAAGGTGAGCACGCCGAAGTTCTTGTGCCGGGACAGCTCGTGGAGGATGTCCGAGGCCGGGGTGATCGGGTACGTGCCCAGCAGGACCGGCAGCTTCGCCAGCTGACCGGCCGCGACGATGCCGTACGCCAGCGCGGTGTTGCCGGTGATCTGGCGGTAGGTGCCCTTGTTCAGCTTAGCCGGAGCCACCTCGTAGGTCGTCGCGAACGACTCGGTGGTCTCGCCGTAGTTCCAGCCGGCGCGGAAGGCGAGGATGTTCGCCTCGGCGATGTCCGGCTTCTTCGCGAACTTCTCCCGCAGGAACGTCTCGGTGCCCTCGGTGGGCCGGTGGTACATCCACGACAGCAGGCCCAGCGCGAACATGTTCTTGCAGCGCTCGGCGTCCTTCTTGCCGAGACCGGTGCCTGCCAGCGCGCCCTGGGTGAGGGTCGACATGGCGACCCGGTGCACCTGGAACGCCGCCAGCGAGTCGTCCTCGACCGGGTCGGAGTCGTAGCCCACCTTGGTGAGGTTGCGTTTGGTGAACTCGTCGGTGTTGACGATGATCGTGCCGCCGGCGGGGACGTCGTGCAGGTTCGCCTTGAGTGCGGCGGGGTTCATCACCACCAGGACGTCCGGCCGGTCACCGGGGGTCAGGATGTCGTAGTCGGCGAAGTGCACCTGGAACGACGAGACGCCCGGGATGGTGCCCTGTGGCGCGCGGATCTCGGCGGGGAAGTTCGGGAGGGTGGCCAGGTCGTTGCCGAAGGCCGCGGCTTCCGAGGTGAATCGATCACCGGTGAGCTGCATGCCGTCGCCGGAGTCGCCGGCGAACCGGATCACCACCCGGTCCAGCTTGGCGATCTCGGTGGGCCGGTTCGCCGACAGCACACCGTGGCCGTTCGTGCTCGTGCTCATGGGTCAGAGAATCCCTCTCTCCCGACAGGCTGGCCGGTGGGCACCGTTCCGCCGATACCTCCACCTTACTTCTTGTTTTTGGGACGAGGATCGCCGGTGTGATCCCGGTTACCTGCTACCGGACGGTAACAATCACTTTCGTTTGGTAATGGCTGCCTGCACAGACGCGAGCCGTTCCGCGAAGCCGGGGGAGTTCAGCGACTTCACCTGCGGTTCTATCTCGGTGTCCACTGCTCGGGAATGCTCGGCCATAGTTGAGGTTTGCCGCATTGAGAACTTCGTCGCGAGGACGACCTCGCGGGGTGCCTTGGCCGCCGGTTCCGCCAGTTCCAGTGCCGCCTCCAACAGGTCGTCGTGGTCGCCGTCGACGGTCCGCAACGTCAACCCGGCCGCCTCCGCCGCCGCGGCGTCGAGGGACTGACCGAACAACGTCATCGCCCGTGCCCGCTGGATACCCACTGCGCGCTGCAACATCCAGGTGAATCCGCCACCGGGGTGCAGGCCGAGCTCGAGGAACCGGGGGATGAACTTCGCGCGTGGCCCGGCGAGCCGGACGTCCGCGGCGAGTGCCAGGTTCAGCCCGGCGCCGACCGCCGCGCCGCCGACCGCCGCGATCGTCGGCAACGAGGAGCGGGCCACGGCGAGGAAGCCTTCGTAGACCGCCCGCAGACCCTCCTCCTGCGCGCTGCCCAGTGTTGTCAGGTCGGCCCCGGCGCAGAACGCCGGCGGCGTGCCCGTGACGACCAGCGCGTGCACGTTCTCGTCCTGCTCGGCCTCCGCGACGGCGCGCGCGAGGTCCTCGGAAAGTGCCAGGGTGAGCGAGTTCCGCCGCTGCGGGGCATCGACGGTGACAACCGCGACCTTGCCTCGTCGCTCGGTCACAATGCGTTCGGTCATGGTCGTCATCATGTCGTGGGGTCGGGCGGGCGCTCAAGGAGGCGGGACAGCACGACGGTGGACACGGTCCGATCGATGATCTCCAGTCCGCGCACCCGCTCGAGGGCCGTCTCGAGCTGATGGATGTCGGCGGCGCGCAGATGCACGATCGCGTCGGCCGCACCGGTGACCGTGTAGGCGGCGACGACCTCGGGCAGTGGTTCCAGCCGCGCGCGGATGCGGGCCGGCGAGACGTTGCCGCGGCAGTGGACCTCGACGAACGCCTCGGTGCCCCAGCCCAGAGCCTCCGGGTCGACCACCGCCGTGAAGCCACGCAGGACGCCCGTCTCCAGCAGCCGGTCGACCCGTCGTTTGACCGCGGGCGCGGACAGTCCGACCACCTTGCCGATCTCGGCGTAGCTGGCGCGCGCGTTCGTGATGAGGCACGAAATGATCTGCTGGTCGAGGGTGTTCACACGCAATGTTTAGCAGGTTCATGAGCAAGAAACAGCGATTGATTGCGCCTGAATCGAGCCATACCGTGAAGTCATGACGACTCGGGTCCCGACCACCCGCCGGTACCTCATGTGCCCGCCGCGGTACTTCGCCGTCGAGTACACGATCAACCCGTGGATGGACCCGGCGCGGCCGGTCAGCGCCGAGCGGGCGATGCGGCAGTGGCGCGACCTGCGCGATACCTACCGCCGCCTGGGGCATACGGTCGAGGAGATCGAACCGCAGCCGGGACTGCCGGACATGGTGTTCGCGGCCAACTCCGGGACCGTCGTCGGCGGGCGGGTGCTCGGCGCCCGCTTCCGTGCCCCGCAGCGCGCCGCCGAGGCCGAGCATTTTCGCCGGTGGTTCGTCGAGCACGGCTACCGCGACGTGGTCATGCCCGCGTTCGTCAACGAGGCCGAGGGCGACTTCGCCTGGACCGGACGCATGCTGCTCGCCGGCACCGGCTTCCGCACCGACCCCGCCGCGCACGCGGAGGCGCAGGAGGTGCTCGGTGTCCCGGTCCTGTCCCTGCGGCTGACCGACCCGCGCTACTACCACCTCGACACCGCGTTGTTCGTGCTCAGCGAGGCCACCGACACCACGGCGGCGAAGATCGCGTACTACCCGGACGCGTTCTCGCCCGGATCGCGCCGCGTCCTGGCGCACATGTTCCCCGACGCCGTGCTCGCCACAGCAGCCGACGCGGAGTGCTTCGGGTTGAACGGCGTGTCCGACGGCCGCAACGTCGTGCTGCCGCGGGAAGCCACCGAACTGGCCGACCGGCTCGCGCTGCGCGGCTACGAACCGGTGCTGGTCGACATCTCCGAACTGCGCAAGGCGGGCGGCGGCCCGAAGTGCTGCACGCTGGAGATCCGCAAGTAGTTCCGGGTCTCATTTCGAGATCGGTGGGTCAGTGCGGGACGCGCGGCTGTAACAGCGCCTCTTCGTCTCCCGAATCAGGGGTTACACGACCGCCCGCGTTCGCGAGCCGAGGAGCCCGTAAATGACAACCTGCCGACTCTGCGGTTCGACGCACCTGGCCAGCGTGGTCGATCTCGGTGCGACACCGCCGTGTGAGCTGTTCCTCACCGGAGAACAACTGGACGAGTCGGAAAATACCTTTCCGTTGCACCTGCGCGTATGCACGGACTGCTGGCTCGCGCAGATCCCGCCGTTGATCACGCCCGAGGAAACGTTCACCGAGTACGCGTACTTCTCGTCGTATTCGGAGTCGTGGGTGGACCACGCCGCCAGATTCGTCTCGGGCGCGGTGGAACGGCTGGGCCTGGGCGGCGACTCGTTCGTCGTCGAGGTCGCCAGCAACGATGGGTACCTGCTCAAACACGTTGTGGCACAGGGGATCCGCTGCCTCGGGGTGGAGCCGTCGGTGAACGTCGGCCAGGCGGCGCGGGATGCCGGCGTCCCGACGCTGACCGCGTTCCTCGGCCCGGAAACCGGTGCCCTGGTCCGCGACGAGCACGGGCCGGCCGATCTCGTGGTGGCCAACAACGTCTACGCCCACATCCCGGACGTCATCGGCTTCACCAAGGGCCTGCGCGCGATGGTCGCCGACGACGGCTGGGTGTCGATCGAGGTGCAGCACCTGCTCACGCTCATCGAGAAGACCCAGTACGACACGATCTACCACGAGCACTTCCAGTACTACACCGTGGCTTCGGCGCAGCGGGCGCTGGCCTCCGGCGGACTGTCCCTTGTGGACGTCGAGTTGCTGCCGACGCACGGTGGCTCGATCCGGCTGTGGTCGCAGCCCGTCGAAGCGGCCGGTGAGCCGAGTCAGCGCATGCTCGACGTGCTGGCCAGGGAGAAGGCCGCCGGGTTGCACGAACTCTCCGGCTACACCGAGTTCGCCGCCCGCGTCGCCCGGGTGCGCCGCGACCTGTTGCGCTTCCTCATCGACGCGGCCGACGACGGCCTCACCGTGGTCGGCTACGGCGCGCCCGGCAAGGGCAACACGCTGCTCAACCACTGCGGCATCCGGCCGGACCTGCTGGCCTACACGGTCGATCGCAACCCGTACAAGCACGGCCGGTACACACCCGGCACCCGGATTCCGGTTCTGCCGCCGGACCGCATCATCGCGGACCGGCCCGACTACGTCCTGGTCCTGCCCTGGAACCTCAGGGACGAACTGACCCAGCAGCTGTCCTACGTCGGGGAGTGGGGCGGAAAGCTGGTCTTCCCCATACCCCACCTGGAAATCGTCGAGGTGAATCCAACGTGAAGGTCGTCCTGTTCTGCGGCGGGTACGGGATGCGGATGCGTAACGGCACCGCCTCCGACGTCCCCAAGCCCATGGCCATGGTCGGTCCCCGGCCACTGATCTGGCACGTCATGCGCTACTACGCGCATTTCGGGCACACCGAGTTCGTCCTCTGCCTCGGCTACGGTGCCCACCACATCAAGGACTTCTTCCTCAACTACGAGGAGACGACGTCCAACGACTTCGTCCTGCGCGGCGGCAAGGCGGAGCTGCTGTCCACCGACATCGCCGACTGGACGATCTCCTTCGTGCAGACCGGGATCGAGTCGCCGATCGGGGAGCGGCTGCGCCGCGTGCGCCAGTACCTCGACGGCGACGAGATGTTCCTCGCCAACTACGCCGACGTGCTCACCGACGCTCCGCTGCCGGCGATGATCGAGCGCTTCGAGCAGTCCGACGCGGGCGCGTCGATGATGGTCGTGCCGCCGCAGTCGTCGTTCCACTGCGTGGAGATGGACGAGGGCGGCATGGTCGGGTCGATCACCGCGGTCAGTGAGATGCCGCTGTGGGAGAACGGCGGGTACTTCGTGCTGCGCCAGGACGTCTTCGACCACATCCCGGAGAACGGGGACCTGGTCGCCGACGGGTGCGCCGAACTGGCCAAGCGCGGCCGCTTGCTGGCCTACCCGTACCGCGGCTTCTGGAAGCCGACGGACACCGTCAAGGAGCGCTTCGCCCTGGACGAGGGCTACACGCGCGGAGACCGCCCGTGGGCGCTGTGGGAAAAGGACCGAGTGCCGGCGTGATCGGACTGACCCCGGAGCGTCTCGAGCGAATCGTGCTGCTCGGCGCGCACTGCGACGACATCGCGATCGGCGCGGGCGGCACCTTGCTCGCGATGAGCCGCCCGGGACTGCGGGTGGACGCGCTGGTGCTCTCCGGTGGCGGCACCGAGCGCGAGGACGAGGAACGGGCCGCGCTCGCGGCCTTCTGCCCGGGTGCGGATGTGGACGTCACGGTGCTGAAGATGCCGGACGGACGGCTGCCCGCGCACTGGGACGAGGTCAAGAACGCGCTGGAGGAGTTGCGGGCGCGTACCGATCCGGACCTGATCCTCGCGCCCCGCATGGAGGACGCGCATCAGGACCACCGCGGTCTCGCGAAGCTCGTGCCGACCGCGTTCCGCGGGCACCTCACCCTCGGGTACGAAATCGTCAAATGGGACGGCGATCTCACCACCCCGTCGGTGTATGTGCCGCTGTCCGGTGAACTCGCCGAGAAAAAGGTCGAGTTGCTGCAACAGCACTACGCCTCGCAGCGACATCGTCCTTGGTACGACCGGGAGGCCTTCCTCGGGCTGGCCCGCATCCGGGGGATCGAATGCGAGGCGCGGTACGCGGAGGCTTTCGCCGTCAAGAAGATGCGTCTCCAGCTGGAGGGTTGAGTAATGCGTGTGCTGCTGACCGGGCACAAGGGGTATCTGGGCACGGTGATGGCACCGGTGCTCGCCGCCGCCGGGCACGAGGTGATCGGGCTCGACTCCGGTCTGTTCGACGACTGTGTGCTGGGCCCGGCGCCGCAGGACCCGCCGGGGCACCAGGTCGACCTGCGGGACGTCACGCCGGCCCAGGTGTCCGGAGTGGACGCGGTGATCCACCTGGCGGCGTTGTCGAACGATCCGCTGGGCGCGCTCGCGCCCGAGCTGACCTACGACATCAACCACAAGGCAGCCGTGCGGCTGGCGCGGCTGGCGAAGGACGCCGGGGTGTCCCGGTTCCTCTACGCGTCCACGTGCTCGGTCTACGGCGCCTCCGGCGGCGCGGGTCTGGTGAACGAGGACGCCCCGCTGCGGCCGGTCACCCCGTACGCCGAGTCGAAGGTGCTCGTCGAGGACGACCTGCACGCGATGGCCGACGACGACTTCACCCCGGTCTACCTGCGCAACGCCACCGCGTTCGGCTTCTCGCCGCGACTGCGGGCCGACATCGTGCTGAACAACCTGGTCGGGCACGCCTGCCTGTCCGGTGAGGTCCTGGTGCTGTCCGACGGCACGCCGTGGCGGCCGCTGGTGCACGCCAAGGACATCGCGCGGGCGTTCGCCGCCGCACTGGTCGCGCCGCGCGAAGCGGTGCACGACAAGGCGTTCAACATCGGTACCGAGCGCAACAACGTGACCGTCGCGGAGATCGCCGAGCAGGTCGTCGAGGCCGTGCCGGGGTCGCAGCTGAGGATCACCGGCGAGGCCGGTGCGGACCCCCGCTCCTACCGGGTGGACTTCTCCCGATTCCGGGCGGCCATCCCGGGATTCACCTGCGAGTGGTCGGTCAAGGACGGCGCGGTCGAACTGGTCGAGGCCTACCACCGGCACGGGCTCACCCGCGCCTCGTTCGAGCAGAGCTTCACCCGGCTCGCCCGGCTCAAGCAGCACCGCGAGAGCGGCGCGGTCGACGAAACGCTGCGGTTGCACTGATGCGGACCGGGGCCGAGATGCACGCGCTGGTGGAGCGGTTGTACCCGCTCTGCCGCAGCATCACGGGCGACGGCGTCCGGGCGACGCTGGACATCATCGGCGAGCACATCCCGTTGGAGCGGCACGAAGTGCCCACCGGCACACAGGTCTTCGACTGGACCGTGCCACAGGAGTGGAACATCCGCGACGCCTACATCGCCGACGCCGACGGCAAGCGCGTCGTCGACTTCGCCGAGTCGAACCTGCACGTCGTCGGCTACAGCGTGCCGGTCGAGGCGAGGATGACGCTGGCGGAGTTGCGGCCCCACCTGCACACGCTGCCGGACCGCCCGTCCTGGGTCCCGTACCGCACCAGCTACTACGCGCCCACCTGGGGTTTCTGCCTCGCGCAGGAGACGCTGGACGCGCTGCCGGAGGCCGGCTACGACGTGCGGATCGACTCCACGCTGGCCGACGGGCACCTCAGCTACGGCGAGCACGTCGTGCCGGGGCAGGTGGACGACGAGGTGATCGTGTCGTGCCACGTATGCCACCCGTCGCTGGCCAACGACAACCTCGCCGGGATCGCGGTCGCGGTGTCGCTCGCGCAGGCGCTGGCGGCGAAACAGCCCTGGTACACCTACCGGTTCCTGTTCATGCCCGGCACGATCGGCGCGATCACCTGGCTGGCCCGCAACCACCACCGCACCGAGCAGGTCAAGCACGGTGTCGTGCTCGCCTGCGCGGGCGACCGGGGACAGCTGACGTACAAGCGGTCGCGGCGCGGTGACGCGGAGATCGACCGCGTGCTGGCGCACGTGTTGCGGGACCGTCCACATCGGATCTTGGACTTTTCGCCGTACGGCTACGACGAGCGGCAGTTCTGCTCGCCCGGGTTCAACCTCGGCGTCGGCTCGCTCACCCGCACCCCGTACGCCGGCTACCCCGAGTACCACACCTCCGCCGACAACCCGGACTTCGTGTCGCCGGAGGCGATGGAGGACACGCTCGCGGTGCTGAGCGAGGCCTTCGGGGTGCTGGACCGCAACCGCCGCTACACGAACCTGAGCCCGTTCGGCGAGCCGCAACTCGGCAAGCGCGGCCTGTACGACTCGCTCGGTGGGCGCAGCGACGCCAAGCAGGCGCAGATGGCGATGCTGTGGGTGCTGAACCTCTCCGACGGCGACCACGACCTGCTCGACATCAGCCTTCGGTCCGGCTTGGACTTCGACGCGGTCGCCGCCGCGGCCACCGCCCTGCGCGGCGCCGGACTGGTGGAGGAGTGATCGCGTGACCATGGGCCGCCACCGCAAGTCCGACGCGAAGCCCGCGGGGCTGCGCGCCATGGCCGGGCGGCTGTCGTGGGGCCTGGGCGACCAGGCCGTGTCGAGCCTGACGAACTTCGCCGTCGGCATCTACGTGGCGCGCGAGCTCGGGGTGACGGCGTTCGGCATCTTCAGCCTGGCCTGGGTCACCTACGGCGTGATGCTCAACGTTTCCCGCGGGCTCGCGACCGATCCGCTGATGGTCCGGTTCAGCGGGGTCGACACCGGTATCTGGCGCGCGGCGGTGAGCCGCTCGTCGGCGACCGCGCTGGCCGTGGGCGCACTGGCGGGCCTCGTCAGCGTCGCGGTCGGCCTCGTGATCGGCGGCAGCGTGGGCCCCGCGTTCATCGCACTCGGGGTGATCCTGCCCGCGTTGCTGCTGCAGGACAGCTGGCGGTTCGCGTTCTTCGCCTGCGGCCAGGGGTACAAGGCGTTCATCAACGACGCACTGTGGGGTGTCGCGATGATCCCCACGATGGTGCTGGCCAACCTGCACGGCAGCGTCGTCGCGTTCCTGCTCGCCTGGGGCGGCGCGGCCGCGGTCGCCGCCGCATACGGCTACGTGCAGACCGGCCTGCGGCCGACCCTGGACGGGGTGCGGTCGTGGCTGCGCGACATGCGCGACCTCGGACCGCGCTACCTGGTGGAGAACGTCAGCAACAGCGGCGGTTCCCAGATCCGGATGTACGGGCTGGGCGCGATCGCCGGCGTGGCGGCCGTCGGGACGGTGCGTGGCGGTGAACTGCTGCTCGGCCCGTTCCTCGCCGTCCTGATGGGACTGGCGTACGTCGCGGTGCCCGAGGCCGCCAGAGTGGTGCGCCGCAACGTGCGGCGACTGACGTTGTTCTGCCTGGTCCTGGGTGGCGGCCAGGCGTTCGCCGCGCTGTTGTGGGGCAGCGCGCTACTGCTCATCCTCAACGACCGGCTCGGCCAGCTCGTCCTCGGCGACGTCTGGTTCACCGCCCACGCCATGATCATCCCGGCCACCCTGTCCGTCTTCAACGCCAGCTTCATCGGCGGTGCCGCCTCCGGCCTCCGGGCACTGGGCGCGGCCCGCCGCAGCATGCGGTGCCAGCTCATCGCATCCAGCCTCTACGTCGTCGGCGGCCTGTCCGGCGCGGCGATCGGCGGAGCCGTCGGGTCGGGCTGGGGCGTCGCGTGCGCCACCTTCACCGGCGCGCTCGTGTGGTGGAGCCAGCTGCATCGTGCCGTCCGCGAACACGTCCCTGTCCCGGAGGAATCGAGGACCTGATGACCACAGCACCCCGGTTGAGCATCGGCCTGCCCGTCTACAACGGGGAGAACTACGTCGCCGAGGCGCTCGACAACCTGCTCGCCCAGACCTTCAGCGACTTCGAGCTGATCATCTCCGACAACGCCTCCACCGACGGCACGCAGGAGATTTGCGAGGTCTACGCCGCGAAGGACGAACGGATCCGGTACCTGCGGCAGCCGCACAACATCGGTGCCGCGCCCAACCACAACTTCGTGGTGCAGGCGGCGCGCGGCGAGTTCTTCAAATGGGCCGCCCACGACGACCTGTTCGCGCCGGAACTGCTCGCCCGCTGCATCCAGGTGCTCGACGAGCACCCGGAAGCGGTGCTCGCGCACTCGTACATGGCGATCGTGGACGAGCGCGGTGAGGTCATCGAGAACTACGACTACGGACTGGCCACGGACTCGCCGGACGCGGCGGTCCGCTTCCACAGCCTGATGTTCACCGAGGGCGGCGACGATTTCTACGGCGTCATCCGCACTTCGGTGATGCGCCGCATCGCGCCCCACGACAGCTACCACAACGCCGGCCGCAAGCTGGTCGGTGAGCTCGCGCTGTACGGGACGTTCCTGCAGGTCCCGGAGGTCATGTTCTTCCGCCGCGAACACCCCGGCCGCGGGGACAATCTGGGGTCGGTCCAGAAGGTGTGCGCGAACCTCGACCCGCGCCGGAAGGGGCAGTCGAAGGCCCGGTTGTTCGCCGCGTACCTCGCGGGCTACGGGACGGCGATCCGGCGCGCGCCGCTGTCGTCGAGCGAACGGCTTCGCTGCTACGGCGTCATCGCGGAGTGGCTGGGCGGCAAGCCGCTGAAGAAGGTGGGTCTGCTTTCGTGACACGCATCGGGTTCTTCGGCATCCTCGGCTCGGGCAACCTGGGCAACGACGGATCGCTCGACGCCGTCCTGACCTACGTCCGAGAGCGTTATCCGGACGCGGAGCTGGGTTTCCTGGCGATGGGCCCGGAGCAGCTCACCGCGCGGTACGGCGCGCCGGCGACCCACCTGCAGTGGTACGAGCCGCATGCGGGTGACGCGACCGGACTGCGCGCGGCCGGGCTGAAGGTTCTCGGCAAGCTGCTGGACCCGGTCCGGACCTGGGCGTGGGTGCGCAAGTTCGACGTTGTGATCGTGCCGGGCATGGGCGTGCTGGAGGCGACGCTGCCGTTGCGGCCGTGGGCGCTGCCGTACTCGCTGCTCTGGCTCGGCGTCACGGCGCGCCTCACCGGGACCAAGGTCGCGCTCGTCAGCGTCGGCTCGGACGTCGTTCGCAAGCGCGCGACCCGCTGGGTCATCACGCGCGCGGCGCGGCTCGCGCACTACCGGTCGTTCCGTGACGAGCACTCGCGACAGGCGATGGCGCGGATGGGGGTGGATGTGGCGGCCGACGGCGTGTACCCGGACCTCGCCTTCGGCCTCGCCGATCCCGACCCCCAGCCCTCGACCGGCGCGGTCGGCGTCGGCCTCATGTCCTTCCACGGCGGCAACGACGACCGCGCCCGGGCCGACGAGATCAACCGCGCCTACCTGGCGACGGTGAAGCGCTTCGTCCGCCTGCTCGCCGACGAGGGCCGCCCCATCCGTCTGTTCACCGGTGACGTCGCCGACGACGAGGTGCCCGGCGAGATCATCGCCGACGTGCGGGCACACCGGGCGGACGCCGACATCGTCGCCGAGCCGCTGACCTCGCTGCACGACCTCATGCGCCAGATGGCCGCCGTCGACGTCGTGGTGGCCACGCGCTACCACAACGTGCTGTGCGCGCTGAAGACCGCGAAACCGACGATCTCGCTGGGCTACGCGCGCAAGAACGACGTGCTCATGGCCGCGATGGGGCTCGGCGGGTTCTGCCAGTCCGCGCGCGAACCCGACTTCGACCGGCTGGTCGCGCAGTTCCGCGAGCTGGAAGACCGGCGCGAGGAGCTGACCGCGGTCCTCAAGGACCGCAACCGCGTGATGACCGAGCGGCTCGATCGTCAGTTCGCCACACTGTCCGAATCCGTTTTGGAAGGGAGCCGGACATGAAGGCCGTCCCGGTGCCCGGCATCGCCGGGGCGTGGTTGTTCGAACCGGCACCGCACGTCGACGTGCGCGGCTTCTTCTCCCGCACGTTCGACCGCGAGGTCGTCACCTCCGTGGGCATCGATCCGGACGGCTTCGCGCAGGACAGCCTGTCGCGGTCGGTCCGTGGCGTGATCCGCGGGATGCACCTGCGCTCCGGCGCGGGAGAGTCCAAATTGGTCCGCTGCTCCTACGGCGAGGTGTTCGACGTCGTGGTCGACCTGCGGCCGGACTCGCCCACCTTCCGCAACGCCGAGTACTTCCAGCTCTCCGGGGAAACCCAGGTGACGGTGTACGTGCCGGCGGGCTGCGCGCACGGTTTCCAGGCCCTGACCGAACCCGCGGACGTCTCCTACCGCATCGACCGGCCGCACGATCCGTCCGAGGACGTCACCATCGCCTTCGACGACCCCGATCTGGCCATCCCGTGGCCGCTGCCGGTGACCCTGACCTCCGACCGCGACCGGCGGGCGCCCTCGCTCGCCGAGGTCCTGAAAACCCTGAGGTGACTGCCATGGACCCGCAGATCCTCCCCCGGTCCGCCGAGGCCAACCAGCGGCTGCACGAGCTCGTGCCCGGCGGTGCGCACACCTACGCCAAGGGTGACGACCAGTACCCGGAGGGCCTGGCACCGGTGATTTCGCACGGCCGCGGCGCGCATGTGTGGGACGTCGACGGTAATGAGTACATCGAGTACGGTTCCGGCCTTCGCTCGGTCAGCCTCGGGCATGCGCATCCGAGGGTGGTCGAGGCGGTGCGCCGCGAGCTCGACCGGGGCACGAACTTCGTCCGGCCGTGCATCGTCGAACTGTCCGCCGCGGAGAAGTTCCTGGCCACGGTGCCGACCGCGAACATGGTCAAGTTCGCCAAGAACGGCTCGGACGTCACCACCGCGGCGGTCCGGCTGGCCCGCGCGGCGACCGGCCGTCCGGTGGTCGCGATCTGTGGTGACCACCCGTTCTTCTCCACCGACGACTGGTTCATCGGCACCACCGGCATGCCGGCCGGTATCCCGCCGCAAATCACCGGTCTGACGGTGCGCTTCCCCTACGGCGACCTGGCCGCGACCGAGGACATCCTGCGGGACCACGACGTCGCGTGCCTGATCCTCGAGGCCGCGACGGCGGTCGAGCCGCCGCCGGGTTACCTCGCCGGCCTGCGCGCGCTCGCCGACCGCTACGGCGTAGTGCTGATCTTCGACGAGATGATCACCGGTTTCCGCTGGTCGGAGGCGGGCGCGCAGGGCTACTACGGGGTGACTCCCGACCTCTCGACGTTCGGCAAGGCGCTGGGCAACGGCTTCGCGGTGTCCGCATTGGCCGGTAAACGGGAGCTGATGGAACTGGGCGGGCTGCACGATTCCCGGGAACGGGTGTTCCTGCTGTCGACCACCCACGGCGCCGAGACGCACTCGCTGGCCGCCGCGATGGCCGTGATGGACACCTACGTCGAAGAGGGCATCGCCGCCCGGCTGCACGCGCTCGGCGAGCGCCTGGCCTCGGGGGTGCGGGACGTGGCAGCGGCGATGGGCGTCGGCGACCACGTCGTCGTCCGCGGCCGGGCCTGCAACCTCGTGTTCGGCACGCTCGACGAGCAGCTGCGGCCGTCCCAGTCCTACCGCACCCTGTTCCTGCGCCAGCTGGTGGCCGGTGGCGTGCTCGGGCCGTCGTTCGTGGTGAGCAGCGCGCTGACCGACGCCGACATCGACCGGACCGTGGACGTCGTCGCCCAGGCGTGCGCCGTCTACCGCAAGGCGCTGGACGTCGAGGACCCGACGCCGTGGATCGGCGGCCGTCCGGTCAAGCCGGTGTTCCGGCCCTACGCGTGACGCGGTCGATCACCCAGGCCGTCGTGGGCACGACGGCCATTGCGACGCAGAAGCCGCCGAGCGTGTCCGTCGGGTAGTGCACGACCATCCCGTACTGCGCCCAGGCTTCCGCGGCGCCGGCGGTGATCGCGGTGTAGAGCACCACCGCCGTGGCGGCGGCCGGGCGCAGCCGCAGCCGGTCCACCAGGACGAACACGAACACCAGGACCATCGCGGTCACCACCGCGGTGTGCCCGCTGGGGTAGGACAGGTGCGGGCCGTTGATCGTGCGTCCGACGACGGGTTTCAGCAGTGTCGTCACCGCCACCGCCATCCCGGGGCCGAGCACCGCGAGCACCGCCGCACGCCGGTGCCGGAGGACCAGGCAGAGCGTGATCAACGCGGCCACCAGCAGGCCCGCGCCCACCGGTTCGCCCGCGAAGTCCAGGCCCTTCGCCGTGACCCGCTGCTGCGACGGATACGGGATCGCGCCGCCGGACACGGCGAGGATCCAGCGGTCGAGGGCGCTCGCGGTATGTGTGCCGGCGAAGCGGACCGCCATCACGACCACGGTGATCGCGGCGGGAACGGCCAGCAGCAGCAGGGGACGCCGGACGGGATCCGGCAGGGACGTTCGTGCGGGCAGCACGGCGCTGCGCGCGCGATCGTCGGTCACCTTTGGGAATCGGTCCGGCGCCCGCGTTCGTTTCGCCGTAACGAGCCGACGATCACCGACGACTGGTGGGTGAAGCCGCCAGCTCCAGGAGGGCAGCCATGCGCGTACGGGCATCCGACATCTCGGCTCGCACCATCGGTGACGAGACGATCGTGCTCAGCCTGTCGAGCTCGAAGTACTTCACGATCACCGGTGTCGGGACGCGGCTGTTCGAGCTGCTCGCCGAGGACCGGTCGCTCGACGACCTGATCGGCGCGATCACCAGCGAGTACGAGATCGACGCGGACACCGCACGCCGCGACATCGAGGCCTTCCTCGGCCGGCTCCGCGATGCCGAGCTCCTCCACTGAGGCGCCGCCGGGCCTGTCCGAACTGGACATCGCGCTCGGCCACCCCGCCGGGGCGGCACCTTTCCCCACCGGTGCAGCCGCGGATCCGGCAGCGGCATTGCGGAACGCCGTGCGGCCGGCGTTGCTGCGCGAACCGTGTGTGATCGCGTTCTCCGGCGGGCGGGACTCGTCGGTGCTGCTCGCCGTCGCGGCGGACGTCGCCGCGCGTGAAGGTCTCGCGCCGCCGATCGCGTTGACGTTCCGCTACCCCGGCGACCCGGCCGCGGACGAGTCGCCGTGGCAGGAGGCGGTGATCCGTCACCTGGGCGTGGACACGTGGGTGCGCCGGGACGTCGGCGATGAACTGGACCTGATCGGGCCGCTGGCCGAGCCGGTGCTGCGCGCCCGGCGCAGCCCGGTCTACCCGGCCGCACTGGGGAACACGATGCTGCTCGCGTCGCACGCGCCGGGAGGCAGTCTGGTGACCGGGAACGCCGGCGACGAGGTGCTGGGCGGGCACCGGCTCGCGACTTTGCGCGCGGTGGCGCGCCGTCGCGGACGTGGGATGACCGGGCAGGACTGGGCGCAGTTCGCGCTGTGCGCCGCGCCCGCGTTCGCTCGGCGTGGCGTGGCGCGCCGGTCGGTGGCTATGCCGTGGTTGCGGCCGGACCTGCGGCGGATGGTCTGGCGGGACGTCGCGGACCGGCCGCTGCGGTGGGAGACCAGCGTGCGCACGGCGCTCGCGACGCGCGCCTTCTCGGTGGGGCTCCGGACGCGCCGGGAGGCCGCATCGGCCTACGACTGCCGGCTGGTGGACCCGTTCGCCGATCCGTCCTTTGTGGCCTCTTACGCTGCGGCGCGACCGATGACGCGGGCGGCCGGCACGCGACTGGTGGCCGGCGGGTTGCTGCCCGACGCGGTCCTGGCCCGGCGGGACAAGGCGCGGTTCAACGCCTCGCGGTTCGGCGCGCGGTCACGGGAGTTCGCACGGAACTGGGACAGTCGCGGTGTCGACGACTCGCTCGTGGACCCGGTCGCGCTGCGGGCCGCGTGGCTCGCCGACGAGCCGCCGGCGTCCACCGCGATGCTGCTGCAGCAGGCCTGGCTAGCCGGAACGGAGGCCGCGTGAACGACCATGGCGGAGCCCCGTTCGCGTGGGCCGACCGGGTGCGGGTGTCCCGCAAGACACTGGAGGCCGCGTGAACGACCATGGCGGAGCCCCGTTCGCGTGGGCCGACCGGGTGCGGGTGTCCCGCAGGGCGCTGGAGGCCGCGTGAACGACCATGGCGGAGCCCCGTTCGCGTGGGCCGACCGGGTGCGGGTGTCGAGGTGGCGGCGTCGGGCGCGGCTGGCCTGGGAGGTGCTGCGAGCCCTTCCGCCGATGCTGTGGATCGAGTTCAGCCTGCGGCGATCCGACCTGCGGGTGACGTGCCGCCGTCTCGGCGTGCGCTGCGATCTGACGAGCAGCACGGCGCCGTCCGACGAGCCGCCGGTGCTGCCGCGCCGCACCCGCGCGCCGATCCGGGCTTCGTATTTCGTGGTGTCGCGGTGGCCGGCCGGTGACACCTGTCTGCGGCAGTGCCTGCTGATCGGCCACCGCTTGCGGGATCTGGGACCGGTGCTGCGGATCGGCGTGCGGCGTGCCGAGGACGGGACGTTCTCGGCGCATTCGTGGCTGGAAATCGACAGCAAGGCGCTGGACCCGGCGGCGGCGGGCTACGCGGTACTTGGATCGGCGGGGTGACCACAATGGACTTCACATACCAGGCCCACGGGCTGACCGTCTGGAGCGACGTCGAACTGGCGCTGCCGGCCGGGGACGGCGGGGTGCCGGATCTGGTGCTGCGGCGCGGCGCGGACCGGGAGGTGCGGCGCGCCGAGCTGCCCGGCCGATGCCTGGCGGAGCTCGCGAAGCAGGACGGGCGGGTGTTCTACACGCTGGCCGCGGACGGCGACCGGACGGTGCTGCGGTACCCGGAGCTGTGCGACTTCGTGGGCGATCCGTTGCTGCGTGAGGTGACCTACCACCTCGACCCGTCGGCCGATCACGGACTGCTGACCGTGCTGGCGACGGGCGCGTTGCTGGCGGTGCACCTGACGCTGAACTCGCACCTGGTGCTGCACGCCAGCGCGGTGCGCGTCGGCGACCGGGCGCTGGCTTTCGTCGGCGCGTCCGGGATGGGGAAGTCGACGCTGGCGGCGGCGCTGTGCGGGCGCGGGTGCGACCTGGTGGCCGACGACGTGTTGCGGGTGGATCTGGGACGGTCGGCGCTGGTGTATCCGGGGAGCACGGAGAACCGGTTGCGGATGGCGGCCCGTGGGCTGGCGGACGGGGCTCCGGAGGCGGACGTGCGCCCGACGGCGGATGGGCGGCTGGCGTTGCGGTCGTCGGTTCACGCGGAGGCGTTGCCGTTGGCGGCGTGCGTGATCCCGCGGCCGAGCCGGTCCGTTGTGGACGTTTCGGTGGAGCGGCTGACCGGTGCGCGGGCGTTCGTGCGGATGAGCCAGTTCCCGCGGGTGCTGGGGTGGCGGGACCCGTCCGTGCTGGACGGTTCGTTCCAGGGGCTGGCCGATCTGGTCGAGCGGGTGCCGATCTTCGAGGCGACGATCCCGTGGGGTCCGCCCTTCCGCGACGACGTCCTGGACGCCCTGGCCGCACTCGCCTAAGTTCGCGAGTTCCACGTTCCGCGGCGCGTGCTCAAGGTAGAACTCGCGTGTCAGCGTGGGACTCGCGCGGGGGTCAGCGGTAGGCGGCTGACTGCAGGCGGTAGAGCTCGGCGTACTGGCCGGCGCGCGCGATCAGCTCGTCGTGGGTGCCGCATTCCACCACGCGGCCCGCGTCGAGCACGTAGATCCGGTCGGCCATCCGGGTGCTCGAGAACCGGTGCGAGATGAGCAACGCGGCGCGGCCGCCGAGCATCGCCCGGACGTCGGTGAACAGTTCGTGCTCGGCGCGCGGGTCCAGCGCCGCGGCGGGCTCGTCCAGCACCACCAGCGACGTGTCGCGGTACAGCGCCCGCGCGAGCGCCACCCGCTGCCACTGCCCCCCGGACAGGTCGAAACCCTCGTCCAGGTCCCGGCCCAGCATCGTGTCCAGACCGTGCGGCAGCTCACGGGTCACACCGAGTACCCCCGCGCGCCGGGCCGCGTCGTGCACCGACTCCTCGTCGCCCGTGCGGTCGCCGTCACTGATCGTGATGTTGTCCCGCAACGTCATCTGGTACCGCACGAAGTCCTGGAAGATCACCGTCACCGACGCGCGGATGTCGGCGGCCGGCGGGTCAGCGCCGTCCCAGCGGCGCGTGCCCAGGTCGGGGTCGTACAGCCCGGCGACGATCTTGGCCAGCGTCGTCTTGCCGGATCCGTTCTCGCCGACGAGCGCGACCACCTCACCGGCGCCGATCTCGATGTCCACCGCGTCGACCGCGGGCCGCTCCTGCTCCGGGTACCGGAAGCTGATGTCCCGCAACACGATTCCGTGTGCCAGCGGGCGCTTCTCGCCGGCCGGCAGCTCGCGCGGAGCCGACGCGACGAAGCGTTCGAGATCCGCGAGGAACGGCGCCGACTCGAGCAGCCCGCCGATCGAGGTGAACAGCGTGCCGAGCTGGCCGCTCAGCAACCGCACGGCGATCGCCGCCGCGCCCGCCGCCGGGAGATCGATCCGGCCGCTGCGCACCAGCGCGATGATCGCCAGCAACGCGGCGGTCAACGAGACCGCGACGCCGACCGTGGTGAACCCGGCGATCAGCTGGCGCCGCCGCACCTGCTGCCGCAGTGCCCGGTTGATCCCGGCGTTCAGCTCACGGTGCCGTGCGCGCAGCGGCTTCGTCGAGTGAAACGCGCGCAGCTCGGCCGCGTACGGCCGCTGCGTCAGCAGTTGCCGCAGGTAGTTGCGGCGGCGGAACAGCGGCGTCAGGCGGTGGGCGAACGCGAACTCGGTGCGGCTGGCCCACCGCGCGAGCAGCACCGCGGGCAGCCCGGCCGCGAGCAGGATCGGCACCAGCAGCGGCTCGACCCCGATCAGCACCGCCGACATCGTGGCCACGCCCAGCAGGCTCCCGGTCAGGCCGAGCAGCGCGGTGGTCACCGCGAACGGCCGGGTCAGGGCGTTCTGCTGGACGCGCTCCAGCGACGTGGCGAAGCCGGAGGACTCGTAGGTAACGAGATCCGCGCGTGCCGTGGTGTCGAGCACCCGGTCCCACACCCGTTGCGACACGCGCTCGCCGAGCAGCCGGTTCTGCTGAGTCTGCAATGCACTGACCGAACCGGACAGTGCGGTCATGAACGCCAGCGCGAGCAGCGACACGGTGAGGCCGAAGCGCGCGCTTCCCGGCTGCAGCAGGGCATCGAAGGTGAGCTTGCTCGCGGCCACCACACCGAGCGCGCCGACTGCGCCGACGATCTGGTAGACCGTCGCGGTGGCCGTGCCGAACCGGTCGGCCGCCGCGACCTCGCGGGCCGCCGCCGCGATCAAGCGCGGTGTGGCCACCGAAAGTCGTGCGATGCGTCTGATCCCCACCGTCGGATCCTACCGTCCGGAAATCGAATTCCCGGGTTTCGGCGGAAATTGTCCTGGTACCGGTTGCACAACTTCACCAGCACGTTCGGCGAACGGTTGTAACGACCTGGATCATTCGGACGAAACCCGATCGAGGTCCCTGGCTTCATTGTCGACAAGTAACGGAAAGGAGTGGCATGAGGAAAGAATATGCCGCACCCCGAGTCGAGGACATCGGCTCGTTGTCCGAGCTCACGCTGGGTGGGTCGGCGGGAAGCAGGCTGGATGCCGATTTCGCGGCGGGTACCCTCTTCGGGGATCTGACCTTCTCCTGACCGCCCGGGTTTCCCATTCCTGTCCGCATTGGGGGGAGGTGAAATACATGCGCGAGCCCTACGTCACGCCAGAAGTCACCCTGTTGGGTTCGGTTACGGACTTGACACAGGCCAACCTGCTCGGTTCGAAGCCGGACAACCTGACGTGGCTGGTGCCGATTCTCGGCGACAGCAACGCCTACTCCTGATGTTTTACCCGGTCACGGGACCGGCCCTCCCGCCGGTCCCGTGACCACCTCACTCCCGTGGTGATCTGTCCGAAAGTGAGCATCCGGTGGCGCTGTACACAATGGACCGACTGGAGATCGTCGGCGGATGGATCCACGGGTACGACCTGATCCCGTTGCCGCTGGGCGATCCGGGCGGGCCGCGCCGGGTGCTCGACGAGATCCTGCTCGAGCACCTGACCCGGACCCCGTGCCTGGTCGCGTTCTCCGGCGGCCGGGACTCGTCGGCACTGCTTGCCGCCGCGGTCGCGCTCGCCCGGCGCGAGGGGTTGCCGCTGCCGGTGCCGATCACGCTGCGCTACCCGGCTGCGCCCGACACCGACGAGTCCGAGTGGCAGGACGCCGTGTTGTCGCACCTCGGGATCACCGAACGCGTTGTGCTCACTGTGGACGACGAGCACGATCCCGTCGGCCCGATCGCCACCGCGGTGCTGCGGCGGCACGGTCTGGTGTGGCCACCGAACTTCGCGCCCACCTGGCGGATGATGGACGCCGCTCGCGGCGGTGTCCTGCTGACCGGCGAGGGCGGCGACGAAGTGTTCGGCCTCAAGCGCATCACGCCGCTGACGAAGGTGCTCAAGTCGCGCGGCCGCGTGCAGGCCAGAGTGTTCCCGGATGCCGTGCGCGCGCTGGCTCCCGCGTCCGTGCGGCGGCGGGCCGCGCGGCACAACCGCTACCGGCGGCCGTGGTTGCGGCCGGCGGCGGACGAAATGCTCGCCGAGCGGGACGCGGCGGACATCGCGGCGTACGCGTTGCACGCCGGGCGGCACGCGTGGCAGTTCACGACGCGGCGCGGTGCGCGGCTGGGCTACCAGACGGTGCGCGCGCTGGGGTCCGAAATGGATTGCCGGTACGTGCAGACGTTCGCGGAGCCGGACTTCGTGGCGGCGATGGCGCGGGCCGCGGGGTTTTGGGGCTGGTCGGGGCGGACCGCCACGATGCGTGACGTGTTCGGCGACCTGCTGCCGCGGGAGGTGCTGGAGCGCACGACGAAGGCGAGCTTCACCGGCGCCGTCTTCACCGAGCGGACGCGCTCGTTCGCCCGCGACTGGACCGGTCGTGGCGTCGACGCCGACCTGGTGGACCCGGAAGCCTTGCGGGACAACTGGCTCTCGCCGGAACCGCACGCCCCCTCGATGACCTTGCTCCAGCAGGCCTGGCTCGCGACGCCTTAGGGAGGGTTTTGAAGGGGTTTGCGTGGCGGTGCGGGTGGCGGAACCTGAGGCGGCCCCTGGCTGTGGGATCGCCTCCTCATGTATGCCGATACACCACGTCGGCGCTGTCCTCGCCAGGAACCGCCTCAGAACCCGCGGCGGTGCCGGTTGACGGCCCACCGCAAGCGGCTCCGCCGCTTATGAAACAGAACCTAGAGGAGCAGCCGTATGTCGATACCCGGCGAACCCGCCTTCAACTTCGTCGCCGCGTGGGCACGGCCGGGCCCGGGGCTCGAAGACGCCGACGCCGCCGATGTCGGCGTCGACTCCACCGGTCGGGTCTATGTCTTTAGCCGCAGTGAGAAGGCAATGCTTGTCCTCAACCCAGATGGGACGTTGCATCAGCGGTGGGGCAGCCCGGGGATGTTCGTGCGACCGCATTCGCTGTTCGTGGGACCGGATGACACTCTGTGGCTCACCGACACCGGAACCAACAATGTGCGCGAATTCTCGCCGTCAGGTGACCTACTCCGCTCGTTCGAGCCGGAGACGCTCGAGGATAACGCGTTCACGGGACGCCCGTTCGCCCAATGCACACATGTCGCGATCGACCCATACACCAGGGAGATTTTCGTCTCCGATGGCTATCTGAATGCGTCGGTGCATCGCTTCGCGCCGGACGGCACATTGATCAAGTCTTGGGGCAGTCCCGGCTCCGCGCCAGGCCAGTTCTGCATCCCGCACAACCTCGTCGCCGACGGCGCCGGATTCATCCACGTCGCCGACCGACACAACTCGAGAATCCAGGTCTTCGATCACGGCGGCGTACTGCACCACGTCGTCGCGGGCTTCGGTCTACCCAACGCCCTGCACTTGGGCACCTATCAGGGCAACCCTGCGCTCTATGCGGTTGAACTCTCGCCGATGACGTTTCCTGCGCGGACCGGCTACGAAACGGCCGTAACTTGGTCGCATCTCCCCGAGGTGGGTCATCGGGTGACGATCCGGCAGCTGGATGGCTCCGTCCAGGCGACGCTCGCCGCCGCTGGCATCGGCGACTCAGATGGGCAGCTCGCTGGACCGCACGGGATTGCGGTTGATTCAGCGGGATCGATCTACGTGGCCGAGTTGAGCCCCCGCCCGCCGGCGGACGGTGCAATGACGTCGATCGTCAAACTGGAGAACTCGGCAGCAGCCGATGACTAGTCCGTGACTAGTCCCGCCCCGCGACGGAATGCCCGTGGCCACCCGCGGGGCGAACTGTCGGGCGGGAGACCAAGAACTCGCAGCGACGCCTCACGCCCGCGGCGGGGTCCCGGCGTGCGGCGACGTTGGCCTTCAAGCCCCGAGCGCGAGCGCTGTCCCTTCGGAAGTCGCTGTGCCTGAGCGACGTACTGGGGGAGGCCCTCACCAGCCTTAAACATCATAAGCCTTGACTGAATAACGCGTCAAATGATGTACTTGATGAAGTCGTTAGCGCAGAGCGAGGTTGGGTGAGGTCAGCTCATCCCTGAAGCCCGGGGAACAGCTACCACCGCTGCCCGGCAAGCCGAATGGCGGGCGCGCACAGTGTGCTATCCGTGCAGCCTGGTGAGCCGAGCTGAGGTGCACCCCTCCCCAGGTAAGGAGTGCCATGAGCGGTGCAAGCATCTCATCGGTTCGTCATGATGGAGCGGCATCCGAAGCGACCGTCGCCTTCGAACAGGTGACACCTGCCATCGGCGCGCACATCCGGAATGTTGACCTCGGCACGGTGCTGGCCGATGACACGATCGAGCAGCTACGCGCTGGACTTCACCACTACGGCGTCCTGTTCTTCCATGATCAGAGCCTGCGGTCCGATGAAGCACAGGTAGAACTCGGGTCGCGGTTCGGGCCCATTTATCAACATGCTTTTTTCCCGCAGTCACACGATCACAGCATCGACCACTTGGTCACGGTGATCGATTCCGGAGACTCCGCGGCGTACGACAGACGCCCATCCAAGGCCGGCAAGACCGAGAACAACACCGGCTGGCACTCCGATGCGACATTCGAGGAGAATCCTCCGTACGTCGCCATTCTTCGGCCTCTCCAACTGCCCAGTCTGGGCGGCGACACTCTCTGGGCGAGTATGTATGCGGCCTACGAGGGGCTGTCTTCCAAGATGCAGCATCTGATCGACGGGTTGGAAGCCGTGCACGATCCACGAGTCGTGGCATCCTGGTCCTCAGGAGCAGATGCCAGTCAAGCAAGGAGTTGCACGCACCCGCTGGTCGGCACCGACCCCATCGCGAACCGCAAGTTCATTTATGTCAACTCGAACTACGTCACCCATATCCTCGGGATGTCTCGACAGGAAAGTGACAGCATCCTGCGTCTGCTCTACGATCAGGCCAACGACCCGTCCTACCAGGTCCGGCACAGCTGGACGGCCGGAGACGTCACGATGTGGCACGAGCGAGTCACACAACACTTCGGCGTCGGTGACTATGCCGAACGCAGAATCATGCACCGCGTCATCGCGGCCGGCGGCCCAGTGAGCTAGGCCGATCAGTACGCGCTCCGCCGGCAGGCGCCCCCGGAGCCTCCAATAGGTGGAGGGCGAAACCGGATGGGTGTGAGCAGCCGGAACGGACACCTTGCGGCGCAAGAGTGGGTTAGGCCGACCACGAGGCCTCCAGCACCAAACAAGTCGAACGACTCACATGAGAGGCAGCCCCAACTGATGACCGAAACGACGAGGATGCCGAGTGGACCGGTACGGTCCGGCGATTGGCGGGGTCCAGAGCTTCAGCAGGATACGGACAACTGGCTGTACACGCTGACCTCTGCGGATGTCGATGAGCTGCATGCGGCCCTAGCGCACGCGAAGGCGGCGCAACGGCTAGAGCTCGTGTCGCCCAAGACCTTTATCCTTCCCACGTTCGGGCCTAGGTTGAAGCGCCTGACCCGCGACCTATCAGAGGGACTGGGTTTCGTACTGCTGCGCGGATTTCCCACCGAGCATCCTCTGGAGGATGTCCGGCTCATGTACTTCGGCCTTTCGACCTACATGGGTATCCCGGTGGCTCAAAACGTCAAGAATCTGCTCGTCGACAATGTGCGCAACGAACAGGGTGCCACTCGCGGCTACCAGAAGAACCTCGCGCAGGAATACCACAGCGACGTCGCTGACATGGTGGGCCTGCTCTGCATCCACCCCGCCAAGTCGGGCGGTGTCAGCAAGATCATGAGCGCAGTACGAGTTCACAACATCCTGCAGGAAGAACGGCCCGACCTGCTGAAGGTGCTCTACGACGAACCCTTCTACTACACCTGGGTCGGCGAAGAGCCCGAAGGTCAACTGCCCTTCTTCTGGACCCACTACTACAGCTGGTATCAGGGGCGGCTGCGTACGCGGGGCCTCGGTGGCCGAGCCCGTGCAGCTCAGCGAGACTTCCCCGAGTGCCCGCGACTGTCACAGGGTCAGGTGGAAGCGCTCGACTATATCGACGATATCCAGAAAGGCCGTGACCAAGAACTGTCGCTTGACATGGATTTCCAGCCAGGTGACGTGCAGGTCTTGGATAACTCGATCGTCTGGCATGGCCGAACGGCGTTCGAGGACAGTGAAGACCCTGCGAAGAGGCGACACCTCCTGCGAACCTGGCTCAACTACTACCTCGAGCCGCCCACGGCGCCAGACGCATGGGGGCTCGATGATGCACTCGGCCAGCAGAGTCAATCGCCGAAACGGCGCATGTTCGACGTCGAGGTTTTGAACAACTGGTGACGGGTCTTGGCAGACGCGCCTGAGGTCCGCGTCGTGGCCATGACGGGGTGACCTACCTGCGGCCTGTCTGCCCTCACAGCTGACAGGCCGCAGGTGTGATCACCCCTTATCGAACCGCGACGCGCCCACGGAGCGATGCGCGCTGCGGTTGACCAGTTTGAGGCCGCGCCCACCATCCAGTTCGATCAGGCCCACGTCGGCCCCGGTTGCCCTTCGGACCGTGTTACGGCTCAGTCCCGGCTGCGCGCCCAGATCGGGCCGACGACACGGACCGGGTTCGCGACCGCGTCTGGGGCTACGAGCGTTCGCCAGCACTGTGCTGCCGGCCACCGCCTACGGCCGCACTCGACGAGTGTTCGTCCGGCGGATCCGCAATAACGCCACGGCGACGCCTGCCACCGCCGGGCCTGCCCCATCAGCCGCAAGTTCCGGGGCCGTCCAAGCTCACTACGAACCGCGGCGTCGTTATTGACAACCAACAGCATCGCCTTACGCAGCCTCGACAACAAGACCTCGTCGCACGGGGCTGTGGTGGTGCCTGCGATACCCAGCAGACCCGAGACGAGTACGCCGCCGGTCCCGCGCGCAGCGTCCGTTAGCCCTGCAGCAGCTCGACTTGCGTGGACGATATGTCCCCAAATTGGGCTGGTGCCGGGTACGGACCTCAGCGCGGCCCTAGTCGGGCCGCTCCGTCGATGCGGATAACCTCCCCGTTGAGCATGGGGTTAAGGACGATGTGCTCGACGAGCATCGCGAACTCGGTTGGCATGCCGCGCCGCGCCGGGTGCGGCATCCTCTTGCTGAGATCCTCGTCCGTCTCGCGGACCACTCCCGCCAACAGTGGCGTCTCGAACGGCCCGGGCGCGATCGTCATCACACGGATCTGCTTGTCGGCGAGATCGCGCGCCGCCGGAAGCGTCAGGCCGACCACTCCGCCCTTCGACGCCGCATAGGCGGCCTGACCAATCTGTCCCTCGAACGCAGCGATGGACGCCGTGTTGACGATAACGCCGCGCTCCTCGTCCAGCGGCTGGTTGGCCGCCATCCGCTCGGCGGCGAGTCGGAGCACGTTGAACGTGCCGACGAGATTGATATTGATGACCTTGACGAAAGCTGACAGAGCGAGCACGACACCCTTGCGGTTGATCACGCGCGCCTGGTCGGCCACGCCAGCACAGTTCACCGCGACACGCAGTGGCCCAAGCGCCGTGGCCGCGTCGATGGCAGCCGCGACCTGTTCCTCGCTCCTGACGTCGGTCGGTACGAAGACCGCGCGGCGGCCGAGTTCGGCGGCGGCATCGGCGCCAGGAGAGGAGTCAAGGTCCATCAGCACGACCGTCGCGCCGGCATCGACGAGTTGCCTCGCGGTGGCCTCGCCGAGTCCTGATGACCCACCACTGATGACCGCGACGCTGCCCTCAATCTTCATGCAGTCTCCATCCCCATCCTGTGCGAGCGCTCTCGAATCCTGCCGTCCGTCTTGTGAGCGTGACGGGTGTCGCAGGGGTCCGGTGTCGCCGGTCGGGCTTCCGCCTGCGTCACGGACGTGTGTTTCGCAGTAGGCGTCGTACGTCCCGGTGAACCCTTGCGCGGCGCGCTCAAAATACTTTAAAGTATTATAGTCTTCTAAGGCGTTACATGGTCACGTGTGGCTGCGGGGCTGGTAGCTGCCGGGCCATGACGGCCGTTGCGACGGATGTTATGCGTAAAGCCGGTTATCAAGCTACGACAGAACTACGGACAGAGGAGTCAGTATGGCGGTCCGATCGCGGCGCGCTTGCAGAGGATTGCCGGTGCTTGCGGTCGTCTTGGCGGCCTCGACCCTGGTGGCTGCCTGCGGTTCCTCGACGTCCGACGGGGCAAGGGGAAGCACCGCAGCCGGCGGAAGCGCCGGAGCAGACGGCGGGTCGGTCTCTTCGCCGCTCGGCTCAACTATTAACGTCGGCACCATCGGAGCGTTTTCTGGAGCGCTCGCGGCGTCCGGCGACCCTATCCGCGATGCTGTCCTTGCCTGGTCGAAGTCGGTCAACAACGGCGGGGGAATAAACGGGCATCCCGTCAAGGTGTATGTCCAAGACGACAAGGGTGATCCCGCTGCCTCCGTCCAAGCGCTACGGACTCTGGTCGAATCGGATCATGTGGTCGCACTGGTCGGAGTATTTGCCCAAGGCACCGAGCAGATGTGGGGGGACTACCTTCTGGCACACAATGTGCCCGTCGTGGGAGGCGTGCAAGCCACGTCGATCTGGACCACCAACCCGATGTATTTCGGAGTATCGACCGGACCTGCGATCAAGGCTCAGGTCTATTTGCTCGGGCCGAAGGCCGAGGGTGCGACAAAGAACTTTGGGATGTACTGCTCCGAGATCTCCCAATGCGCCGACGTTGCGAACGAGACCAAGAGCTACGCATCCAAGGTCGGCGTCGACTGGGTCGGCAGCGTCGCGGTGAGTGCCTCGGCAGCCAACTATGCGCCAGTGTGCCTACAAGCCAAGAGCAGCGGAGCCACAGCTATTACGGCCATCCTGCCCGCGTCCGACTTCGGTCGCGTCGCCGAGACCTGTCACCAGCAGGGCTTCGATCCCATCTATGCAGCGAATTCCGCGTCATTGACGCCGAATTTGCTCAAGTCGCCCTACCTCAACAAAATGGTCACCTTCCTCAACTCGTTCCCCATCGACTCCCCGGTCGCGGCCAAGTACACGGCCGCCATGCAGAAGTACTACCCAGACGACGATCTGGCCACGTCGCAGGGACAGACTGGATGGACCGGCGGGTCCCTTTTCCAGGAGGCGCTCAAAGGCATCTCGCCCTCGGAGCCCGTCTCATCACAAACAGTCTTGGACGGCTTGAACTCGATCACGAACGACGACTTAGGGGGGCTGCTACCTCAAGGGATCACCTTCCGGAAGGGCACCCCCCACCCGCAGATGTCGTGCAGCTTCATCGCCCATGTGATGGACCAGAAGCTGGTCAGCGACAAGAAGCCGCTGTGTTCGGTTGACTGAGCCGATGCGAGTGCGTAGTCCACGGCCTTCCACAACGGGTTTGCGTTTAGCCGCCGGTGGAGGCACGACCCAGCTTGGAATCGCCGGCTTGACTGGACGAGCCGGCGGCAGACGCCGATCCGCGGGCAGCGGTGAACAGCGAACGCCGGAATGAGGGGACCCGCGGTGACCAGCTTTTCGCATACCTCCTGCGTGAATCCAATGATGATCGGGCGCCCTGGGCGATCAGTGCGCGATAGATCCATGAGCAGGTGTCATGATGCAACCGGCGTAGCCCATTCAAGGAATCACGCGTGAAGTTCATCTACCAATATCCCGAGTGCTGCGGACTGACCGGGGACATGCTCGACGCGGGGCCGATTGCGACGGTCGCGGCGGCGGTCGAGTCGGCTGACTGGGACGGATTTGCGTTCACCGAGCATCCGGCGCCAGGCGCCCAGTGGCTCGCAAGCGGCGGACATCAAACCCTGGACCCCTTCGTGGCGCTGGGTCACGCCGCAGCGGCCACCGAACGCATCCACTTGGTCAGCTATCTGACGGTCGCCGCGTATCGAAACCCTCTGCTTCTGGCTAAGGCGACCACCACCCTCGACAGAGTGTCCAACGGCCGCTTCATCCTCGGTATAGGCATCGGCTACCACAAGCGCGAGTTCTTCGCCCTCGGCGCTGACTACGAACATCGAGGTGCATTGCTCGACGAAGCGCTCGAGGTGCTCCCGTTGCACTGGAGTGGTGAACCGTTCAGCTACGCAGGCCGTACCGTCAACGCCAGCGAGGTAATCGGACGCCCGCGCCCGGTTCACGCACAGGTTCCCATCTGGATCGGAGGAAACTCCCACGCGACATTGCGGCGCGTCGCGACCGGCGCCCAGGGCTGGATGCCCTTGGTCGGTACGGCGGCCCTCTTTTCGACCACCGGATCACAGAGCCTGGAAACACGTGAGCAACTCGCGGCAAAGATCGCGCAGCTGCGTCTTGCCAGTGACGCGCGTGGCGCAGAGCTGGACATCGTCTGTGCCTACAGGGCCTTCGGCGAGTCGCCCACAAAACCCTGCACCCCTGAACACGCAGACGCGTTCGCTGAGCTAGCCGCGATTGGCGTGACGCATCTCGTCATCGCCCATACGAGTGCGGCTGCGGACGAGACCTACCGGTTCGTCAACGAGTTCGCCGCAGCCTACCTGCATCACTGAGTGCGGAGATCGGGAGCAGGCAGCGGCACATGAAACTCACCCAGCGATCAACTTAGAGTGACGGAGGGCAGGCGCGAAGTGGATCTAGACGAACTCATGTCGCGAGCTCGGGACGTCGAGCGGTGCCGGCTCACGCCCGAGCAGATTCTGCTTACCGGCAGGGTCGTGCTGGTCACCGGCGGTGGCGGCGGCATCGGGCAATCCATCGCACTGGCCTGCGCGGCCTTCGGGGCTGACGTCGTGGTACTGGACATCGTTGCCGAACGGTGCGCTGCAACGCAGGCAGCAATCGAGCGCCAAGGAGGCCGATGCCTGGGAATCCGGTGCGATGTCATGGACACGTCCGCTCTGCGGGATGCGATCTCCACCGCGGTCTCAGAGTTCGGCCGGATCGAAATTCTTGTCAACAACGCCGGCGGCACGGGAAGCGGCTCCTTCCTGACCATGCCCGAGCGCAGCATGAGACGGCACATCGATCTGAATCTGGTCAGCGCGTTCGTCGCGTCCCAAGAAGTCGCCAAGGCGATGATCGCAGCCGGCGGTGGCGGCGCGATCGTCAACGTCGCCAGCATCGAGGCCGAACGCGCCGCTCCCACGTTCGCCGTCTACGCGGCGTGCAAGGCCGGTCTCGTCAACTTTACGAAGACGCTGGCACTCGAGCTCGCGGAGCACGATATCCGGGTCAACTGCATCGCACCGGACCATACGATTACCCCCGGGATGCGCGGCAACAGGTCCGGACCAGTCGTCCCCGGAACCTGGACGGACAGCACCGAGTCATGGGCCCGGCTCATTCCGCTCGGACGCGAAGGTCTGGCCGACGAATGCGCCGCTGCGGTCATCTGGCTCGCCTCGCCGATGGCGGCCTACGTGACTGGCGCCACGATCAACGTCGACGGAGGGACCAGCGCGGCAAAAGGCTGGTTGCGAGATGGCAGCAACTGGTCGCTCTCATGAACCACAGACAGAGCAGCCGGCTGTCGCGGAACGCGGCGCCTGCACCGCATGCGCGCGTCCGGTAGCCGCGCGAGTCACGCAAGGAGTACTTCGTGACTATTTCCCAGCGCATGCTCGGCGGTCTCGCGGTCGGTGCCATCGGCTACGGCGCGATGAGCTTCGCGCGCCCCTACGGTCAGGCTCAGCACGACGCCACCGACGCCACCGCTGATTCCCTAGTCGGCCGTGCGATCGAGCTGGGCGTGACCATGATCGATACCGCCGACATCTACGGCGACAGCGAGCAGCACATTGGTGCGGCGCTGTCCGGACGGCGCGACCAGGTCGTGCTGGCGACCAAGTTCGGCATCGTGCGGGCGCCTTCCGGTGACAAGCCCCCAGTAATCAACGGCCCCCCGACTACGTCCGCGAACGTATCGAGCGTTCCCTGCGGCTGCTGCGCACCGACCGAGTCGATCTGTACTACTACCACCGTATGGACCCGAACGTGCCGGTCGAGGAAACAGTCGGTGCGATGGCCGACCTCGTCGCCGAAGGAAAGGTCCGGTACCTCGGACTGAGCGAGGCGGCGCCCGAGACGATCCGGCGGGCCCACGCGGTGCACCCGATCACGGCGATCCAGAGCGAGTGGTCGCTGTGGTCGCGTGACATCGAGGCTGAGGTCGTTCCTCTCGCCCACGAGCTTGGCATCGGCATCGTCGCTTACAGCCCGCTCGGCCGTGGGATGCTGACCGGCGCCATCACCTCACTGGACAACCTGTCCGGCAACGACTCTCGACGCACCCTGCCCCGCTTTGCTGGCACGGCATTCCAGACCAATCTGTCGGCCTTGGAGGTGGTCCGAGAGATCGCCGCCGCTCACGGCGCAACCTCGGCACAGGTCGCCTTGGCCTGGCTGCTTGCCCAGGCGCCGGACGTGGTCCCGATCCCCGGCACGCTGCACGTTTCCCGCTTGGAAGATCAGCAGCGCCTCAGTTGAAGCGTTCGGCTTTGCCGTTGGTTTGGGGCCGGTAGGCGCGGGTGAAGCGCTGATCGGCGGCGATCTCGGCGACTGCGGTTCGGAAGGCGCGCGAGCGGCGGTAGGCCAGGGCGTTGTCGGTCATGACCCGCTCGATGGTGGGGATGCCGCGGGCGGCGAAGACGGCAGCGGCGCGGCGGAGGAAGTCGGTGCAGATGGTGCACAGGCAGCAGCGATCGTGATGGCGCCACGCCGAGCGCGACTACATTCTTGGCGCGGTGCGACGACGATGTCGTGTCCGGAGCAGGACGATCCGCGGCTCCCCTCGAGTGCTGCAGGTCAGGGCTGGCCAGCCACGAGAGCGAGTGCGCGCGTCTCGGGAACGCCCAGCATCAGCAGGCTCGTGATCGTCGCTGCTCGGGCGCCGACGGGCCCGGTCGACAGGTCGCTGTCGGCGATGGCGAACACGGCGCCGTAGGCAAGCTGGCTGAGCATGCCTGCCCGCAGGTGCTGTGCGAACACGTCGCTGTCCTGGCCCCGTTTCACGAGGTCGGCGAGGAGTTCATCGACTGGCCCGAGCAGGCTGTGGATCGCCTCGCGGTACTCGCCCCGGCGCAGCGCCAACAGCACCCGGTACCGGTGCGCCACCGGCCAGACGCGAGCGACGAATTCGACCCACGACGCGTCCGCTTCCGCGTCGGCGGCATTGACTTCGGTGAGCACGGCCGTCATCTCGGTGACGGCCCGTTCCGTGAGTGTCCGAACCAGGTCCAGGCGGGAGGGGAAATGGCCATAGACGGTGCGCCGGACGACGCCGGCAGCGGAAGCGATCTCCCCCATTCCGGCGTCGGGGTTGTCACCCAGCACATCGAGGGCGACGTCGAGGATGCGATCGCGGGTCTCGTTCATCGAGCGCATACGGGAGGACTCGGCGGGCACGACACCATTGTTGCACACTGGTGTGCAATGACGTAGATTGCACACCAGTGTGCAACGAAGGGTTGTCCGCGCTTCGCAGCTCAGGAGAAGGCAATGACCGCACCGACACCGCCGACCTCGACCCTCGTCCGCCCGTTCACCGTCTCGATCCCGGATTCGGAGATCGACGACCTGAAGCAGCGACTGGCCAGAACTCGATGGCCGGATCCGGAAACGGTGGGCGACTGGTCGCAAGGGGTTCGTGTGGAGAACGCCCGATCTCTGGTCGACTACTGGGAGCGTGGCTACGACTGGCGGCGCTTCGAGTCCGAGCTCAATCGGTTCCCCCAATTCCTGACCGAGATCGACGGGCTGGACATTCACTTCATCCACGTCAGGTCCAAGAACCCCCACGCGATACCGCTGATCCTCACGCACGGATGGCCGGGCTCGATCATCGAGTTCCTGAAGCTGATCGGCCCGCTCACCGATCCGGTTCCCTTCGGCGGAGACGCCGCCGATTCATTCGATGTCGTCGTCCCGTCGCCGCCCGGGTTCGGTTTCTCCCAGAAACCCACGGAGACCGGGTGGACGGTATCGCGCATCGCAAACGCGTGGGTGGAGCTGATGAAGCGTCTCGGCTACACGAGATGGGCTGCGCAAGGCGGCGATTGGGGCGCCGTCGTCACCACCGCCCTCGGAGCCATGCAACCCGAGGGGCTTCTCGGCATTCATCTGAACACCCAGTACGCCTTTCCCGCACAGATACCCGACACCCTCTCGCCCGACCAGCGCTACGCCGTGGAGACCCTCGCCCGCTACACCGGCGAGCTCGGTGGGTCGAACCACCTTCAGGGCACGAAGCCGGAGACGGTCGGATTCGCCCTGGCGGACTCTCCCGCCGGTCAGGCAGCCTGGATCTACGAGAAGTTCCAGTCCAAGACGGACAATCACGGGCTCGCCGAGGACATCCTCAGCATGGACGACATGCTCGACGCGATATCCCTCTACTGGTTCACCAACAGCGCGGCGTCGTCCGGCCGCATCTACTGGGAGAACACCTCGCTCACCTTCGCCGGCCCGAAGCTGACGCTCCCGGTCGCGGTGACCGTCTTCCCGAGAGACATCCCGCGCCTGCCACGAAGCTGGATCGAAGACACCTACAGCAATCTGATCCACTACGGCGAGGCCGACAAAGGCGGGCACTTCGCGGCCCTGGAACAGCCCGAGATCCTGGTCAGCGAAATCCGCACCGGCCTACGCGCCCTTCGTTCCTGACACAGCGCGCGAGCCTGGGCCGAGCGGAGCGGCACCATCGGCACCCGCGTCACCGAAACCGCGGCACCGGACCGGGTGAGCCCCGACGATCACAACGTAGGTGCCGCGGGTGCTCAGCCGGCCGCCAGCGCCCCAACCGTCGGCCGACCGGGGCGTGGGGTGCCGTTCAGACGCGTTGCTGGGCGCCCTGATCAACGGCAAAAAGCGATCCGCCGTGCCGGCCGACTGTTACTCACCATTCAGGATCGTTATTTCGCAAACCGATGCCCGCAACGGGGCGCTGCCGCTGACCGGGTCGCTCGGTTCCTGGGGCAGGACGAGATTCAGGTTGGCGCTGTCGGGACCATAGGGCGGGTATCCGGCGAGACCGAGTTCCGGGCAGGCCTGCCACCAGCCGTGCTGGCCACAGACCACCGACGGGTCCAGGTTGGCATTGAATTTTGCCCTGGCGCGGATGCTGCCGGTCGGCGTCGAGATTGTGACCCAGTCCCCGGCGGCGATACCGCGCATCACAGCGGTATCGGGATGCATCTCGATCTGCGGGTCCGGCGCGGATTTGCGGAGGCTGGGAATGCCCCGGTCCTGGGACTCGCAGAACCAGAGCGACTTCGCGCAGGTGAGAATGAGAGGGAACCGCTGGGCGAGGTCCGGCCGGGATCGCGGGCTGGTCTCGGGCTCGGTGAACGTCGGCACCGGCGAGTAGCCGGCGGCGTGGAGCGTTTCGGAGTAGAGCTCGATTTTGTGCGTCGGCGTCCGGAACCCACCGGTTTCGCGGTACTTGCGGTAATGGGTGGTCAGCGGGACGCGGACGCCCGCTGGGTTGTCTCGCAGCTGCTCCATGGTGACGCCGCTCGGCTCGAGCTGATGGCGAAACGCCGCATCGATGTCGCCGCCGAAGAACTGTTCTCCGAGTCCGAGGCGTTCCGCCAGCGCGAAGATGATCTGTAAGTCGGATCGGGCTTCGCCGCGTGGCGCCACGAGCGGGGTTCGCAACTGGACCAGGGACTGGGCATCCTGGTTGCTTTCGAACCCGATCCGAAGCGCCTCGGCCTCGAAAGCGCTGGCTACCGGTAAGACGATGTCGGCAAGCTCGGCGGTCGGGTTCATGAACAGGTCCGCGTGGACGACGAAGTCGATCGCGGTCAGCGCGTCCCGCCCGCGTGCGCTGTCGCCGTGCGCCATCACGAGATTCGCCCCGAAGGTCACCAGCGCGTGGACCTGCCCGGCGACCGCGGTGGTGTAGAGATCCGCGCCGCTCACGAAGTCGAACCGTGCCGGCCCCAGCGGACGGTCGGCGACTCCGATGGTCCGGGCATCGCTGCCCGGGGCGACCAGCGGCGCTGGCGGATTCGCCGGCACGGACGAGAACAGGACGTTCCCGCCGGGGGCATCGAGGCAGCCGGTCAATGCATACAGCACGTCGACCGCGCGCACGGTCTGCGTCGCGTTGCTGTGCTGCTCCAACCCGCTCCAGGTGTAGAACGCGACCGGACGCGACTCCCACAGGGTTCGGGCGGTGGCTTCGATCTGCGCCGCGGACACGCCGGTTATCGGCTCCGCGACCTCCGGCGCAATCCGGGCACATTCCTCGGCCAGGACGGCGAAGACGGGGCGACAGGCGAGAGTCCCGTCCGCGGTCGTGACCTCGTACGATCCGCTCAGCGCCACTCGCGACTCACTGGTGTCGTAGCGGCCGGTCGACGGGTCGTACGGGACCGGCCGCGCCAGCTCACCGTCCCAGGCGACGTAGTGAGCACGATCCCCGTCGGCGAACACCTCCTCCGCGCGGAGCAACCGGCCCGTGTCGTCGCGGACGAGCAGCGGAGCGTTGGTCCAGCGGCGCACGAAGTCCTCGTCGTACCAACCGCGCTCGATCATCACGTGGGTCATCGCCAGAGCCAGCGCGGCATCCGTGCCGGGGCGGACCCGCAGCCAGTGGGTGGCTTTGCTCGCCAGCCCGGCACGACGTGGATCGACGACGACGAGCTTCGCCCCACGCCGCAGCGCTGCCGTCGTGGCCGTGGCGTGGGCCAGCCGCGCCACCGACGGGTTGTAGCCCCAGAACAGGATGCAGCCCGCGTTGTCGAGGTCGGGCAGGTAGGTGCCGGGCACCGGCGCGCCGAACGTGAACATCGGGGCGAACATGCGGCCCCACCCGCACAACTCCATGTAGACCGCGAAGTTCGGGCTGCCGACGGCGCGCCGGAGCCGGTTCAGCCAGTCGATGGAGTCCGACATCGCTGACGTCGACGGTGACGCGCTGGCGAACACCACCGATTCCGGTCCATGGTCGCGGGTGGCGGCGACCAACCGCGCCGCGATCGTATCCAATGCCTCATCCCAGCCGATCCGCCGCCACCCCGGGTCGGCGGCACCTTTCGGGTTGGTCCGCACGAGCGGGTAGCGGAGCCGATCGGGATGGTTGACCAACTCCGGAGCCGCTTTGCCCTTGATGCACAACGCCTGCCCGGTCGGGTGCGAAGGATCGGGTGCGAGCGCGAAGAACGCGCCGTCGGAGATCGTCGCGGTCGCACCGCACTTGGAGATACACAGTGGACAGAACGTCGGCACCTGACGCACGTCGCTCCCGGAATCGGTACCCACGGCGCTCACCTCCCGCGTCCGCAACGATGAGCCGATGGTGACACTCGGCCGGGCGAATAGCGACACGACCGCCTTACAGTCCCATTACGTCCGCAGCAAGGTCATGGTTTGCCGCTTCCCGGTGCCGGCTGGTTCAGGGTGGCGGTCATGTCGGTGGTGTCCATGACCTGCTGATAGCTGCAGTCTCCGCGCCGCATGGTTCGGAGCTCGAAGGCGCGGCTGCTCCGAGTCCTCGGTCTGGCGCGGCTTATCGCCGTTGGTCAGGCCGGGACCGAGTCGAAGCGGCCTTTGAGGGCGGCACGCAACTCCTGGGTGGGTGTCTCGGCCGCGAGGCCGCCGCCGAGTTCGGCGAAGAAACCTTCCAAGCCGGCGGGCGTGACCAGGATCAGTGCGCGGGCGTCGGCGCTCGCGGTGAAGCCGTGGCGGGTGCCGCGAGGGACGTACACCCAGCTGCCGGGCGCCACCTCGATCTCCTCCGTGCCGATGGTGAAGGTGAACAGACCCTCGAGCACCTGGATGCACTCCTCGCGCTCACGGTGAATGTGCGGGGGCGGGCAGGCTGCGTTACCGCGGAAGTCGATCAGCTCGAAGGCGCCGCCGGTCTGGGCGCCGCTCAGCGCCACCCGCCCGATCAGAGGGAGCTCCCGCCCCTCGTCGGGACCCACCACGAGGGGCTGCATCTGCTGCTCGGTCATCGGAGTTCCTTTCCGCCGCTTGGTGGCACACGGCTGCTATCCTGTCAGTTGAGTGTCTTCGTGGCACACGAGTGACATTAACGCGAAGAAGGAACGGGGTCAACAGCGATGAGCCGGGACAACCAGAAGCGCCGAACGCGCAAGGCGCTCGTCGAGGCGGCGGGGCGACTGATCGCCGAGGGACGCCGCCCGTCGGTCGCCGAGGTCGCCGACGCCGCCGAGATCTCCCGGCGCACGGCCTACCGGTATTTCCCCAGCGTTGAGCAGCTGTCCGTCGAGGCTGCCCTGGAGGCGACCCGGCAGAACATGGAGCTGACGATCGACGCGGGCCGCGCCGACGCGCCCCTGGCTGACCGCGTCGGCCGCCTCGTGGACGCCCTGTCACAGATGACCTTGGAGAACGAGGCGCTGCTGCGCCAGATGATTCGCTTCACGATCGACCGCGACGCGATTGAGCCGGGAGTGCCGTCGCGCCCGAGTCGGCGTCTGGAGTACGTCGAACGTGCGCTGGCCCCGTCGCAGCGCGCACTGGACCCGGACGACTTCGACCGGTTGACTCACGCCCTCACCGTCGTCATCGGCATCGAGTCGACGATCGTGCTACGCGACATCTGCGGACTCGACTCCGCCGAGATCCTCCGCGTCCAGCACTGGGCGGCCCGGGCGCTCGTCGTGGCGGCCAGCAACGGCGCACCAGCGGACTGACCCCGCGGCCCTCGTTCACCGGCGGGGCGCTCCCCGATATGGCCGACGAGGCGTGACTGGTGTACACCGCTGCCAACCCGGCCCGGGTTGACACCAAGCACCCGGCCGGCGCCAGTTGCTGGTGGCGGAGCACCCGAACCAGCTCGGTGAGTCGCTCGTGGCTGATATCGGCGAATGCTCCCGGGAACAGACGGAGGTCGTGGACTTCGTTCGTGCGGGTACTGCGGCCTTCCGTAGACGTCGTGGTGCGCGAGGGCAATGGATCAGCATGTGCCCTGCACCGCCGTCCATGGCTTGGGCCGGATGCCGCTGCATCACCGGCAATTCGTGGGTGTGGCACGGGCACGACCGGCGGGAGGATGGGTCCCGCCGGTCCCGTCCTCGTCAGCTGGAGCGGCGCAGGCGGCGGGACGATGCATAGAGCGCGCCGCCTGCCGCGAGCAGGCCGAGCCCGATCTCAAGGGGCACTTCGACATTCGACCCGGTGAAGGCCAGCGTCTTGGGTGCGGCCCGCGGAGCGTTCAGTGGCAGCGTGCCGCTGAATGAACCGGCGACCGGGATGACCTCGCCGACCGACTGCGCGACCACGGTCTGCGCGCCGGGAGCCCCCGGTGTGCCGGGTCCGGTGGTACCTGGAGTTCCGGGCGGGGTGGCGGCTGTGCAGGCGGTGTGCGCCGGGTTGCTGCGGCCGATGCCGTGGTTGGTGTCGCACTCGTACCCGGCGTTTGGGTCTGACGGGCCGGGAAGTTGCCCGGGCGGGTTTTTGTTGTCGGCCTTGCCGACGCAGCCGGCGCACGGCTTGCCGATCGCTTGGCCGTTGCCGTTGCCGTTGCCCGAGGGCGAGCCGTCGCGCGTCGAGTCGTACGGACCGTGCGTGTTCGAGCCGTTTCCGGAGAAGTCCGCGTTGGACGGCGGTTGCGGGCTGGTCAGGTCCGAGGTGGACTCGCGGGGCGGTGGGTTGTGCGCCTTGGTCGTCGCGCCGTGTCCCGCGCCGGAGTCGCTCGCTGGTGTCGCGTTCGCGACCTGGCCGGGGAGAAGGGCCAACGCGACTGCCGCGGTGGGCAGCCCGAGGGCGCGAAGCATGTGTCGGGCGGTTGGTGGTTTCACGGTGCCTCCGATGGTGGGGAATGGGAATCCCGGAACTGTGCGCCTGTGTGGTCGTCCGGTGCCATCGGGATGCTACCAATCTTCAGACGAATTGAGGGGTTGGCAGGTGACCCTTTCGTCTCGCGGTGCGCCGCAGCCCGCTTTGACTCGCGTCATCCCCCATGGGTGAGTGTCGCAATCGGACGGTCTGATTGCGACTGTCGGCGCCGAGGCGGGTCGTGCGACCGAGCCAAGACGGACGCGGGTGGCGGTCTCCCGATCTGGGGGGAGGTACGGGTGACCGCCACCCGCCTTTCGAACGGCGGCCCTCGAGAGGCGAGAACCGCCGCCGGTTAATGGGTGGAACTAGTGGCTGGGGTGGGTACTGGGCGCTCCGGTCGGGTGGGTGCTGCCTGGGGCCTCGGGGTTGTGTGCTTCGGTGCTGTGGTTCGCTGCGGACGGTGTCGACGGGTTCGCGGCGTGGGTCTGGTTCTGATCGCCGTGTGGCTTGGCGAGCAGTGCCGTGCAGTAGGCGTCGACGTTGTCCTTTCCGCCGGCCGTGTTGATCAGGACGGTGAAAGCGGGACTGTCCAGCGCTTTTCCGTGTTCGGAGCCCGCGCCGGCGGTGTAGGCCTGGCAGAGTCCCTCCAGCGAGGGCGACGGCGAGGAGTCGTGGCCTTCGCGGCTTTCACTCCTGGTGGGCAGGCCTTCGCGGGTCGGGTCCGCCGTGGCACTCGGGGTGGCGGAAGTGGTCGTCTCGACGTTCGTGCTTCCGCCTCGCGGGCTGGGAAGGTTGCCGGTCGCGGCGACGGCCGCGACACCGCCCGCGGTCACGACCGCGGCCGCGGCGGCCGCCGCGGCGATCTTGGTCGTGAGCAGCTTCGCCAGCGTGGTCTTGATCATTGAACGTCTCCGTGGCTGAGGGACCGGTTGCAGACGAGCGGTCCGAAACGCCACGACCGCGGCGTTTTCGCGGTCCAGCTCATCGTCGCGTGCGGGGGCGGCCGCGGCGGTGAGCAGGTCGTGCAGCGCACGGTCGTGTGCGGCGGGCTCGCCCCGGAGCAGTCGCTCCGCGGCGCGCCGGCCGAAGCGTCGGAATCGGTACGCGCTCATCTCATCTCCTTCAGCGCCGGCGCACTCGTTTCTGTCACACCACGCCCTGAGCTGCGGCTTTTCGCTGTCTCGGTGGGTTGGTCGGCCAGCAACTCGGCGAGCTTGCGCAGGCCCCGATAGGCCGCGGTGCGCACCGCACCGGGGCGCTTCCCCAGTACCTTGGCCGCCCCGGCCGCATCCAGGCCCACGACGACCCGCAGCAGCACGGCTTCGGCCTGGTCACGGGGAAGCCGGGCGATCAGCGCCAACGCCGAATCGGTGCCAATCGCGGTCACGACCGCGCCAGCGGTGTCCTCATATGCGGGCAGGTCCACGAGCTGCTCGACCGGTGCCGCCGTGACGGGACGCCTTTTCTGCTGACGCAGGTGATCGAGGGCGCGGTGCCGGGCGATCGTGGCGGCCCAGCCACGGAAGCCGTCCAGCTCGCCGCGGAAACGGCGCAGGTCGCGGGCGATCTGCAGCCATGCTTCGGAGGCGACGTCCTCGGCGTCCTCGCCGACCAGCGCTCGCAGGTAGCGCAGCAGCCCGGGCTGCACATGTCGATACAGCTGGCGAAACGCCTGCTCATCGCCGGCCCGTGCCGCACTCAACACGGCCGCCGGGTCCGCCGGCCCCGACGCCGGCACCCGCCATCGCTCTTCCGGGTCCTCGCCCGGCACTGCCTGCCCGTCGCCACTGTCAGGGACCGACACCCGCGCCCTCACCACCTTGTCAACCGGCCCCCGCCATGACCGCGACATCATGGAGCACACCACCCTCGGCGCGGAACCCCCGGGTGCGGATTGCCACCAAAAAGACGCCGAATTCCCTGTGATACTCTACCGACCGCGCCGAGGCGGCATCAATTGTGTCTACAATGGACTTCGACCGGTAGGTCTCAGTTCGCGCCAGAGCCGAGGTGGCACCCGGAGGTATTTGCGCCGGTCCCGGCTACTGGTTCGCGGCGGCCCAGGCCGCGATCTGGGTCCGGTTGGTGCAGCCGAGTTTGGTGAGGATGTGCTGGACGTGGCTTTCCGCGGTGCGCTCGGAGATGTGCAGCAGGGCCGCGATCTCCTTGTTCGTGAGGCCGTCCGCGACATGCGCGGCGACTTCGCGTTCGCGGCGGGTGAGTGGGCCGGGTGAATCGCCGCGCAATGATCCCCGCAACAGCTCGGCATCGCGTCGCAGCGGCGCCATCCCAAGCCGCGTCGCTTCCGCCGACGCCGACGCGGCCAGGGCGAGTGCTTCCTCGGCGTCACGGGGACGGCGGCGGTGCGCGAGGATCTGGGCGAGCTGGAAGCGCGCCAGCGCGGCGAATGGCGGTGTGCCCGCGGTGTCGTTCGCGGCGATGGCGAGCCGCAGTTCCCGGACCGCATCGTCGAGCCGCCCCGCGGCCGCCGCGGCCAATCCGAGGTACCTGCGGACGGAGCCGGTCACCAGAATCGAACCAGCCCCGCCCGTGACGAACAGGTCGGCATGCGGACGCAAGATCGCTGCGGCCTTCGCGACGAATTCCGGCGGGCCGAACTCCGCGCCCAGCTCGATCGCGACGGCGGCCGCGGACAGCATCGCGGCCACGGGCACCGGCTCGGGCGAGGGCACCGCGGCGTAGAGCTCGCGGGCACGTTCGCGGTCCCCGGTGAGCAACAGATAGGAGGCGTGCATGTGCGCGATGAACCGGGGTGCGCTTTCGGCGAAGACGTCGAGCATCGGCGGCGTCACGAGATCCGTGCGCCCGGTGAGCCCCTCGATCGCGGCCAGCACGGTGATCGGTACGCCCGCCAGCGACACGTGCGCCCGCCCCGCGACGATCGCGATGCTCTGCCTCGTCGCCTCGACGGCCTCGTCGAACCGGCCCCTACCGAATGCGATCGCACCGGTGCTGCGCAGGGAATGCCAGCGCGCGACCGGACGGTTGAGCCGTTCCGCCAGTATGCGGATGGCGGCGAGTTCGCGTTCGGCTTCGTCGAGGCGGCCGAGCATCAGCAGTGCGTCGAACCGCCACAACAAGCCCCACAGCGTCGCGTCCGGGTCGTCGTCTTCTTCGGCGAGCATGAGCATGCGGCGTGCGAGGTCGAGCCGCTCGTGGACTCCGTCGGGCGAGGACCGGACCATCTGCCTGGCGCGCAACGCTGACCGCAGCACCTGCGTGTCACTGAGGCGTTCCGCGATCGCCAGGGCCTCGGCGGACGCCGCGTCGGCATCACCGCCGCCAAGAAAGCCCGCCTCCCCGGCATGCAGGGCGAGCAGCCGCGCCCGCAGCGGATCATCCCCGGGTGGCATCGCGTCGAGTGCCTCGCGTGCGATCTTCGCGCCGCTGAAGTCGCCCCATGGGTCGGACAGGCCTTCGATCGCCAGCGCCACCTCGCCGAGCGCCGCCGCGTCGCCGGTCTCCCGGGCCGCGTCCGCCGCGTCCGCCAGGGCTTGGGAGCCGCGCAGGATGTCGCCGCCGCGCAGGTGCGCGATCCCCTCCTGCCGTCGCAGCCGCGCACGGTCGGCCGGAGCCGCGGGCGCGGCGTCGAGGGCGCGCCGGTAGAGCTCGGCGGCGCGTTCCCAGGCGAGCTGGGACAGAGCCTGATCGGCGGCCCGCTCAGCCCAGGCGGCGGCCTGCGCCGGGTCGCCGACGGGCAGCGATTCCAGCCAGTGGTGAGCGATCTCCGACACCCGGTCCGGGCCGCGCCGCGCCAGCCACGCGGCCATCCGGGCGTGCGCGGTGAGCCGGGCTGCGGTGGGCAGGCTGATCCGCGCGGACTCGCGAATCAGGTCGTGCCTGAAGCGGCCCGCCGCGATGATGCCGGCGTCGGAGGCCTCGTCGAGGTCGGCGAGGACGTGGGCGATCGGGCGGGCGAGGACGTCGGCGAGTGCGGCCGGATCGAGTTCGCTGCCGAGCGCGGCCGCGGTCGCGACGAGCTCGCGGCACGGCTCGCCAAGCCGGGCCAGTCGCGCGCGGACGGTGTCGACGACCCCGGCGGGCAGGGCGTTGTCGGCGGTGTCCACGAGCCGGGCCAGTTCGGTCACGAAGAACGGGTTCCCGCCCGCCCGGCGGCTGACCAGCGTCGCGATCTCGGGCGGGACCGGACTTTCGCGCACGTGCGTGAGCTGCTCGGCGACCTCGGATTCGGTCAGGCCGACCAGGCGGATCCGGCTGAGGACGGGCTCGCGGGCCAGCGCCGAGAGGGCTGTGGTCAACGCGTCCCGGCCGGTCGTCTCGGTGTCGCGGTAGGTCACCACGATCATCAGCGGCACCTGCACGAGGCCGCGGGCCAGGTGCACGAGCAACGCGAGCGATGCCGCGTCGGCCCATTGCAGGTCGTCGAGCACCGCGAGCAGACCTCGTGGCGTGGCGGCCGCACGCAGGTCGTCGGCGAATGCCTCGAACGCGGCGAACCGCGCCTCCGCCGAGCCGTCCGTGCCGCCGATCGGGAACGGGAGGCCGAGCGAACGGGTCAGCTGGCGGAAGATCCAGTACGGCGGGCTGCCTTCGTCGTCACTTGCGCGCCCCCAGCCGACCGGCACACCTGCGTCGTCGGCGAGCCGCCGGGCGAGGCTGGTCTTGCCGATGCCCGGCTCGCCGGTGACGAGCACGAGCCGGCCGTGTCCGGCTCGTGCCTCCGCGAGGCGGGCCCGCAGAAGGCTGATCTCGCCGGTCCGGCCGACGAAGCCGTCCCCGAGCTGCATAACCCGGAACGATACGGGTCCACGGCCGGATCAGCGCAGGTCGGCTCGCCGGGCCGCCGGAACGCGTCCTCCATGAGCCAGAGCGGCGCCGGGAACCACCCAAACCAGGCCAACGCCCACATCGGGTCCGTGAGTACACGCCGCAGGACGTTCATGCGACCCACACCCCACCTGCGCACACGGCCCGCACCTGGCGCAGCGCGGTCGGCTCGGTGAGCGGATCGTCGTCGACGACCAGCAGGTCGGCGTCGTACCCGGGTGCGATCCGGCCCTTGCGATGCGCGAGGCCGCACACGCCCGCCGCGACCGAGGTGATCGCCTGCAACGACTCGGCGGCCGAGAGACCGATCTGGCGCAGCATCGGCGGCGCCCACGCCAGCACGCCGTGCGGTTTCACCGGGGCGATCCCGGCGTCGGTGCCCGCGACGAACCGCGCACCCAGTTCGTAGAGGCGGCGGTGGTTGTCGATGATTCCCGGCAACCGCCGGGCAACCTCCGCGGGCGGCGCCAGGCCCTCGACCGGCACCATCCCGACCGTCGCCCCCACGGCAACCCGCTGATCGACGATCGCGCGCAGCAGGTCATCGCTGTGGTCGATACCGGTGGCGGACCAGAACGTCAGGTGTTCCATACCGTCCACTCCCGCGGCCAGGGAGTCCGCGATCGCGGGGGTGCCGTGCGCGTGCGCCGTGACCGGCAGCCCGTGCCGATGGGCCTCGTCGACGGCCGCCCGCAACACCTCCCGGTCGAACTGCGCGCGCTCCTGGCGCGTGCCCGGTGTCATTGTCCCGCCACTGGCCATGATCTTGATGACGTCGACGCCGTGTTCGACATGTTCGCGTACTGCCGCCCGCACCCCGGCATCGCTCGGCTCGGCGACGCCGCCGAGGAAGTGGCAGTGACCGCCGGGGCTGGTGATCGGCGGACCGGCGGCAACCAGCGTCGGCTGGTCGGCCCGGTCCCGCAGCCGCAGCGACAGGTAGTTGCGGTCACCCAGGTCCCGGACCGTCGTGACGCCGGCCCGCAGCGATGCGCGCCCGGCCTCGGCCATCGCGGCCAGCGCCACGTCGTCGTCACGCGCGGCCAGCCGCGCGACCGGGTCCAGGCTCGCGTCGAACGCCAGGTGAACGTGGGTGTCGACCAGCCCGGGCAGCAGCGTCGCACCCGCCAGGTCCACCATGTCGGCACCCTCCGGCACGGTCCCGCCGGACTCCACCCCCACGATCGTGGCACCGTCGAGCACCACCAACGGGTTCGCCACCAGCGCCGAACCCACGCCGTCGAACAGCCACGCCGCGCGAACCGTCGTGAGCCGGCGCCGCTCGGTCACCACAAGTTGTTTTGTCATGGCGGTGACGATGACCGGCACCACCCCACGACCGCGTCGGTGCAACTACGGAGACCCGGTACGGAGCCTTCCACCGCAAGCGGACCCGCGACCGCGACACCGTGGTAGACGCTGTTCCGAACCGGCCGCTGATGCCGTCACCGTGGCGGACTTTCACCGACTGGCAACGGATTGGCGACACCACGGTCAACGACCAGTGGATACCTCGACTACGACGCCTGGGCCATCGGCAGGCTCGCCGACATGCACGAGGCCGCGCGGATCTGGCCGGAACCTGTGTCGTGTTCAGCCGCGATCCGGTGGGGGTGCCGACGTCTACAGCGAGTGGCTGCGTGGGGGGAGGGGAGGATCTCGCGGCTGGCCGGGCCGACGCCCGGCCGCTGGGCAATCTGCGTGCCGGGATGCCCGAGGCGTACCGGGAACTCCGCGAGTGGGTGTGCGTCCTGGAGGGACTGCCGCGATGTGCCGGACGTCGAGTTCATCGTCGAGTCGGGCGCGTTGTGGTTGCTGCAGTCGCGGGTGATCAAGCCTCCTCCGGAGGCGGCGGTCCGGCACGCGCTGGCCATGGCGCGGGAGGGGTTGATCACCCGCGAGAGGTGGCGCTGGCCCGGGGGGACAGAGGCCGCCGCGGCGCTTCGGCACATTGTGCCGGTGAACGATGTTGCTGACCGTTCGCCGTTCGATGCCGAACTGATCACCCAGTTCGTAGACTGTCGGCCTGGCACCTCGATGTACAGTCCACCGTGGACTAACGTGCCTACGGTTGCTCGGTAACCGACGCGGTGACCGGTGACATCCTGTGCTTCGCCGAGCACGTCGCACCAAGTCAGGCTCGCGTATTGGTCGCGCCTGTCGAGCCGAAGGGGCGCCATCCGAATGTATTGTCCAGCAGTCCTCGTCATGCGACGGTCCGGTCGGTGAGTACTCGAGCGGAGGTCTCGCCCTGGGGATTGCGTTTGATGCGGCGTCGCGGTATCTGATGGCACCAGGCCGGCATCGGCTGTTAGCTGAAGGGACGGGCGTGCACGTGACCGTGGTCGAGTGCCAGGAGGTGCAGACCAGCTGGTACCGGGTCCGGGCTGAAACGTTGGGCGGTGAGGTCTGGACCGACGGCCCGCTCACCTGGATCAGCGGCCCAGATGGGATGAACCTGATGTTCCCGCCGCACGTGCCTCGAGCAGCTCTGCGCCGTGGCGTCGACCGTGCCCGTGACCTCGGCTATGACTCGGTCGGCGTCTGGCTCTGCACGCAGGTCGATACCGCGGCCTTGTCCGGGGCGGGGTTCGAACGGGGCTGGTCGCCGTGGTGGATGACGGCCCCGCTCGCCGCAATCACCGCGCCCGACGATCCGCGGGTGGAGCTGCAGTTCGACACCACAGACTACGACGGCGAGCACGTCGATTACCGTGATCAGCTTGCCTTGACCCGCACCATGCCCGGGACCGCCTGGTACGCCGCTGCCTACGCCGACCCGCCGTCAACGCAACCAGCGTCGCGCCGGTTCGCCGGCCGTGCCTGGTCGTTCCGTGATCCCGGACGGGGCGCGGTGGCCGGCATCTTCGACATGGCGGTGTGGCCACCGTTTCGCCGTCGCGGCCTGGGCAACAGTCTGCTCCGGACTGTCTGCGCGGCAGCGGCGGCGGCCGGAGCCGAACGCGCTGTCCTCAACGCCACCCCCGAGGGCAAACTTCTCTACAGCCGCCACGGCTTCACCCAGATCGGTGAAGGCATCACCTGGTGGCTTCACCCTGCCGCCCGCTGACCGCATGAGGAACCGTCCAATGTCTGGGGTCAAGGAATTCGCAGCGTCGGCTTGCGTCACGTGTGGACCGTCCTGCGAGACTGGCGAGGCGCGTGTGGCGGACGGTGGTTCGCGGCGGCCGCTCAGTAGCCCGAGCACTCAGGCGGACTCGCTTGGCTATATCGCAAGCGTGATGTCGCTGCTGGTGGTGATCCTCGCGCCGTGAGTAGATGCACAGCGCCGGTGCAGGGCCATCGGACAGCGAGCGGACGTCCCGCGTGCCCTGCATGCGGCGGCCATGGTTCGCGCTCGCCTCGGTCCCACCACCCGCCGGTCCACCAGCCGCGGAGCGGGGCGG
>Ga0081455_10000070_pt1 | contig 110926 bp, 110 predicted proteins | sample TabmetS3T2R1_FD_70207 | JGI IMG/M metagenome (GOLD analysis project Ga0081455, IMG submission 70207) | Tabebuia heterophylla rhizosphere microbial communities from the University of Puerto Rico - S3T2R1 | ecosystem: Host-associated > Plants > Roots > Rhizosphere ... | reverse complement strand
TCGAACACCTACGCGGCTCCGCCCTCGGATTCCGCAACCTCACCAACTACATCGCAAGGTCACTACTCGAGACCGGCGGATTCAGACCGCAACTACACCCTCGATTCGGATGAGCCAGATTAATGAATAAGAAACTAACTAAACCTAGAGTTGTTACCGTTCTGACTCTTGCGGTGGCGGCATCTCTTGGCACCTTCTTCCTAAGTTCTACAGCGTCTGCTAACCAGTTCGCGGCAACGGGTTCTGTGACTTCGTCGTCGACAGTGCCGATTGAAGCCCTTAGCTCGGTGACAGTTCCTAGCGGCTTCTCGCTCAAGTACCAGAATACGCAAGACGTTCCTGACCCTGCGGGTGGAACGGTCCATATCTCGACGAAGCGTTACGTCAATGCCGGCGTCCCGCTGACTGAGGTTGGTATCCAGGTGGATACGACTTCGACGGGAGATTGGGCTGCGAGGCTCGCTAACGAGGTTTCGCTAAGTCATGCTAAGACGGTAGCGACCGTTAACGGAAAGCAAAGCTACTATTCGACGACTGGGTCGCCCGATAATGGTTTCTCAAAGCTGACCTGGGTTGTTTCACCAGCTACCAAGGTATCGGTTTGGGTCAACGGGCCCGAATGGACCGCAACAGCGCTGCAGTCCATCGCCCAGAGCATCGGGCTTGCGCCTACCGGCGCGACGATGGCGAAGGAAGGCAGTGCTGCGCTCTCCCCGCAGCTTATCCTTAGTCCTGCACTCACCGCGTCATGTAGTGGAAGTTGCCCAACCAGCACAGACATGCGCGGGGACGGTGTGCCATGGGATGATTGGAACATCAACCCGCTGCTTTGCGATACGTCGTCCTGCATCCACAACGGCAATATGGTCGGGGTATGGCAGGCAGTGATGTGGGCGGATGACACTTCGATCACGGGTGGCGGGAACACGACGACAAGCTGCGATGTCGACGGACAGTTCGGACCTAATACCGCTAACTGGACAGAATGGTGGCAGATCGATCATAGCTTGTCGGCCGACGGTTATGTTGGTCCAAACACGTGGTCTCATGCTTCCGTGTTTCTCAATTACGATGGCTCGTTAATTATCTATCAGGGTTTCGGAGATAACTTATACTTCACACGCGGTTCAGCATCTCCGGGATACTATTCCTGGTCGTGGAACAATAGCCCGTACTACTACACCGGCTACACAGGCATTCAGATCGTAAAGTCGCTGCCTGCCACTGGGTGTTCGATAGCACATCGTTAGGTGCCGAGAACGCATTATCCCTCGATATTCGGGGGTCTACATTTTTACCTGTAGACCCCCGAATATCGGGTCGTTTAAGGTTGTGGCCGGTTCGTTGGTTATTTGAACAGATCGACGGCTGGTAGATCCTTCGGCTGGAGAGTCAACTAGCGCATGCCTCCAACACGAATGGCTTCGTGTTGGAGGTCCAATTATGTTCTCTCAAGACTACGGCGGTTCGTTCGACACTGGCGGTGTCACACTCCGGCGCCCGATTACCGCAGCTGACACTTCGCACACGGATGGTCCGTGCAGGCGATGAGAAGCGGCCGCTGCGCACGGTCGTGCCCACGGTGAAAGCGGGCGGTCGGTGAGATCGTGGGCTGCGGCGGCAACCGATCCGAACGGGAGAACGTCTTCGTGGTTGTGAGGCAGGATCGAGATGCGGAACTCTTGGCGTTCCTTGTTGCCCGCGGGGAGCACTACCTGCATGTTGCGATTGCCCTCAGCGGGGATCGCGCCTCTGGAGAAGACCTCCTGCAGGGCGTGTTGGAACGGATGGCTCGACGGCTTCGGACTAGTGATGTTTTGCGGGACATGGATTCATACCTGCGTCGCGCCCTGGTGAATGGAGCGATCGACCGCGCTCGGCGACGCAATCGGCGACCTGAGCGCCTCACAGATACCGTCCCCGAGCGGCCGTATGTTGACGGCACCTTTGACGAAGTAGAGACCAAGGCCTGGATACTTCGACTGCTTGGCACGTTGCCTCCCCAGCAACGCGCCGTCGTCTGCCTGCGGATATTCGAAGACATGAGTGTCGAAGACACAGCGCATTGCCTTGGTGTCACAGGCGGGGCGGTCAAGAGCGCGCTGTCTCGCGCCCTTGCCCACCTCAGAGACTCACTAACAAGTCAAGATTGGACGTGAAGAAGGTGGATGACGTCGACACCCGAACTCTCGACGCAGTCAAGGCGCTTGTGCTCGACGCGACGAGCGATGCCCGTGTGTCAGCGGACCTGGCTACCGGGCTCCTCCGCATGCGTCGACGCGCCCGCCGGCTGCGGGCCACCGGCTTGGCTGCTGTCATTCTCACGATCGCAGGAGGCGCAGTCGGCGGCGTGATCGCGAGCGAACGAACTTCGACATCGAGGTTGAGCCCAATCGGTTCGGTCAAGTCCCAGTCGCCTCCCTCACCGAAAGGCGCGGCTGCGCGGATCGAGAGCATCACTCTGCCGGAGGGCTACGGACTCTGGCGCACTGAAACATCGCCCGTTCCCACTGGCACAACAGCAAAGATCACCTCGGTCGACAACCGCTACACGCCAGGCGGTCTGGCCCCAGCCTCGCCCAAGGGATCCGGGGGGGGAGAGCTTCATGTCGCTCTGCAAACTGGAGACGTGAGCCCGCCCGATCTCACAACGCTAAAGAACGATGAGCCAACGGCACACGACGTCCCGCTTAGACCGGGAATGGAAGTGATCCTTGTTCGTGATGCATCCGCAGCAGGGGGGCTTACCTACTACATGTGGTTCGAGAACGGAATCTATATCGAGGTGACGGCGATAGGCGGTACCGTCCCGGACCTTGCCCGGGTCGTCTCATCGATCCGAGTGAGCTCGTAACGGTTCCAAGTTCGGGGTACTACTCAATTCGAGGAGAGTCCTCACTGAAGGCACGTCGAACCTCAGACAGCTCTTGGCTTCGACCTTTTGCGGGCCCGGTCCAGTGCTACCAGCGCGGTTTCGTCGGCGTTCGGCAAAGTGTGAAGGTACTTCTCTGTCGTCGCGATGCTTCGATGGCCGAGTCGTTCTTTCACTACCTGGAGGTCGGCTCCTCCGGCGAGCAGCCACGATGCGTGTGAGTGGCGAAGATCGTGCGGCCGGACCGGCGGGTCGATTCCGGCGGCCTTGCACGCCGGCTTCCAGATCACCCGCTGGAACCAGTCCCGTGGGATGTGCCCGCCGGTGTCACGGACCCGGACGCCGCGTGGTGAATCCTTACCGGCGATACGTCGTTCCGCGCGGTAGCGGGCGAATGCACCCCGGCAGTGCACGCACCGGCATCGTCCGGCCGTGTAGGCGCTCAGTGTTCCGTGCCGGTACTGCGTTCCGCGCTCGTTGGGCTCGGTCAGCCCGATCATGTCGACCGACATGATCGGCGGCAGCTCGAGTTCTGACCCGGAGATCTCCTCGTAGGTGAACAGCAGGTCGTCCGGTCCTTTGCCGTTTGCCTCGGCGTCATTCAGCAGCGCGCTTATCAGCGGCTGGCTCAGCTTGAAGCGTCGTGAACGCTTTCCCTTCGGGTAGGGCTTGACGAGGAATCGGCCGCCGGTGGGGTGGAAGTTCGGCTGCAGTTCGACGACACTGCGTGACACCGTGAGGATGCCGCTCGTCGAGTGCGCGTCGCGGACCCGCAGCTCGGTCAGCTCGCCCCACCGCACGCCAGATTCGATCGCTGTCTCGACCAGCAGCTGCGCCCCGCCCGGAAGCTTTTGGTGCAGGACGTCGTACTCCTCCGGGGTGAGGATGCGGTATTCCTTCACCGGGACGGTCGGGCCCTTGACACCTCTGCACGGATGCAGCGCGATGACCAGGTCGGTCAACGCGGTCGTGAAGATAGACGACAGGATGATTTTCGCGTGCCTGATAGTCGCGGGGGAGACGTCGGCGTTCGACATCGACATAACCCACTCGCGTACGTGCATCGGCAGGATCGTCGACATCCGCATCGGACCGAACGTGGGCATCAGGTGCTTGTCGATCACGTAGTGGTAGCTCTGACGGGTGCTCGGCTCGATGACGTGGTTTGGGAACCAGATGTCCTCGACGTATGTCCGGAAAGTCATCCGTCCGCGACGAGGGTCAGCGGGCTGACCGGCGGCAAAGGTGGTCTCGACGGACTGCCACGCCTTGTCTGCATCCTTGCGGTTGGAAAAGGTTCCGGCTGAGCACTCGCGGCCGCGGATGTCGAGGTAGTAGGCGGTGTAGCGGGAACGCCCGTCCACACCGACTCTCTTGCGGCTGTAACCCATGTCCCACCACCATGATCATTTGACCGTCATTTGACCGTGGACCGTGCGTTATGAACCGGCATTAGCCGACACAGCCCGACACTAAATTGGCTCCTGACCTGCAATGTTGCTAGATCATACACCTCGTGATATGCCCTCTGATGGCCGCTCATAACCCAGAGGTCGCAGGTTCAAATCCGGCCCCCGCTACAACGTTTACGCAGGTCAAGGGCCACTTTCACAAGATCGTGAGAGTGGCCCTTGATCATTTTGTCACCCATTTGTCACCCGGATTCGACACCACATGGCGGTTGGCGCGATCTGGGACGGACAAGCACGCTGCCGCTCGTCCCGGGCGGGGCTCGTCCCGATGTCCACCTCTGGCGGTGCGCCGCCAGCAGCCGTGCCCGGGCTGCGGTTACCCTGACTTACATGTCCACCCACCGCGACGAGCTGCGCGAACTCGTCGACGAACTACCTGAGGACCAGGTGGACGCCCTTCTCGTGGAGGCGCGGCGACGTGCCCGGCCGCGCTCTGTCGCGGAACGTCCGTGGCCGCCGCCGTGGTTCGGCGCAATAGACCGTGACGACCTGCCGGCTGATCTCGCTCGGAATCACGACACGTACCTTGCTGAATCCGGTTTCGGCACGTTTCGCTGATGATCCTGTGTGACACAGGACCGCTCGTCGCTGCGGCGCTGCGCCGAGATCCGGACCACCATGCGTGCGTCGAGCTGTTCACCGGCCTGCGGTTGGCCGGACGCCGCCTTCTCTTGCCGCCGATGGTCATCGCCGAAGTTGGTTACATGCTCCAGACTTACGGCTCACCCGAGGTGGAAGCGCAGTTTCTCGAGGGCGTCGCCGCTGGCGACTTCGAGACTGTCGAACTGGTGGCCGAGGACTACACGCGCATCGTCGAGCTGGTCAAGCAGTACGTCGGTTTCCCGCTCGGCGTCACTGATGCCTCAGTGATCGCGCTGGCCGAGCGGCTTGGCGTCAGCGAGATCGCCACACTGGACCACCGGCACTTCCGCGGGATCGAGCCCCGGCATGTCACGGCGTTCACCTTGCAGCCGTGACCAGTGCGGTGCTTAGCGGCCTGCGATCAGGTCGAGCAGGGGACCCGAAGGGATCTTGATGAGCTTGCCGAGCCGAACCACCGGGGTGGGCCATGAGCCGGTGCGGATCAGCTCGTAGGCGAGCGTGCGGCCGATGCCGAGGATGTGCGCCGCCTCGGGCACGGTGAGGAACCGCGGCAGGTCGGTGCTCTGGATGATTGCTTCTCGCCTGCTACTCATGATCTTGCTCCACTCGCAGGCGTCGGGGCGACATCATTCGATGCGTCCTTGCGGTCCTGGTCGTGTAGCCAGCGGTGGACGGTGCTGCGCCAGTAACGGACGCCGCGGCCGATGCGGAAGCCTGCAGGGCCGGTGCCGAGGTGTCGCCAGTAGCGCAGGGTGGCGATCGGGACGCGCAGAATATCCGCGACCTCAGCGAGGGTGAGGAGTTCGTCATCGCGGAGGTCGTGTTCGGGTTGGTTGTTGTTCACACCCCTTGTAGGCACTTTGGGGGGCCGTGGTCTGGGGTGTGGTGCCGGGCGGCCTTTCGCCGGCTGTGCGCGGCTTGCTGGGCGGCGGCTTGTTCGGCGCGCACTTGCGCGTCGTGGTCGTGTCGCCAGGTGTCGCGTTCCGCTTCGATGCGCCCGGCGGGTAGGGCGCGCAGGGCGGGTTCGGCCATCAGGGTACGGACCCGGGCAGCGGCGGCCGCGTGCGGGCCGGTCTTGTCGGTGACTTCCCGTTCGAGGTGCTCGAGGAGTCGAGCAGTTCTTTCGCCGAGTCCGAATTTCCGACATCTGAATAATTCGCAGTGGCAGTTCCGCCCGCCGTCCGAATCTCGTCGACCACGCTGTCCGCCGGTTCGGCACTGTTTCCGAGTCCCCCCCTGCTGCTCCCAACGTCGTTGACGACAACGCAAGCGCCGGCCTGCGCGAGGCGGATTGCTTCCGCCCGTCCGAGGCCTGTACCAGCGCCGGTGACGACGGCAACTTTTCCGTCGAGCGGTTTCTTGCCAAGCTCCACGGTTCTTCGGTCCTTTCTATAGGGAGTTCTTCGAGGTCTCGGCCCGGTCGGTCATTGCAACCCGGCTCTGGCCGATGTGATCCGTTGCGTGTTGAAGCCGAGCCAGTGCATCCGGCCCAGGTAGCGCGCGTGCTCCACTTTGAGGCAACGATCCATGATCACCGTCATGCCTGCGTCCTCGGCAATCCGGGCGCCTTCTTCGTTGATCACCCCGAATTGGCACCACAGAACAGCGGCGCGGATCGTAACAGCCTGGCGGGCGATTTCGGGCAGCGCATCCGACGCGCGGAAAACGTTGACGATGTCCACCGGTACCGGTACGTCGAGCAAACTCGGATAACTCCTCGATCCGAGGATCTCCGTCTCGCGAGGATTCACCGGGATGACCTGGTATCCGTGCCGAACGAGGTAGTAGCCGACGAAGTTGCTGGGCCGCAGCTCATTGGGTGACAGGCCGACGACAGCGACCGTCCTCGCGTTGTACAACGTGCGCTGGATCGCCAACGGGTCCTGGTAACGCCCGAGATCGGTCATCGCATCACCTTTCGGCCGCGGCTGGCGATCAGCGCGAGGCCCCGCTCCAGGTCCCAGATCAAGTCTTCGACGGACTCGATACCGACCGAGAGGCGTATCGTCCCGGGACCGACACCGGCGGCCGTCAGTTCGTCGTCCCCGAGCTGCCGGTGGGTTGTGCTGGCGGGATGGATGATCAGGCTTTTCGCGTCGCCGACGTTCGCCAAGTGGGACCAGAGCGTCAAGCTGCGGATGAGGTCCTGTCCGCCTTGCCTGCCTCCGGCGCAGTCGAAGGAGAACACGGCGCCGGCGCCGCGGGGCAGGTATTTGTCCACCAGCGGTCGGTACCTGCTTTCGGGTAGAGCGGGATGGGTGACGTTGGACGTCGACTCGTGCGAGGAGAGGAATTCGGCGACCGCGAGGGCATTGGCGACGTGACGTTCCATCCGCAGTGACAGGGTTTCGAGACCCTGCAGGAAAAGGAACGCGTTGAACGGGGCGAGCGTGCCGCCGAGATCCCGCAGGGTCTCCGCCCGTAGTTTCATCAGGTAGCCGTAGGTCCCGAACGTTTCGTGGAATTGGAGGCCGTGGTAAGCGGGGGAGGGCTCCGCGACCACCGGGAACCGGCCGTTGGACCAGTCGAACGTGCCCGCTTCGACGACGACCCCACCGATGCTCGTGCCGTGTCCGCCGATGAACTTCGTCGCCGAGTGGATCACGATGTCCGCGCCCCATTCGATCGGCCGGCACAGGTACGGCGTCGCGAAGGTGTTGTCCACGACGAGCGGAAGCCCGTGCTCGTGCGCGATGGATGCCACGGCCTCGATGTCCAGCACGTTTCCGACCGGGTTGCCGATCGTCTCGCCGAAGAAAGCCTTGGTGTTCGGGCGGACTCCCCGGTGCCAGGCGGCGAGATCGTCGGGATCGACCCAGGTCAGTTCCACGGTCATCTTGCCCAGTAGGTGCTTGAGCTGGTTGATCGATCCGCCGTAGAGCGCCGAGGACGACACCATGTGGTCGCCGGGCTGCAAGAACGTGAACAGCGCGGCCGCCTGTGCGGCGATACCGCTGGCGAACGCCACCGCGCCCACACCGCCCTCGAGGTTCGCGATCCTCTCCTCGAAGACCGCGGCGGTGGGATTCATGATGCGGGAGTAGGTGTTCCCGTACTCCTGCAGGTTGAAGTAGGCCGCCGCCGACTCCGGATCCTCGAACACGTAGCTCGCTGTCTGGAAGATCGGCACCGCACGTGCGCCGGTGTTCGGATCGGGCCGCTGCCCGGCATGCAACTGACGCGTCTCGAAGCCGAACGCGTGCGTTTCCTCGGGCCGCGGGAGTTCGTCGCTCACGAAGGCATTCTTGTCGTTCGATCGCCGCCGGTAGCGCCGTCGGTGAGAAAACGCCGGATGACAGGGGTCTGCTGTGATTCCTCGAGCAGGAAGCTGTCGTGACCGTACGGCGTTTCGAGCACGTGGAACTCCACCGCCTTCCCGCCCGTCCGGAGCGCCTCGGCAATCTCCGCCGAGGCCACCGGCGGGTACAGCCAGTCCGAGCTGAACGCGATCAGCAATACCCTGGCGGACACTCCTTCGAGCGCCCCGGCGAGCGACCCAGCACCGTGCTCGCGGGCGAGATCGAAATAGGTCAACGCTCGTGAGGTGTAGAGGTAGGTGTTCGCGTCGAAGCGCTGGACGAACGATTCGGCCTGATGCCGTAAGTAGTTCTCGACCTCGAACTCCGCATCCGTGACCGTGTGACGGACGTCGCCGGCGCGTTGCAGTCGGCGTCCGAACCTCTCGTTCAGAGCCGGGGCAGACAGATACGTCATGTGGCCCAGCATCCGCCAGGCCCATTCCGGCGTCGGGTGCGCGGTTCGTGTCGTAGTAGTGGCCGCCCTGCCACGCCGGGTCGCGCAGGATCGCCTCCCGGGCGATCGCGTTCCAGGCCACGCCTTGCGGGTGCAGGGCGTGGGTGCTGGCGATCGCCACGACCGCGTCGTCACCGGCGTCGCGTCGGGGGTTCGGCCCCGGCGTCGGCTCGTCTGTGCGGTGAACACGATCCATTCAGCGTGTGAACTCCCGGGGCCGATGCGATCGGGCGTAGCGGAGAGCCGTCCGAGTCGCCACACTTTGGTGATCGTTCTCGTGGCTCGCCACACCGACCGAGAGGACACGCTCATGGCGTTCATCCAGATCATCGAATACACCACCAGCCGTATCGACGAGTTCAACGGCGTGCTCGACGAATGGCTCGAACGGACCGAGGGCAAGCGGGCGGCCACCCGCGGAACCCAGACGCAGGACCGGGACAAGGCCGACACGTTCTTGCAGATCATCGAATTCCCGTCCTACGAAAAGGCTATGGAGAACTCGAACCTCCCCGAGACCAGCGAGCTCTCCGCGAAGCTCAGCACCCTGTGCGACGGACCGCCGATCTTCCGCAACCTCGACGTCCTCCGCGTCCATGAGATGTGAGTCAGGGCAACCAAGAAGCCTCTTCGCGCGGCCCTAGGCCAGGGCACTCGAGAGAGCTACCGGGTCTGAGCCTCGCCGGGTTCGACGCTCGAACAGGGGATGTCCGGGTCCACCCCCGGGCAGCCGACATCGGGGCGTTCGTCGGCTGGGCAACGCGTCGTCGCGGCCACCAGCGCCTCGCTGATGCTTCGTAACTGCGCGATCTGTTCGGCGCCGAGAGCGTCGAAGATCGTCGATCGCACCGTCTCGACGTGGCCCGGCGCCGCTTTCTCCAGCGCGTCCATGCCGTCGGCGGTGAGCACCGCGACCTGACCGCGGCGGTCGGTCGGGCACTCCTCCCGGGCGACCCAACCCAACTCGACGAGCCGGTTCACTGCGTGCGACAACCGGCTGCGGCTGGAGAACGCCCGTTCCGCGAGCTCGCTCATCCGGAGGGCATGCCCGGGGGCTTCGGAAAGTCGCACCAGGATCTCGTAGTACGTGTGTGGGATTCCCGACTCCCGCTGCAACTGCGCCTCGACACGTTCGAAGACGACTCGGTTCGCCTCGAGAAAGGCCCGCCAGGCGCCCTGCTCGTCGTCATCGAGCCACCTGGTCTCCTCCGTCATGCCGTTCAGGCTACGGCTGGGAGTCATAATTGAACACTTGACTTTCTCAGGCCGGAAGAGAACGCTCCGGTTGAACGTTCAACGGGTCGAGCGTGGCCAGACGACTCCTGGTCCTCCTCCGACCTGTCTCGACGAAAGGGACTGCGATGACGGCAACTGCGACGACCCCCGGCTACCTGGCGGGGACGTGGACGATCGACCCGGTACACAGCGAAGTCGGGTTCTCGGTTCGGCACATGATGGTGAGCAAGGTCCGGGGCAAGTTCACCTCGTTCGAGGGGAGCCTCGTCACCGGTGAGTCGCCGACCGATTCGACGGTGACCGCAACGGTGGATCTGAACTCGATCGACACCGGAAACGAGCAGCGTGACGATCACATCCGGTCGGCCGACTTCTTCGACGTGGCCAACCACCCGACGATGAGCTACCGCTCCACCGGGGTCCGGGCGGCGGGGGACGATTTCGTCGTCGACGGCGAGCTCACTCTCAAAGGCGTCACCAAGAACGTGCCGCTCGCCTTGGAGCTGAACGGTTTCGGGCCCGACCCGTATGGCGGTGTCCGGGCCGGCTTCACCGGCTCGGCCGAGATCAACCGGCAGGACTTCGGGGTGAACTTCAACGCGGCGCTCGAAACCGGCGGGGTGGTCGTCGGCGACAAGGTCAACATCCACCTCGAGATCGAGGCGATTCTCGCCTCCTGAGCTTCGGAGGCGATGGGTGCCGCCCCGGTGCGCCGCGGCGCACTCGTCGCCTCAGGCCTCGACCGGATGGACGCGTTGTGATGCGAGGTCGGCGACTCGGGCGGCGACCGGTCCGATGCAGGCCAGGATGAGGACGTAGGTCGCCACCAGCGGGCGGAGTCTCGGCTCGATCCCGCCGTCGACGGCGAGTCCGGCGATGACGATGCTGAATTCGCCGCGCGGGATCAACACAACGCCGGCCCGGAACCGGCCTCGGGTGTTGCTGCCGACCCGCTTCGCGGCGTACCAGCCGGTTCCGATCTTTCCTCCCACACCGGCGAAAGCGAGCAGGAACGCGGGGAGCAGTACGGCCGGGATGGCGCCGGGATCTGTTTGCAGGCCGAAGAACACGAAGAAGACCGCCGCGAACAGGTCTCGCAGTGGCGTCAGGACCGCTCGCGCACTTTCCGCTACCGGGCCGGACAGTGCGATCCCGACGAGGAACGCGCCCACTGCCGCCGATACGTCGAGTCGTTCCGCGACACCGGCGACGAGCAGCCCCAAGCCCAGTACGAGCAGCAGGACGACCTCGTCCTGACGGGCGAAGACCGCTCGGCTCACCAGATGGCCCCAGCGCAGTGCGACGAGCAGGACCACCGCGAGCAGGGCGAGTGCGAGGGCGACGTGCAGCGATCCGGTCGCGAATCCGAGCCCGGCGATGATCACCGTGACGACCGGCAGGTAGATCGCCATGGCGAGGTCTTCCATGACCAAGAGCCCCAGTATCGCGGGCGTTTCCCGGTTGCCGAGCCAACCGAGATCCGAGAGTACCTTCGCCACGACGCCGCTGCTGCTCACCCAGGTCACCCCGGCGAGCACGACGACCGCGATCCAGCCCCAGCCCAGCAACCACCCGGCGAGCGCACCGGTACTCGCGTTGAGCACCATGTCGACCACTCCGGCGGGCGCGCCCCGGCGCAGGCTACCGAGCAGCTCGCTCGCCGAGTACTCCAGGCCCAGCGTGAGCAGCAGCAGCACGATCCCGATCTGGGCCCCCGTCGAGATGAACTCGGCACTCGTTGCCAGTGGGACGATGCCGCCTTGGCCGAACGCCAGGCCGCCCAGCAGATACAACGGGATCGGGCTGACGTCGACGACACCGGCGAGTCGACCCAGAATCCCGAGTACGACGACGACGCTGCCGAGCTCGATCAGCAGCGAGGCGTGGTGCATGGCCCCGTCAACCGTGCGCGAGGAGGTCTTCGACGGCGTCGGTGCCGGCCTTGGTTCCGACGACCACCAGAATGTCCCCGCTTCGTAGTCCCGTCTTCGGTGTCGGGCTGGCAATCACCTGACCGGAGCGCACCACCGCGACGATCGAGGTGCCGGTTCGGGTGCGGGTTCGGGTGTCGCCCAGCACCCGGCCGTTGTACGGCGAATCGGGTGGAATCGTGAGGCGCCGGCTTACCACGTCCGCCAGGTCCCGGTGCTCCTCTTCGAGCATCGTGGCCAGCGGGATGGCGCCGAGCATGCCGGACAGCGTCGTCGCCTCTTCACTGGTGAGCGTGACGCGGTCGGCGACCCGGTCGGGATCGCGCTTGTCGTAGACCACGAGTTCGCGGTCGCCGTTCCGGAGGGTGACCACCCCGATGCGCCGATCGGACGAGGTGCGGAAAGCGTTCACGAGACCCACGCCGGGAAGTACCTGCTCCTCGATATCCGCGGCTTTCCACCCGTTCCCGCTCAGGACCGCTCGCCTCCCTGCTCGCGTCGTCCACCCACTCTGCCCGCCGGCGGGCTCTCGTGCCAGCAAGTTTCCCGTGCCGCACGAACCTTTCAGGGTAAGAACAGGTTTGCATCCCCGAACTCGTGCCAGCGGTAGTTCCCACCGGTCGCTGCCTCGTACGCGGCCCGGACGAGGGCGGTTCCGGCAACCGCCTGCAGCAGGAGCAGATGACTGGCCTCGGGCATGTGCAGGCCGGTCAGCAGACCGGTCGTCGTGCGGGCCGGACGGTCGGGTCCGAGCACCAGGTCGGTCCAACCTCGACCGTCAGCTACGAATCCGTCGGGGCGTGCGACGGTTTCGATCGCCCGGGCCGCGGACGTCCCGACCGCGACGACGCGTCGTCCGGCTGCCCGGGCGCTGTTGACGGCTCGCGCCGTGTCAGGCGGCACGACGAATGGCTCGGGCGACGGCGCCTCGTTCGCATCCGGGCTGGACACCCCGCAATGGAGCAGGATCGGGACCAGCAAGACGCCGCGAGTCATCAGATCGACGACGCCACGTTCGGTGAAAGGCCTTGCCGCACTGGGCATTTCGGCGCTCCCCGGGGTGCGTGCGAACACCGTCTGGTAGCGCTCCAGCGGGAAACGGGCGGCGCCGAGATAGTCGTAGACGATAGGTCGACCGTAGCGGGACAGGTATTCCGCAGGAACGGGCGCCCGGCCGTCGGCCGCCGACACGGTGGTCCGCCGCAACCGCACGGACGCCGTTTCCGGCGGGTGGGGCGCCCCCAGGGTGAGCCGGATACCTCCTGGCAACGCGATGCTCTCCCCGATTCGTCGTTCGGTGTCCGGGCCGGCGTTGTCCCGGTTGCGAATCTCGACCACCCACGTGCTTTCGTCGAGTGCGGTCGAGAAGTGCACGAGGACGGGTTCTTCGGCGTCGTCGTGGCCGATGATCGCGGCGGGCAAGGTGGCGGATGTGTTGGTCACCAGGACGTCGCCGGCCTGAAGTGCGTCGCCCAGGTCGGTGAACGCCCGATGCTCGACCCTGGGTGTCCGTCGGTCGCGCGCGACGATCAGTCGTACGTCGTCGCGCCCGAGACCTTCGATCTCGGGCGGCGAGGTGGCCGCGCTGTTCGCCGGGACGTCGAATTCGAGTTGCGTCCGCTCGTTACCCACGGCCGTACTTCGCGGCCGGCGGGACGTGTTCATCGGGCCGCCGGCTCCGAGGGCTCGCCGGCCCGGTAGCGACCACTGGGTGGGCGTTCGTCGAGCAGGCGTAGCAACGCCGGCACGACGGTCTCGGGAGCGGGCCGGTCGGAGATGTCCTCGCCCGGGAACGCCTGCTGGTGCAGTTCGGTGGCCATGTCCCCGGGATCGATCGCGTAGGTCCGGATCTCGGGGTTCTCCGCCGCGTAGATCCTGCTGAGCTGATCCAGTGCTGCTTTCGCGGAACCGTAGCCACCCCAGCCGGGGTAGGGCTCGACGGCTGCGTCGGAGGAGATGTTGACCACGACGCCGCCTGCCGCGGTGAGTAGCGGCGTCAGGTGCGCAAGCAGCGCGAGCGGTGCGAGGACATTCACTTCGTAGACGTCGCGGAGTACCTCGAGCGGATAGCCGGCGAGGTGGGGCTGTGGGCTGGGACCCAACTTGCTCGCGTTGTTGACGAGCAGGTCGAGCCGATCGGACTGCGCCAGAACGGCTGCCCGGAGCTCGGCGCGATGGCCGGGGCAGGTGACGTCGCCGGCGATCGGGACGACGTTGGAACGTCCGGCGGTGCCGTCTCGAAGCAGATCGGGACGCCGGCCGTCGGTGACCACTCGCCAGCCTCGATCTGCGAGGGCGGCGACGAGTGCTCGGCCGAGACCGAGTGAACCGCCGGTGATCAGGGCCGTCGGGTTCGTCGAGTGTCGTGGTGCGGGTGCTCGGGCGGGCGTCTGGGCGCCCGAATTTGCGGACATCGTCGATCCTCTCGTCGTCGATGTCTTATCGTTGAAGTTCAAGTAAACTTGAAGTCAAGCCCGGGATCGGGAGGTGATGCGGGTGGACGACAGGGATCTGCTCTCGATCGGCGAGGTGGCGAGAAGGTCCGGATTCGCCGCGTCAGCGTTGCGTTTCTACGAAGCACAGGGTTTGGTGGCCTCGATACGCGCGTCGAGCGGCCGTCGAACCTACGAGCGGGCGGTGTTGCGACGCCTCGCCTTCATTCGCGCGGCGCAAAACGTCGGCCTTTCCTTGGACGAGATCAAGGATGCGCTGGCGACGCTGCCTTCGAACCGGACCCCGACCAAAGCGGACTGGGCCCGGTTGTCGCGGCACTGGCGGACCCGGCTCGACGAACAGATCGCCGGCCTCGTCAAGCTCCGTGACGGCCTCGACTCGTGCATCGGCTGCGGCTGCCTGTCGTTGCGGCGCTGCCTGCTCTCCAACCCGCGGGACGTGGCGGCGAACTTCGGCCCCGGTGCGCGCTATCTCCCGGCCCCGCTACGGCAGGATCCGGCCGCTCAGCGCCCCGGCGGATCCGCGGCGACGTAGACCGCCCGGTCGGTGTCTGCGTCTTCGCAAGCTTCGACGGTCAGGCAGGGGTTCGGCGGAGGAAGCCCAACACCGGCTCGTGCAGCGGGCCGTTCGTTGCGACGGCACTGCCGCCCTCCGCGCCCGGCGTGCCGTCGACCGCGGTGAAGGTGCCGCCGGCCTCGCGGACGATGACGTCGAGCGCGGCCAGGTCCCAGAGCGACACCTCGGGTTCGGCGGCGATGTCGACGACCCCCTCGGCCACCATCATGTAGGACCAGAAGTCGCCGTAGGCCCGGGTGCGCCTCACCGCGCGGGTCAGGTCGAGGAAACCGTCCAGGCGCCCCTGGTCCTCCCAGCCCGACAGCGACGAGTACGACAGCGAGGCCTCGGCGACCGAACCCACCTCGGAGACTCGGAGCCGGCGGGGTTCGCCCCCGCGCTCCTGGACCCAGGCGCCGGCGCCGACGGCCGCCCACCAGCGTCGATCCAGGGCCGGTGCGCTGACGACGCCGACGACGAGCTCGCCGTCGTCTTCCAAGGCGAGCAGCGTCGCCCAGACCGGAACCCCGCGGGCGTAGTTCTTCGTCCCGTCGATCGGGTCGAGGATCCAGCGCCGCCCCCCGTCGCCGGGGGTGAGGCCCTCCTCCTCGCCGAGCACCGCGTCGCCGGGCTGCTCGGCGGCGAGCGCCGACCGGACACGGGCTTCGACGGCCTTGTCCGCGTCGGTCACCGGAGTGTGGTCGGGCTTCGTCGTCACCTGCAGGTCGACGGCGTGGAAACGGTTGAGCGACAGGGCGTCTGCGGCGTCCGCCAGGCTGAGCGCGAGGGTGAGATCCGTGGCCCAGCGCGGAGACGTCGAGTCCGACACGATAGGCAGCTTAGGGTGCGGCAGGGTTCAGCCCCGGGAGGCGAGCAGCCGCCGCAGCGAGGCGATGCGGGCCGGATCGGCCGGCCCCACGATCTGCGGGTCGTCGAGGGCGCAGCCGGAAGAGAGGTGGTCGCAACCGGACGGGCAGTGCTCGGTCGCTTCGGCCAGGTCGGGGAACGCGGCGACGACCATCGCCGCGGTGATCCCCCCGAGGCCGAGCGAACGGACGCCCGGCGTGTCGACGATCCAGCCACCGCCGGTGAGTTCCAAAGCAAGGGCGGCGGATGTCGTGTGGCGCCCCTTGCCCGCCCCCGAGACTCGCCCGGTCGCCCGGTCGGCGCCGACGACGAGCCGGTTTACCAACGTGGACTTCCCGACCCCGCTCGACCCGAAGAACACCGATACCTGGCTGCGCAACATATCTTCCAGCGGCCCGACGGGACGATCCGGCGCGAGCGTGAGGAGGCGCAGACCGAGCGGCTCGTAGAGCTTTCGCAGCTCCGCGTCGTCGGCGTCGGCGAGATCGTCCTTGGTCAGCACGAGCAGCGGTTCCAGACCACCGGCATAGGCCGCGACCAGGCAACGGTCGATGAGCCGAGGTTGTGGGGGTGGGTCGGCCAGCGCCGCGACGACGACCAGCGTGTCCGCGTTGGCCACGACCGGCTTCTCGACGGTTTCGGTGTCGTCCGGCGTCCTGGCCAGCAGCGAACGCCGCGGCCGGAGCCGGACCATCCGGGCGATCGCGTCCAGCCCTCCGGACGTGTCGCCGTCGAGGTCGACGACGTCACCGACCACCACCGGGGTTCGGCGTAGATCACCGCCTCGGGTGGCGACGACCTCTGCCCCGGAGCCGTCCACTCCCAGCCGGCAGGTCCAACGGCCGCGGTCCACCGCGATCACGAACGCCGGAATCGCGTCGGCGTAGGCAGGACGGCGCCTCGTCCGCGGCCGGGTTCCGCGCCCCGGACGGACCCGGACGTCGTCCTCGTCGAGCGCGCGGGAGCTCATACCGCGACCAGCCGCTCCCAAATCCGGGCGAATCCGGGCACCGTCTTCCCGGTGGTCGCGATGTCGTCGATCGCCACGCCCGGGACCACGAGCCCCACGACGGCGTACGCCATCGCCAGCCGGTGATCCGCCAACGGGTCGAGGACCACACCGTCGGGGGCTGACAGTGGTGCGGGGGTGATCGCGAGCCCTCCGGAGTCGAGGACCTCGATCCGCGCGCCCAGCTTGCCCAGCTCGGCCGCGATCACGCCCAACCGGTCGGACTCCTGCAGCCGCAGGTGACCGATCCCGCTGAGCCGGGACGGCGATCGGGCCAGCGTGGCGAGCGCGGCCAACGTCAACGCGAGTTCGGGTACGTCTCGCAGGTCCGCGACCAGGCCGTCGAGTGCGGTGGGCCCGTCGACGGTCAGCAGGTCGTCGTCCCGGCGAACGGTGCACCCCATCGCCTCGAGCAGGCCGGGGAGTGCCGCGCCGGGTTGGTCGGTCCGTGCCGGCCAGCCGGGAATCGAAACCGACCCGCCGGTCGCCGCCGCCGCCGCCAGGAACGCCGACGCGCTGGACAGGTCCGGTTCGATCCGCCGGTCGACGGCCCGGATCGGCCCGGGGGCGACCTGCCAGCGATCGGAGGTGGCCTCGACCGCTACCCCGGCTTCGGTCAGCATCGTCACGGTCATCGCAAGATGGTGCGAGGACGGCACCGGCGGCCCGACGTGCCGCAAGTCGAGTCCGTCGGGCAGGGCGGCCGCCGAGAGCAAGAGACCGGACACGAGCTGCGACGAGGTCGACGCGTCGACGGTCACCGCACCACCCCGTGCGGGCCCCACCACGGTGACCGGCACCGCGTCCGAGTTGGCGTGCGCGCCGAGCGCGCGAAGTGCACCCAGCAGCGGACCGAGCGGTCGTTCGGACATCCGGCGATCGCCGACGAACCGCACCGGCGCCACGCCGAGCGCGGCGACCGGGGGGAGGAACCGGGCGACCGTCCCAGCGAGGCCGCAGTCGACCTGAACCGGTCCGCTCGGCAGTGGTCCGGGCGCGATCCGCCAGTCGCCGGCGGGGGTCTCGTCCAGCGACGAGCCCAGCGTCCGGATCGCCGCCGCCATGAGGTCGGTGTCCCGGGCCCGCAGTGGCGCGGACACCACGGACGGACCGTCGGCCAGCGCCGCCAGCACCAGCGCCCGGTTCGTCAGCGACTTGGAACCGGGGAGTGGAACCCTGCCCCGCACCGGCCCGGTGGCGGTGGGCGCCGTCCAAGGCGCCTGGTCACGCGCGGCCGCGGGCATCCGTCGTCCTTTCTGGAGGGCTCAACCGTAGCCCGGAGCTGCCCGCCGGCCGATCCACGGGGAATCGGGCCGCCGCGTGTCCGTAATTGCGACCGAAAGGGTTTGAGCGTGCGGCCGGGTGGGGTAGGGCGGCGGCGAGCCATTCGCGCCGACGATCGAGCAGGCAGACGTAGGCACGTTGACGGGTTTCGACCCCGACCGCGACGTGAGGGGAACCAGTGCGCAAAGTCATCCTGACCGACGAACTGCTCCGGCGGGTGTACGGAGATCGCCGCTTCCAGGCCGCTCTGCAGGCCGGACCGGCCGCGGATTGGCGGGGACGAGGCGTGTGCGTCGGGGTGGACGACCCGGACGTCTTCTTTCCCGCGACACCCGAGTTCACCGACCCCGCTCGACGGCTCTGCCACAGTTGCCCGGTGATCGGCGAGTGCCTTGCCGAGGCGTTGTCGCGGACCGAGGTCGACGGTGTCTGGGGCGGGACGACGTCCGCGGAGCGCCGCAGCATGCGCGCCGTCTGGCGCCAGCACGCTGGCCGCGGCCCCGCCTCCAGGACGGTTCGGCTGGAGGCCGCCGCCGGGTAACCGGCTTCGGAACGGCCCTCGTTCGCCCTAGGGTCGCAACCGTGGTGTCCGAAGCGGTGGGGACGGGTGGAGGCATCCGCCGGCCGGTGGAACTCGCCGTCGAAACCACCCGAGGCCCCGCCTGCGCCGTCGCGTACCTGCCGGTAGGCCGCCGGCCGAACGCGCTCGTCGTCGCGTTGCACGGCGCCGGCACCGATTCCGCCCGATCGCCGTTGCCCGAACTGTGCGGTCTGCTTGCCGGGCGGGGGATCGCGGCCGTCCGATTCGATCAGCCCTACGTCGTGGCCGGCCGGAAGGCGCCGGACGCCGCGCACTTCCTCGACCGAACCTTGTTGGAAGCACTGCGCGACCTGCGTGGGCTGGCCACGAAGGGCGCTCGGCTCGGGCTCGTCGGCCGATCCAGCGGCGCCCGCGTCGCGTGCCGGGTGGCCGCCGAGACGGCGGCGGCGGCGATCGCCTGTCTCGGCTTTCCGTTCCAGCCGCCGGCGCGTAAGGGTGCGGCTCCGCCGCAGAACCGTGGCGCGGAGCTTGCGGCTGCCGCGGCGGCGTGTCCGGTCCTGGTCGTGCAAGGTAGCCGGGATCCCTTCGGGATGCCGCCGGCCGCCACCGGTGCCGCGATCGTGGTGAGGGAGGGCGTCGGGCATGTTCCGACGGTGGAGATGGCCCGCGAGGCGGCCGGCTGGTTGACCGATCGTCTGACCTCCGAGGGCTGACGTAACGCCGAGTCGAACACCCAGTCGGGAACACCCGGCGATCGGGCCGCGTTCTGGCCGGCGTGACGGTGAATACTCGCGAGGGTCGACGGCCGCTTCGCCCGACGGAACGCCCTCGCGCGGCGAGTGGACGGAGCGCCCCGCCACGCGGACTAAGCTTCGGCACGCACAGCGGCGTCGCTGTTCCGGTCCCGCAGGCCGCGTCGACGATGCCGTCCACGGACGCCACCGAGGAGCTTGTCGTAGACATCGAACCCAGCGGCGACGCCGATCCGAGCGACGCCGATCCAACCGTGAACGACGTCTCGGGCGCCGGCTCCGACGCCGATCCGAGCCTCGACCTGACCGCGGAGAGCGAGACCGAACGGACGGCCCGCTTCGAGCGGGACGCGCTGCCTTTCCTGGACCAGCTCTACGCGGCCGCGTTGCGGATGACCCGCAACCCGGCGGATGCCGAGGACCTCGTCCAGGAGACGTTCGCGAAGGCGTTCGCCGCGTTCCACCAGTTCCGGCCCGGGACGAACCTCAAGGCGTGGCTGTACCGGATCCTCACCAACACCTTCATCAACAACTACCGGCGTAAGCAGCGGCAGCCCCAGCAGAACCCGACCCAGCAGATCGAGGACTGGCAGCTCGCGTCCGCCGAGTCCCACACCTCGACCGGGTTGCGCAGCGCGGAGATGGAAGCGCTGGACCACCTGCCCGACAGCGACGTCAAGGAAGCGCTGCAGAACCTCCCCGAAGACTTCCGGATGGCGGTCTACCTCGCGGACGTGGAGGGGTTTTCCTACAAGGAGATCGCCGACATCATGGACACGCCGATCGGCACCGTGATGAGCCGTCTTCACCGCGGCCGCCAAGGCCTGAAGAGGCAGCTTCGGGATTACGCAGTCGAGCGCGGGCTGATCCGTGCCGACGAGGTCGAGGGAGTCTCATGAGCGGTGAGTGCGGCCCCGGCGCCGATGACTGCCTCGAGGTTCTCGAGGACGTGTATCTCTACCTCGACGGCGAGCTGGCCGCCGAGTCCCACGCGCGAATCCGGCAGCACCTCGACGATTGTTCGCCGTGCCTGCGCAAGTACGGGCTCGAGCAGGACGTGAAGGCCCTGGTCGCTCGGTGCTGCGGCAACGACGCGGCCCCCGAGACCTTGCGCGCGAAGGTGTTGGCGCGGCTGCAGGTCGTCCGCGCGGAGCTCGACGCCAGCCCCTGATCTCGACGCCAGCCCCTGATCCCGGTGCCCCCTCCCGACCCCGACTTGTCAAGGCAGCCAAGCCTTAGTTAAGGTTCCTTCACTAAGGCCGTCCATACCTGGCTGGCCGCAGGAGAAGGTCGGAGCTCGGCGTGCTGCCCACGTTCATCATCGGTCTGCGGGAAGGGCTCGAAGCCTCCCTGATCGTCGGGATCGTCGCGGCTTTCCTGCGTCAGCAAGGCCGGACCGACGCACTCCGGCAGGTCTGGGTCGGGGTCCTGTCCGCGCTCGTCCTCTGCGCCGGCGTCGGCATCGCACTCAAGCTCGTCGACGAGGACCTGCCCCAGAAGGAGCAGGAAGGGTTGGAGACGGTCGTCGGGCTCATCGCCGTCACGATGGTCACCTACATGGTCATCTGGATGAAGCGGCACTCCCGGGACCTCAAGCGCGATCTCGAAGGTGCGACGGCGAGTGCGCTGGCGACGAATTCCGCTCGCGCGCTGGTGCTGATGGCATTCCTCGCGGTGCTGCGTGAAGGCTTCGAGACGGCGGTGTTCTTGATCGCGGCGTTCAACGCCAGCACCAGTCCGGCCGACGCCGGCGGCGGCGCGGCGCTCGGCGTCGTCGTCGCGATCATCCTGGGCTACGCGATCTATCGAGGGGGCGTCAGCTTCAACCTGTCGAAGTTCTTCCGCGCCACCGGCCTGGTGCTCGTCGTCGTCGCGGCCGGCCTGTTCGCGATGGCGGCGCACACCGGGCACGAGGCGGGCTGGGTCAACGTCGGTCAGGACCAGGTCCTGGACCTCACCTGGCTGGTCCGTCCCGGCACGGTCCTGGCCGGGGTGCTGACCGGGGTGCTGGGTCTGCAGCCGAAACCGGTCGTCATCGAGGTGATCGCCTACCTCGTCTACCTGGTTCCGATCGCGGCCTACGTCATCTGGCCGCAACGCAAACGACCTAAGCCGACCGCCCTCGGCGCCTCGCAGGCGCCGAGCGTGGCTTCGCCGATCCCGCGATAGCGCGGTCCACCGTCCGACCCGTCAGAGATCCCTACTTCGACCTGTCCTGATGACCTGACACACCTGGAGGAATCGTGAATAGCACCGCTCGGCGGGGCGTCGTTGTGGTTGCCGCGGCCAGCGTTGCCGCGCTGTCCGCGACCGCTCTGGCCGCCTGTGGTTCGTCCAGCGGCAAGGCAGCTGCCGGCGGTCCGAAGAGCGTGGCGGTGAAGCTCACCGATAAGGGATGCGAGCCGGACACCACCTCCATCGACGCCGGGCCGGTCCAGTTCAAGGTCACGAATTCCGGTACCGCCGCGGTGAGCGAAGCCGAACTGTTACGGGGCGACCGGATCCTCGGCGAGAAGGAGAACATCGTCGAGGGGCTGAGCGGCACGTTCACGCTGTCACTGCAGGCTGGCACGTATCAGCTTTACTGCCCGGGTGGGAAGGGGGCCGAGAAGGTCGACTTCGTGGTCAAGGGGACGGCGTCGCCGACGGCGCCGGCCACCGGCGCGGCGGCGCTCGAGCAGGCGAGCGCGGATTATGCGACCTACGTGAAGTCGCAGACCGCCGAACTGGTCACGACGACGAAGACGTTCACCGACGCCGTCCGTGCCGGCGACATCGTCGCCGCCAAGGCGGCCTACGCGCCCGCTCGGGTCTACTACGAGCGGATCGAGCCGGTGGCCGAGTCGTTCGGCGACCTCGACCCGGACATCGACGCCCGGATCGGCGACGTCGACAACCCGGCCGACTGGACCGGATTCCACCGCATCGAGAAGGCGCTGTGGTCCGACAACAGCCTCGCCGGGATGACGCCGATCGCGGACGGCCTCGACGCGAACGTCAACAAACTCAACGGTCTCGTGCAGACGCTGACCTACAAGCCGGAGGAGATCGCGAACGGGGCCAGCGAGCTGCTGGACGAGGTCGGCAAGTCGAAGATCACCGGTGAGGAGGAGGACTACAGCCACATCGACCTCGTCGACTTCGTCGCCAACGTCGACGGCGCCGAGCAGGCCTTCGCGGTCCTGGAACCGGCCCTCCAGCAGATCAAGCCCGACCTGGCGACGACGATCCGTGACCGGTTCACCGCGCTCTACGCCGGGCTGAAGCCGTACCAGACCGGCAGCAAGGCGACCGACTACAAGAACTACTCGGAGGTGACCGACGATCAGCGCAAGGCGCTCGCCGCGCTGGTGGACGCCCTCGCCGAGCCACTCTCGACCGTGGCGGGTACCGTCGTTCGCTGATGACCGAGATCTCGCGCCGGGGCTTCCTCGCCGCCATGGGGGTGGCGGGAGGGAGTCTCGCGCTTGTCGGATGCTCGAGTGGAAGCAGCTCGTCGGCCAAGGCGGCCGCCGAGACGGCGCGTTCTACGGTCAGTCCGTACGGTCCGCACCAGGCCGGGATCGCCACCAAGTCGCAGGACCGGCTGGTGTTCGCCGCGTTCGACGTCACGTCGAACAAGCGCGCCGACCTCGTCTCGCTGCTGAAGACCTGGAGCGCGACGATCCCGCGGCTGACCGGCGGGCTGCAGGTCGTCGACGACGTGGAGAGCAACCCGCAGCTGCCGCCGCAGGACACCGGCGAGGCCGTCGGCCTTCCCCCGGCGAACCTCACCGTCACCGTCGGGTTCGGCCCCAGCCTGTTCGACAACCGGTTCGGGCTGTCCGCGAGGCGGCCGGCGGCGCTGGCGGACATACCGCCGATCGCGCACGACAACCTGAATCCCGCGATCAGCAACGGCGACCTCTGCGTCCAGGCATGTGCCGACGACCCGCAGGTCGCGTTCCACGCCGTACGCAATCTGCGGCGGCTGGCCCAGGGGACCGCGGTGCTGCGATGGACGCAGCTCGGCTTCGGGAAGACGAGCTCGACCAGCACCACCCAGGCGACGCCGCGCAACCTGATGGGCTTCAAGGACGGCACGAACAACATCAAGGCCGAGGACGCCGGCGTGTTCGACGACCAGGTCTGGGTCGGCGCGGAAACCGACCAGTCCTGGATGCGCGGCGGCACCTACGTGGTGACCCGGCGGATCCAGATGTTCCTGGAGTCCTGGGACCGCGACTTCCTGGAGGACCAGGAGAACGTGATCGGCCGGGCCAAGGACACTGGCGCCCCGCTCGGCCGAACCGACGAATTCGAGACCGTGCCGCTGGACGCCAAGCATCCCTCCGGCGACCCGCTGATCCCCCTCGACGCGCACATCCGACTCGCCAGCCCCCTGTCGAACGACGGGCACAAGTTGCTGCGTCGCGGTTACAGCTTCACCGACGGGGTGCATCCGCAGACCGGTGAGTTGGATGCGGGTCTGTTCTTCATCGCGTTCCAGAAGGATCCGCGGGTCCAATTCGTGCCCATCCAGCGCCGGCTGGCCCAGAACGACGCGCTCAACGAATACATCCAGCACACCTCCAGCGCGCTCTTCGCCTGCCCGCCCGGATTCGAGGCCGGCGGCATGTTGGGTGAAGCACTTTTCGCATAGCCTGGCCCGGGCCCCGTCGCGACTCCAGCTCCTCGGCTCGTCCAACTCCGGCTCGTGACCACCGCAGGTCGCCAAGATTGGGCACAAACCGGAGATGTACGGCAACAAGCCGGAGGAAGCCCGGGTGACCGCGCCACGCCGGCGATGCGGTCAGTGCAGCAGTCGCTCGAGTTCGGCCGGCGCCTTCCGCACCGGGATCCGCGGCGGCTGGGCGGTACCGCGGAGCATCCCGGCCGCGACCAGCAGCCCGACCCCCGCCGCCACCAGGACGTCACCGATCGAGAGCACCTGGGGCTGCCAGGGCAACCCGAGTGGAATGCGGTCAGCCAACCACGTCAGGTGGGCGTGCCCGTCGAGCAGCGAATGCCGCGGGTCGTGCCGGATCGAGGCCAGGCTGATCCCGGCCGTCCGGGCCGCGTCCGCCGACACCGGCATCGCCCCGTTCGCGACGATCACCAGCGCGTTCAGAGCCAGCCCGCCGACGACCAGTGCCTTGCCGGGCAACTGGGGATTGCGGACGACGAACGCGCTCGCGAGGCCGAGGCTGACGACCATCGAGGTGGCGTAGACCGGGCCGGTCAGCAAGAGCGAGCCGAGGGCCTGGATGACGACCGCCACGAACAGCAACCGGAGTTCGCGCAAACCGAGCCGTTCGAGCCTGGTCAACGAGCCGCCGAGCAGGGCGCCCACCGCCAATCCGCCGACGAGAGCACCGACGACGAACGACACGCCTCCAGTCTGGCCTCGGGGCAGCGGGAAACCGGCAGGCCGCCGGGTGTGTCCGCGTCCGTGGGCGGCGGTTTGTCGTGGTTGGATCCAGACGTGGCCGAGCAGGTACGCGCCGAGATGGTGGCCAACGTGATGTCGGTGCTGGTGGTCGCCGGCGACGAGGTGTCCGAGGGGGACACGTTGGTGGTGCTCGAGTCGATGAAGATGGAGATCCCGGTGATCGCCGAGTCGCCCGGTGTGGTGACCGCGATCGCGGTCACCGAAGGGCAAGTCGTCCAAGAGGGCGACCTGATCGCCGAGATCGGCTGACGGTCCGGGCGCTGGCCCCGTGGTTCGCAAGATCGACTGATCTGCCGTCAAGGTTGGTGTCGCCGACGCCGAAAGAACGGCTGTGTCCTCTCAGCTCGACGCGTACCTCCGCGCGTTGGTCGAGTCGGACGGGTCCGACTTGCACTGCAAGGTGGGCTCGCCGCCTCGTATCCGGGTCGACGGTGTGCTACGCAAGTTGGCCGCCCCGCCGCTGACCGCTGACGACACCGAGGGGATGGTCCGTCAGCTGCTTCGCGACGACCTGGTCGCCGAGTTCGCGCGCAAGAACGAGGCCGACTTCGCCCACTCCGTCGCGGGGGTCGGCAGGTTCCGGGTGAACGCCTTCCGGGCTCGGGGTGCGTGTGGTCTGGTGCTGCGGCGCGTCAGCGTGGGCGCGATCCCGCTGGCCGAGCTGGGGCTGCCCGACGTGCTGTCGACATTGGCTCTGGAACCGCGCGGGCTGATCCTGGTCACCGGTCCCACCGGCTCCGGGAAGACGACCACCCTCGCCGGGATGATCGACCACATCAACGAGCAGCGCGACGTCCACATCATGACCATCGAGGACCCGATCGAGGTCCTGCACATCGACAAGCGGGCGATGATCAACCAGCGTGAGGTCCGGGTCGACACCGAGGACTTCACCACCGCGATGCGGGCCGCCATGCGGCAGGACCCGGACGTGATCCTGGTCGGTGAGATGCGCGACCACGAGACCGTGAAGTCGGCGCTCGCCGCCGCGGAGACCGGCCACCTGGTCATGTCGACCCTGCACACCACCGACGCCCAGGAGACCGTCAACCGGGTCATCGACTTCTTCCCGCCGCACGAACAGAAGCAGATCCGCCTCTCGCTCGCCGGCGCGCTGCGCGGCGTGGTCTGCCAGCGGCTCGTCCCTCGTAAGGATGGCGAAGGTCGCTGCGTGGCGATGGAGATCGCGATCAACACCGGCCGGATCGCCGACGCGATCGCCGACGCGGACAAGACCACGATGATCACCTCGTTGATCGCCGAGGGCTCGTTCTACGGGATGCAGACCTTCGACCAGCACCTCATCGCGCTGATCCGCGACGGGATCGTCCACCTGAACGACGCGTTGCACGCGTCGAGTTCGCCGCACGACCTGACCGTCGAACTGCGTCGTCTCGGCCTCGTCGGCTGACGTCCCTGCCGTACGGCAGGATGGCGTACGGCGGGAACGCCGGGCGAAAGGACGAACCGGAGTGGCCACACCTCTCGAGGAACTGATCTCGGTGCTCGACCTCGAACAGATCGAGGTGAACATCTTCCGCGGGGTTTCCCACGGCGCGCCGTACCAGCGGATCTTCGGCGGCCAGGTCGCCGCGCAGGCGCTCGTCGCGGCGAGCCGTACCGTCCCCGACGATCGGCCGGTGCATTCGCTGCACAGCTACTTCCTGCGGCCCGGTGATCTGTCCATCCCGGTGATCTACGAGGTCGACCGGATTCGGGACGGCCGTTCGTTCACCACCCGGCGGGTGGTCGCCATCCAGCACGGCGAGACGATCTTCAACATGTCGGCCTCGTACCAGATCGTCGAGACGGGCATCGAGCACGCCGACCCCATGCCGAGCGTCCCGCCGCCGGAGGGGTTGATGACCTTCGAGGAGATGGTGGACGCCTTCGGGCCGGCCCGGATCCGGCGGAAGTCGGTGATGCGTTCGATCGACGTGCGTTACGTCAAGCGTCCGGCGTGGGACGCCGAGGGCGAGTGCGATCCGGCCGGTTCGGAGACGCAGGTGTGGATGCGGACCGACGGCCCGCTGCCCGACGACCCGTTGCTGCACGTCTGCGCCGTGGCCTTCGCCAGCGACATGACGTTGATGGACGCGGCCTCGAAAGGGCACGGCCTTCGGAGCTGGTCGCCGCAGGACCTGGCGGTGGCCAGCCTCGACCACGCGATGTGGTTCCACCGCCAGTTCCGCGCCGACGAATGGTTTCTCTACACCCAGCGTTCGCCCGCCGCGGGGGGCGCCCGAGGCCTGGCGACCGGCCAGATATTCACCCCCGACGGACACCTGGCGGTGTCGGTGGTCCAGGAGGGGCTGCTGCGGCTGCCCCGCGCGAAAACCTGACGTTCGAGGCTGACGATGGCCAACCTCGGCGACCTCCTGCGGGTCTACGGCGCCTACGACGCGCGCCCCGGCGGCGCGGGCGAATCGAGCGGTGACGCTCGCAAGCTCGCGCATCTGCAGGCTCTCGTGGGGGACTGGCAGCTGATTTCCGATCTGTCGTTCGCCGACCTGCTGCTGTGGATTCCCGATCGGGACGCCGAAGGACTGGTCTGCGTCGCCCAGGTACGTCCGGTGACCGGTGCGACGGCGCATCACGAGGACCAGATCGGCCGTCACGCCGACCCGACTCAGCGCTACGCGGTGCTGACGGCGTGGCGGGAAGGCCGGATGGTCCGCGACGCCGACCCGATCTGGCTGGACGGCGTTCCGGTCCGGGCGGAGGGGATCCCGATCCGGATCGGGGACGAGGTCATCGCCGTGGTGGGCCGAGACGCGAACGTCGCGGCCGGCCGAGTACCCAGTCAACTCGAACTCGCGTACCTGCGGATAGCCAGTGACCTGGTTCGGATGATGTCCGAGGGCAGCTTCCCGTTCCCCGCCGACGACGAGTTCGCCGACGACCCGCGGGTCGGGGACGGCCTGCTCCGGCTCGATCCGACCGGGGCGGTGACGTTCGCCAGCCCGAACGCTCTCTCCGCGTACCGCAAGTTGGGCCTGGCCGGGAACATCGTGGGCGAGCGCCTGCGCTCGGTGCACGACCAGCTCGACCTGCACGGGTCACCCGTGTGGCGGGTACTCGTGACCCACCGCCCGGAGCGCGGGGAGGTGGCCGCGAACGGCGCCGAGGTGTTACTCCGCGGGCTGCCGCTGATGCCCGGTGGCGAACTGCTCGGCGCGCTCGTGCTCATGCGGGACGTCACCGATCTGCGGCACCGGGAACGGGCGTTGCTCTCGAAGGACGCGACGATCCGCGAGATCCATCACCGGGTGAAGAACAACCTCCAGACGGTGGCCGCGCTGCTGCGCCTGCAAGGCCGGCGAACGGACGCGAGCGAGGCGAAGGAGGCGCTCGCCGAGGCGGTACGTCGGGTCACCTCGATCGCGCTGGTCCACGAGACGCTCTCGCAGGCGCTGGACGACGACGTCGAGTTCGACGGGATCTTCGACCAGTTGGCCGCGACGGTGCTGGATCTGGTGGCGACGGGGGAGCGGACGGCCCGGGTCCGACGCCTCGGCACGTTCGGCACGGTGCCGGGTGACGTTGCGACCGCGTTAGCGCTCGTCCTGTCCGAACTGCTGCAGAACGCGGTCGAGCACGCGTACGCGGGGAACGGCGGCGAGCTCGAACTCCGGGTGGCCCGGGCGGCGAATGGATTGGAGGTCGTCGTCGCGGACGACGGTGCCGGACTGCCGCCGGACTTCGCGCTGGAGAGCTCCACCCGGCTCGGCCTGCAGATCGTGCGATCTCTGGTGGTGGGGGAGCTACGCGGGACTATCGCGTTGCGGCCCCGGCTGCCGCACGGGACCGAGGCGGTCGTCGCGGTCCCGGCCAGCCGGCTGCAGACGCACGCCATGCAGGCCGGCTGAGGCAGGACCACGACGGATCACCGCGACGCCGACGGTCGTCGGTGCCTTCTCGGGCGGTTTGGTTCGAGTAGGTCGGGTTCAGCCGATCAGGCGTTGGCGCGAGCCCGGGCACGAGCGTTGCGCCGTTTCAGCGAACGCCGTTCGTCCTCGGACAGGCCGCCCCACACGCCGGAGTCCTGACCGGTCTCCATTGCCCAGGCGAGGCAGGCGTCGGTGACGTCGCAGCGGCGGCAGACCGCCTTGGCCTGCTCAGTCTGGTCGAACGCGGGACCGGTAGTCCCGATCGGGAAGAACAGCTCCGGGTCTTCGTCACGGCAGGCAGCACGGTGGCGCCAGTCCATGCGGACACAACCTTTCAGACGTCGTCGTCAGCGGTGCGAGTGGCGACGCAGGGGCCGCGAAGCCGCGCACCGGGCGGAGTTGCTGCCTCGCGGCGAGGTCGACTCCGGCCTGGGTTCACGTCGTCAGGTGCGAAATGTCCGATCCGAGAGGATTCCGGCTTCGCCCCTACCGACCATTTGACTTTCGCATCCGGGAACGGAGAGCGCAAGCGTGGCGCACAGGTGTGATCGGATTCATGTTTTGCCCGTCAACCGTTCGGCGCAGTGTTGGGTGAGACGCTTCAGACGTGCCCGCCACCTCGCCGCCGGTCGCCGTGTTCGGCCATCGGGGCAGCCGCCGTCCCGGCCCGGAGAACACCGTCCGGGCGGTGCGGGACGCGTTGGCGGGGGGAGCGGACGGGGTCGAGGTCGACGTCCGTCGGGCCGGTGAACGTCTGGTGCTGGCTCACGGACCGGGTCTCGAAGGTGCGGAACCGCTCGGGCCGGTGTTGGACGCCGCGCTCGGTCGGCGGGTGATCTGCGAGGTCAAGAACCAGCCCGGCCAGGCGGACTTCGACGCGCCCGACTGTGCGACCGCCGGGCAACTCGTCGACCTGCTTCGGGCACGTGCGGGGATCGGACAGGTCGACGACGTCGTGGTGTCCTCGTTCGACTGGGCCTCGTTGGAACTCGTCCGGGCGCTCGGCGGGCCACCCACTGCGTTTCTCACCCCGCCGGGTGTCGCGCTACGGGCCGGCGCGGCGTACGCGACCGAGCACGGTCACGCGGAGCTTCATCCGCACTGGTCGTCGCTGACCGCCCGCGGCGTCGCCCGCGTCCACGGCGCCGGGCTACGGGTGGTGCCGTGGACCGCCGGATCCACCTGGCATGCGTTGGCACTCGCGCGGCTGCGCGTCGACGGTGTCATCTGCGACGCCCCCGCTGAGGTGGTACGGGCGTTCTCCGCCCACCGGCGGACGGCCCGGTAGGCGGGTTATCCGCGCCGGCTCTCGCGCTCCGCGCCGATCACGACCCGGAGCGCATGGGGCACCGACCGGAAGGTCACCGAGCCGACCTCCCCGACGAAGTCGCCGTCGACCTGCAACGGGGCCAGCTCCTTCGCGGTGATCGTCAGCTCCGACAGGTCGTGATGGCGGACCACGCGCTTGCCCGACGGACCGCCACGGAACATCTGCGCGAGAGTGCGCAACGTCGGCGCCGCGTACATCCGGGTGAGCGCGAACACGTCGAGGTCGCTCTCGAAGCTCGCCTCCGGGCACGGATCGAGCGGCCGATCCCCGAGGTAGGTCCAGGGAGCGGTGTTGCAGATCAGACCGAGCATCACCGCCACGTCCGGCGCGTCGGGAAGGCTGAGCGTGAGCGCCGGGCGGCGATGGCTTTGATGCAGGAAGTACTCGCTGAAACCGGCCCGCGCGTATTGCCACGGGGTGACGTTGCTGGTCGTCGCCCGCCGCTGCTCGACCCGGCGTACGGTCGCGGCGTCCAGCCCGATCCCGGCGCAGAAGGTGAAGAAACGGTCGTCGGCCTTGCCGAGGCCGATCAACCGGGTGCGACCTTCGCGCACGCCGGCCAGCAGGACCGAGGTGGCCTCGACCGGGTCGGTGGGAAGGCCGAGCGCTCGCGCCAGCACATTCGTGCAGCCGGCCGGGACGATGCCCAGCGCCGGAAGGTCCGGGCGGTGGCCCTCGGCGAGGACGCCGTTCACGACCTCGTTGATCGTGCCATCCCCCCCCAGGGCCACCACGAAGTCGATGCCGTCGGCGGCGGCTTCGTGGCCGATCTCGGTCGCGTGTCCTCGGTGCTGGGTCGTGACCACGTCGACTTTGAGGTCGGCGGCGAGCGCGGCGGCGAGAACGTCTCGCATCCGGGCGGTCGTTCCCGTCGCCTTCGGGTTCACGACCAGCACCGCACGCATACGCGTCAGCGTACCTGCGCGGGAGCCGACCCCGGGTATCTCGGAGGCGAGAACCGGACCGAAACCGGTGGCTCTGCGCTGTCTGTAGGGTCGCCTGATGGCCGGGTCCCGTGCATCTCGGCGCACCCCGCCGAGGGAACTCACGCCGCTGACTCGGGCGCTGCTGGCGTTGCAGGCGGCGGCGTTGGTCGGCGGCGCGATCGCCATCCTGGCGCTGACCGCCACCTCGCACGTGACGCACTCGGCCGGTTTCGTCGTCGCCGACGTCGTCGTCACCGTACTCGTGGCATCGCTGTTGCTGTGGGGGCCGCGGCGGCGTTGGGCGCGGACCCCGATCCTGCTCGTCGAGCTGATCGCGGTCTTGGTCTCGTTCCAGGTCTGGACGAGTGGGCGGGAGTGGATCGCGCTCGGCGTGGGCGTCCCGGCGTTGCTCGCCCTGCTCCTGTTGCTGCTCGCGAACCGCCGGACCGACGTCTTCTGACTACTCCTCGACCAGCAGGCCTTCGCGGAGCTGGGCGAGCGTCCGGGCCAGCAATCGGGACACGTGCATCTGGGAGATGCCGAGTTCCTGGGCGATCTGACTCTGAGTCTGGTTGCCGAAGAACCGTAGCATCAGGATCCGCTTCTCCCGCAACGGAAGCTGCTCCAGCAACGGCTTGAGCGATTCGCGGTACTCGACCCCTTCGAGCCCGTCGTCGGACACGCCGAGGGAGTCGGCGACCGACGGCGAGTCGGCGTCGCCGCCCTCCGGTGCGTCGAGGCTGACGGCGGAGTACGCGTTCGCCGACTCCATTCCTTCCAGGATCTCTTCCTCGGACATCTCCAGGTACGCGGCCAGCTCGGCGACGGTCGGGGCCCGGCCGTTGCGCTGCGCGAGGTCGGCAGTCGCCTTGCTGAGCGCGAGTTTCAGCTCCTGTAGCCGGCGCGGCACCCGGATCGTCCATCCCTTGTCACGGAAGTGCCGCTTGATCTCGCCGACGATCGTCGGGGTCGCGTAGGTCGAGAACTCCACCCCGCGGTTCGCGTCGAACCGGTCGACGCTCTTGATCAATCCGATGGTCGCGACCTGGACGAGGTCGTCGTACGGCTCGCCCCGGTTGCGGAACCGGCGGGCAAGGTATTCGACCAGTGGCAGGTGCAGCCTGACGAGCTCGTCGCGAGCTTCGAGGGCAGCTGGCGAATTACGGTCGTGGGTGGCGAGGTCGGCGAACAGCGCGTGCGCCTTCGCCCGATCCGCGGCCCGTTGCTGGGAACGTTCGTCCCCGGGGCCGCTGTCGTCGTCGCGGCCGTCGACGATCTCGGCCGCTTCGCGGGTTTCGATCACTTCGAGTTCGACGTCCGCACTCTCGGCGTCGACCACGTCGACGCCGGTCAGCACCGGATGATCTGAACCATCCGGTTGGGGCGCCGTGGTCACCCGTTGCCCGATCGGGACTTGCGGAGGGTGACGGTGACAACCTTCTCGATGTCGGCGCGGGAGTCGACATCGCCGGCCAGCGCGGTGAGCACCGTCCAGGAAAACGTATCCCGCGAGGGCTCCTGGCCGTCCATGGTCGCGACGGAGACCTCGATGGCGAGGGTGTCCTTGCGTTCGATCGTGAACGACACCCGGACGTCGCTCCCGGGCACCGCCTGGGCGAGCAACATCGCGCACGCCTCGTCGACGGCGATCTTGAAATCCTCGATCTCGTCGACGTTGAAGTCGAGTCGGGCGGCCAGGCCGGCAGTCACCATCCGAAGCAGCGCGAGATAGGCGCCTTCAGCCGGGACCGTGACGGTCACGTTGTCGTTGGTAGTCGGTGCAATCGCGTGCACCGCGAACGGCGAGGTGGAAGATGAGCCTGCTGCATCGGTCACGTGACGATTGTCTCCTGTTCGGCCGCCGCGCACCTCAGCGGCTGCATGCCGCCTGTCTACTACACCAAGGTAAGCCGCGGGAGTAGCTCCGGCGTCCGTTCTCCCGGCACGCGAGCCGGCCGATCAGCCGGCCGTCAACTCGGCGAGGAACGCCCGACAGGCTCCGTAGTCGGGTAACTGCCCGGCGGCCCGTGCTTGGGCCAAGGTCGGTGCCGCGGCGTCCTTGGTGGAGATGCGCAGTTCGACGTCGTCCGGCCACGGAAGGGCGAGGTCCTCGTCCAGCGGATGCACGCCGAATTCGTTCGCCGGGGCGTACGGGGTGGAGCAGTAGTAGCTCACGGTCGCGGTCTCCGACAGCGCGCAGAACGCGTGTCCGAGCCCCTCAGCCAGATAGACGGCCTGCCGGCGGTCCGCGTCGAGTTCCACGGCGGCGTGAGAGCCGAACGTCGGACTGCCGACGCGGACGTCGATCACGAAGTCGACGATCCGACCCGCCAGGCAGGAGACGTACTTGGCCTGACCCGGCGGTACCAACGCGAAGTGCACGCCGCGCACGACGCCGAGGGTCGAGTAGCTCGTGTTCGCCTGCGCCAAGGTGAACCGGTGACCGGTCTGTCGTTCGAAGACGTCGGCCCGGAAGGTTTCCGCGAAGTGACCGCGGTCGTCTCCGCGAAGCACGGGGGTCACGACGAAGGATCCTTCGATCGGGAGCTGCTCGGTCTGCATGCAGCCAAACTTAACGAGCGCGTCCCCGCCACTCGTCGTGGTCGTCCTCGGGCGTCCGTCGTGGTGGGGGCTCCGAATCGGCTGTGGGACGATTCGTCGTCGGAAACGTGACCGGTGGGCAGCGGGCCGACCGAACGCGAGCGTTGTGCGAAGGAGCATCGATGACGACCTCGGAGGTCGGGGGAAACGCGGCTGTGCCGGACGAGGAGACGCCTGTCTTCGCGCTGCACCGCGGCGGCAAGATCGAAGTGCGATCGACCATCGAGGTTCGCGACCGCGCCGACCTTTCGCTCGCCTACACCCCCGGGGTTGCCGAGGTTTGCCTCGCCATCGCCGACGACCCGGCCAAGGTCTACGACTACACCTGGAAGTCGAACACCGTCGCGGTCGTCACCGACGGCACGGCCGTGCTCGGTCTGGGTGACATCGGTCCCGCCGCCTCGTTGCCTGTCATGGAGGGCAAGGCGCTGCTGTTCAAGGAGTTCGCGGGTGTCGACGCCGTGCCGATCGCCCTGGACTGCACTCGCGTCGACGACATCGTCGAGACCGTCGTCCGGCTCGCCCCCGCCTTCGGCGGCGTGAACCTGGAAGACATCTCCGCGCCGCGATGCTTCGAGATCGAGCAGCGGCTGCAGGAGCGGCTGGACATCCCGATCTTCCACGACGACCAGCACGGCACCGCGATCGTGACGCTGGCCGCGTTGGAGGGCGCCGCGAAGCTCACCGGCCGTACGCTCGGCGACCTGCGCGCCGTGGTCAGCGGGGCCGGCGCCTCCGGTCTGGCGGTGACCCGGATCCTGCTGGCCGCGGGCATCGGCGACATCGCGGTCGGCGATTCGAAGGGCATCCTCGGCCCGGACCGGACCGACCTGACCGGGCACAAGGCGCAGGTCGCCGCGATCTCGAACAAGGCCGGCCTGACCGGCAGCCTGGTCGATGCGATGAAGGGCGCAGACGTCTTCGTCGGGCTGTCCGCGGGCAAGGTCCCCGACGGCGTCGCGGCCACGATGGCCGAGAATTCGATCATCTTCGCGATGGCCAACCCGACCCCGGAGATCGAACCGGCGGAAGCGCACAAGACGGCTGCTGTTGTGGCGACCGGCCGCAGCGACTACCCGAACCAGATCAACAACGTCCTCGCGTTCCCCGGCGTCATGAAGGGCGCGATGTCGGTTCGGGCCGATCGAATCACCGAGGCGATGAAGCTCGCCGCCGCGCATGCCCTGGTCGAACTCGTCGGCGACGACCTCGCGGCCGACTTCATCATCCCGTCGGTGTTCGACAAGCGGGTCGGGCCGGCGGTCGCCGATGCGGTCGCCGCCGCGGCCCGTCGCGAGGGTGTCGCGCGTCTCTAGCGGACCTGTTGCCGTCGAAGGCTCGGACCTCCGGGTTGGGGCTGCGTACCTCCGGTTTGTGACCGTTGTGTCCGGCGTGTCGTTGGCGCTTTCCCGGAGCTGGATTCGTCGGGCAAGCTACTCGGCGTCGGCGTCGGCGTCGGCGTCGGCGTCCCGGGCCAGGTACACCGCGAGACGGTCGATCGTGTTCTCGGTCTCCGGATGCAGGTCGACGAAGTCCCGCAACGCCTCCGCTAGGACGGCGTAGGCGATCTTCTCGTCGCCACGCCGTTCGACGAGCTCGTCGATCCCTCGATCGGTGGCGTACATCCGTTGCCTGCCGTCAGTCGAGGTCCGCGAAAGCGGCTTCGACGAGTGCTCGTTGCTGGCTTTCGCTGCGCCGCGCCGACCCGGTCGCGGGACTGGCGGACGCCGCTCGCGAGATCCGCCGGAGGCCGAGCCGGGCGTGCAGGGCGAGCGCGAGGTGCCCCCAGGCGCCCTGATTCGCCGGTTCCTCCTGCACCCAGACCACGTCCGTGGTGTCCGGGCAGGCCTCGACGAGGTCGAGGATGTCGTCCTCGGGCAGCGGGTAGAGCTGTTCGACCCGGATGATCGAGACGTCGGTGCGACCGCGCCGCGTCCGCTCGGCCGCAAGGTCGTAGAAGACCTTGCCGGAGCAGAGCAGAACCCGCCGGACGCTCGAGGTGTCGGTCACCGCGGCGTCCGGAATCACCTCGCGGAAGCCGGCGTCGGTGAAGTCCGCCGGGGCTGAAGCCGCCGCTTTCAGGCGCAGCATCGACTTGGGCGTGAACACGACCAGCGGCCGATGCGCGCCGCCCAGGACATGCCGGCGTAGGAGATGGAAGTAGGACGCCGGCGTGGACGGCATCGCGACCGTCATGTTCTCCTCGGCGCATAGCTGCAGGTACCGCTCGACCCGGGCCGAGGAGTGGTCCGGGCCCTGTCCTTCGTAGCCGTGCGGGAGCAGGAGGACGACGCCGCTGCGCTGGCCCCATTTCGCCTCGGATGCGGAGATGAACTCGTCGATGATCGACTGCGCGCCGTTGGCGAAGTCGCCGAACTGGGCCTCCCACAACACCAGTGCGTCCGGGCGGGCGACCGCGTAGCCATATTCGAAGCCCATCGCGGCGAACTCGGACAGCAGCGAGTCGTAGACGTTGAATGCCGCGGCATCGGGCCCCAGGTTTCGTAGCGGGGTGAACTCGTCGCCGTTCTCCTGGTCGATGACCACCGCGTGCCGCTGGCCGAACGTGCCACGTCGCGAATCCTGCCCGGCCAGGCGGATCGGGTGACCGTCGAGAAGCAGCGAACCGAACGCGAAGCTTTCCGCTGCGGCCCAGTCGATTCCGCCGTTGCGGGCTGCCTCGAGGCGAGCACCGAGCTGCTGCAGCACCTTGGGATGCGGGTGGAAGCCATCGGGCATCGCCACCTGGATGCCGGCCACCCGCAGCAGCGTTTCGGCCGAGATCGCGGTGTGGACGTCGGTCGGCATGGGCGGTGGCTCGCCGGCGAACAGCGGTTCGGCGTCGGTGGCGTCGTGTGTCTCCTTGAACACTTTCTCCAGGTGCTCGGAGTAGTTGCGCAGCGAGTTCTCGGCGTCCTCGATCGTGATGTCGCCGCGCCCGATCAGGGACTCCATGTAGAGCTTGCGCACGCTGCGCTTGTTCTTGATGGAGCGGTACATCAGCGGCTGGGTGAAGGACGGTTCATCCACCTCGGAGTGACCCCGCCGGCGGTAACAGACCATGTCGATCACCACGTCGCTGCGGAACCGCTGCCGGTACGCGAACGCCAGCCGGGCGACCCGAAGGCAGGCTTCCGGGTCGTCGCCGTTGACGTGGAAGATCGGTGCCTGGACCATCCGGGCGACGTCGGTGCAGTAGACGCTGGAGCGCGCCGACGTCGGGCCGGTGGTGAACCCGAGTTGGTTGTTGACGACGACATGGATCGTGCCGCCGGTGCGGTAGCCCCGCAACTGCCCCATCTGCAGCGTCTCGGCGACCACGCCCTGCCCGGCGAACGCCGCGTCGCCGTGCAGCAGGATCGGCAGGACGGTGAACCCGTTCTCCCCTTTGTCGATGATGTCCTGCTTGGCCCGGACGATGCCTTCGAGCACGGGGTCGACGGCCTCCAGGTGACTGGGGTTGCTCGTCAGCGACACCGAGACGGTCTTGCCCTCGCGGGAGGTGAACGTTCCTGTCGTCCCGAGGTGGTACTTCACGTCGCCCGAGCCGTAGACGCTGCCCGGGTCGATGTTGCCCTCGAACTCACGGAAGATCTGCGCGTAGGACTTGCCGACGATGTTCGCGAGCACGTTGAGCCGCCCGCGGTGCGGCATCCCGATCACGACTTCGTCGAGGCCCGCCTCGGCCGCTCCGGAGAGAATCTGGTCGAGCAGCGGGATCGACGACTCGCCGCCTTCCAGCGAGAACCGCTTCTGCCCGACGTACTTGGTCTGCAGGAACGACTCGAACGCCTCGGCGGCGTTGAGGCGTTCGAGCAGATGCAGCTGCTGCGCGACGTCGAGCCGGCTGTTCTTGACCTCGACGTTCTCCTGGATCCACTCGCGCTGCTCGGGCTCCTGGATGTGCATGTACTCGACGCCGACGGTCCGGCAGTAGGAATCCCGCAGGATGCCGAGCATGTCCCGCAGGGGCATCGTCTGGTTGCCCGCGAAACCCGGGACCGGGAATTCCCTATCGAGGTCCCACAGCGACAGCCCGTGCTGGACGATGTCGAGGTCGGGGTGGCTGCGGACCTTGAACTCGAGCGGGTCGGTGTCGGCCATCAGGTGACCGCGCACCCGGTAGGCGTGGATGATTTCCGCGACCCGCACCGCCTTGTCGGGCTCGCCCGGACCCGGCTTGGTGTCGGGCACCCAGCGGACCGGCTCGTAGGGGATCCGCAGGCTGGCGAAAATCCGGTCGTAGAAGCCGTCTTCGCCGAGCAGGAGCTGGTGCATGCGGCGCAGGAACTCGCCGGATTGCGCGCCCTGGATGATGCGGTGGTCGTAGGTGCTGGTCAGCGTGATCGCCCTGCTGACGCCGAGATTGTTCAGCGTGTCCTCGCTCGCGCCCTGGAACGCCGCTGGAACCTCCATGGCTCCGACGCCGACGATCGCGCCTTGGCCCTCCATCAGCCGGGGGATCGAGTGTTCGGTTCCGATGCCTCCCGGGTTGGTCAGGCTGATCGTCGTGCCGTTGAAGTCGTCGACGGTGAGCTTGGCCGCGCGTGCGCGTCGCACGATGTCTTCGTAGGCCGACCAGAAGCCGACGAAGTCGAGCGTGTCGGCGTTCTTGATGCTCGCGACGACGAGGTTGCGTGAGCCGTCGGGCTTCTGCAGGTCGATCGCCAGGCCCAGTCCCACATGCTCCGGTGTGACGACGGCAGGTCTGCCGTCGACCTGCACGTAGGAGGCGTTCATCGCCGGTATGTCCCGGACGGCCTGCACGAGTGCGTAACCGATCAGGTGGGTGAACGAGACCTTTCCGCCGCGGCTTCGGGCGAGGTGCCGGTTGATGACGAAACGGTTGTCCGACAGCAACTTCGCCGGGAACGACCGGACGCTCGTCGCGGTCGGGACGTGCAACGACGCTTCCATGTTCGTGACCGTGCGGGCGGCGGCGCCGCGCAGCGTGGTCGGCGCGACGGCCGGCTCAGCCGCCGGGGCGGTCGTGGTGGTGGCCGTGGGCGCAGGGCGGCTGGACGGCGTCGGCGCGGCCGGGGGAGCGGTAGTGGCGGGCGTCGGCGCGGCAGGTGGACGGACCGGTCGATCGTCTGCGGCGAACTGCCTGACGGTCCCGTTGGTGGTGGCGGCGGCCGGATCGGCCTGGGCACCGGCGGCGCCGTAGTCGGCGAAGAACTCCTGCCACACCGCGTCGACCGACGAGGGATCGGCCAGATAGGCCTGGTACTTCTCCTGTACCAGCCACTCGTTCATCCCTAACCCAGCAGGATCCGCCTGACCAGGCGTGGCCTGCGTCATCGTCATCGCCTCAATTGCTGTGAACGCACCCTCGGGGGAGTACGCGTCGGTGTTGGTAGCGCGTGGACGGCCGCGGTCGTCCTGCCCACCAGTCTAAAGGCGCAAAGGGGGGTTCTCAGGGCCGACCCGCGGCACGCTCCAGATCGCGACGGAGCGCGGAATGACGCGGGTGATCTTGCCGTTACGTCGATCGCCGCCCCGCGGCGAGTTTGCTGAAGGGTCGGGGTGTCAATCGATACGGTTTGCCCCGCGCCGTCACGGCGAGTCGGAGAGGAATCGACGTGCACTACTACAACGCCTTCAGCACCGGGTTGCTCATCTTGCGCGTGATCGTCGGGTTGACACTCGCGGCGCACGGGTACCAGAAGTTCTTTCTGGGTGGGCGTATCCCGGGCACGTCCCGCTGGTTCGAGAGCATCGGCATGCGGCCCGGTCGCCTCCATGCGCTGGCGGCGGCGTGTACGGAGATCGGCTCCGGGATCCTGCTGGTCTTCGGCTTCCTGACGCCGTTGGCCTGCGCCGGGATGATCGGCGTGATGGTCGTGGCGGGATGGACGGCGAACCGGCCGAACGGGTTCTTCAGCATGAACCACGGTTACGAGTACAACCTGGTGCTTGCGACCGTCGGCTTGGCGATCGCGACGGTCGGCGCCGGCCGGTTCTCGCTCGACCATGCGATGAACGACCCGGACGTCTTCTCGGGCTGGGGTGGATTTCTGATCGCACTCCTGGCGGGGGTCGGCGGTGCGGTAGCGCATCTCGTGGTCTTCTACCGCCCCGCTCCTGCGGAGCCCGCGAAGTCCTGATCCCAGGACTTCAGGTGACCGCTAACGTCGCCGCGATCGTGCCGCCGAGTTCGTAGGCGGCCTCGCGTTCGGGGCGACCGAGGGCGCCGGCGACCGTCAGGATCGGCGCCACCGGGCTCCAGCCCAATCCCGCGGTGATCGTCTCGATCGCTCTGATCGCGCCCCCACCGTCGAGGTTTCCGTGCACGTAGGCCGCGTACGGCCGGCCGCGGGTGGCCTCGCGGCATGGGTAGTACACGGTGTCGAAGAAATGCTTCAGCGCACCGGAGATGTATCCGATGTTGGCGGGCGTTCCCAGGAGGTAGCCGTCTGCATCGAGTACGTCGGTGGCGGTTGCGGCGAGGGCGGCTCGGACGACCACGTCTACACCTTCGATCGTCTCGTCGGCGGTGCCGCGGAGCACGGACTCCAATAGTTCGTCGGTGGACGGCGAAACCGTGTGATGGACGACTAGCAGCCGCGGCACCGAACCAGTCTGACGCACGTTCGGTTTGGCTACGCGCCTCCGACTTTTCGCGGCGGCCCTCCGGGAAAGCGCCGAGCGGGCGCGTGTCGTGGCAAGTTCCCGGAGGCGCCGGCCGAAACCGGGCCGAGCGCGGCCGGCTCCGACGATTCGTCGTACAGGTCCTGACCGGTCTCTAGCCGCGGTGCCGGCTCGAGGTCTGACTCGCTGCCCCTACCGAACCTTGTTCGAAGCGGTGCCGGCAGTGGTCGGAGCAGAAATACACGACCTCGCCGCCGCGGGCTGACGTCGCGGGAGCAAGAGCCCGTTCGACCTGCATCCCGCAGACGGGATCCTTCGCGAAGCGGCTGTCGGTGGTCGGCGGACGTCGGTACATCAGGTACAGCGCGGTCAGGCCTACGATCGCGATCACGTCGAGCACCGTCGTGTAGTTCCAGCCGTAGATGTCGCGGCCCACCATGTCGCCGCCGTGCAACGGCGCGGGCGCGATGCCGGCCGCCCGGAAGATGTACTCGGTGGCCAGCCCTGCGGCGCTCATCGTCGACCAGAACACGGCGAGCAGTCGTAGGGTCAACGCCCTGCCGTAGTACCGGCGGTAGATGAGCAGTAGCGGCAGCGTGACGAGGTCGGCGAAAAGGAACGCGATGACCCCGCCGAACGAGATCCCGCCCGACCACAGCGCGCCGGCCAGCGGAACGTTCCCGATCGAGCAGACGAAGCTCGCGATCGCGATGAGTGGCCCGAGGAGCACGTTCTCCAGTGACGATCCGAAGCCGTGGCCGGTCCAGAACAGCGACGTCCACACCCGGGTCGGAACGACGACGTTCGCGAAGCCGGCGACGACGAAGCCGATCACGATCTCCCTGCGCAACATCCCGAGATCGCTCACGGTGTACCCGGCGGCGTCGGTCCAACCGGCGCGGCTACGGATGCGGACCTTCCGAGGCTGGGGGTGGCCCCCCGCCTCGACCGAGTGGTGATCGGCGTGGTCATGGATCGATTCCTTGACCGGATCGGCCGCGAGCAAGCGGGACCGGACCGCTTCGGCGTCGGACGGGCGTACGACGCGCGGCAGCACGACCGACAGCAACGTGATCATGATCGCGCCACCGACGAACTCGGCCAGCGCGAACTCCCAACCCAGCAGGAGCCAAAGCACGATTCCGAGTTCGACGACCAGATTGGTCGAGGCGAACATGAACGCCTGCGCCGCGGTGAAGTCGGCACCTCGGACGAACAGGGTCTTCGCCAGTGCGCTCGCCGCGTACGAACAGGAGGAGGACACCGCCCCGAGGAACGACGCCTTGACGATGGTCCTCGGCCGGCGGTCGCCGAGCGCTTGTCGCATCGCGCTGCGTGGCACGAACGCCTGGATGGCTCCGGAGAGGACGAACCCGAGGACCAACGCCCACAGCGTCTCCCAGAACATGCCGAAGCCGTCTTGCAGGCTGCGCCCGATCTCGTCCACCCAGCCGACGTTCACGATCGGACGAGCCGGGCGATCGCCGCCGACGCCTCCCGCACCTTCTCCTCGGCCTCGACGCCACCGGCCGAGACCGCGTGGGCGACGCAATGCCCGAGATGGTCGTCAAGGAGTTCGAGAGCGACGGCCTGAAGCGCCTTCGTCACCGCGGAGACCTGCGTGAGCACGTCGATGCAGTACGCGTCGTCCTCGACCATGCGTTGGAGTCCGCGGACCTGACCCTCGATCCGCCGCAGCCGTTTGACCACTGCGTCCTTGTCCTGGTGGTAGCCGGGCGGGGTGGCCGGCGGTGTTGCATTCGGCATATCCGAAGTATACCCCCAGGGGGTAGAGTTCCCATGCGAGGCCGCCCCGTGATCGGCTGGCTGCAGCAGATCGCCGAGATCCTCCGCCCGGGCGGCGTGCTCTCGCTCATCGTGCCGGACAAGCGCTACTGCTTCGACGTGCGGCGCGCGACCACGACGCTGGCGCAGCTCGTCGACGCCGAACTGCGTGGAATCGAGGTTCCGACTAGCCAGCAGATATTCGATCACGAGTCGTTGTTCGTCGGGTCCGTCGAAACGGAGCAACTGTGGGCCGGTGTCGACGAGAAAGCGTTGGTGCGAACGGACGTCCTCGATCCACTGCGTTTTGCCTGGGACCGCTGCCGAGAGCAGCTGAGTTCCGGCGCCTACTACGACGTGCATGCCAGTACGTTCACGCCGGAGTCGTTCATCGACCTCATCGAGGGCATCGGTGCACTGGAGCTCACCGACTTCCGCCTCGCGGCTCTCCATCCGACGCCGACCGGCTCGTTCGAGTTCTACGTCACCCTGGAGAAGATGGGCTCCGAGGACGCCGTCCTGCGGCGCCAGCGGCAGTGTCTGGCTGTGGCCGCCGCGCGGGAGCAATTGCGGCTCTCGGACGAGAAGCCACCCGGTGAGCCAATGCTGGTGAGTGACGCGGAGCGTCGTCTCATCGAGCGAAAGCGGGCGGTTCTGGGTCTCGTGCGGGGGCGAGTAAGAATGGCGATGTCAGCGTGCCGTCACCGGTAGCCCCGCTGACCAGGTGGAACCGAGGCGGACCCGATGCAACGCACGCTCTACGAAGACGATCACGAGGCGTTCCGGGACGTCGTCCGCTCGTTCCTCGCCGCGGAGGTCGTACCCCATCTCGACGAGTGGGATCGAGCCGGGATCGTTCCCCGGTCGCTGTTCGCGAAGGCGGGTGCGCTCGGATTCCTCGGGATGGCGATCCCGGAGGAGTTCGGCGGTGGCGGTGTGTCGGACTTCCGGTTCAACGCGGTGGTGAGCGAGGAGATCGCCCGGTGCGGAGCGGCCGGTGCGGGGCTCGGGCTCGGCCTGCACAGCGACATCTGCATGCCGTACCTGGTGTCGTATACGAACGCCGAGCAGAAGAGGCGCTGGCTGCCGGGAGTCGCTTCCGGTGAGCTGATCACCGCTATCGCGATGACCGAGCCCGGCATCGGATCGGACCTGGCGTCGATGGCCACCTCCGCGGTACGTGACGGCGACCACTACATCGTCAACGGCTCGAAAACCTTCATCACCAACGGCATCAACGCCGACCTGGTGATCCTCGCCGTGAAGACCGACCCGACCCAGCGGCACAAGGGCATCAGCCTGCTGGTCGTCGAGCGGGGTGCCCCCGGCTTCGAACGCGGGCGCAATCTGGACAAGCTGGGCCAGCACGCCCAGGACACCGCCGAGCTGTTCTTCGACGACGCCCGGGTTCCGGTCACGAACCTGCTCGGTGAGGTGGAGGGCCAGGGCTTCACGCAGCTGGTCCACAACCTGCCGCAGGAACGTCTGTCGATCGCTCTCGCGGCCGTCAACGAAGCCCGCCAGGCGATGGATCGGACCCTGGACTACGTCAAGGAGCGCACCGCCTTCGGCCAGCCGATCGGTTCGTTCCAGAACACCAGGTTCGTCTTGGCCGAGATCGCGACCGAGGTCGACCTCGCCCAGCATTTCGTCGACGACTGCGTCCGCGCGTTGAACGTCTCGGACCTGACCGCCGAGGACGCGGCCAAGGCGAAGTGGTGGTGCACCGAGTTGCAGGGGAGGGTTGTCGACCGGTGCCTGCAACTGCACGGTGGCTACGGCTACATGTCCGAGTACCCGATCGCACGGGCGTACGCCGACGCCCGGATCACCCGCATCTACGGCGGCACCACCGAGATCATGAAGGAGATCATCGGCCGGTCCCTGGGCCTGTGACGTCCCGGCTCAGGACGCTGGCGTCGAGCGGTGTCAGGCGCCGCCGCCGGCAGCCTCCCGGACGACGATGTCCTTCGGACGGATCGCGATCAACGTGATCACGCCGGCCGTCAGCGCGATGATCGCCGCGACCAGCAGGATCAGGTCGAGACCGTTGGTGAACGCGCCGCGGGCCGCCTCGCCGACGGGGGCCCGTAGAGCGGCCGGCAGCGCACCGATGGTCTCGCCGATCCGTCCGGAGCGCAGGCCGTTCACGACCTGGTCGGCGTGGTCGCTGCCGCCTGGGATAGAAGCAAGCCGGCTGACGACCTGGTCGTGGGTACGGGTGGAGAACAGCGTGCCCAGCAACGCGATACCGGTGGCGATCCCGATCTGGCGGAACGTGGAGTTGATGCCGGACGCCATGCCGGCCCGCTGGGGCTGGACGACGCCGACGGCGGTGGACGCCAGCGGCGGGTTGATCATCCCGACGCCGACGCCGACGACGATGAACCCGGGAATCAGGTGCGTCCAGGAGCTCGTCGCGTCCAACCCTCGCATCAGCAGAAGCCCGGCGCCGACGACCAGCAGACCGGGCCCGATCAGGAAGCGGACCGGGATGTGTTCGGTCAGACGCCCCGCCACGACCGAGGTCACCAGGATGCCGGCGGAGATGATCAGCAACCGCAAGCCGGTCTGAAGAGGGCTGTAGCCCAGCACGTTCTGGATGTAGAGCACCAGGTAGAGCAGCATCGAGAAGATCGACGCACTCAGGCCGAAGGCCGCGACGAGGCCGCCGCTGAACGTCGGCACCCGGAACAGGCTGAGGTCGAACATCGGGTGCCTGCCGTGCCGCTCCACGAAGAGGAAGACGACGAGCAGGACACCGGCGGCGACGAAACAGCCGATCACCCGACCGTCGCTGAACGATCGTTCATTCGACTCGATCAGCGCGTAGACGAGCGAGGCGAGCGCCGCGGTGAACGTGATCACGCCGGGCCAGTCCGGCCGGCGGGCGGACGGGGCCTTCGACTCGTGGACCCGGACGGCGGTGATGGCCAGCGCGATGATGCCGACCGGGAGGTTGACGAAGAAGATCCACCGCCAGGACAGACCCGAGGTGAGGGCGCCACCGAGCAACGGCCCGATTGCGACCGCGATCCCGGTGATCGCTCCCCAGACGCCGAACGCGACGCCCCGATCCTTCCCGCGGAACGAGTCCGCGAGAAGAGCCAGCGACACCGAGAACATCATCGCGCCGCCGATGCCCTGCGCGCCGCGGGAGATCTCCAGGAACAGGTGGTCGGGCGCCGAGCCGCACAGCATCGAGGCGACGGTGAACACCACGATCCCGATCAGGTAGAGCAGCCGCCGGCCGAACATATCGGCGAGGGAGCCGCTGGTCAGCAGCAGCGCCGCCAACGTCAGGGCATAGGCGTCGACGACCCACTGGAGGTCGGAGAACGACGCGTTCAGCGATTCCTGGATGTCGGGGAGTGCGACGTTCACGATCGTGATGTCGAGCAGCAACATGAACGTGCCGAGGCAGACGGCGGCGAGCGTCCACCACTTGTTGGGTTCCCGGGAGCGGGTCCTGCGCGCGCTCGCCTGCGTCGTCGATGTCGTCATCGGCACCCTTTCTCCTCGACGGTCTCGATCATTCTGGTCTCCCCGAACTGGTACGGAGGGGACCGGGTGCGCGAGTCGGTCCTCCAGCTCGGTCGTCAGCGCGCCGGAGAACCGGCTTCACGGTCCGCAGTCGAGGGTGTCCGCGGTGACGACGGGGGTGGTTTCCGATGAGGACGGGCTGGACGAGCTGGCCGGGGCGGTGGGGGTCGCGCCGGTGGTCGTGGGGTCGAGGATGGGCAACCCGTCGGTTCCCAGAACGAGCACGACCGTCGATCCAGCCGCCCCGTCGGGCGCCAGCCTGGCTCCTGGGACGGCGCGGGCCAGCTCCAGCGCCTCGTCCTGCTGGGCTGGCGCGTACCGGATCATGGTGGTCGCGGTGCGGCTCGTGTCCCCGATGGAGGTGACGCTGTATCCGTACCCCCTGAGCGTGCTCCGGGCGGTGCTCGCGCCGGCGGCCGTGCCCCTGCCGTTGAGGACCTTCACCTCGACGTCCTTCGGCGCTACCGAAGGGGTGGCCGGGGTCGCCGGGGTGGCCGGGGTCGTGTCGGTCGGCTGCGGTTTCTCCGCGACCACGTTCGCCATGAAGCCGGGCAACGCCTTCAGGTCGAGGGCGACGTAGCTGATCTGTTGCCCGTTCGACGAATACTTCGCGGGCGCGTTGGGCGTGATCGGCGGCGTCTGGAACTGGATCGCGCTCAAGTCGATGTCCTTGAGCCGGTCGGCCAGTTTGAGCAATCCCTGGCCGGACAGGCCTTGGTCGACGGTCAGGCTGGAGGTCGTCTTCTCCAGCAATGCGTTCAACGTGCCCGGGTCGTGGATGGTCCGGACCTTCTTCACCACCGCCGCGATGAAACGGCGCTGCCGGTTGATGCGGTCGAAGTCCCCGGCCGGCAGCCCGTATCGCTGCCGGACGAAGGCCAGCGCCTGCGAGCCCGAGATCGTGGAGTAGCCCTCAGGCAGGTTGATCCCGCTGTTGGACTCGTGCGCGCCCTTGCCGTTCGCCGACTTGATGCAGACGCGAACGCCGCCGATCGCGTTGCTGATGTTGATGAACTGGAAGAAACCGACCTGGACGAAGTGGTCGATGTGCACGCCGGTGATGTTCTCGACCGTCTGGGTGAGCAGCGCCGGACCGCCGCCTTTGTGGTCTGCCTCGCCGTCGGCGTAGGCAGCGTTGATCTTGAATTCGCCGTGTCCGGGTATCTTCACCCAGCTGTCGCGGGGGAACGAGACGAGCGTGACGACGTTCTCGGCCGAGATGTGCATCAAGATGATCGTGTCGGTGTTCAGGCCTCCGCCATCCGCCGTCGTCAGCGCTTCCCGGAGTTGCGCCGGGGTAGCGCCGTCTCTGGAGTCCGAACCGACCAGCAGGATGTTCTCGGCGCCGTCCTTGGCCTTCTGGGGGCGTTGCTCCGCCGGCGCGTAGTTGAACACCGCGACCCGACGGATGTTGCTGTCGAGCTTGCGGTAGTACCCGTAGCCGAACGCGCTCGAGGCCAGGACGAGAAAGCTGAGCACGCCGGCGACGATCGTGACCCAGCGGCCGAACCGTCGACGCCGCGGACGGCCGGCCCCGAGTGACTGTGCGCGCGGGGACAGCTCGGGGGGCAGCGGAAGCCGCCCGTATTCCGGTTGCTCGCCGGTCAACGCGACTGACCTCCTGGAAAGCGGTGGAGCCGTCGCGGGACGCTTGGCACCTCGATGACCCGACGTTCGGCGAGCGCGCGAAGTTGCATCGGCCGGGCGGGCCACAGGTTAACGGAACGGGGGCAGCCGTGCCCGCCCCGACCGCTTGGCCCCTCGTGGGCGTCGTGGTTCGGTTTGCCGGCGGCGGAGCGCCGGCGGACTCAACCGATCGCGACCGCGTGCACGGTCTGGGGCTCGATGGTCACGACGAGCCGCTGATCGCCGGGCTGATCGAACTCGCGGACGTCGGTTTCGTACTTCTCGCCGACCTCGGCCGCGAACGCGTAATCGGGGTCCGGGCTCAGGACGGCGTTGCCGCGGACCTCCAAGTACCGAAACGGATTGGCCGGGTCGAGGATGAACACGGTTGCGGCGTGGTTGCGCCGCAGGTTGCGCACCTTCTGACGCGTGGTGTTCAAGGAGATCCGGATCCGGTTCTCGTCGGCGACGAACCAGACCGCGGACAGTTGAGGCCGGCCGTCGGGACCGATGGTCGCGAGGGTCGCTACCGGAGCGCCGAAGAGGTCGTGATGGGAGGCGGGGATGGCAGTCGTCATGACCGCGCGAACGCCTCGGTCGGCGACGTCATTCCCCCGTCATTCCCCGCCGTCGACCAGGGGAGTCACCGCAGGTCGAAGCGGTCGGAGTTCATGACCTTGTCCCACGCCGCGACGAAGTCGCGGACGAACTTTTCCTGCGCGTCGTCCGCGCCGTAGACTTCGCAAAGCGCCCGGAGTTGGGAGTTCGAGCCGAAGACCAGGTCGACCGAGGTCGCCGACCACTTCTGCTTGCCGGTGGAGCGGTCGAAACCGTCGAAGACGCCTTCCGCCTGCGACATTCGCCATTCGACGCCGGGGTCGAGCACGTTGACGAAGAAGTCGTTCGTCAACGCACCGGGACGGTCGGTGAGAACTCCCAGCGGCGACCCTCCGACGTTGGCTCCGAGCGCCCGCATCCCGCCGATCAGCACGGTCATCTCCGGCGCCGACAAGGCCAGCATGTACGCCCGGTCGACGAGTTTCACTTCCGGCGGAACCTTCTGACCTTCCTTGAGGTAATTGCGAAAGCCGTCTGCGGTGGGTTCGAGGACCGCGAAGGAGTCGACGTCGGTCTCGTCCTGCGAGGCGTCGGTCCGACCCGGAGCGAACGGAACGGACACCTCGACCCCGGCGTCTTTCGCGGCCTTCTCGACCGCCGCGCAGCCGGCCAGGACGATCAGGTCGGCCAGCGAGACGCGGACAGCACCGGATTGCGCCGCGTTGAACTCCCGCTGGATCTTTTCGAGTTCGCCCAGGACGGCGGCGAGGGCAGCCGGTTCGTTGCTCTCCCAGTCCTTCTGCGGCGCCAGGCGGATCCGTCCACCGTTCGCTCCGCCGCGCTTGTCGGTACCGCGGAAGCTCGCCGCCGCTGACCAGGCCGTCGAAATCAACTGCGGCACAGCCAATCCGCAGTTCAGGACCCGTTCTTTGAGGTCGGCGACCTGGGCGGCCCCGACGAGGTCGTGATCGACGGCGGGCACCGGGTCCTGCCACAACTGCGGTTCGGGCACCCAAGGTCCCAGGAACCGCGACACCGGACCCATGTCGCGGTGCAACAGCTTGTACCAGGCCTTCGCGAAAGCGAGGGCGAACTGTTCCGGGTCCTCCAGGAATCGCCGGGAGATCCTCTCGTACGCGGGGTCGAAACGCAGCGCGAGATCGGTCGTCAGCATCCGCGGCGGGCGCAGGTCGGCGGCGGCGTCCGGCCCGGGAATCGTGCCGGCACCGCCGCCGTTCTCGGGTTCCCACTGCCAGGCGCCGGCCGGGCTCTTGGTCTTGACCCAGTTGTAGCGGAAGAGGTTCTCGAAGAACTGGTTCGACCAGCGGGTCGGGGTCGAGGTCCAGGTGACTTCGAGGCCGCTGGTGATCGCATCCCTCCCCTTGCCGGTGCCGTAGGTGTTCTTCCAGCCCAAACCCATCTGCTCGACGGGCGCCGCTTCGGGCTCCGGGCCCACATAGTCGCCGCTGGCGGCGCCGTGCGTCTTGCCGAAGCTGTGACCGCCGGCGATAAGCGCCACCGTTTCCTCGTCGTTCATCGCCATCCGGGCGAACGTCTCGCGGATGTCGTGGGCGGCGGCGATCGGGTCAGGATCGCCGTTCGGGCCTTCCGGGTTGACGTAGATCAGGCCCATCTGAACGGCTCCCAGCGGCCCTTCGAGCTGGCGGTCGCCGCTGTAGCGCTCGTCACCGAGCCAGGTATCCTCCGGGCCCCAGAAGATCTCGTCCGGCTCGTAGATGTCGGGACGGCCGAAGCCGAAGCCGAACGTCTTGAAGCCCATGGATTCGAGCGCGACGTTGCCGGCGAACACGATCAGATCGGCCCAGGATATCTTGCGGCCGTAGCGTTGCTTCACCGGCCACAGCAACCGGCGGGCCTTGTCGAGGTTGGCGTTGTCCGGCCAGCTGTTGAGCGGTGCGAATCGTTGCGCGCCGCTCCCGCCGCCGCCCCGGCCGTCGGCGATCCGGTAGGTGCCGGCCGCGTGCCAGGACATCCGGATGAACAGGCCACCGTAGTGACCGTGGTCGGCCGGCCACCACTCCTGAGAGGTGGTGAGGACCTCCACGACGTCGCGCTTCAGCGCGTCGAGGTCGAGGGTCTCGAACTCCTTGGCATAGTCGAAATCCGCACCCAGCGGGTTCGAAGCGGCCGGATGCTGGTGCAGGACACGAAGATCCAGTTGGTTCGGCCACCAGTCCTGATTGGTCCGGGGACGGTGGGGGGAAGGCTCGGGCGACGGGATTGCCGGGTTCTCGCTCTCGGACACGTCGATCCTCCTCGACCTCGATGAAGACGCCGCCGGCCCCAGGGCCGCCGCGGGTCGGCATGCCACAGCCTTCGACGCCTACTCGCGTCAGTCAAGGCCGGGCCGGCCGTCGCCCGGTCAGGCGGACCAGTCGATTCGGGGCGGGCGGACGCTCGCGCACAGCGGCCCACCCTGGTCGTCGGTGAGGTCCAGCCGTCCGACGAGTCGTTCTCGTTCGATCGCGAGCGCGACGACGTCGTGCGGGACGGCGTCGAGCCAGAGCTTGGCCCGGCGGAACATGGTGAACACGCCGGGGCGGATCGAGCTCGCCCCAGGTCAGGTAGATGAAGCGGTGAGCAGGGCCGCCGTGGATGTGCGGTCCGCGCAGGTCGAACGCTGCCCTCGATTCGGATCCGCACCGGGCCAGTATCGCGTGCGCGGACCGAGGTCGAGATCGGCAGTCGCCATGCCGTCAGGGGGGCACTCTGTAACGCCGATTTAATTCCATCCGGTAGTAATCGGAAACCCAGCCCCTCTACGTTCGCTTCTCGAACGGCCCAGGTCGTGTTCGCCACCACCCGCCCACGTAGAGAAGGCATAGGTGTCCACTGTGTTTCTGAGGAAGAAAACTCGCCTCCTGGCGGGTGCCGCCGCGGCGCTGGCCGCGAGTGTGATCTTGGCTGCTTGCGGCTCCAGCAGCAGTAGCAGTAGTGGCGGCGAGTCCGCCGCCGACTCCGGCGATGCCGTCAAGATCGGTCTGCTGAACTCGCTGACCGGCACCATGGCGATCTCGGAGGTCACCGTCTCCAACTCGCTCAAGATGGCGGTCAAGGAGATCAACGCCTCGGGCGGCATCATGGGCAAGAAGCTCGAGATCGTCCAGGAGGACGGGGCCTCGGATCCGACGGTCTTCGCCGACAAGGCTCGCAAGCTGATCGAGCAGGACCACGTCAAGGCGGTCTTCGGGGGTTGGACCTCGTCCTCCCGCAAGGCGATGCTCCCGGTCTTCGAGGAACTCGACAACATCCTGTTCTACCCGGTGCAGTACGAAGGCCTCGAATCGAGCCACAACATTTTCTACACCGGCGCCACCACCAACCAGCAGATCGTGCCGGCCTTGGAGTGGCTGAAGACGAACAAGAACATCAAGACCCTGTACCTGGTCGGTTCCGACTACGTCTTCCCCCGGACGGCGAACTCCGAGATCAAGGCCTGGGCAGCCGCCAACGGCGTCCAGATCATCGGTGAGGACTACGTCCCGCTCAGCTCCGACGCCGACCCGACCACCATGGTCAACAAGGTCAAGAGCGCCAAGCCCGACGCGGTGTTCAACACGCTCAACGGGGATGCGAACGTCAAGTTCTTCACCCAGTTGAAGGCTGCCGGGGTGAGTGCGGACACCACGCCGGTCGTGTCGGTCTCCATCGGCGAGGAAGAGGTCGCCGGCGTGGGTGTCTCGAACCTGGTCGGCCAGTACACCGCCTGGAACTACTACCAGACGGTCGACAGCCCGGCGAACAAGAAGTTCGTGGCCGCGTTCAAGGCCGAGTACGGCGACAGCAAGCACACCTCCGACCCGATGGAAGCCGCCTACGCCTCGATGTACCTGTACAAGGGCGCCGTCGAGAAGGCCGGGAGCTTCGACCCGGAGAAGGTCATCGCCGCCGCCGGTGGGATTTCATTCGACGCCCCGGAGGGCAAGGTCACGATCAACGGCGACAACCACCACATCGCCAAGACCTTCCTGATGGGCAAGGTCAACTCCTCGGGCGGGATCGACGTGGTCGGCTCGTCCAGCGGCCCGATCGAGCCCGACCCGTACCTCAAGAACTACTCCTGGTGGAAGAACGGGAAGTAGTCCGCCACCACTGATGCACCCGGCGGCGCCGTGCATCCCGCACGGCGCCGCCGGTCCGCCCGATTCCTCCGGTGGCAGGCATTCGGTGACGAGAGTTCGGCGCAGGCCCGGCATTCGACGACGGAGGTTCTCCGGTGGCGCTCTACATCAACCAGGCGTTCTCGGGCTTGGGCTACGGCTCGATCCTGCTGCTCGCGGCGCTCGGGCTCGCCCTCACCTTCGGGCAGATGGGCGTCATCAACATGGCGCACGGCGAGTTCCTGCTGGCCGGCGCGTACACCGGGCATGTGCTGCTCGACGTGATGAACAACGCGGAGGTGGCGTTCGTCGTCTCGATCCCGGTGGCGTTCGTGGTGGCCGGCGCGATCGGGCTGCTTCTCGAGACCTTGTTGATCAGCCGCTTGTATCACCGGCCCCTGGACACGTTGCTGATCACGTTCGGCGTCTCGCTGGTCCTGCAACAGCTCTATCGCGACTTGTTCACCCCGCAGCTCGTTCCCACCCCGCGGCCGTCCTGGCTCGGCGGCAACTGGAGCTTCGGCGACGTGATCATCAAGCACAACGAGTTCTTCATCTTCGTGTTCGCGCTGGTGCTGGTGATCGCGCTGGCGTTGATGCTCAAGCTCACCCCGCTGGGGCGGCGTACCCGGGCGACCGTGCAGAACCGCGATCTCGCCGAGTCTCTGGGCATCTCGACGAAGGCCACCGACAAGCTGACGTTCTTCCTCGGGTCGGGTCTCGCCGGCATGGGAGGTGTCTGCTTGTCGCTGATCGCCGGTACCCAGCCGACCACCGGCACCGGCTACATCGTCTACGCCTTCGTCATCGTGATCGTCGGCGGCATCGGAAACGTCTGGGGCACAGTCATTGCCGCCTTCGTCTTCGGCGAGGCCCAGAAGCTATTGGGCCTCGAGTTCTCGAACGACGCGACCGCGACGGTGCTGGTGTTCGTCGCGATCGTGGTCTTCCTGCAGTTCCGGCCGCAGGGCATCTTCACGGTCCGCACCCGGAGCCTCGCGTGAGCGAGCCGGCGACCGCGAAGAAGAGCCCGGTGCTCTCGGCGTATGCCCGCTACCGGGACTGGATCCCGGTGGCGGGATGGGTTCTCGTCGCGGTCGCGCTGCTCGCGATCCTGCCGGGCATGCTCAGCGCCATCGACATCACCCAGTTCTCCAAGTACTACTGCCTGGCCACGGTCGCCGTGGGCATCGGGCTCGCCTGGGGTCGTGGCGGCATGCTGCTCCTGGGGCAGGGACTTTTCTTCGGCCTGGGCGCCTACATGATGGCGATGTACATCCAGCTGACCGACGCCGGCAACGGCAAAGCGCCGGCCTACCTGCAGAACGTCGGGGAGTTCAGCGACGACAAGCTGCCGAGGTTCTGGGAGCCGTTCCGGGTGGGAGCGACCACCCTCGCGCTGATCGTCCTGGTCCCGGCGCTGCTGGCCTTCGCGATCGGGTGGGCGGTCTTCAAGCGTAAGGTCAAGGGCGCCTACTTCGCGATCCTGTCGCAGGCGCTGCTGTACGCGTTCGTCATCTACATCGACGCGAACCAACTGCAGATCGGCGGCAAGACCGGCCTGACCGGCTTGAAGAAGTTCTTCGGCCTGAGACTCGCCGACCGCGACAACCAGAAGCTGCTGTACTACGTCGCCGCGGCTCTGCTGCTCGCCTCGATCGCGTTGATGATCTGGCTGTACCGCAGCCGTTTCGGCGAGTTGCTGGTCGGCGTCCGCGACGCCGAGGAGCGGGTCCGCTTCCTCGGCTTCGACCCGGCGAACGTCAAGCTCGCGGCGTACGTCCTGTCGGCGGTTCTGGCCGCGCTGGCGGGGGCGCTGTACACGCCGATCAACCGTCACATCGGAACCGGTGACTTCGCGGTGGTGCCCTCGATCATGATGATCATCGGGGTGGCTCTCGGCGGTCGGACGACGATCTTCGGGCCGCCGCTCGGCGCGATCGCGGTGTCGTACACGCAGTACCGGCTCTCCAGCGAGTTCCCGACCCTGTGGCAGTACCTGCTGGGCGGGTTGTTCATCGTGGTCGTCGCGATCCTGCCCGGCGGCATCGTCGACCTGCCCAAGCTGCTGACGAAGGGCAGGTACGCGATCGAGGATCTGATCGCCAAGGTGTCGAAGTCGACGTCGAGCGGGCCGCCGCCCACGCCGCCGGTCACTCGAGAGCAGGCTCCGACGGCGGACGTAACCGCATGAGAGACGGCTACTTGCAGGTGCGGGGTCTGAAGGTCAGCTTCGACGGGTTCGTCGCCGTCGACGGCGTCGATCTGACGATCCTGTCCGGGGACCTGCGCTTCCTGATCGGACCCAACGGCGCCGGCAAGACCACGTTGGTCGACGCGATCACCGGACTCGCGCCGGCGACCGGCTCCGCGGACTTCGACGGCAACGAGCTCATCGGCCGCAAGTCGCACCGGATCACGAAGCTGGGGGTGGGCAGAACCTTCCAGACCGCAACGGTTTTCGAGCAACTCACCGTGCTGCAGAACCTCGATATCGCGGCGGGCAAACGGCGGCGCAACAGCGCGCTGCTGACCTGGCGCCGTGCCGTCCCGGAAGCGGTTCAGGTCGCTCTCGAGACCGTGGGCCTCACCGGGGTGATCGACAAGCCGGCGGGCGTTCTGCCGCACGGCCAGAAGCAGTGGCTCGAGATCGGCATGCTGCTCGTGCAGAACTCGAAGCTGATGTTCCTCGACGAGCCGGTCGCCGGGATGAGTTCGGAAGAACGGGAGGAGACCGGTCAGCTGCTTCGGCGGATCGGGTCCGACCGGGTGATCGTGGTGATCGAACACGACATGGACTTCGTGCGCACCTTCGCCGACTCGGTGACCGTCATGCATGCCGGAAAGGTGCTGAGCGAGGGGAGCATCGCCCACATCCAGGCCGACCCGAAAGTCCAGGAGGTCTACCTCGGCCGGACCGCCGAAGCAGCCCTGGAAGAACTCGAAGAAGCGACGGCCGAGGAGGTCCGGTGACGTTGGAACTGCGCGGGGTCAGCGCCGGCTACGGCCGGACGATGGTCGTGCACGACATCGACCTGAGCGTTCCCGACGACGGTGCGGTCTCGGTCATGGGGCACAACGGAGCAGGCAAGACCACCCTGCTGCGCGCGGCGGTGGGTCTCATTCCGATCCGGTCCGGATCGATCCGGCTGGACGGCGCGGACGTGACGAGGTGGCGTCCGAACAAGCGGGTGCGCAAGGGCGGCTTGGCCTACGTGCCGCAGGGGCAGTTGTCGTTCGGGCAGATGACGACGCTGGAGAACCTCCAGGTCGTCGCCGACGGCCGCCGGGGCGGGAAGCGCAAGCTCGACGAGGTACTCGACCTGTTCCCGGTCCTGGCGGACCTGTCGAGTCGCAAGGCGGGCCTGCTGTCGGGCGGGCAGCGCCAGCAACTGTCGATCGCGCGGGCGCTGATCACCGAGCCACGCATGTTGATCCTGGACGAACCCACCGAGGGCATCCAACCGAACGTGGTGGCCGACATCGAACGGGTCATCGTCGCGCTCACGCAAACCGGTGGGCTGTCGGTGTTGCTCGTCGAGCAGCACGTCGGCTTCGCGCTGCGGGCCGCCGGTTCCTACTACGTCCTGGAATCCGGCCGGATCACCAGCAGCGGCGCGGGCGGCGAGGGCGCGATCTCCGACGTCCGCGCGGCCATGGCGGTCTGAGGCGATCGGATGCACCTGACGCCGTCCGACACCGAGAAGCTGCTGCTCGCCGTCGCGGGAATGGTCGCTCGTGACCGGTTGTCGCGCGGGGTGCGGCTCAACTACCCCGAGACCGTCGCGCTGCTGTCCACCTGGGTGATCGAACGCGCGCGGGACGGAGCGGGCGTCTCGCAGCTGATGACCGAAGGCAGGACAGTGCTGACCCGCGAGCAGGTCATGCCCGACGTCGCCGACATGCTGCGCGACGTGCAGGTCGAGGCCACCTTTCCCGACGGCCGAAAGCTCGTGACCGTCCACTACCCGATCGCGTAGGAGGGTTTCGTGGCAGGCATCTCGACGTCCGGGCCGGGGGCGTACCGGGTGGTCGGCGGCGTGTTGGAGATTAACGCCGATCGCGCGGGGGACGAGCGCGCCAACCTCGTGATCGTCAACACCGGCGACCGGCCGATCCAGATCGGCTCGCATCTGCATCTGCCGGACGCGAACGCCGCGCTGGCCTTCGATCGCGCGGCCGCGCAGGGCTTCCGGTTGGACATCCCGGCCGGCACGTCCCGCCGGTTCGAGCCCGGCGCGTCCAGGCAGGTCGCGATCGTCGCGTTGAAGGGCGCCCGGCGGGTACCCGGACTGCAGATCGGGCGAAAGGCGGCGTTGGATGGCTGAGATCAGCCGGGTGGACTACGCGGCGATCTTCGGCCCGACGACCGGCGACCAGGTCCGGCTGGCAGACACCGACTTGTGGATCGAGATCGAGGACGACTACACCTTCGGCGGGGAGGAGTCGGTCTTTGGTGGCGGGAAGTCCATTCGCGAGTCGATGAACCAGTCCACCGTGCCGTCGTCCGCGGGCGCCCTGGACACGGTGATCACGAACGCGATCGTGCTGGACCACTGGGGAATCGTCCGAGCCGACGTCGGTATCAAGGAAGGTCGGATCGCCGCCCTCGGCCGGTCCGGGAACCCGGACGTCGCCGACGGCGTCCATCCGAAGCTGGTCATCGGGCCCGGCACGGACGTGATCAGCGGCGAAGGCAAGATCCTCACGGCCGGCGGCATCGACGCGCACGTCCACTTCCTGTCGACCTCGCAGCTTCTCGAGGCGCTGTCCACCGGCCTGACGACGGTGGCCGGCGGTGGCACCGGGCCGTCCGAGGGTTCGAAGGCGACGACCGTCACCCCCGGGCCGTGGCACCTGCGGACCACGTTGCGTGCCCTGGATCGCCTGCCGCTGAACGTGTTGCTGATGGGCAAGGGCAACACGGTGTCGGTCGAGGGGCTCGAGGAGCAGGCACTCGCGGGCGCCGGCGGCTACAAGGTTCACGAGGACTGGGGCGCGACGCCGGCGGCTCTCGACGCGGCGTTGACCGCCGCCGGCGAGTGGGGGCTGCAGGTCGCACTGCATTCGGATTCGCTCAACGAGGCCGGCTACCTGGAATCCACCATCGCCGCGATCGGCGGCCGTTCGATCCATGCCTTCCACGCCGAAGGCGCCGGCGGTGGGCACGCCCCGGACATCCTGAAGATCGCGATGTCCGCGAACGTCATCCCCGGCTCGACCAACCCGACGCTGCCGCACACCGTCAACACGGTGGCCGAGCACCTGGACATGCTGGTGGTCTGCCACCATCTCAACCCGCGGGTCCCGGAGGATCTCGCGTTCGCCGAATCGCGCATCCGGGCGACGACGATCGCGGCGGAAGACCTGCTGCACGACCTGGGCGCCATGTCGATCACCTCGTCGGACGCGCAGGCGATGGGGCGGATCGGAGAAGTGATCACCCGTACCTGGCAGGTCGCACATGTGATGAAGCAACAGTACGGCGCGCTGTCGACCGGCCCCGCCGACAACGACCGCGCGCGACGGTACGTCGCGAAATACACGATCAATCCGGCGATCGCGCACGGCATCGACGACGAGGTCGGTTCGGTCGAGTCCGGCAAGCTGGCCGACCTCGTCCTGTGGGACCCGCGGTTTTTCGGGGTGCGCCCGGAGGTCGTCCTCAAGGGGGGTGCGCTCGTGTGGGGGGCGCTCGGCGACCCGAACGCCTCGATCCCTACCCCGCAACCGCAACTGATGCGCCCGGCGCTGGTGCAGGACGGCGCGGAGCACTCGTTGGCGTTCGTCTCGCCGGCGGCGATCGACGACGGGCTGGCCGGCCGTCTGGGGCTGCGTCGGGCGTTGTCCGCGGTGAAGCCGACCCGTGACGTGGGCAAGAAGCAGATGATCAACAACGACTACCTGCCGTCGATCGAGATCGACGCCGAGACGTTCGCGATCGCCGTCGACGGCCAGCTCGTGAAGCCCGCCCCCGCCACCGAGCTGCCGCTGGCCCAGCTCTACAGCCTGTTCTGACCGCGATGTCCGCGACGCCGTTCCTCCTCTCCACGCCGCTGCCGCCGGTGGTCGTCTCGCCCGCCGCGCCGCCTGCCGGGTCGCCCGAGTTGCTGCTGATGCTGCTGGCCGACGCCCGCTTGCCCGTTGCCGGTCACACCCAGTCGGCCGGTCTGGAGCCGGCCGTTCGCGCCGGTCTCTCGGCGCTCGACGTGCCGGACTACCTAACGGCTCGGCTGCGCACCGTCGTGAAGGTGGAAGCGGCGACGGCGGTCGTCGCCCTGCACGGGCTTCGCCACGGCTCGGCGACGGGCGCCGGCGCCGGCCTCGCTGAGGTCGAGTCCGCGTGGGCGGCCCGGACGCCGAGCCAGGCGTTGCGGCGGACCTCGCGGAAGCAAGCGCGTGCGCTGCTGCGGTTGGTGCGGCATCTGTGGCCGGACGCGGTGTGTTTCGACACGTCCGGTCCACCGGGTGCGTCCCGGGCCGTCGTGCTTGCCGCTGCGGCGAACGCCTGCGGGTTGTCGCCGGTTTCCCTTGTCCGGCTGATCGGTTACGACGATCTGCAGACGGTTGCGGCGGCGGCCTTGAAACTCGTCCCGCTTGATCCGTTGGTTGCCACGTCGTGGGTCCACCACGCCCTGGCGGACGTCGAGGAGCTGGTTGGGGAGTTGAGCGGATTGACGCGACCGCAGGACATCCCGGTTGCCGGCGCGCCGCAGATCGAGGTGTGGGCAGAAGCTCACGCCGTGTCGTCGAGGAGGTTGTTCAGTGCGTGAGATCGGGTCGGAGTCCACACGTGATCCGGCGGTGGGTGGCGGGTACCCGCGAGCTTTGCGCCTTGGCGTCTGCGGTCCGGTCGGAACCGGCAAGAGCTCACTGATCGCCTTGTTGTGCAAGGAACTCGCCGCGGATCGCCGGCTCGCCGTCGTCACCAACGACATCTACACCGACGAGGATGCCCGGTTCCTGCGTTCGGCCGGCGTGCTCGACCCGGCTCGGATCCGCGGAGTCGAGACCGGCGCATGCCCGCATACCGCGATCCGGGACGACATCACCGCCAACCTCATCGCGGTCGAGGAGTTGGAGGAACAGTTCGCACCGCTGGACATCGTGTTGATCGAGTCGGGCGGCGACAACCTCACCGCGACATTCTCGCCCGCTCTGGCCGACGTCCAGATCTTCCTGATCGACGTCGCCGGCGGGGGAGACGTCGCCCGGAAGGGAGGTCCGGGCATCACCCGCGCCGATCTGCTCGTGGTCAACAAGACCGATCTCGCGCCCCATGTCGGCGTGGATCCGGTGCGGATGGTGGCGGACGCGAGACAGGCACGTGACGGCCTCCCCGTCGTCGCCCTGTCCCGGCACGATCCGGCGTCGATCGCACAGCTGACCGAATGGGTTCTCGCCCAGTGGGAACGACACCGGGCCGGCAGGTTGGTCCCTCACGATCCCGGGCCGATGGCGCCTCACGCCCACGCCGACGGCCGGGCGCACACCCACCCCGGAGACGGCGAACACGACCACCGCGGGCAGGGCGGTTACGTCGACGCCGGTGAAACCCATGACGGCCGTCGCGCCCGCGTCGCGCACTGAGACCTTCCTCTCGGTCACGCGCCCGCCCGACGGGTCGCGGGTCCGGGTCGAGCACAGCACGTGCGGTGGCCCGGATCGGCCGGCGATCCGCCCGGTCCTGCTGTCCTGCGACGAGCGTGGGGCCACCGTGTCGCTGGTTCCCGAGGGCGCGCTGCTGCTGGCCGGCGACGCCGTGTGGCTTCGTGTCGAGGTCGGGCCCGGCGCGTCCCTGCAGCTCGTCGAACCGGCCGGGACGGTGGCCTACGACATGCGTGGCGGTCGGGCCGGTTGGGAGGTGGAGATCAACCTGGGGCTGGGGGCCAGCCTGATCTGGCACGGCGAGCCGTTCGTCGCCGCTGCCGGGTCGGAAACCACCTGGAACACAAGGGTTCTGGCCGACTTCGGCGCCCGGTTCGCGTTGCGCGAGACGCTCGTCCTGGGCCGGTGTGGTGAGCAGCCGGGCCGGTTGCGTCACGAGGTCTTCGTAGGGCATGCCGACGGTCGTCCGATCCTTGCCGACGGTGTGGAGGTCGGTCCTGGTTGTACTGCCGCCATCCTGGGCGGGTGTCGCGTCATGGGTACGGTGTTGGTCGTGGGCGCCGAGTTGGGAATCTCCGTGCCGACATCCGAGGTCGGGACCCGATTCGAGATCGAAGCGGGGGCAACGGTTTTCCGGACGTTGTCCGACGACGCCCATCGAGCGGTCGAGCAGAACATCTGGTACGCGGCGGTTGCCGCGGTGCGCGGCGTCTAGCGAACGGTGGCTATCCGTTCCTGGATCTCGAACTCCAGCCCGCTCGCCGCGGCGAGATACACGTCCTGGTTCAGCAGGTTCCCGTCGAGGCGCACCAGGCCGCGCGGGCTGCCGTAGAACGTGCCTGGTCGCATCGCGGCGACCGACTCGAGGTCGATGGCGCCACAGCTCTCGCCGACCTGGGCCAGGAACAGGACGGCCTCGTAGCACGACTCGCCGACCGCGTTGAGCGCCGGTGCGAGCGGGCCGTAGCGACCGTAGTAGGAGCGGGCGAGTTCACTGCTCGCAGCGGTATCCAATCCGTCGAAGTAGGCGGCGGCGGCGTAGAGATTTTCGTGCGCTCCGGCGCCTCCGCCGAGCAGCGTGTTCTCCTCTACCGCAGGGCTGAGCCGGACCAACTTGTCCGCCAGGCCCAGCCGGGCGAATTGCCGGTTGAAATGAACGGCGTCCTGGCCCATCAGCAGCATGATCACACCGTCGACGTCGTGGAACGGAAGATCGGCCAGGATGGGGGAAAAGTTCTGCGTACCAAGCGGTACGTAGGTCTCGCTGACAATCTGTGACGGCGTGTCCTGTAGGGCGATGCGGGCGGTCGCGCCCGTGACGCGGGGGAACACGTAGTCGTTCCCGACGACCGCCCAGCGCCCGACGCCGAACTGTTCGCGCATCCAGTGGGCGGCGGGCAGGAGCTGATTGATCGGTCGTTCCCCGAGCATGAACACGCCCGGGGTGTCGTCCCTGCCTTCGTGCATGGCCGCGTAGGCGTAGACGACGCGGCCGCCGATCCGCCGGGTGATCGCCTGCCGTACCGCGGAAATGTGCCAACCCGCGACCGCTTCCACCCGGCCCCGATCGACGAGCTCGACGACTTCTGCCGCGACGATCTCCGGGGCGCGACCCCCGTCGACGATCACCAGCTCGATCCGACGCCCGGCGATACCGTCGGAGGCGTTGAGTTTTTCTGCCGCCAGCTGGCCGCAGGCCAGGCAAGAAGGTCCGTAGATTCCAGTCGGACCCTGCAGCGGGACTACGAACGCCACGGGCAACGTGTCGCGCATGGAGACTCCCAGGGAATGAGCGAACCCCTGGTGCTTCGTCGGACCAGACCGGACATGTCGAGCTAGAGTTCGTCATGGTATCCCTATGCGAGTGGCTATTTCACCGTCCGTCGGGAGCCCGAAACATTCGTGCAATAGAGGTAAGAACTTCCAGCAACCAAACTGGCGGCAGATGCTTTTGGCCAGCTGACGGCCGGTCGCCCGACGAGAAGGTCCGGCTGATGAGCAAACGTCGCGGCGAGGCGAACGACTTCGCGGCGATTGTCGAGGCGCCGACGACTTTCGATGCGGTTGAGAGCATCACGTTGCGTCTGCGGCGGGCGGAGTACCTGGTCCGGCGGCGTTTGGCGCCCACCCTCGACAGCTACGGACTGCACCTGGAGCACTGGCAGATCCTCGCGGTCCTGCTGGCGCAGCCGGGGTTGCGGATGAGCGATCTTGCGGAGGCCGCCGTGCTTCCGCCGGCCTCGTTGACCCGACACGTCGACAAGCTCGTCGAGCGAGCGCTGGTCATCCGCCGGATCGACCCGAAGGACAAGCGAAGCCAGGTGGTAGCGCTGTCGGCGATGGGTAGATCCGTCGCCGATGGCCTGGCTGTTCTCGAGCGAGGCGTTGCGATCGAAACCGGGGTCCTGCCGGCATCGCCGACCGCGCTGTCGGTGACAACCTAGGCGCTTCGTAGGCGCCGGGTGTCAGCCGTAGGTGAACGAGTAAAGCTGCAGGCCGGGAGATACCGCGATGCGGAGGTGACCGGGGTGGGGCTCGTCGGCGCTGGCGATCGGGTAGAGATTCGGCGTCCCGCCGACCGCCGTCGGCCTCGGTCGCCTGCCGTCGGCCGATGCTGATTCCTCGTCGGTGACCACCAGCTTTCCGGTCCCGCCGACGTCGAGATAGACCACCGAAGAGACGTAGCGCAGCTCGATTCCGGCGTCCTCCCCGGCCGTGAGGGCTTCGTCCCCGACGGTCCAGGTGCCGGTCAGGGCGAAGGTGTTGACCAGCGCCGCCTGCGGATACGTGAAGGTCTGCGTTCCGTCGACGAGGTGGCCGCCGGCGTACATCGTCTGGCGCAGCGTTCCGAGGTAGGTCTCCGGCGTCTGGAGGGGGTTCGAGGGCGTGAGGTTCGGGGTTTCGGTGGGCGGCGGAAGCGTCGCCGACGGGTTGGCCAGCAGCAACATCTGCCGGATGAGCGCCTCGGTGCGGTCGTAGTTGCCTTCGCCGACGTTCACGTGCCGGACGCGTCCCGTCGCGTCGACGAGGAACGTCGCGGGCCACGCCTTGTTGCGAAAGTTCTTCCAGGTGACGTAGTCGTTGTCGACGGCGATCGGATACGTGATGTGGAGCCGGTTTCCGCCGGCCGCGACGTTGCCGGTGTCGTGTTCGAAGGCGTATTCGGGGGTGTGGACGCCGATGACTGTGAGGCCCGCTGTTCGGTACGTGCGGTACCAGTCCTCGACGTGCGGGATGGCTCGCTGGCAGTTGATGCAGGAATAAGCCCAGAAGTCGACCAGGGTCACCTTGCCCTCGGTGCTCACCGGGGAACCGTCGGACGTGTTCAGCCAGGTCTGAATGCCCTCGATCGTGGGCGCAATGCCGCAGTCGACGAGTTGGTCGGCATGCGTGTCGACGCAGCGAGAAAGCGCGTCGTTCCCGCCGGAGCCGAGTGCTTTCGCGCCGGCTTCGCCGAGTGTGCGATTGAGGGACGCGGTGTAGTCGGGCACGGTCCGTTGCAGGGCGTCGGGGACGTCGAAGGTGAGTGCTACGGCGAGGCCGATCAGCACGAGTCCGGCGGCAACGCGTACGCCGCGCTGCCGGGTCCGAAACGCTCGCACCCGCTCGGCGACCCGGTCGCCAGCCAACGCGAAGCCGAGGAGCGGCATGGCCGTTCCGACGGCGAACGCGATGGTGAGCGCGGTCGTACGGGTCCCGATCTCGCCCGTTGCGCCGGCGACTGTGATGGCGGCGAGGACAGGCCCGGCGCAGGGCACGTAGACCGCGCCGAGCGCGAACCCGAGCAGCAGGCCGCCTCGGCTACGGCCGATGTGCCCCACGTGAATCCGCTGGAACGGACGTTCGAGGAGGTGCTGGATCGCCGGGAAGAGCATGGCCAGGCCGATCAGGACGAGCGCGGTCAAACCCGCCCAACGGATGGCGTCGTCCGGGATCGGGAGTGCTCGCACCACGAAGGTACCGAGGAGGGTGAAGGTGCTGAAGCTGGTCGCGAGTCCGGCGACGATCAGGAATGGTCGCGCCCGGGAGGGGCGGACGCCGACCTCGCCGGTCTTAGTGGCAGCACCGGACAGGAAAAGGACGGGCAGCACCGGCAAGACGCAAGGGGAAATTCCGGTGACGAGACCGCCGACCAAGCCGATGAGGACCAAAGTCACCATGACGCGCCAACTTTCGAAGGGGGCTGTCCGTATCGACAGTGCGTCATTGGCTGTCCGATCAGCCCAAGTCAACCAGAGGAGCGGTCGATCTACGCTGGCCGCGTCGAAATCCGTGTGGACGGCAGCTATGACGTCGAGATACCCGCGACCGACGGCATCACCGAAACCGCGACGAACGAAAGAGCAGCGATCGCAGCTGTCTTCCAGAGACGGCGCTGACCCCCGCGGCCGCGATACTGGTAGATGTGCGGATCCGGATCGAGGGCATCGACCTGCCGGGACGTTCCTGCGGTCCGGGGCCGGACTTCCCGGACGGTCACCACGACATCCACCTTGCGGTGCAGGGTCGTAAGGGCCAGCAAGACCTGTACGGGTTGGTGCCCGCGGATGTACCCACCGTGAATTGGGAGCTACAAGCCCAGACCGTCTCCCGTTCGCCGTTCGACGTTCGCGGACCGCACATCCACGGAACCCCGACCCACCGCTTCATCTACCTGACCTGGGGCGAAATCGATCCCAGCGGCTCGTTCACCATGTTCCGGCGCGCCAAGCTCTGGCTCGACGTCCTCCCGGACGACGTCCTGGCGCGCGCTCTCGAACAGGACCGGCTCGTCGGACGACTAGGACTCACCGACGACGCAGGCTGGCCACTGTGCGCGAGCATCCGCCCACCCCGAATCCACTGGTCCGCCTAGAGCAAGCACGAACGCGCGGACCTGCATCTGCCCCCGTGACTCGGCCGCATCGGCGCGATCCAGCTCGTCCACCCGACGGTTGTGGCGCTCGCCTTCAGCCCCGTGAACCCGGCGGTGAAACCGGGTCGGGCGGTCGTGAAAGCGTCGTGAAGGCGGTGGCGTCGACGATGGTCGCATGCAGATCTCAGACATCAATCGGCATGCGCCCGCGGTACGCGCCGAGGGCCTGGTCAAGGCCTTCGGCGAACACCGTGTGGTCGACTCCATCGATCTCGCCGTCGCCCGCGGCGAAGTTCTGGGCGTTCTCGGCCCGAACGGCGCCGGCAAGACGACGATGCTCCGGATGCTGGCGACCCTGCTGCGTATCGACGCGGGACGGGCCGAGATTTTCGGCCTCGACGTCGAGACGCGGAGCCACGAGGTTCGCCAGCTCATCGGCGTCACCGGCCAGTACGCGTCCGTCGATGAGAACCTCACCGCGTCCGAGAACCTCTATCTCTTCGGCCGCCTGCTCGGACTTTCGAAGAAGGACGCCCGGCAGCGGGGAAACGTCCTGCTCGGCCAGTTCGGTCTCGAAGAGGCGGCGGACCGGCAGATCGCCCAGTTCTCCGGCGGGATGCGGCGGCGGCTCGACCTCGCAGCGAGCCTGATCACCCGGCCACCGCTGATCTTCCTCGACGAGCCCACCACCGGTCTCGACCCGCGAACTCGCGTCCAGATGTGGGACACGATCCGCGAGCTGGTCGCCGAAGGGTGTGCGGTCCTGCTGACCACGCAGTACCTCGACGAAGCCGACGAGCTGGCCGACCGCATCATCGTCGTCGATCGGGGCGTGAAGGTCGCCGAAGGGACACCCGAGGAGCTCAAGGCTTCCGTCGGGTCGTCCACCCTGCGGGTGACGCTCAGCGATCCGAGCAGGCTGGCCGATGCGGCGGCCGCGATCGCCCGGGTCCTGCCCGACGAACCGGCGATCGACCAGCCGAACGCCTCGATCAGCGTGCCGCTCGCCGATCCCGATCTGGCGGCCGACACCCTCCTCGCGTTGCGGGACCAGCGCGTCAGCGTGGCGTCGATCAGCGTGCAACAGCCCAGCCTCGACGAGGTCTTCTTCGCGCTGACCGGACACGACACGAGTTCGCAGGACCGCACCGACACCGATACACATACCGATACCGCTCTCGAGATGGAGGCCGTCCGATGACTGCGATCACCGCGGCACCGATATTCCCTGGTGCCAGTGCGCACATCAGTCCTCGGGCCGCGCTCAGCCAGACCCTCACGATGGCGTGGCGAGCCACCAAGAAGATGCGCCGGAACCCCGAGCAGTTCTTCGACGTGCTCATCCAGCCGTTGCTGTTCACCGCGATGTTCGCGTACATCTTCGGCGGTGCTATCTCGGGCAGCGTGTCGAGCTATCTGCCGACGTTGATCCCGGGCATCCTCGCCCAGACGACGCTGACCGCGAGCATCGCGACCGGCACCCAGCTGCGCGAGGACCTCGACAAGGGCGTCTTCGATCGGTTCAAAGGTCTTCCCATCGCGCGGATCGCGCCGCTGGCCGGGCCGATGATGGCCGATCTGCTGCGCTACACGATCGCCAGCGTGCTGACCATCGTCACCGGCGTCGCGATGGGGTACCGGCCGGGCGGCGGCTTCGTCGGCGTGGTGGGTGCCGCCCTGCTGACGATTCTCACCGGCTGGTCGCTGGCCTGGATCTTCACGCTGGTGGGTCTTTTGGGAAAGAGCGCGCAGAGCGTCCAGGGCATCTCGATGATGATCATGTTTCCGTTGACGTTCCTGTCCAACGCGTTCGTCGCCGAGAGCACCCTGCCGAACTGGTTGCGCCACTTCGTCCAGGTGAACCCGGTCTCGCACGTCGTGACCGCGGTCCGGGACCTCATCAACCACGGTGAGGTGACCGCCCAGGTGGGCTGGGCGGTGCTGGCCTGCGCCATCGTGGTGACCGTTTTCTCGACGCTGTCAGTACGGGTCTACCGCCGGGCTTTGTGACGGGGTGGGATTCTCACCGACGCACCGCATCGCCTCCTCGTGCAGCTGCGAGGGGAGGCGGTCGTCGTAGACCGAGTCGAGGCGTGCTAGCAGCCCAGGCGCGTGCTTCTCGGCGATGCGTTCGACGTTGCTCCACCGCATCGTCGGCAGCACCCGCTGGTACGCGAAGCGCTTCGCGAGAGCGAACGCCCGGACGGCTGGCTCGGGATCGTCCGGATCTCCGGCCAGATCCCACGCGCCCAGAGCCAGCAGCGCGCCGCCGAGGACGGGGTAGTCGAGCCGGATGGCCAGGCCGGCGAAGATGCGGCCGACCTTCACGCGGAGCGCATCGGCGAGCTCGTGAACCCCGTCCGGTCGTTCGTAGACAACGTGGGCGAAGAGCGCCGACGACTCGGTGTAGACCGCCCACGGGCCGAACTCGCCCAGCACCTGGATCGCCGCCGGCTGCTCGCGTGCGACATCGATGCACTGGCGGTAGAGGGCGAGGCCGTCGTCGACGTCGCCCTCGGCGAGTGCGAGCTCGGCCTTGCCCAGCAGGCTCATGCTCCAGCCGAACGTCTTGTCGGCGCGACTGTCGGCGGAGATCGCGGCGAATGCTTGCCGTGCCCGGTCGAGGCGACCCTGGCTGAGGTCGGCCAGGGCGAGGATGCTGCGCAACTGCAGCGAATCCTCGACGGCGCCGAGCTCTTCCATCGTTTGCTGCGCGGCGGTCGCCATCCGCACGCACAGATCCCAGTCGCCGAGCTGGGTCGCGAGGCCGGCCAGTTGCGATCGGATCAGCGCTTCAGCCCACGGCCCTTCGTCGGGAATCTCGTCGCACAACGCCAACGCCTGCTCTCCGGCCGTCAACGCGGCATTCAGATCGCCGGTGTTCTCGGCGACCTGCGCAGACCACTGCAACGCTGTGCGACGCAGGTGGGGATCGGGGTCGAAAGTCAGCTCTGCCAGGCGTTTCTCGTCGATCGCGGAGGCGGAGCCGAACACCTCGACCAGCAGCGTCGCCGTCGACGAGGTCGGATTCCCCTTGTCGGGAAGCAGGTGCCGTAGCCGCTCGATCGCCTCCGGTTGGGGGAGGCCGGCGAAGATGACTCTGTTCATCGTCAGCAGCGCGAGCGCCCCGCGCAGTTCCGCGTCGCGAACATCGCTGTTGGATTCCTCGCCGAGGATCAGCTCGAGTGCGGTGTCGGTCATCCCGAGCACGGTCAGGTGATCGCCCTCGATCATCCAGAATCCGCAGAGAAGGCAGGTCAGCGGAACGAGGGTCGACACGTCGCCTTCGGCCATCGCGGTGCGCAGCACGCCGCCCAGGTTGCCGACCTCCGAGCGGACGTCGTGCACAGCGGCGACTTGTTCGCGGGTGTGCAGGCGCGGGCTGAGTGCTCGTGCGGTCGAGACGGCCCAGTCCCGAAGGCAGGTCCGGACGGCCGCCTCGTCACCGGTCGCGGCGAGCCTGCTCAGGCCGTACTCGCGGACCGTTTCGAGGAAGCGGTAGCGGATGTCGTCGTCTTCGCGGACGACGAGCAGCGACTGGTCGACGAGTTCGGTGAGCGCGGGCAGCGGGTCGTGCCCGAGGACCGCTTTGGCGCCGCCGAGGGAGAAGCCGTCGGGGAAGACGGCGAGTGCGCACAGTGCCGCGCGGTCGTGCTCGGGAAGCAGGTTCCAGCTCCAGTCGATGACGGCTTCGAGGGTTTGGTGCCGGTCGGGCGTGGAGCGATCCCGGCCGGCCAGCAGCGCGAAACGATCATCGAGACGGCGAGTGATCTCGGCGATCGACATGACGCGGACCTTCGCCGCGGCCAGCTCGATGGCGAGGGGGAGTCCGTCGAGCCGCGTCACCAAAGCGCGGACCTGGACCGGATCCAGGCGGACCGCCGGTCGGGCCGAGCGCGCGCGTTGGGCGAACAGTTCGACAGCGTCGTCGTCGCTGAGTTGCGGCAGGAGGTAGACCTTTTCTGCCGCAATACCGAGCGGTGCGCGCGACGTGGTGAGTACGGTCGTGTCGACGTTTGCCGCGACGACAAACGCCACGAGGTCGGCAGCCGCGGTGATGACGTGTTCGCAGTTGTCCAGGATCAGCAACGTCGGCGGTCCGGACAGCTGCTCGGCCACGCGCGAACGCAGGTCGGTGGTGCGGCCGCCGGCTCGGATCGCCGCGAGTTCGCGTACGCCGAGGGCGTTGGCGACCTCAGGGAGGACGCCGTCCGGTGCGTTGACGCCGGCGAGTTCGACGAAGTGGACGACGGGCTGCTGGGCGAGCCGGCCGATGAGATGGGCGGTGCGCGTCTTTCCCAGACCGCCTGCGCCGACGAGGCTGACGACCCGCGACTCGCTCAGCAGCGACCGCAGGTCCGAGACGACCTCGTCCCGGCCGATCATCGGCGACGCGTCGTACTTCAGCCCCTCACGGACCGGCGCGTCGCGGGCGAGGAGTTCGAGATGGACCCGGCGCAGCGCCTCTCCCGGCTCGGCCCCGACCTCGTCGAGGGTGCGCTGTGCATAGGCCGCGTAGCGGGCGAGGGCCGCGGGAACGCCACGTGTCTCGGCCTCGGCCCGCAGAAGGTCGGCGACGAGGTCCTCGTCGCTCGGATCCTGCGCCAGCGCGGCTTCCAGCAGGTCGAACGCGCTGACCGCATCACCGCGGGCGAGCAGGACACCGCCGAGCAGGCGACGAGCTTGTTCCTGGTCGCTGCGAGCGGCGGCGAGGAGAGTGGCGAGCGGGCCGTCGCCGGCGGAGGTGATAGGAATCGCGAGGGCGTCGCGGGCCGCGTGGCGGACGACGTCGAGATCGCCGGCGGTCTTCGCGGCGCGGGCGGCCGCCAGCAGGCGCCGCAGCCGCAGCGCATCGACTTCGTCATCCCGGAGGCCCAGCCGGTAGCCGGTGCCTTCGTGGAGGACCGTTCCGGGCGAGGTGCGGGATCGGGTTCGGGAGACCAGGACCTGCAGCGCCTTTTCCGGCCGTTCGGGTTCGCCGTCCGGCCAGACGTGTTCGGCGAGCTGGCGTACGCCGACCGCTCGGGGCGCGGCGAGCGTGAGGCAGGCGAGCAGCGCGTGGCTACGCTCACCGGGCACCGGACTCCCGCCGTAGCGGACCCCGTCCAGCAGCGTCAGGACGGCTTCGCTCATACCAATCACGCTAGCCGCGGGCCCGTATCGCGCCGGACGCCCGTCGCGATGAGGTCGATGTTCTCGCTCAACCGCCATAGTTACCACAACCAAAAACGTGAACGATGTCCCAGGACACCTGTGAACGGTGTCCCGAGACATCACATCCGTGCCCCCGGCAGTGTCCTCCGTCAGTGTCTTCCGTCAGTGTCCTCCGTCAGGATTCGAACCTGCGCTTTCGCCTCCGGAGGGCGTTCTAGGGACAATTGGTACTGGTTGGCAATCGTGGAAAGTCAATAAAGACAGGCTCTTTGCTGCTAACCTATGATGACCCCTGATGGCCGTGTTCGGAGCTGTTGTGTACCCGATGTGTACCCGACAAGATCGACTCCCGTCCATGGATTTGATCAGGGTGGCGCTATGGGGAGCCGCCGTACTCGAACGACGCTGTCCGATATGACGACGATGGCTCTGTCGTCAGGGCCTCCTCGTGCGTTGGCAGGTTTGAGGCAAGAACGGCGGCTATTGCTTCAGGTGACAGGTTGTTGGTGCGGCGGAGCAGTACGAACGAAGGCTTAGCCGACTGCCGCGCCGCCAAGATCGCCGAAGTCGGTGTCGGCGGAGACGATGATGCGGTCTTCTGCGGCGGCGTAGTCGGTGATCGCTTCGTCCTCCCACCGCTGCATGCCCAGACTGCGCGTGTCCGCGACATCGAACGTGGAACCGGCCAGCAGAGCAGGAAGATCACGGGAGAGGTTCTGATCGAGAAGAATCCTCATGCGCTCAGCAGCGGGACCTGGCATTCATTCAACGTGGCAGCGGCGAACCGGAGTGCTTGCTTGATGTCTTCGAGTTCCAACTCGGGGAAGTCGTCCAGGATCTGCTCATTCGTGCGGCCGTCGGCGACCATGTTGACGATCGTGGCGACAGGCATGCGGAGGTCCCGAACGATGGGAACGCCGCCCATCTTCTTCGGGTCCACCTTGATGCGATCGAATGCCACGGTCCGAGTCTAGGGGCTCAATCCTGTCTCTGCGGGGAGCAGAGTGCTGCGTCGCGCCACGGGCAAGTTCAACTGTCATCGACTGCTCCCAGCTCTGGGGATGAACTCCTCGACGAGACAAGCGAGCTTGCCCGTCGGATGGGGGAGTGGTCCTCGGGCTCGGTTTCGGATGGCCGTTCTTCGGCTTGACTCTCACCTTGGTTGAGGCCACAGGCTGTGTAGGTCGGGCCGCGCGGCTCGATGACGAGGAGGCTCATCGGGGTGGACGAGGTCAGTATCGGAGAGTTCGCCCGGAGGGCTCGGCTGTCGGTTTCGGCGCTGCGCTTGTACGACGAACGCGGCGTGCTGGTCCCGGTTCGGGTGGACCGCGAGTCGGGTTACCGGTACTACGACCTCGGCCAAGTGCCGCGCGCACGGCTGGTGGCAATGCTGCGTCAACTGGACATGCCGCTGGCGGCTGTCAAAGAGGCACTCGACTGCGATCCGGTCGAGACGGCGCGGCAGGTCGCCGAGCACTGGCGGCAGGCCGAATCCAGCCACGCCGCTCGCCGCAAGTTGGCCGACTACCTCGTGACTCGACTGTCTGGAAAGGAATCTCCGCCCATGTACGAGGTGGCGACCCGAGACATGCCTGAACGCAGCCTGCTTTGCCTCAAACGCAACGTCGACGAGCAAGGTGCCTGGGCATTTGGCAAAGAGTTCGTTGCGATCTTCCGCGAACGGCCCGCGCCTCGAATGCCCAGGACGGACGGGCGAGAAGGTGCGGCGTTCTGCATCTACTGGGGACAGGTCAGTGCTGACAGCGACGGCCCGCTCGAGTGGTGTAGGCCCATCCCGGCCCACCAGGCGAAGGCTCTGGCAGCGCAGTATCCCGAACTGACCCTGCGTGTCGAGCTCGCGCACCGCGAGGCCTACGTCCCCGTGCCGGTTGGCGCGAGCCTGGCCCAATGGCAGCTCGTGTCCGAAGCCCTGTACGCGTGGGCGGCTGAGTACGGCATCACCCCGGAAAAACTGAGCCTGACTCCCGACGACCTCGGGTCGCGAATCACCTATCTCGCCAGCGAACCCATCACCGAAACCAGCGTCCCCGACACCGACTTCGCCGTACCGTTCGCCCGATCACATCCCTGGGAGTTGACTCAGAGCCGCCGGAAGGCAACCCTTCCGGGGAGTCACCGCCACTCGGCCGCAAGGTAGCCTGCCCGCACAGTCACCTGAGGCCGAGGGCATGACCAGCAACAGATCGTTCGCGGTTTCGAAACCTGCCGTCATGATCGGCGGCACTCTGCTGGCTTGCCTGTTGGGGATGACGGCTTGCGGTGTCTCTCAGGAGAGCAAGATCACCGGCTCCTTTTCAGGAGCCCCGTTGCCATCCGGTTCACCGGCCCTGGCTACTCCGGAACATCAAACGGCACCTGTTCTTCAGGTCACCGCCCAACAGGTCTGCGGACTGCTCCCCGCATCCCTGATTCAAGCGATGCTCAACGGGAAGCCACCGGACGGGCCGGGCAACCCACAGACCCAGAACACAGGACAGGCGACATGCACCTGGAGCGACAGCGCAGGTGACAACTTCTCGGTGACGGTGAGCTCCCCTCCAGAAGGGACGAGAAGCGACTGCAACAGCTCACCCGGGAAGACCATCAGCGGGCCGGACTGGCAAGGCTGCATCTTCAACTCGGGTGCGGGGTTCGGCGTGGACGGCAGCTACTACGTCGAGATACCCGCGGCCAACGGTCTGATCGAAAGCGCGACGAACGAGAGAGCCGTGGTCGCAGCCGTTTTCCAAGGACTCTCGTGACCCGATCTCGGATACTCAAGGAATGACTCGTCACCAACCGCCGGTCGGCTACCGCTCCATCACGCCGCGCATGGTCGTCTCCGATGCCGCTGCCGCCGTCGGGTTTCTTCACGCAGTGTTCGACACGACCGGCGAACTACAACCGGGGCGGCCAGCAGAGATACGGATCGGTGACTCACTCGTCATGGTCAGCGAGGCCGACGAACGTGAGCCATTCCCCGCCTTCCTCTACATCTACGTCGAGGACGCCGACCTCACCTACACCAAGGCCATCGGGGCCGGGGCCACGATCCTAGAAGAACCGCTCGACACCCCCTACGGGGATCGTCGAGCGATGGTGCGTGACCCGTGGGGCAACGTCTTCCAGATCGCGCATTGCCTCACCACAGCCTGACTGTCATCACCGGTTACTCCCAGTCAGAAGGAGTGGCTGGCACGGCGCCCAGCCTGCTCACCTCGCGAAACCCGAACCCCGCTCAGTGCGGAGTCCGTTGACCGATCGCGGTCGCGATACATGGAGCGATCGTGACCTCTGGTCCGACGTTGGATCATTCCTACAGCCGGATGGCAACGTACGAGGCCAAGCAGTCATACGAGCCGCCACCGGTTGGGCTCTGTGCGACGACACGGGCTTTAGCCTCGGCGGCAGTGCAGAAGTGATAGCGCAAGGTGCCTTTGAGGCATGCCAGCACCAGCGGGGGGGGGTCTACGAACGGGCGGTCAGCGGGATGACGTCATCGATCAAGCCGCTTGAGGTATTGGACAACCAAGCGTCCGCCGACGTTGCCCGTTCCCATCTGTTTGGTGCCCCGGCAGTAGTGCCCCCGGCAGGATTCGAACCTGCGCTTTCGCCTCCGGAGGGCGACGCTCTATCCCCTGAGCTACGGGGGCTCGGGACTGACAAAACTACCAGCCCCGGTCCAGCCCGTTCAGCTACGTCGATCCGCCGCCGTCCTAAGGCGGAGTGAACGCCGGGTTGCCAGCGACGCAACGGTACGCGACGCGGCATATTCGCGGGGCCACGCTCACGCGGCCCACTACCCTGGCAGGGTGACCCCCGCCGATCTCGCTGACGCCGTGTTGTCCGCGGCGCGCGATGCCGTGAGCGCCGGGGAACTCCCGGTCGAGCCGTCGGCGTTGCCCACCCAGCTACGCGTCGAACGGCCCAAGCAGGCCGATCACGGCGACTACGCCTCGACGCTGGCGCTTCAGCTGGCGAAGTCGGCCGGTCGGCCACCCCGCGAGATCGCCGACCTACTTGCCGAGCGTCTGCGCAACGTGCCGGGCATCGGTGCGGTCGATATCGCCGGTCCCGGTTTCCTGAACTTCACGCTCGCGGCCGACGCGCTGGGCCAGACTGCGCGGGAGATCGTCGCGGCGGGTTCGGCGTACGGCGCGAACACCTCGCTCGCCGGTCAGCGGATCAACCTCGAGTTCGTCTCGGCCAACCCGACCGGTCCGCTGCACGTCGGGGGTGTCCGTTGGGCCGCGGTCGGCGACGCCCTCGGCCGCATCCTGTCGGCCAGTGGGGCGGACGTCACTCGCGAGTATTACTTCAACGACCACGGCGCCCAGATCGACCGGTTCGCCCGCTCACTGCTCGCCGCCGCGACCGGGCGGCCCACGCCCGAGGACGGCTACGCGGGCGCGTACGTCGTCGAGATCGCGACGGCCGTGGTTGCCGAGCACCCCGGCGTCACGGACCTGCCGGACGACCAGGCCCAGGAGATCTTCCGGGCGAGCGGCGTCGAGCGGATGTTCGCCGAGATCAAGGCGGCGCTGCACGGCTTCGGCGTCGATTTCGACGTCTACTTCCACGAGGACGATCTCCATCGGCAGGGACGCGTCGACGAGGCGATCGCGCAACTACGCGACAAGGGCCACGTCTACGACGCCGACGGCGCGATCTGGCTGCGGACGACCGACTTCGGCGACGACAAGGACAGGGTGCTGATCCGGTCCAACGGCGAACCCGCGTACTTCTCGGGCGACGTGGCCTACTACCTCGACAAACGCACCCGCGGCTTCGACAAGGTCGTGATCATGCTCGGCGCCGACCACGCCGGATACGTCGGGCGGATGAAGGCGATGGCGGCCTGCTTCGGCGACGATCCCGAGCAGACGTTGGAGTTGCTGATCGGCCAGCTCGTCAACGTGTTGCGGGACGGCGAGCCGGTCCGGATGTCCAAGCGAGCCGGCACCATCGTCACCCTCGACGACCTCGTGGACGCGATCGGTGTCGACGCCACCCGATATGCCCTCGCCCGCTCCAGCAGCGACAGCACGATCGACCTCGACCTGACGCTGTGGGCCAAGCAGGCCAGTGAGAACCCGGTTTTCTACGTGCAATATGCAGCTACGCGCGCGGCGTCGATCCTGCGCGGGGCGCGCGAACTGGGCCTCGAACCGCTCGCGGACCCGGATGTCGCACTCCTCGACCACCCGCGCGAACAGGAACTCCTGCTCGCCCTCGCCCAGTTCCCTCAGGTCATCGCGACCTCCGCGGAACTGCGGGAACCTCATCGGCTTGCCCGCTACCTCGAGGAGCAGGTGGCCCGCTCCGCGCAGCGGTTCTTCGACGAATGCCGGGTCCTCCCACGCGGTGACGATGAGCCGACACCGACCACCTACGCTCGGCTGCTGCTGTGGCAGGCGACCCGGATCGTGCTTGCTCGAGGCCTGGAATTGCTCGGCGTCAGCGCTCCGGAGCGGATGTGAATCGCATGACCGACGCGCCGCACGGAGGCAACCCCGTCCTCGATCCGGTGGTCTGGCCGCAAACCGCCAAGATCGACGGGGGCGGCGTCTTGAACCTCGGCGGCCGCTCCGTCGTGGACCTGGCCCGCGAGTTCGGAACTCCCGCATTCCTGCTGGACGAGAACGACTTCCGCGCTCGGGCCACCGCCTGGCGACGTGCGTTCTCCGGCGGCAACGTCTACTACGCGGGCAAGGCCTTCCTCTGCTCGCAGGTTGTGCACTGGCTGGCCGAGGAAGGCCTTTCGCTGGACGTCTGCACCGGTGGAGAACTCGCGGTGGCGTTGAAAGCCGGCTTTCCGGCGGAACGGATAGCCTTTCACGGCAACAACAAGAGCGTGCGAGAACTCGAACGTGCCTGTTCGGTGGGCGTCGGGCGTATCGTCGTCGACTCGGTCGAGGAAATCGACCGGCTGGCGATGCTCGGGGTATCCCAGCGGGTGATGATCCGGGTCACGCCGGGGGTCGAGGCGCACACCCACGAGTACGTCTCGACCGGCCAGGAGGATCAGAAGTTCGGATTCTCGCTCGCCAGCGGCGCGGCGAGCGACGCGGTACACCGGGTGCTGAAAGTGCCTGGGCTGCAGCTGGTCGGGCTGCATGCGCATATCGGATCGCAGATCTTCGACACTGCCGGGTTCGGGCTGGCCGCACACCGGATGATCGGATTCCTCGCCGCCATCCGCGACGAGTACGGCACCGAGCTCGCGGAACTCGACCTCGGCGGTGGCCTGGGCATCGCCTACACCTCGGCGGATGCGCCGTTACCGATCGGTGAGGTCGCCGAGCGGTTGCAGCGGGTGGTCGCCAAGGAGTGTTCGGAGGTCGGACTGGCGCAGCCACGGTTGGCCGTCGAGCCGGGCCGGGCGATCGCCGGACCGAGCACGGTCACGCTCTACGAGGTGGGAACGGTGAAAGAACTTCCCGGTCTGCGAACCTACGTCAGTGTGGACGGTGGCATGAGTGACAACATCCGGACCTCGCTCTACGGCGCGACGTACACCGCGGCGCTCGTGTCCCGGGTATCCGACGCTCCGCCCAAGCAGGTGACGATCACCGGAAAGCATTGCGAGAGCGGGGATATCGTTGCTCACGACGTTCCGCTGCCGGCAGACGTCCGGGCGGGCGATCTACTCGCCGTCCCGGCCAGCGGTGCCTACCACCGCTCGATGGCGAGCAACTACAACCACGTGCCCCGGCCGCCGGTCATCGCGATTCGGGACGGAGTCGCCCGGATCATCGTGCGTCGGGAGACCGAGGACGACCTACTCGCATTGGACGTCTCATGACCCCGCGACCCGTCGGGATCGCTCTTCTCGGGTGCGGCGTCGTCGGCTCCGAGGTGGTGCGCCAGCTCGTGACCCATGGCAAGGAGCTCGCGGCTCGGGTCGGTGCGCCGCTGGAGCTTCGCGGCATCGCCGTGCGACGACCGAACCGGATCCGCGATCTTCCTGTGCCGCAGGAACTTTTCACCAAGGATGCGCTCGGGCTAGTCTCCCGCGACGACGTCGACGTCGTCATCGAGGTCGTGGGCGGGATCGACCCCACCCGCAGCTGGTTGCTCGCCGCGCTTGCCGCTGGCAAGAGCGTCGTCACGGCGAACAAGGCCCTGCTCGCGGAGGACGGGGGGAGCCTGCACGAGGCGGCCCGCCAATCGGGGGCCGATCTCTACTACGAGGCCTCGGTGGCCGGCGGCATCCCGTTGTTGCGGCCGCTGCGCGAATCGCTGGCGGGTGACCGGGTGCACCGGGTGCTGGGCATCGTGAACGGGACCACCAACTTCATCCTGTCCCGGATGGACGAGACCGGAGCCGGTTTCGCCGACGCGCTCGACGAGGCGACCGCCCTCGGTTACGCGGAGGCGGACCCGACCGCGGACGTCGAAGGTTTCGATGCCGCCGCGAAGGCCGCGATCCTCGCGGGGCTCGCGTTCCACACCCGGGTCACCGCCGCGGACGTCCACCGCGAAGGCATCAGTGACGTCACCGCCGCCGACATCGCCAGCGCGAAGGCGATGGATTGCACCATCAAGTTGCTGGCGGTCTGCGAACGCGGCGACGACGGTGGGAGCATCTCGGTGCGCACGCACCCGGCGATGATTCCCCGCTCCCATCCGCTCGCCGGAGTCAGCGACGCGTACAACGCGGTGTTCGTCGAGGCCGAGGGGGCCGGATCCGTTATGTTCTATGGCCGCGGCGCCGGGGGAGGCCCCACCGCGAGCGCCGTCCTCGGTGACCTGGTCGCGGTCGCCCGGCACAAGGCGCAGGACACGCGTGGACCACAGGAATCCGCGTACGCCAACCTCGTCGTCCGACCGATGGGCGACACCGTCACCCGCTATCACGTCTCACTCGACGTCACCGACAAACCTGGCGTGCTGGCTTCGGTCGCGACCGCGTTCGCCGCACACGACGTCTCGATCCAGACGGTGCGGCAAGAAGGCCGGGGGAGCGATGCGTCGCTCGTCCTGGTCTCCCACGCCGCGCCGGATGCGGCTCTCGCCGCGACGGTGACGTCGTTGCGAGACCTGGACGTGGTGCGGGCAGTAACGTCGGTGATGCGGGTCGAGGGGATCTCGTGACAAACGGAGAAACGCTTGCGGACGGCGGTGCCCCGGCAGTGGCCCAACGCGATCTGCTGGGCAGGTCCTGGCGCGGAATCATCCATGAGTACCGTGATCGGCTGCCGGTCACGCCGGCTACTCCGGTAGTCACATTGCGCGAAGGTGGCACACCGTTAGTCCCAGCTTCATACATCTCAGCTCAAACCAATCTCGATGTTTACCTGAAGGTTGAAGGATCTAACCCAACGGGGTCCTTCAAGGATCGGGGGATGTCGATGGCCCTGTCGAAGGCGGTGGAAGCCGGAAGCCGGGCCGTGATCTGCGCCTCGACCGGTAACACCAGCGCGAGTGCGGCGGCGTACGCAGCTCGGGCGGGCCTGGTCTGCGCGGTGCTCGTACCGGACGGGAAGATCGCGCTGGGCAAGCTGGCCCAGGCGCTGGTGCACGGCGCCCGGTTGCTGCAGGTCGACGGGAACTTCGACGACTGCCTCGAACTCGCCCAGAAGCTCGCCGTCGACTACCCCGTCACCTTGGTGAACTCGGTGAACCCGGTGCGGATCGAGGGACAGAAGACCGCCGCGTTCGAGGTCTGCGACGCCCTCGGCAGAGCCCCGGACCACCACCTGCTCCCAGTGGGGAACGCGGGCAACATCACCGCGTACTGGAAGGGCTACCGGGAGTACCACCGGGACGGAATCGTCGGGACGACGCCGGCTATGCACGGATTCCAAGCCTCGGGCGCGGCGCCGATCGTCACCGGTGTTCCGGTGGCGAAGCCGTCGACGATCGCGACCGCGATCCGCATCGGAAACCCGGCGTCCTGGCAACAGGCGATCGCGGCACGCGACGAGAGCGGCGGCCATATCGCCGCGGTCACCGACCGGGAGATCCTCGCCGCCTACCGCTTGCTGGCGCATCGCGAAGGGGTCTTCGTCGAACCGTCCAGCGCGGCGAGCGTCGCGGGGCTGTTGCATAGCCAGGACCGGTACGCGCCGGGATCCCTCGTCGTCTGCACGGTGACCGGGCACGGTTTGAAGGACCCCGAATGGGCGATCAGCGGTGCCGCCGCGCCGGCGCGGGTACCGGTCGACGCGCACGTCGCCGCGACCCACCTCGGCCTGGACTGAGCGGCCGATGGCCTCACCGTCGTTCCGGGCCGGCGCGGTCCAGATCCGGGTTCCGGCGACCAGCGCGAACCTCGGCCCCGGTTTCGACGCGCTCGGCCTCGCGCTCGCTCTCTACGACGTGGTGGCGGTGCGCGTCGTCGATAAGGGACTGCACGTCGATATCGCCGGCGAGGGGGCCGATTCGGTCCGGCGGGACAGGAACAACCTCGTCGTTCGATCCATGCAGGCCGCGTTCGACATCCTGGGTGGCCAGCCCCGCGGTCTCGAGGTGATCTGCGCCAACCGGATTCCGCACGGCCGGGGGCTGGGGTCGTCAGCGGCGGCGATCGTCGCGGGCATCTGCGCGGCCCGCGCGGTAGTGCTCGGTGGGATGAGCGATGAGGACGTGCTCAGGCTCGCGACCGAGATCGAGGGACATCCGGACAACGTCGCCGCCTGCTTGTACGGCGGGGCGACCGTCGCCTGGATCGATGCCGACGGCCCGCATGCGTCCTCGCTTCAGGTCCACTCCGACGTCAATCCCGTGGTGTTCGTGCCTGGAAACACCCGGCAGTCGACGAAGGCGGCGCGAAGCGGGCTTCCGGTCGAGTTGGCGCACGCCGACGCGGCCCTCACCGCCGGCCGGGCGGCACTTCTCGTCCACGCGATTGCCTCGCACCCGAACCTGCTGTTCCCGGCGACGGAGGACCGGCTGCACCAGCCTTTTCGGCTCGCGGACCAGCCGCATGCCGCAGCGTTGGTGGAAAAGCTCCGGGGAGCCGGAATCGCGGCCGTGCTGTCCGGAAGTGGGCCGAGCGTCCTCGCGCTCGCCACGTCGCCGGAGCAGGCCGAACTGGCCTCGTCGTTCGCCGGACATGACTTCGTGCCGTCGCAGCTACCGGTCGACCGGTCCGGCGCGGTCGAGCAATCGGCGAGCTAGTCCCGGTCGGGGGCCGAATCGTTTGGCAACGGGAATGTCACGATTTCACGTGTCGTTACGTGGTTCGTTTGGCGCAGCCGGTTCTCCCGGGCTACGCTGAGCACGCACCGGGTACGCGATCGTCGACCCGATCGTCGTTGCTCGTTCAGACATGTGCGATCCTCACCTTGCATGCGCCCGTCGGCTGGTCCGGCGGTTGCGCGCAGACCGGTGAGAGCAAGAGCCACCTGAGCGGCACGATCCGGTGCCCACTGACTCCTCGATCCACGTGGTCGAGGGATTTACCGAGGTTGGCATCCGCCGCAAATTTCCGGCGAGCCGCCTCTAGCTGCATAGTCCGACTCCGGACCTGACTCGTCGCCAGCGGGGCGAGAGCGCCGGAGCGGCGGGAAAGGATCCCGTGAACGACAGCGACCTGATCGAAGGACGCACCTCGACCGACGACGCCGACGGCGCGTCCGGCGAGACGATTTCCGCGGCGAGTACGCCGACTCGGCGGCGGGCCAGCCGCCCGGCAGGTGCCGGCGCAGCCGGCACCGCCGCACCGAACACCTCGTCCGACGAGACTGCTGCTGCTCGGACGAGCGGTTCGTTGACCTCGAAGTTGCTACCCGAACTCCAGCAGATCGCCGCGGGCCTGGGGGTGTCGGGCGTTGCGCGGCTGCGTAAGAGCCAACTCATCGAGGCCATCCAGAACGCCCGCCCGACAGGCAACGCCGGCGGGCACACCGCAACCCCGGCGGCCGAGCGCCCTGGGACACCGAGCGCCGACGGTGTGGCCGATCGCGCGCCGGCCGGCGCGGCAACCGCCGGCGGCGAGGATGACGCGAACCCGACCGATGCCCCGATTCGTGAGCTGAACGCGCCGATCGAGCGCGGCGAACGGGGAGATCGGAACGGGCGCGAACGGAACCGCGACCGGGGCAACCGTGACCACAACGGCGGCCGGGGCGAGAACCGGGGCGACCGCGGCGAGAACCGGGGCGAGAACCGCCCGGACAACCGCGACAACCGCCCGGACAACCGCGACAACCGCGACAACCGCCCGGACAACCGCGACGACGGGGACGACGGCGATCGCGGCGGCGGACGCAGCCGGCGTGGTCGTTACCGTGATCGCCGTCGGGGTCGGGATCGCGCTACGGGCGGCGGTGGAGGCCAGAACGAGGCCGAACCGGTGATCCGCGAGGACGACGTCCTGGCGCCGGTTGCCGGCATCCTCGACGTCACCGACAACTACGCGTTCCTGCGGACGCGCGGTTACCTCGCCGCCCCCGACGACGTGTACGTGTCGATGAACCTGGTTCGCCGGCACGCCCTGCGGCGCGGTGACGCGCTCACCGGCGTCGTGAAGGCCAACGCGTCGGAGAGCGAGCATCAGGGCAGCCGCCGGGAGAAGTACAACCCGCTGGTTCGCCTCGACACCGTCAACGGTCTCTCCGTCGAGGAGGCCCGCAAGCGACCCGAGTTCACCAAGCTCGTCCCGCTCTACCCCCAGGAACGGCTCCGTCTGGAGACCGACTCGAACGACCTGGTGACGCGGGTCATCGACATCGTGATGCCGATCGGCAAGGGACAGCGAGCACTGATCGTGAGCCCCCCGAAGGCCGGCAAGACGACTGTCCTGCAGCGAATCGCGAACGCGATCACCCAGAACAACCCCGAATGCCATCTGATGGTCGTCCTCGTGGACGAGCGCCCCGAAGAAGTCACCGACATGCAGCGTTCAGTGAAGGGTGAGGTCATCGCCTCGACCTTCGACCGGCCGGCGACCGACCACACGACGGTCGCGGAACTCGCCATCGAGCGCGCGAAGCGGCTGGTCGAACTGGGCCACGACGTGGTCGTGCTGCTCGACTCGATCACCCGCCTCGGCCGGGCATACAACCTGGCCGCGCCGGCATCCGGGCGCATCCTGTCCGGCGGTGTCGACTCGACCGCGCTCTACCCGCCGAAGCGTTTCCTCGGCGCCGCGCGCAACATCGAGAACGGTGGCTCGCTGACGATCCTGGCGACCGCGCTGGTCGAGACCGGTTCGATGATGGACACGGTCATCTTCGAGGAGTTCAAGGGCACCGGTAACGCCGAGCTCAAGCTCGACCGCAAGATCGCGGACAAGCGGGTCTTCCCGGCTGTCGACATCGATGCTTCCGGCACCCGCAAGGAAGAGCTGCTGATGTCGGCCGAGGAGATGGCGATCGTGCACAAGCTGCGCCGGGTGCTGCACGCCCTCGACGGTCAGCAGGCGATCGATCTGCTCATCGACAAGTTGAAGCAGACGAGGACGAACATCGAGTTCCTCATGCAGATCGCGAAGACCACGCCGGGGGAGTGACCTCCTGGCGCCGGCCGGGACCGGCTGGGAAGGTCAGGTCCCGGTACGGCGTTGCACGTGCGTCTGGCAGACTTGCCGTACACGACAGGTACCGGTTCCCGGCCTCCGCGTCAGCGGGCCGACCCGGCGACCGATACGAGAAGGAACGTCATGAAGCCCGAGATCCACCCGTCGTACGCACCCGTCCGGGTCACCTGTTCCTGCGGGAACACGTTCGTCACCCGGAGCACGAAGGGCAGCGACATCAGCGCCGACTTCTGCTCGGAATGCCACCCGTTCTACACCGGTAAGCAGAAGATCATGGACGTCGGCGGACGCGTCGAGAAGTTCGAGAAGCGGTACGGCAAGCGCGCCACCGGCGCGTCGAAGTAGCCGTCTCGTCTCGCTCCGCCGCTTCGCGATCGCGGGGGGCGCAGCGTCCACGATGACGCGGGGCGACGTGCGTGACCGGCCCGCGTAGGCCGGTGCGCCCGGCACACGGCGATTCGAGACGGCAGGAGGGCGTGGCATGTTCGAGCAGCTGACCGAGCTGTACGCCGAACACGCCGATCTCGAACGACGGCTCGCCGACCCGTCGACGCATGCCGATCAGAACGCGGCCAGGGACGTGGGTCGGCGTTACGCCGAGTTGGGCCCGGTGGTCGCCGCCGGGCAGGCCTGGCAAACGGCCGAGGACGATCTCGCTACCGCTCGTGAGCTGGCCGGTGAGGACCCGGCGTTCCATGCCGAGATCCCGGCTTTGGAGCAGGCCCGCGACGAGGCGGCGGAAGCGCTGCGCGTCGCGCTGACCCCGAGAGATCCGCTCGACGACAAGGACGTCATCCTCGAGGTCAAGGCGGGCGAGGGCGGCGAGGAATCGGCGCTGTTCGCCGGCGACCTGCTCCGGATGTACCTCCGGTACGCCGAACGGGCCGGCTGGAAGGCCGAGGTCCTCGACAGCACACCGAGCGATCTCGGTGGCTTCAAGGACGTGAGCGTGGCGGTGAAGGCTCGGGACGGCGGCGTGTGGAGCCGCCTGAAGTACGAGGGCGGCGTCCACCGGGTCCAGCGGGTCCCCGTCACCGAGTCGCAGGGGCGTCTGCACACCAGCGCCGCCGGGGTGCTGGTGCTGCCCGAGGCCGACGACGTCGACGTGCAGATCGACCCGAACGACCTGCGAATCGACGTCTACCGCTCGTCGGGCCCGGGCGGGCAGAGCGTCAACACCACCGATTCGGCGGTGCGGATCACGCATCTGCCCACCGGCACGGTCGTCTCGATGCAGAACGAGAAGAGCCAGCTGCAGAACAAGGAAGCCGGTATGCGCGTGCTGCGGGCCCGACTGCTTGCCCAGGCCCAGGAGGCCTCGGCGGCGCAGCAGGCGGCGGCGCGTGGCGCGCAAGTGCGGACCGTCGACCGCAGCGAACGCATCCGCACGTACAACTTCAAGGAGAACCGGGTCTCCGACCATCGGATCGGCTACACCGCCTACAACCTCGACGCCGTGCTCGATGGTGACCTCGACACCCTCATCACCGCGTTGACCGACGCCGACCTCGCGGAGCGGGTCGCCGGCGGCGAACGATGACGTCGGCGTCACCCCGGGTTTCGACCGCGCGGCCGTTGGACGACGTGCGCCGGGCTGAACCCGCGCTGGCCCGAGCGGGCGTGAGCAGCCCCCGCTTCGACGCCGAGGAACTCGCAGCCCACGCCGTAGGGACTACCCGCAGCGGATTGCCCGGCCTCGCCCAGTGGCCGGCCGGTGGCTTCGACCGGTTCCAGCTGCTGATCGACCACCGCGCCGGACGGATCCCCTTGCAGCACCTGCTGGGTCGGGCTTACTTCCGGCATCTCGAACTCGTCGTCGGGCCGGGGGTGTTCCTGCCCCGGCCGGAGACCGAGTTGCTCGTCGAGCTGGTGTCAGGCGACTGCGGGCCCGGCGTGACGCTGGTCGACCTCTGCGCCGGCTCGGGCGCCGTCGGGCTGGCCGTCGCCACCGAGCACCCGGGTACGGTCGTGCACCTCGTGGAAGTCGATCCGGATGCGGTGGAGTGGCTCGGTCGGAACGTCGCCGAATTGGCTCCGACCGCGCGGGTCCACCCGGTCGCCGTAGCCGAATTCGCCGCCGTCGATCGGATCGCCGTCGACGTCGTCACAGCGAATCCGCCGTACGTGCCGCTCGGCACCCCGGTGGAGCCGGAAGTCGCCTACGACCCGGCGCTGGCCCGCTGGGGAGGGGGCGACGGGCTCGACGTCATCCGCGAGGTCGTGGCCGCCGCCCGGCTGTTGCTCCGGCCGGGCGGCCTGCTGGCCCTCGAACACGACGAGTCGCATCAGGATTCGGTGCTGGAACTGCTGTCGGACAACGGTTTTTCGCAGATCGAAGGCCACGCCGACCTCACCGGCCGACCTCGATTCGCGACCGGCCGGGCGCCGGGCGCGCCGGGCTGCGCGGGAAGTGGAGAGATGCCGTGAGCGAGACGAGTCCGGACCTCGGAGCCGGAGGCGCGGAGGCCGACCCCGAGGCCGAGATCGTCGCCGCCGTCGCGGCGATCAAGGCGGGGCGTCTCGTCGTGCTGCCGACCGACACCGTGTACGGCGTCGCCGCTGACGCGTTCTCCCCGAGCGCGGTCAACGCGCTGCTGGCCGCGAAGGGCCGGGGACGGAACATGCCGGTACCGGTGCTCATCGGCGCCGTGCACACCCTCGAAGGCGTGGTGTCCGGAGTAAGCCCGGCCGCCACGGCGTTGATCGAGGAGTTCTGGCCGGGTGGGCTGTCGCTGGTCTTCCGGTACCCGGCGAGCCTTCGCTGGGATCTCGGGGACAGCGCCGGCAGCGTGATGGTCCGGATGCCCGACCACCCGATCGCGCTCGAGATGTTGCGGCGGACCGGACCGCTGGGCGTGAGCAGCGCGAACCGGTCCGGCTATCCGCCGGCGACCACTGTCGTGCAGGCACGACAGCAACTGGGGAGCGCGGTCGCCGTGTACGTCGACGGCGGCCAGACGCCCGGGCCGGTGCCCTCGACGATCGTCGACGTCTCGCAGCCGTCGAGCCCACCCCGGATCCTGCGGCTCGGCACCATCAGCGCCGACGAGATCCGCGCTGTCGTGCCGGATGTCGTCGGCTGACCGATCCCCGCGAGCCGATACGATTCATTCCTGTCATTCCTGCGAACGCACGCGACGACACCGGCTTCATGAGATCCCCGATGAGCGGGCACGCTCCGGTGGAGCGGCCGTCGTCACCTGAGGGAAGGCCTGGCGCATGACGACGTTCTTCGGTTCCGACTACGACGCACTGGTCGCCGCGGACCCGGAGATCGCGGGCGTCCTCACCGACGAGCTCGAGCGCCTGCGCGGCGGGCTGCAGCTCATCGCGAGCGAGAACTTCACCAGCCCGGCCGTACTGACCGCGTTGGGCTCGACGCTGTCGAACAAGTACGCCGAGGGTTATCCGGGCAAGCGCTACTACGGTGGCTGCGAGGTCGTCGACCGGGCCGAGAACATCGCGATCGAACGCGCCAAGCAGCTGTTCGGTACGCCGGAGCGGCCGGTTCACGTGAACGTCCAGCCGCACGCCGGTGCGAGCGCGAACTTCGCCGTCTACGCGGCGCTGCTGCAGCCCGGAGACACCGTGCTCGCGATGAGCCTGCCGCACGGTGGTCACCTGACCCACGGCAGCAAAGTCAGCTTCTCCGGCAAGTGGTTCAACGCGGTCGCCTACGGCGTCGACGTCGAGACCGAACTCATCGACTACGACGAGGTCGCGCGGCTGGCCGAGGAGCACCGGCCAAAGATGATCATCGCGGGTGCGACCGCGTATCCCCGCCTCATCGACTTCGCCCGGTTCCGGGAGATCGCGGACTCGGTGGGCGCCTGGCTGATGGTCGACGCGGCGCACTTCATCGGTCTGGTCGCCGGGAAGGCGATTCCGAGTCCGGTGCCGTACGCCGACGTCGTCTCCTTCACCACCCACAAGGTGCTGCGGGGACCGCGCGGCGGCATGATCGTCTGCACCGAGGAGCTGGGTTCCCGGATCGACAAGGCCGTGTTCCCGTTCACCCAGGGGGGCCCGCTGATGCACGCGGTTGCCGCGAAGGCGGTGGCGCTGGGGGAGTGTCTGACCCAGGACTACCGCGACTACGCGGCCCAGGTCATCCGCAACGCCCAGGCGCTGGCCGGCGCGCTCGACGCCGAAGGAATCCGCCCGACGTCCGGCGGCACCGACACGCACCTCGCGCTGCTCGACCTGCGCGCTCTCGAGGTGACCGGCAAGGACGCCGAGGCTCGTTGCGGCGAGGCCGGAATCACGCTGAACAAGAACGCGATCCCGAACGATCCGCAGCCGCCGGCCGTCGCGTCCGGGATCCGGGTCGGCACGCCGGCGGTCACCACGCAGGGGATGAAGGAGGGCGAGATGAAGGACGTCGCCTCCCTCATCGGCCGGGCGGTTCGCGGGGAACCGGCCGACGGGATCCGCCGGGAAGTCCGGGCGCTGGTCCAGCGGTACCCCGCCTATCCGCGGGGCTGAGACCGGCCCATGCGCGTCTACCTCGCCGTCGCGATCGTGGCCGGCGCGGTGACCTATCTGCTCACCCCGTTCGTGCGCCTGCTCGCGATCCGCGTCGGCGCGATCGCCGGCGTACGGGATCGGGACGTGCACGTCGCTCCGACGCCGCGGCTCGGGGGGATCGCGATCACCGCCGGGATGCTCGCCGGCATCCTGGTGGCCAGGCAGATCCCGGTGCTCGGGGCGACGTTCGGGAACTCCTCCGAGCCGCGGGCAGCGATCGCCGCGGCGCTGCTGATCACGCTGCTGGGCGCGGCGGACGACCGCTGGGAGCTCGACGCGCTCACCAAGCTGGCCGGCCAGATCCTGGCCGCCGGCGTGATGGTCCTCATGGGCGTCCAGCTCTCGAACCTCTACCTGCCGGGCCACGTCTACGTGCTGGGGCGCGACCAGGCGGTTCCGCTGACCGTGCTGCTGGTCGTGTTCCTGATCAACGCGATCAACTTCATCGACGGCTTGGACGGGCTGGCCGCGGGGGTGGTGGCGATCGCCGCCGCGGCGAACTTCGCATACAGCTATCACTTGCAGTCGAGCCTGCAGGAGGGGATCTCGGCCGCACCCGCGAGCCTGCTCGCGGCGCTCGTCTTCGGCGCCTGCATGGGTTTTCTGCCGCACAACTTCTCGCCCGCCCGAATCTTCATGGGGGATTCAGGCTCGATGCCGATCGGCTTGATGCTCGCCGCGTCGATCACCAGCGTGACCGGGCAGGTGGAGTACGGCGGGCTGTCCAAGTTCGACCAGGCTCCCCTGCTCTTCCCGATCATCGTGCCGCTGGCGGTGATCGCGGTGCCGTTCGTCGACCTCGTGCTCGCCGTCATCCGCCGGACCCGGGCGAGGCGTTCGCCGTTCAGCCCGGACAAGATGCACCTGCATCACCGGTTGCTGGAGATCGGCCACGGCCACCGGCGCGCGGTGCTGCTGATGTACGCGTGGGCCGCCTGCCTGGGCTTCGGCGGCGTGATCATCTCGTTCAGCCGGGGGGGAGTCCTGGCCTTCGGCGGGGTCGCGCTCGCGTTCGTCGGGATCGTCGCGTTCTCCGCGATGCCCCGCTTCCGCCGTCTCCGGCAGCGCCCGTGACGACGACGAAGCCACGATCACCAGCCCGGACGGTTCCGCACGAGCTCGGTCTCGCCCCGGCGTCGCGGGTCGCGCACCTTCGCGTCGGACTGCTGGCGAGCGTTGCGTTCGCAGTTCCGGCGGCGGCGACGGGAGCGGCCGTGGCGGGGGTGGCCGGGCTGATCGGTGCGTTGGGAGCGACTGCGGTGGTGGCGCTGTTCTTCGTCGTCTCCTCGGTGGCGGTCGCCTGGGCGGACGCGCGCGATCCCGCCCTGACGTTGCCGGTCGCGCTCACGACGTACTTCGTCAAGGTCGTCCTGCTCGGCGTCATCGGGTTCCCGATCGCGCGCGGGTCGGCTTCCTGGCACGCGGTCACCGGTTGGACGTTGCTCGCCGCGACGCTGTGGTGGACGGGCGTCCAGGCCTGGTGGTTCTGGCGCACTCCTCGGCCCTACGTGGTACTCCCGCCGACACCGGGCGGAGGGGCAGATCGAGCCGGTGACTAGCCGCGAAGGCCCTCGACATGGCCCCGAACGAGCGCGGGAAGGGCCGCGCCCCCGCGCGCTTCGAACCTGAGAGTCCTGCTAAGGTCAGGCCCGTCATGACTCAGGGTTCCCCCCCGAAGCCGCCCGCCCCGCAGCAGGACGGCGCGTCCGAGGGATGGGCAGCTCTCAGTACCTTGATCGCGGGAATCGTGGTCTGGGGCGGTGTCGGGTACGGACTCGACCGGCTCTTCGGGACCTCGTTCATCGTCGTCATCGGTCTGCTGCTGGGTGTGACGAGCGCGATCTATTTGGTCTACGTCCGCGCCGGGCGCTGACCGCCCCCGAAGACCCCGACAGCGCTGCCGAGGCTGGAGACGGTGAGAGGAGACCAAGTGCTGGGCACGCTGGCCCCTGCACTGCAAGGCGCCCACGGTGTCCGCGCCGTCGCGTGTGAAAAGGGCGACCCGGGCTATTGCGCACCCGCGGTCGGCTCGTTCCTCTACAAGCCGCTGGTGCACTTCAAGATCGCGGGTGCGAAGTTCGAGATCACGAAGCTGACGCTTCTCCTCTACTTCGCGATCGTCGTGATCGCAGCGCTTTTCCTCCTGGCCACCCGTAACCCGAAGATCGTTCCGGGACGCGGTCAGTGGCTCGCCGAGGAGACCTACGGCTTCGTCCGCAACGGCATCGCCGTCGACGTCATCGGCCCGGAGGCGGGAGTCCGCTTCGCGCCGTACCTGACGAGCATGTTCCTGTTCATCCTCGCGCTGAACCTGTTCGAGATCATTCCGATCGCGCAGGTGCCGGTAACCGGCCGGATCTCGATCCCGGCCGCGCTGGCCGCGATCTCCTGGCTGATGTTCAACTACCTCGGCATCAAGCGTCACGGCTTGGGCGGCTACTTCAAGACCGTCTGCCTGCCCCCGAACGTCCCGTGGTGGATCTACCCGATCCTCGTCCCGATCGAGTTCTTCTCGACCATCATCATCCGCCCGTTCACCCTCGCGGTCCGGCTGTTCGCGAACATGTTCGCCGGCCACCTGCTCCTCCTCGTCTTCATCACCGGCGCGACGTATCTGTGGGGAGTCGGGGGCACCTCGTACCTGTTCGGAACCGTCTCGTTCGGGATGAGCATTCTCATCACGTTCTTCGAGCTGCTCGTCGACGCTTTGCAGGCCTACATCTTCACGATCCTGACCGCCATCTACGTTTCCGGTGCCCTCGCCGAGGAGCACTGAGCAGTACCGACCAGCCGCAACCCAGCGGCCGATCTTGGAGGAACCCGCATCATGCTCACCTTTGCCGCCGGTGTGTCCGGAAGCCTCGGCGCCCTCGGTTACGGTCTCGCCGCGATCGGGCCGGGCGTCGGCGTCGGTCTCGTGTTCGCCGCCTACATCAACTCCTCGGCGCGTCAGCCGGAATCGGCCGGTGCGAACCGTCAGAACCTCTTCCTCGGTTTCGCGCTGATCGAGGCGCTCGCCCTCATCGGCATCGTCATGCCGTTCGTGTTCGGCAAGTAGGGCCCGAAGATGGCAAGAGATGTGACCGTCCTCGCGGAGGAGAACGTCCTCGTCCCGCACGTGGGCGAGGTCGTGATCGGTCTCATCGCATTCGGGCTGCTCTGCTTCGTCCTGATGAAGTACGCGTTCCCGCGTCTGGAGCAGGTGTTCACCGAGCGCCGAGACGCGATCGAGGGAGGCATCAAGCGGGCCGAGGAGGAGCAGGCCAAGGCGCATGCCGCGTACGAGCAGTACACGGCCCAGCTCGCCGAGGCGCAGGCGGAGGCGGCCCGTTTCCGTGAGGAGGCGCGTGCCGACGCGGCCCGGATCCGGGACGAGGCGCACGTCGAGGCGCAAGCCGAAGCGGCTCGCATCCAGGCGACCGCGGAGGCCCATCTGGCTGCCGAGCGGGCGGCCATCGTGTCCGACCTGCGTCGGGAGATCGGCGGCCTGGCGGTGGACCTCGCCGAGAAGCTGGTCGGACACCAGCTCTCGCAGGACGCCGAGCAACAGCGTCTCGTCGACGACTTCATCGCCGACCTCGACCAGCAGGCGCCGGCGCCGGTCGCCGGTCAGGCCTGAGGCTCGAACGAGGTGGCGGAGATCTGATGGCAGTCCACGAACCAGGCGGAGCCGACCTAGGTCAGGCCGGCGAGTCGAGTCGGACCGCCCGCGCGGCGGTTGCCGAAGCTGTCCGCGAGGTGGCGACCGACCGGCAGGCCGACCTGGCGGACGGGCTTGCCGCGGTCGCCGACCTGCTGCACGGCAACGCGGCGCTTCGCAACGCGATCGCCGACCCGTCGACGCCGGCAGCCGCCAAGTCCGCGCTGCTCGGCCGGATCCTCGGTGGTCGGGTCAGCGCCGAGACGGTTACGGTGCTCGAGGCCGCCGCGACCCAGCGGTGGAGCGTGACCCGCGATCTGGTCGACGCCCTCGAGCGGGGGAGCATCGACGCGGTGCTCGCCGTCGCGGAAACCGCCGGGCAGCTCTCGGAGGTCGAGGACGAGCTGTTCCGTTTCGGGCGCATCCTCGCGCGGGAACCGGAGCTCAACCTCGCGCTGTCCGACCCCGCGACACCCGCCGCGGCCAAGAGCCGCCTACTCGCGACCCTGCTGGAGAGCCGGGCTACCCCGACGACGCTGCGGTTGGCGACGCGGATCGTTACCGCTCCGCGCGGCGTCCCGGTCGAGCAGGCGCTGGCCTCGGTGGCGACGCAGGCCGCGGCGCGACGCCGTCAGCTGCTTGCTGTCGTCACCAGCGCGACTGTTCTCGACGCCGACCGGGTGTCCCGGTTGGAGGGCTCGCTGCAGCGGCTCTACGGCCGGGACGTGCGCGTCCAGCTCGACGTCGACCCGTCGCTCGTCGGCGGCTTGTCGGTTCGCGTCGGCGACGAGGTCGTCGACGGGTCGATCCGCCACCGCATCACCCAGGCCCGCGCCCGGTTCGCCGGCTGAGCCCTTACCTTCCGTCCATCGCAACCACTACGTATCCGAGACCACGTAACCGCCCGATCGAGACCGCTCGCACACACCAAAGGACCTGCAGTGACCGAACTGGCCATTACGCCCGACGAGATTCGCGCAGCGTTGCGCGAGACGGTCGAGTCTTACCGCCCGGAGACCGAGCGCGACGAGGTCGGCCGGGTCATCGAGACCGGCGACGGCATCGCCCGGGTCGAGGGTCTGTACTCGACGATGACGAACGAGCTGCTCGAGTTCCGCGGCGGCCTGCGTGGTCTGGCGCTGAACCTCGACACCCGCGAGCTCGGTTGCGTGCTCCTCGGTGACGGACACGAGGTCCGCGAGGGTGACGAGGTCCGCCGTACCGGCGAAGTCCTCTCGATCGGAGTCGGGGACGGGTTCCTCGGTCGGGTGATCGACCCCCTGGGACGCCCGATCGACGGCAAGGGTGACATCGCGACCGAAGGCGTTCGCGTCCTGGAACTGCAGGCCCCGAACGTCATGCAGCGCCAGCCGGTGAAGGAGCCGCTGCAGACCGGCATCAAGGCCGTCGACGCGATGACCAACGTCGGCCGGGGCCAGCGTCAGCTGATCATCGGTGACCGGCAGACCGGCAAGACCGCGGTCGCCATCGACGCGATCATCAACCAGCGGGAGAACTGGGCGACCGGCGATCCGCGTAAGCAGGTCAAGTGCATCTACGTCGCGGTCGGGCAGAAGGGCTCGACGATCGCGTCGCTGGTCGCCCGGCTGGAGGAATCCGGCGCGCTGGAGTACACGACGGTCGTCGCCGCGCCCGCCGAGATGCCGGCCGGCTTCAAGTACATCGCCCCCTACGCGGGGTCGGCGATCGGCCAGCACTGGATGTACAACGGCCAGCACGTGCTGATCGTCTTCGACGACCTGTCGAAGCAGGCCGAGGCCTACCGGGCGATCTCGCTGCTGCTGCGCCGCCCGCCGGGTCGCGAGGCGTACCCCGGTGACGTCTTCTACCTGCACTCGCGGTTGCTCGAGCGTTGCGCGAAGCTCTCGGACGAGATGGGCGGCGGTTCGATGACCGGCCTGCCGATCATCGAGACCAAGGGCAACGACGTGTCGGCCTACATCCCGACCAACGTCATCTCGATCACCGACGGCCAGATCTTCCTGGAGACCGACCTGTTCAACCAGGGCGTCCGGCCGGCGATCAACGTCGGCATCTCCGTCTCCCGGGTCGGCAACTCGGCCAAGATCAAGGCGATGCGGTCGGTGTCCGGCTCGCTGAGGTTGGACCTCGCGCAGTACCGCGAGCTGGAGGCCTTCTCCGCTTTCGGCTCCGACCTGGACAAGGCGTCGAAGGCGGCGCTGGAGCGCGGTGCCCGGCTCGTCGAGCTGCTGAAGCAGCCGCAGTACTCGCCGTTCCCGGTCGAACAGCAGGTCGTGTCGCTCTGGGCCGGCACCGAGGGTCACCTCGACGCGGTCCCGGTCGCCGACATCCGCCGGTTCGAAGCGGAGTTCCTGGAGTTCGTCGGTGGCCGGCACGCCGGCATCTTCGAGGCGATCCGCTCGACCGGAAACCTCGACGACCACACCGTCACCTCGTTGCAGGGCGCCATCGCCGAGTTCTACCGGCAGTTCCGGACTTCCGAGGGCAAGACCGTGATCGAGACGCACGCCGAACCGTTGGCGGAGGAGGAGCACGGCCAGGAGACCGTGACCCAGTACGCGCCCCCGAGCGCGGGTCACTGAGGTAGTCGGGGTCTTCCATGGCAGCTCAGATTCGCGTCCTGCGACGCCGCATCAGGTCGGTGTCGTCGACGAAGAAGATCACCCGCGCGATGGAGCTCATCGCGGCGTCGCGCATCGTCAAGGCGCAGCAGCGGGTGGCCGAGTCGCAGCCCTACGCCGACGAGATCACCCGGGTGGTCTCGGCGATGGCGTCGACGGCCGGCATCTCGTCGGCGTTGACCGACGTGCGCGAGAACCCGACCCGTGCCGCCGTGCTGGTCATCACCTCGGACCGGGGGCTGGCCGGTGCCTACAACTCGAGTGCGCTCAAGACCACCGAGGAACTGATCGCCAAGCTGCGCAATGAGGGCAAGGAGACGCACCTCTACGCGATCGGTCGCAAGGCCGTCGGCTATTTCACGTTCCGCGGTCGGCCGCCGGTGCGCAGCTTCACCGGTTTCTCCGAGCAGCCGACGTACGCGGCGGCGAAAGAGGCTGCGGATGCGGTGATCCAGGCCTTCCTCGCCGACCCGGAGGGCCCGGACGCGAGCACCCGGGTCGACGAGATCCACCTCGTCTACACCCAGTTCGTCTCCGTGTTGACCCAGCGACCGCAGGCCGTTCGGGTGGTCCCGCTGGTCGTCGAGCAGTCGACCGAGGAGCGGCCCGAGCACCTGCCGAGCTTCGAGTTCGAGCCGAGCGCCGACGCGGTGCTCGAACCACTCCTGCCGCGGTACGTGGAAAGCCGGGTCTACGCGGCGATGCTGCAGTCCGCGGCCAGCGAGTCGGCCAGTCGGCGCCGCGCCATGAAGGCGGCGACCGACAACGCGGAAGAACTGATCAAGGCGCTGACCCGCGAGATGAACGCGGCGCGCCAGGCCGAGATCACGCAGGAGATCAGTGAGATCGTCGGTGGGGCGGACGCCCTCGCCGCCGGGGCCGAGGTCTGAGCCCGATGAGCCGCCCGCAGTACATGACACTCCAGGGAGATTGCTGACATGACCGCCACCACCGAAGCACCCACCGGCAAGACCACGGGTGGCACCGGCCGTGTCGTCCGGGTGATCGGACCGGTCGTCGACGTCGAGTTCGCGCCCGAGGAGATGCCGGAGATATTCAACGCGCTCACCGTGGAGCGGACGCTGGGCGGTGAGACCGCGACGCTGACGCTGGAGGTCTCCGCCCACATCGGTGACAACACGGTCCGCGCGATCTCGATGCAACCCACCGACGGCCTGGTCCGGGGCAGCGACGTCACCGACTCCGGTTCTCCGATCAGCGTTCCGGTCGGCGACGCCACCAAGGGCCACGTGTTCAACGTTCTCGGCAAGCCGCTGGACGTCGAGTCGGTGGCCGCCGACACATACTGGCCGATCCACCGGGCGGCGCCGGCGTTCGACCAGCTCGAGCCCAAGACCGAGATCTTCGAGACCGGCATCAAGGTCATCGACCTGCTCGCCCCCTACGTGGTCGGCGGCAAGATCGGTCTGTTCGGTGGTGCCGGCGTCGGCAAGACGGTGCTCATCCAGGAAATGATCAACCGGGTCGCGAAGCAGTTCTCCGGCGTGTCGGTGTTCGCCGGCGTGGGGGAGCGCACCCGTGAGGGCAACGACCTGTTCCTGGAGATGCAGGAAGCCGGCGTGCTGGAGGACACCGCGCTGGTCTTCGGTCAGATGGACGAGCCGCCGGGCACCCGCTTGAGAGTCGCGTTGTCTGCTTTGACTATGGCCGAGTACTTCCGCGACGTGCAGAAGCAGGACGTGCTGCTGTTCATCGACAACATCTTCCGCTTCACCCAGGCCGGCTCGGAGGTCTCCACGCTGCTCGGCCGGATGCCGTCCGCGGTGGGCTACCAGCCGACGCTGGCGGACGAGATGGGCGAGCTGCAGGAGCGGATCACCTCGACCCGCGGCCACTCGATCACCTCGCTGCAGGCGATCTACGTGCCCGCCGACGACATCACCGACCCTGCGCCGCACACCACGTTCACCCACCTCGACGCGACGACGGTGCTCTCCCGGCCGATCTCGGAGCTCGGCATCTACCCGGCCGTCGACCCGCTGGACTCGACGTCCCGGATCCTCGACCCGCAGATCGTCGGGCAGGAGCACTACGACGTGGCCCGGCGGGTGCAGCAGATCCTGCAGCGCTACAAGGACCTGCAGGACATCATCGCGATCCTCGGTATCGACGAGCTGTCCGAGGAGGACAAGATCACCGTCGCGCGGGCCCGCCGGATCCAGCGGTTCCTCGGCCAGAACTTCTTCGTCGCGAAGCAGTTCACCGGGCAGGAGGGCTCGTTCGTCAAGCGCGAGGACACGATCGACGCGTTCAAGCGCCTGTGCGACGGCGAGTTCGACGAGTACCCGGAGCAGGCGTTCTTCTCCTGCGGCGGCCTGGACGACGTCGAGGCGAAGGCGAAGCAGCTCGCCGGAAGGTAAGCCGGGCGAGATGGCCTGGACCGCGCGTCAGGCGCGGACCGGGCCATCCACGCAGACGCCCGGAACGTGATCAGAAGCTACTCCTTGATCGGGTTGGTGTTCCTCTTGGGCAGGAGCAGGTGCCCGGAATCGACCGGGATCGTCACGCCCGTGACGTTCTGGGCGAGCGTGGAGTTGAGATAGAGCGCCGTGTCCGCGATCATCTGAGGATCCATGAACGTGCGGCCGCGGAGGATGCCGTAGCTATAGCCGGCTTCCATCAGGTCGGCTTCGGTGCCGCCGGGGTGGCCGGCATAGAGGTCCCATGCACGCTGATGGTGCGTCATCGGGGTCTTGACCGCGCCTGGATTGATCGCGTTGCAGCGGACGCCGTACGGCCCCAGCTCGAGTGCGATGTTCTTCATCAACCCCTGGACGCCGTGTTTGGCCGCGACGTAGTTCGCGGAGATCGAACCGGGCTCCAGGCCGCCGACCGACGAGATAATGACGATCGAGCCGGTCGTACGCTCGATCATGTGCGGAGCCACCGCCTTCGCCGATCGCCAGACACCGCTGAGGTTGACCGCGATGGTTTCCTCCCATTGCGCATCCGAGATCTTCCAGAACGGATTCTGGGTCCAGATCCCGGCGTTGGCGATGAGGATGTCGATCTTTCCGAACTCCGCGATCGCGCGGGCGACCGCCGCGTCGAGCGCGCCCTGATCACGGACGTCACCGTCGATGGCGATCGCCCGGCCACCGAGCGCCTCGACCTGTCGCACCGTCTCGGCATGGTCCTCCGGCGACGCGAGCGGGTAATCCGTGTGCACGACGGGTTTGGTGAGGTCGAAGATCACGACCGCCGCACCCTCTCTGGCGCAAGTCACCGCGTGCGCGCGTCCCTGCCCCCGGGAACCACCGGTGATGAGGGCGACTTGATTGTCGAGCATTCCCATGATGTGTCCATTCTCAAGGTGTGGGGCCGCCTCCTCGACGACCCCCCACGCCGGCTGCCCGCCCGCCGGTCGACGGCGGCGGAATGCCGGGTTGGGGTGGGTTGACCCGCAAGATGCTGCCTTCTCCGTCGGCGCTGAGGTAGACCCGGCCCCGGGGATCGACGGCTAGGCCGGCGAACGGGGACCAGGGCCCGGGTGCCACGTCGAAGCCCGGCACCGCCTTCTCGAGGAACTCCCGGCCCGGACCGGTGGGAAGGCTGGTCGCGATCGTCTCGGCGCGCGGCTCGGCGAGGTGGTAGCGGTGCAGGCTGTGGCCGGTCCGGTCTACGACGTACGCCCAGCTGCCGTGCACGGCGACGCCGTGCGGCTGCTGCAGACCCTCCCCGAGGGTGCGGCGGCTGTTTCCTTCGACGAGTAGAACGCGGCCGGTGGTCGATTCGGCGACCACGGTGCCGCGGCTGCAACGTGCGACGCCGGTGGGTCCCTGCAGGCCGGAGGCGACCGACGTGACCTGGCCGCGTGGGCCGATTTCCAGCAGCGAGCCGGTGCCGGACTCGGCGACCATGACGCTGCCCTCGGAGGTGGCGCACACGCCGACGACGTTGTCCAACCCCGAAGCGAGGACCTCGGCGGATCCTCTTGGTCGGTAGCGCACCACGTTGCCTGCCGTCGTTGCGAAGATCGGTGTTCCGTCGGCGGCGATCGTCACGGAACGGACGATTCCCGGAAAATCAGGCGTGAGCATGAAAGCCGGCCGGGTCAGCTCCCCGCCGGGGGTGACCACGACGTAGCTCCACACGTCGGCGGCGACGACGTTCCCGGCGGTGTCCGTCGCGAGTCCAAGCGGGCCGATCAGGCCCGGCGCGAGCAGCTGGTCGATCCGCCCGTCGGCTTGCAGCTCGCTGACGAGCCCGCTGAGGAAGTTGGTCACCACGACCCGGCCGTCGGTCGTGATCAGCAGGTTGTCGTTGCCGACGGGCAGATTGGCGGCGGTCGTGTAAGTGCGGGCGCGCGGGTCGACACGCAGCACCTCGCCGGTCGCCTGGGAAACCAGCAGGGTGCCGTCCTTCCGGCACTTGATCGCGTTGGGGAACCGCAGCCCGTCGACGACCTTCTCGGCCTCCCCGCCGTCGATCCCGACCCGCCAGATCTCGCCGGCGAGCACCGAGGGGAAGTACAGCTGCCCGGCGCCGTCGACTGCCATCCCGTTCGGGTAGTCGATGCTCTCGACGACGGTGCGCCGGGGTCCACCGGACGGGAACAGCTCGAAGATGCGTCCCTTCTCGCGGAACTCGCCTACGAACAGCCGCGAGCCCACGGTCGCGATGCCGTTGGCCGCCGGCACGTCGTCGTCGACGACGCCGAAACGGCCGTCCGGGTGCCGGACGCCCACCCGGCCGACGGACACCTCGGTGACGAAGACCTCGCCGTGCGCGCCGAAGGCGACGTCGTCCGGGCTGGTGATCGGGCCGTCGTTAGCGACCACGACCCGCATCCCGGGCTCGGAATCGCGCAGGTTCAGCGCGCTGATCTCGCTTCCGTAGGCCTGGGCGATGTAGATGTCACCGTCCGGGCCTTGCGACAGGCCGTTCGCGCCCACCACGGCGCTCGGCCCCACGACGCGTTCGACCGTCCACCCGTCCGTGCCGCGCGGGACGGGGTGTGACGACCCGCCGTATCTGGCTGACAGGTCAGCAGATGCCCCGGTCACGCTCAGGTCTTCGGCAGGCACGTCGAGCTGAGGTCGCCGCTTGCGCCGTTGCCTGACGTCCCGGACTGATGCACCTTGGGATTGCCTGCGTCCCCGACCGTGTACGTGTATGACCAGAAGCAGCTGATCGGGGCGTGCGGCTGACCGGTCGTGAAGGTCAGCGGTTGCGGGAGAAGGCCGCCGAGCGTCTCGTTCTTGAGCGAGTAATAGGCATCGGTGACTTTCGCGGGGGTGAGGTCGTCCGGACTTGCCGAGACGGCCTTGCGGAACAGCTCCAGGCTGGTCCACATAGCGGTGACGTAGTTGCTCGCGATGTCCACCTTCGGCGCGTACTGCGCCAGCGCGGAGCGGAAGTCCTTGACCGGCGCCGCATCGATCCACCAGGGGAACGCCGACAGCGTGCCGCCGATCTTGCTGCCCTTCACGGCGCTGACCAATGCGATGACGCCGGTGCCGGGACTGGTCAGGTAGACACCCTTGTAACCCTGCTGGTCGCAGTCCTGGATCAGCTTCTGGGCGACGTCCGTGGTGACCTCGAGCGCGATCGCGTCGGTGTGGCTGTTGATGAAGTTCAGGCACTGTGCCGTGTAACTGGGTGCCCCGACCGCGACCTTGGCGGTCCCCCCGTACTTCATGTTTCGCGGCGTGGCGAATGCCTGGATCACGTCTGCGCTGTGCACGCAGCCGGCGACTTCCGCGCAGATGGCCGTTCCGATGGTGGTCCCGCCGGCCGCTTCGGCTGCCATCACGATGGCCCGGGGGCTGCCGTCACCGGCGATGTTGGTGTTGAAGTAATTGGGCTTCTGGTCCCACAACGTGTAGTCGAAGCCGAGCGAGCCGATGACCGGGATGTTCATCTGGGTGAGATAACTCCCGACGGTCGACTCCGTGGCGCCGTCCTGCATGAGCATCGCCACGACGTGTTCCTGCTCGACGAGTTCCTTGGTGACCGACTGGGCGGCGGCAGGAGTGCCCGTGGTGTCCTTCACCACGACCTGGACCGGATGGCCGCCGATTCCGCCGTGTGCGTCGACCCACTTCGTCCATGCCGTGACGACGTCGGGAACGGGCTTGTTGGCGGCGGAGCCGAAACCGGTCAGGGCGATGGCCAAGCCGATCTTGATCGGGGTGCCGGACGGGGTGGACGCCGGCGCCGAGCCACCGGACTCCGCGGCCTTGGGCGCTGAGCCACCGGAACTTCCGCAAGCGGCCAGGGCAAGCGTCAGACTTGTTGCCGCCCCGAACGCGAGCAGGGTGAGGCGCGATTTGTGCAGCACGAAAAAGTCCCCTCTGCCCGCAGGAATTTCCCTGCGCTCCTGTGGATAAGCGGTCGTCGAATTTGATTCCCGCTTGATCAAGTGCGGCGAAGCCTAGCGCTACTCATAAGTATGTCAAGCATCTTGCGCCGCTACCGTTGAGTAGCGGTAGGGTGCCCGGCGTGCATGAGCTCCTTCCCTTCATCGTCAGTGGCGTCGTCAGCGGCGCGGTCTACGGGCTGGCGGGAACCGGGCTGGTACTCACCTACAAGACGTCGGGCATCTTGAACTTCGGCCACGGTGCGGTCGCCGCCGCCGCGGCCTACGTCTTCTACTGGCTGCACGTCGACCACGGTCTGCCCTGGCCGCTGGCATTCGCGCTCAGCGTCGTCGTGCTCGGGCCGTTGCTCGGGATGCTGTTCGAATTGCTGGCCCGGCGGCTGGCGCTCGCATCGAGCGCGATGAAGGTCGTCGGCACGGTCGGCGTGATCCTCGTCGTCCAGGGGCTGGCCCGAATCAAATACGGCCCGGACACCCTGCGACTAGAGCAATACCTGCCACACGGCACCGACAAGTTCACCCTCGGCGGCGTCGCGATCACCTACGGCCAGTTGACCGTCGCGCTCGTCGCGCTGGTGGCGGTAGCCGCGCTGTATTCGATGTTCCGGCTGACCCGGGTCGGCCTGGTGATGCGCGCGGTCGTCGACGACCCCGCGCTGATCGACCTGCACGGATCGAATGCCCGCGCCACCCGGCGGCTCGCCTGGGTGATCGGAGCGACGTTCTCGGCACTGTCGGGGGTGCTGGTCGCCCCGCTGGTCGGAATCGACGTCGTCGTCCTGACGTATCTGGTGGTGCAGGCATTCGGTGCGGCGGCGGTCGGCGCGTTTCGCAGTATCCCGGTCACTTTCGTCGCCGGCATCGGGCTGGGAATTGCCGCCAGCGTTTCCACGAAATACGTGGTGAACCTCAGCTGGCTGTCCGGACTGCCGGTCAGCTTGCCGTTCATCATTCTTTTCATCGTCCTGCTGGTCATGCCGAGACGGAAACTCCTTCCGCCGACGTCGATCGTGGCCCGGCAGCCGCTGTCGTGGCGGGGCCCGCCCCGGCTGCGGATCGCGATGGGCGTGGTGATCGTCGGGTTGTTCGCTCTGCTGCCGGTCATAGATTCGTCGAAGATCAACTTCTTCACGGTGGGCCTCGCGCAGGCGATCATGCTGCTCTCCCTGGGACTGCTGGTGCGGACCTCCGGGCAGATCTCGTTGGCGCATGCCGCGTTCGCGGGCATCGGCGCGGTCGCCTTCTCCCAGTTCCACGACCTGCACATTCCCTGGTTGCTCGCCGTGGTGCTCGGCGCCCTGGTGGTGGTGCCGATCGCCGCGATCCTGTCCATACCGGCGATCCGCCTCTCCGGACTCTTCCTCGCTTTGGCGACGTTCGGCTTCGGCTTGACCGTCGAGCAGCTGATCTATCCGCTGGGGATCGGCTTCACGACGCTGTCCCAGGGGCGGCAGATGCCGCGGCCCAGCGGGGCGGTGGGCGACACCTCCTACTACTACGTGGTTTTGGCGTTCCTGGTGGCGGTTGCCTTGGCGATGGTCGTCATCCACCAAGCGAGATTCGGGCGGCTGCTGCGGGCGGTCGACGAGTCCTCGCGCGCGCTCAGCGTCATGGGCCTCAACGTGCAGATGACCAAGGTCATCGTGTTCTGCGTGTCGGGTTTCCTCGCCGGCCTGTCCGGCATCCTCTACGGGGCGTCCGTGCACTTCGCGTTCTCCGGCGACGCGTACTACACCTCGTTCAACTCGCTGATGTACCTGTGCCTGCTGGCGCTCGCCCCGTTCGTCTCGCCGTGGTACGCCATCTTCGGCGCGGTGCCCTGGATCGTCACCGCGTACGTCACCTCGGGCGACACGACGTACTGGCTGAACGTGATCTTCGGGGTCTTCGCCGTGCAGGTGGCGACCGGCGGCACGCCGGTGATGCCGGCGTCGCTGCGGGCGGTGCTCGATCGGTTGTTCCCGCGGAAGGTCGCCGACCCGCACTCGACCCGGCAACCGCCACCGGTCGAACGCTTCCCGGCGCGAGGCGGGCTGGAAGTGCACCACCTGGACATTCGATTCGGTGGCCTGCAGGCGGTCAGCGACGTCTCGTTCGAGGCGCCGCTGGGCCGGATCACCGGGCTGATCGGCCCGAACGGGGCCGGCAAGACCTCCACCTTCGACGCCTGCAGCGGGCTCAATCGATCGGTGTCCGGGCGGATCGTCCTGCACGGCGAGGACGTCACGCGGCTCGGCGCCGCGGCCCGCGGCCGCCGGGGCCTGGGCCGCACCTTCCAGTTGCCGCAGATCTGCGAGAGCATGACCGTCGCCGAGAACGTGGGGCTCGGCATCGAGGCCGGTCAGGCGGGGTCGGCGGTCAGGAGCCAGCTGGTCGGCCGGCGGCACGAGCGAGTCCGGGCCCGCGCCGCCACCGAACAGATGCTCGAGCTGTGCGGAATCGCCGCGCTCGCGCAAGCGCAGGCCGGCCAGCTTTCGACCGGTCAGCGGCGGCTCCTGGAGCTGGCCCGCTGCCTCATCGGGCCGTTCGACCTGCTCCTGCTCGACGAGCCTTCCTCCGGGCTCGACCCCGACGAGACCGCGGACTTCGGCCGCATCCTCGCCCGGGTGGTGGCCCAGCGTGGCTGCGGCATCATGCTCGTCGAGCACGACATGTCGCTGGTGATGTCGGTGTGCGACTACCTCTACGTCATGGACTTCGGCAAGCTGTTGTTCGAGGGCACGCCGAAGCAGGCGGCGGGCAGCGACGTGGTTCGGGGTGCCTACCTCGGGTCGGACGCGGTGAACGAAGCCGGCGGCACGAAGGCGGACACCACCCTCGAACCGGCCGCCGCCGAGGAGACAGCTCGATGACCGCGGGTCACTCTGCGCTCGGCGAGGGCGCGGCGACGGGGCCGGCGCCGGCGCCGGCCTTGGAAGTGGCCGGCTTGCACGCGGGTTACGGCGCGGTGACGGTGCTCAGGGACGTGAGCATCACGGTGCCGAGTGGGTCGGTCACCGCCCTCATCGGCCCCAACGGCGCGGGGAAGTCGACCCTGCTACGGACGATCGCCGGACTCGTCGCTCCGACCGAAGGCAGCGTCCGGCTGTGGGGCGAAGACGTCACGCGTCACCGGACCACGCAGCGTGCCCGCCGGGGGTTGTGCCTCATTCCAGAAGGCCGGGCGGTCTACCGCTCGCTCACCGTCAAGGAGAACCTGACACTGCAGGCCCGTCCCGGCGCCGCGCCGATGGCGATCGAACAGGCATGTTCGATCTTTCCCGTCCTCGGTCGCCGGCTGGAACAGCGCGCCTCGACGCTCAGCGGCGGAGAGCAGCAGATGCTGGCGTTGAGCGCCGCGTATGTTCGTGATCCGAAGCTGGTGCTGGTCGACGAGGCATCGCAAGGTCTGGCGCCCATCGTCGTCGACGCGATCTTCGAATTCCTCAAGCAGGTCGCCGAGCGCGACGCCGCGCTGCTTATCGTCGACCAGTACGTGACGAAGGCGCTTGGCATGGCTGACTACGCCTACGTGCTGCGGCAGGGGGCGATCGGTTTCGCGGGGTCGCCGCAGGAATTGCTGCAGGGTGACGTCTTCGAGCATTACGTCGGGACCGGCTGAACAGCGTCCGGCTTCTTTCGACCGGCGTCCCGAGGAACCGACGAATCAACCGCAGCAGGAGAGGACGTCAATGGCGAGGGTCAAAGTGGTCATCACCGGCGAGAACGACGAAGGCAAGTCGTATGTCGCCGTGAACGAGACGCGCGTGGGAACGTCGATGACATTGATGCCGCCGGAATTCGAGCTCATTACGCTGTGGCACACGGATGAGCCGCCAACGGTCCCGGCCCCGATTCCGTCCCAGAGCAAGCCATTGCCGACATTCTTCCCGGCGGGTGACGGCGTGCGCTTCTTGATCGCCGTCCATCCTCCGGAATCGTCTTCGGCGGGGGAGATGGACGAGGCGGAGCAGGCAGCGGCTCTGGCGGAGATGGAGGAAAAGGCGCCGGGCCTGCTGTCTCACTTCGACCCCCACGGCAGCGGCTTCCACAAGACCAGCACGATCGATTTCGTCGTGGTACTCGACGGAGTTCTCCATGTCGAATTGGAAAGCGGTGAGATCGCGGAACTTCCGCCGGGAACCTGTTTCGTGCAGAACGGGACGAATCATGCCTGGCACAACTACACCGACAAGCCGGTCACGACGGTTGCCGTCATGATCGGGGCTCGGCGCGGCAAGTGAAGGTGCGCCCAATCAGGGGCGCGGGCGGCGGTCCCGGTCGCGGGGGCGCCGCCCGGCGCGGAGGACGCTGCTCCAGTTCGCGATCGCCCGTTCGTATCCGGCGATCGTAGTTTCGGCCGTACGGCTCCAGCGGAATTCGGCTGCGCGGGTCCGGGCGCGGCGGGTGAGCGCGTCCCGGTCGGCTCCCTCCAGGTCCAACGCCGCCCGCAGTCCTCGGGCGATCGCCTCCGTGGAGGTCGGGTCGACGCAGATGGCCGCGCCCGCCGCGTGGTCAGCCATCGCCGTGTCGAGGCTGGTCACGACGACGGTGCCGCCGGCCATCGCCTCCAGCACGGGCAGGCCGAAACCCTCGTAAAGGGAGGGGTAACACAGCGCTCGGGCGCCCGCGAGCAGGCCGCGGAGGTCGGCCTCGGGGACGTAGCCGAGTTCCACGATCCGGTCGCGATGCGCGGCCCCCTCGACGGCCTTGCGGACCGGTTCGGTGCGCCAGCCGGCGTGGCCGGCGATCGCCAGCACTAGGCCGGGCTCGTGGTCGGCGATCGCGTCGAAGGCCGCGACGAGGCGGTCGAGGTTCTTTCGCGGTTCGGCGGTGCCGAGGGCCAGGAGATAAGGCCGGCCGGCGAGGGCTGACGTGCTGGACTCGCCAGGTGGCGCGGGTTCGCCGAACCACCGGTCGTCCAGGCCGAGGGGGGTCACGGAAACGCGGTCGTGCTCGAGAGCGAATCTTTCCAGCAGATCGTGCCGGGTGCGTTCGCTGACGCAGACGACATGGTCGGCGCGGCGGATCGCCAGCGGGATCATCCGCCCGAAGTAGGCGACTTTGGAGCGTTCGTGCCATTCCGGGTGAGCCAGCAGGCTCAGGTCGTGGACGGTCACCACCCGTGGCCCGCGGTGGTACGCGAGTGGAAGCGTGTAGTGCGGACCGTGCCAGATCGTGCCCGCCGGCCGTCTCGGCCGCCACGGCGCGACGAGCTGCTCAGCGCCTAGTCGAAGGACCCGGTGGGTTGGCGACACCGGAAATACCCGGGCTTGCGGAGCGATTACCTGCCAGCGGGTTTCGTCACCGTGGACGCAGACCAGGCCGAGTGACGAGCCGAGGCGTGAGCCCAACTCGCGGGCCAGTTCGGTGATGTAGCGGCCCGCGCCGGCGGGCCGCGCCGGCACCGCGGACACGTCGAGGGTGACGTCCATCGGCGGCGAGGCTCCCCGGCGCGCGGCGCCGCGCGAGGAGCCACTACGATCGGGACCGAATCCCGTGGACGAGGAGCGTGGCGTGGCGTCGATGCGAGTCGGTCTCGTTTCTCCGGAGCGAGAACTCTGGAGCGGCGAGGCTACGGCCGTCTACGCGCGGACGCTCGAGGGTGAGCTCGGCGTTCTGCCGGGGCACATCCCGTTGCTCGGCGTTCTGGACGAGGGGGGCGTCGTCCGGATCCACTCGGTCAACGAAGGAACCGTGACGGCGGCGGTTCACGGCGGTTTTCTCTCCGTCACCAAGAGCGGGGTGAGCATCCTGGCCGAGACGGCCGAGCTCGCGGGGGAGATCGACGTGGCGCGTGCCCAAGCCGGGTTGTCGAACGCCGAACCGGGGTCCGTCGAGGCTCGCCGCGCCGAAGGTCGCCTTCGCGCAGTCGGGCAAGCCTGATTCGACGAAACGGGTCGCGGCGTGTGGGCGCAGATCGAGTTGTTGCTCGTCGTCGTGCTTCTGCTCGCGGTCGTCGGTTTCACCGTCCTCCAGGTTCGACGTGCGGTGCTCTTCCGTCTCGGAGCGACCGTCGCCTGCGCGCTACGTCCGCAGGACCGGGCCTGGCGGGGCGGGGTCGCCCGCTTCGACCCGGACGCACTGCGCGCGTACCGGATCGTCGGGGTGGGTTTGCGTCCGTATGCCGAGCTGTCGCGGATCGATCTGGCGGTGGGCGATCGACGGGATCCGAGCACCGCGGAACGTCGACAGCTGATGGAGAACCCGGTCGTCGTCGGTCTGCACGTGGGTACCGAGCGGTTGGAGATGGCCGTCGGATCCGAGACGCTGCCAGGGCTGCTCGCCTGGATCGAGGGCTCGCCCGGCCGCCTCAACTAGGTCTCGCTCAGGTCAGCCCGGTTAGGTCGCTTCGTCCGAATCGGGCTAGAGCCAGGTTCGCTCCGGGTTGTGGCCCATTTCCGCCAGGCGGCATTTTTGGGGTCACAACCCGGAGCGCGTGTTCACAACCCGGAGGCGCGTGGGTCTCAACCGCCGGGACGCCAGAGGACGTCGCCGTCGGGATTCGCGACCCGGGACAGGATGAACAGCAGGTCGGAAAGCCGGTTGAGGTAGCGGGCCGGGATCGGCGAGGTGGTCTCCGGTTCGGCTTCGAGCAACAGCCAGGTCGAGCGTTCGGCCCGGCGCGCGACCGTGCGAGCGACGTGCAGGTGGGCGGCCGCGGCCGTCCCGCCCGGCAGGATGAAACTCGACAGCTTCGCGAGGCCGTCGTTGTAGTGATCGCAGGCCTTTTCGAGCCGCTCGACGTAGGCCTCGGTCACCCGAAGCGGCGGGTAGCTGGGATCGGGGCTGATCGGCGTGCACAGGTCGGCGCCCAGATCGAAGAGGTCGTTCTGTACCTGGGCCAGCAGCGCCCGTACGTCCGTACCCAGCTCGGCGCCGCCCTGCGCGAGCGCCACGCCGATCGCGGCGTTCGCCTCGTCGACGTCCGCGTACGCCCCGACCCGCAGGGACGTCTTACGCGTCCGCGACATGTCGCCGAGCGCGGTGGTTCCGTCGTCGCCGGTCTTCGTGTAGATCCGCGTCAGATGGACGGCCATGACGCAAGGCTACGGCTCACTTCCGGCCGAGGGCGGGATCGTTCCTTGGATGGCGACCTGGACGACCTGATAGCCGGCGCTCACGCCGCCATCCAGCCGGAACACGAGTCCGTCAGCCGAGCCGTCGGGAGTCGTGAAGAAACAGTACGCGGGAACTGCGCCGGTCGAGCAGGCACCGCCGACCAGGCGGGTCGCCACGGGATCCCGGGCGAACAACTGCGTAATGGCGCTCGGGTCGGCGTACTGGGCGGCGCCGCCCCGGTCTTCGGATAGCCAGGCCTGCAGGAGGCCGTTCGCCACTAGCTCCCGCGAACTGCTCGGCTTGCCCGAAAGCAGGACGAACCCACCCGCCGACAGAGGGGCCTGGTAGATGGCCGTCGGGCTCGAGGACGAGCCCGCGGTCAGTTGCACGAACGCGGGCGTGCTGTGCTCGATCCCCGGAATCGCGAAGAACGCGACGCCGTCCCGAACCTCGGGCTTGGGCGCGTTCAGCGCGTTCGTGTTCGTCAGGTAGCGAACTTCCGTCGTCGACGGAGGCCCGAGCACGACCAGCATGTTCGTCGGGTCGGCGGGCAGCTGCTGGTCGATCTCGATCGTGCCGGGCAGCAGGACGTCGTCGCGGATCAGTGAGCCCGGCGACCCGTCGGTACGCGCCGTGAAGACACCCAACCGGGCGGGTTGGTTGGGCACCGAAGCCCGGAAGACGTAACCCGTCCAGCCGCCGGACGGCGTGGTTCCGGCCCACAGGCCGGTGACGACCGCGCCGGGATGCTTCGCCACGATCGCGGCCTGCGCGCGCGGCTCGAGTTCCGCACGGACCCGCCCGTCTCCGCGCAGGACCCAGCTGAAGACGTCGTCGGGGACGGTGCCCGTGGTGGCCGACGGCTGCGGGAAGGTCGCGGTCGGCACCGGGGATGGCACTGCCGGCGGTTGGGCCGGCGGTGAGACGGCGGGCAGGATCGAGTTCCGATCCGACTGGCCCACGCCGAGCGGAATGGCGACCGCGAGCGCGACGACCGCCGCGCCTGCCATCCCGGCGCCGACGAGCTGCCGACGTCGCCGCGTCCGGGCGCCTCGGCGGACCTCCTCGAGCAGATGCGAAGGGTCTACGACAGGCGTTGCGTGGTCCCGCAGCATCGTCCGAACGGCGTCCTCGAACGCCGATCCCCGGCTCGACGGATTACCTGCGTTCACGGCGTCACCTCCGGCGTGCGCAGGGCCTGCGACAAGCCGGATTGCCGGCGCAGCGTGGCGAGCGCCCGCGCGGTCTGGCTCTTGACGGTGCCGACGGTGACGCCGAGCGCTTCGGCCACCTGGGCCTCGGTCAGGTCTTCGTAGAAACGTAGGACCACGACCGCGCGCTGCCTCTTGCCGAGCCGTCCCAGGGCGGTCCACAACGCGTCTCGTTGGGTGATGGTCTCGGTCAGGTCGATCTCGGTCGGCACTCCCGGCTCGGGTGGAGTGTCGACGGCGAACTCCCGGCGTCGCGCCGGACGACGCCAGATCGAGATGTGGGTCGTGACCAGCGTGCGCCGCACGTAGGCGTCCAACGCCTCCTTGGCGCGAAGTCGCGGGTAGGCCAGGTAGGTCTTGACCAGCGCGGTCTGCAACAGGTCCTCCGCATCCGGGCGGTTCCCACACAGCAGGTACGCGACGCGCAGCCACGCGTCGGACCGGGCCGAGACGCACTCGGTGAACTCGGCCTCCGCCGTGGGGTCCATCCGCCCTCCGTTCGCCTTCGAACGATGCAGACGCCACTCGACCCGCTCAGGGTTGCACCGTCCCGGTCTGTCGTCACCGCAGCACGCCCTGGGCCGGCTTGCCTTCTACGATCGACGCATGCTCGACCGTGAACCGGTAGACACCCCTTCGGACGTGTTCCTGGTCGGTGGCGGCGCTCGACTCGAAGGCGAGGTCGTGGTCACCGGCGCGAAGAACTCGGTGCTCAAGCTGCTGGCGGCGACGCTGCTCGCGCCGGGGCGCAGCACCTTGTCGGGGGTGCCGGACATCGCGGACGTCGCGATCATGGGGGAACTGCTGCGTTCGCTCGGCGCCGACCTGCACCACGACGTCTGCGCCGGCACGGTCACCGTCGACGTTCCCGAGGTCATCGCGGACTTCGCCGACTACGACCTCGTCCGACGGATCCGGGGATCGTTCGTCGTACTGGGCCCGCTGCTGGCCCGCTGCGGACACGCTCAGGTCGGCCTTCCCGGGGGGGACGCGATCGGCTCGAGACAGATCGATCTGCACTTGGCGGGGATGCAACGCCTCGGCGCTCAGGTCACCGTCGAACACGGCTACGTGGTGGCCGAATGCCCGAGGCTCTCCGGAGGCCTGATCTGGTTGGACATCCCCAGCGTCATGGCGACCGAGAACATCCTGCTCGCGTCGGTCCTGGCCAAGGGCACGACGGTGATCGACAACGCGGCGCGGGAGCCGGAGGTTGCGGACCTCGGCCGGATGCTTGTCGCGATGGGGGCGGCCATCGAGGGCATCGGTACCTCGACGCTCACCGTCGAGGGTGTCGAGAAGCTCTCGCCGGTCGCGCACGAAGCGGTTCCGGACCGGATCGTGGCCGGAACGTTCGCGGTCGGGGCGGTCATGACCCGCGGTGACGTGACGATCCGCGGTGGACGGCCCGAGCATCTCGACATCCCGCTCTCGAAGTTGGTCGACGCGGGTGCCCAGGTCGACGTGGTCCCGGACGGTTTCCGGGTGCGCATGGAGCTGCGGCCGCGCGCCGTCGACATCTCGACGCTGCCCTACCCGGGCTTTCCGACCGACCTGCAGCCGATCTTCGTCGCGCTGCTCTCGGTCAGCGAGGGCACCGCGATCGTGACCGAGAACATGTTCGACTCGCGGTTCTCCTTCGTCGACGAACTTGCCCGACTCGGTGCCGATGTCCGGACCGACGGCCACCACGTCATCGTGCGGGGCCGTCCGCAGCTCTCCAGCGCACCCGTGCGGGCCTCCGACATCCGGGCGGGCGCCGGCCTCGTCCTGGCCGGGCTGGTCGCCGACCGGGTGACCGAGGTGCGGAACGTCTTCCACATCGATCGGGGTTACGCGGGCTTCGACGCCCAGCTTCGAAGCCTCGGTGCCGACGTCCGGCGGTCTTGAGGCGTCAGCTCGGCGGCAGGCCACGCGGCGGGCGCGTGACGATCTTGGGACACGCCGGGTGGACGAAATGCACATGTCACATCAGTCACACAAGTAACACTGCTCCGGGCCCGGGCAACGTTTCGGGCTCACCGGGCGTCTTCCCCGATGTACCGGCACCCCGGCGGACGTGGAGCAGTTCAGTGACGGCAAAACAGGACTCGAGGCCGATCCCGACGCGGACCTCGAAGGGTCGTTCCGACGTCGTACCGGTCCTGGGGCGGGGACGTCAGCGTCCCGTCCAGGTCACCCACCCGATCCCCGGGCAGCGGGTGACGATCACCGGGCTGGTCGACGCGCGGTCCGTCGCCGAGCTCCGCTCGGCCCTGCGCGAGGCGGTCGAGGGCGGAGTGGGGGAGCTGGTCGTCGACGTCGAGGGCCTCGAGCTGGGAGACGCGACCGGCCTGGGAGCGCTTCTGGGCGCACATCGCCGCGCTTCCCGGTGCGGTCGGTCCCTCGTCCTGGAGTCCGTCCCGCCGACGATGTTGCGCGTGTTGACCTACACCCGGCTCATCCGGGTCCTCGCCACGCGCTCGGTGACGCCGTTGCCCCGGCCCGTGTACGCCTCGGCCTGATCGCCCTCCCGGCCGGAGCGTCCAGCCCGCGGACGAGGGCGGTTAGGCTCCGGCCCGTGCGATTGGTCGTGGCCCGGTGCAGCGTCGACTACGCCGGACGGCTGAGCGCCCACCTGCCCAGTGCCCTGCGGTTGCTGCTCGTCAAGGCTGACGGAAGCGTCTCGATCCATGCCGACGACCGGGCGTACAAACCGCTGAACTGGATGAGTCCGCCCTGCTCGCTGACCGAGGAGGAGTCTCGGTGGCGGGTGGTGAACCGAGCGGGCGAGCAACTCGTCATCACGATCGAGGAGGTGCTGCACGACAGCACCCACGATCTCGGCGTCGACCCGGGGCTGGTCAAGGACGGGGTGGAGGCACACCTGCAGGAGTTGCTCGCGGACCGCTGCCACGTCCTGGGCGAGGGGCTCACCCTGGTCCGCCGGGAGTTCCCGACCGACATCGGCCCGGTAGACCTGGTCTGCCGCGATCCCGCCGGCGGTTACGTCGCGGTCGAGGTGAAGCGGCGGGGCGAGATCGACGGCGTCGAACAGCTCTCGCGCTACCTCGATCGGTTGGCGCCGATGCTTGCCCCGCTTCGAGGGGTCTTCGCCGCGCAGGAGGTCAAGCCGCAGGCCAAGGTGCTGGCTCAGGCTCGGGGGATCACCTGCGTCACGCTGGACTACGACGAGTTGCGGGGCATCGAGGGCGACACGCCCCGCCTCTTCTGACTGGTTCAGCTCGCCGGATAGGGGTGTCGCGTTCCGTCGGCTGCCAGCTCGTCGGCGATCTCCGGCACATTCGGACGGGGGAACGCCGGCTCGTCCTCGCGACCACGCCGACCCAGATTGACCCAGCCGAGAATCTCCTCGCCCGGCTGAAGGCCGAACAGCTCGGTGAGGCGCTCGCCGGTGAGGAAAGCCGCGGTCTTCCAGACCGCGCCGAGGCCGAGCGAGTGGGCGGCGAGAGTCATGGCGTATCCGGTGCAGGCGGCCGAATCGCGTTGCTCGGTCGGGGGGACCTTCGGACTCGGCCGGGTCACCGAGATGATCACGACGAGGGTGGGGGCGACGAACGCCTTGCGCCGAAGCTTGCCCAGCCGGGGGTCGTCCGCGCCGAGCGTCTCGGCGCCGGCCCCGGCCAGCGCGTCCCCGAACACCTCACGGGCGTCGTCCCGGACGACGACGAACCGCCACGGCCTGAGGTTGCCGTGGTCGGGCAC
>Ga0081455_10000068_pt1 | contig 112215 bp, 105 predicted proteins | sample TabmetS3T2R1_FD_70207 | JGI IMG/M metagenome (GOLD analysis project Ga0081455, IMG submission 70207) | Tabebuia heterophylla rhizosphere microbial communities from the University of Puerto Rico - S3T2R1 | ecosystem: Host-associated > Plants > Roots > Rhizosphere ... | reverse complement strand
CCAGCCTTTGCAGGATAATGCCGGCGAAGCCACCGACGCGGAACTTCAACCCTTTCAGGTCGTCGAGCGTATTGATCTCTTTGCGGAACCAACCGCCCATCTGGCAGTTGGTCGCGCCCGACACGAAGCCGGTGACGTTATATTTGGCGCGCAGGTACTCATCCATCAAAGCCTGACCGCCACCCTGGAAGTACCAGGCATTCTTCATGCGGCTGTTCATGCCGAACGGCAGGTCAGTGCCGAAGGTGTTGGCGACGTCCTTGCCGAAGTAATAGTAAAGCGCCGTGTGTCCCGCCTCCACGTTGCCCGCCTGCACGGCGTCCAGCACCTGCAGACCAGGCACGATCTCGCCGGCCGCAAACACCTGGATCTGAAACTTGTTGTCGGTCAGTTCGGCGATGCGCTTGGCCAGATACTCAGGATTGCCATAGAGCGTGTCGAGCGACTTGGGCCAGCTCGCGGTCAGGCGCCATTTCACCTCCGGCATGGACTGCGCGATTGCCGGCGCTGCGACCGCGCTCGCCGCCAGGCCGCCTGCACCGGCGGTCTTGATAAAATTTCGCCTCGATAGTTTCGTCATGCACAGTTCTCCTCGGTGGCTCGGCCGCTGTGACCTCGCCGTTTGCAGTACTCGCGTTGTTTTAGTCGCTGCCGCGGCGGCGCGCGCTCACCGGCGCTGCCCCGCAGGCGCGCGGCACCATAGGCCGTTCTCAGCCATTGCGAAACTGCCACTTACGTCGATAGGGCGATGAGCTTGGCGTAGCCCTGGCCGGTGGTTTCCTCGATGAATTGACGATAGCGGCCGAAAGCAACGTCGCCGGCATGGATCTGGCCCAGCTTTAGGCCGGCAAATTCGGCCTGCTTGACGTAAACGATTGGCGCGCTGACCGGCACCAGGATTGCCTTTTGTTTATGCAAGGTGGTGATCAGGCCCCGCATCACGCCCGACGGGTCGAGCTGCGACACCATGACCATGCGCATGGCGCCTTTGGTCAAGGACACAAGATGGATGTACATAGACGAGGCCGGGATGTAGAGCCGTCCGCGGTGCAGGAAGGGCTTGTCGGGCCGATCGCTCTCCTGGAACAGCAGGCTCGGCCACTCGTCGTCCCACGAAATGTCCGTGCGGTAGGCCAAGATTTCGGTGGGATTTGAGAATGCGGGGCGCAGCGTAAGATAGCTGCCGATGTAGTGATCGACACCGGCCCGGGTGTAGGCCCCCATATAGACCGGCGCGGCGCGGCCTTCCGTTGCGCCGGCGCCGGGCGCATCGCGCACCTCCCCACCCCAGGCTGCTTTTACCCTCGCAAAATCGAGGCCGAGCACCATGCACACGTCGAACAGCGTCTGATCGCGTACCGGCCGCCCGGCCAGCAGGTTCTGAATGGTTTTTTCGTGGCAGTCGGCGGCATCGGCGAGTTCAGCTTGCGTGATCTTCTTTTCGATCATCGCCGTCCGGATGAGCGCGACCGATCCGGAAAGTTTTGCATCAGTGCGCATGCCCGCCTGCCTTTACCCCGGAGTTCCTCCCTGCGAAGGGTATCGGAACTCAAGCGCGGCTGTCATCCCTCAACGCGCACGAACCTCAGTGCATGATGGCCCACCACAACAGCACGGCGCCGGCACAAATCAATAGCCCATCCATCAGCAAGCGAAATTGTTGGGCATCGAGGCGAAGTACGAAGCCGCGCGCAACCCAGGACCCCGCCATGACCGAGCCGCCCACGATTAGCCCGCGCAGCGCCGTCTCGGGCGGTAACGCATCGAAGCGCTGAAAGACGATGGCCTTGGTGATGCCGACCGCCATCGATCCCAGCGCTTCGGTCGAAAGGTAGGCACCCTTCACCAGTCCATAGGCGAGAAAGAAGGGGGTATTGATCGGACCGGTTGAGGCAACCAGTCCTGACAGGAAGCCGATGCCCGCGCCGACAACGGAAAGATGCCACAGGCGGATGCGCAAGCCGCGCGCCATCAGCCAGCGCCGGATCGGCACCATGGCGATGAAGAGGAAGCCTAGAAAAGCTTCGATCAGCTGTGGTTCGAGCTTGAGAAGCGTACGCGCACCCATTGCCGCAGCCGGGATTGCGGTCGCGCAGTAGGCGGCATTGGCGCGCCAGTCGATCTCGCGCCACCAAACGGCCACGCGCGACAGATTGGCGAGCAGCGCGGCAATGGCCATGATCGGCACCGCCTCCTTTGGTCCAAAGGCGAGCATCAGGATCGGCATCAGCATGATGGAGGAGCCGAAACCAACGATGCCTCCGACCGTTCCAGCAGCAAGCCCGAGGGCCAGGATGGCGATCCAGATCATCGCTCTTGCGCTCTTCCCCTCGTGGACGGGCCCCGGCTCGGCGCACCCCGAGGCTTGCTTGCACAAGGTTCCCGGCCGCGGGCGGCGCTGCCACCCGAGTTACAGGGGCGCCGCGCCGGAGGGAAGAGCAAGGCCGAAAAGCACGTGTGCGATTTGGGGGCTGGGCAAAAAAAAGCGGCGGACGCCGACGCATCCGCCGCTTCAAATCGTCCAATGCTCAAGTGGTTAGCGACCCAGCACCATCACCTTAACTTTGGCGACGCCCTGACTGGTCATGCCGATCGCTGACGCGGCAGCCCGCGATAGGTCGATGATGCGGCCTGCCACGAAGGGTCCCCGATCATTGATCGTCACGTCGACTGACCGGCCGCTGCCGGAATGCGTGACGCGCACGCGGGTCCCGAACGGAAGGGACTTGTGCGCTGCGGTCATGGCGTTGGGATTAAACCAGCCGCCGGAGGCGACGCGCTGGCCCTGCCAGTAGTAGGAGGCCATCCCCGATTGTCCAGATCCCGTCGGCCCGCTCTTGCTCAAGCTGCGCTGCGCCCAGTTCGGGCGCGCCGCCGTAGCTTGCCGAACATGCCGCTCGCCGCGCGCCTTGCGGGCGGCCCGGACTTGGCCGCGCGTTGATTCGCGCACCGAGCGACGGGGCTGATAGGCGAAATCCTCATCATCGCTGATGGCCGCACGCGCAATCCGTTTTCTCTCCAACCGGCCACCGCGCTCCTCCCTATAGATGCCGCGGTACTCGGCACGTTCAGGGGAACGGCTCAGACTCTCGCGTCGACCTAGGTCAGACAACCAGCTGTCATAGGAATCGGCTGATGCGGGTAGCGCCCCAGCGCCAAGTGCCATTGCAAGCGCGAATGTCCTGAGTAACCTCTTCATGCTTCATTCTCCTTTTGCGCATAACGAGCGGCGCAAGGCGAACAAGGCAGCAAACGGACTAAATCAAAACGCGGCGGTTGCGCGCTTTGTCATCACGAAGATTGAGGTAGTGGTCTTCCGCCCGTCTACAGTTCGTCCCTGAGCCAACGGCCGCGCAGCCCCACAACAGCGATGCTATTTTTACATTCGCCTCTCGCACTGCCGGCGCGCGCAAAGGATCAGCTTCGACGCATGAGGTCAACGTGAAAATATGAACTCGATTCATAGATTTGTCGCAGTGAACTAACGTAATACGCGAGCTGGTTCGCACCTTACAAGCGATGCGCGCGCCGGCCCGGGGTTCCAGCGCACGCATTTTTTTTTCGGCAAAGTTGAGCTGAGCAGCGGCTAGAGCGATCCCAAATAGCCGCCGCCGTCGATCAGAAGATTCTGGCCGGTGATGAAACCCGCATGCGTGGAGCACAGGAAGGCGACCGCGGCGCCGAATTCATCCGCCGTGCCATAACGTCCGGCGGGCACCGCCGCTTTGCGCTCGGCGTCAACGACGCTGAGCGGCACCTGCCGCGCTTCGGCCATTTTCTGACTGGTGCCGCGCAGTCGGTCGGTGTCAAACGGCCCGGGCAGGATGCCGTTGATCGTGACGTTGTTGCGCGAGGCCTTGCGCGCGAGCACGGCCACCGCGCCGGTGAGTCCGAGGCGTGCGCCATTTGAGAGCTCGAGCGCAGCAATCGGCTGCTTGATCGAGGCAGAGGTGATGTTGACGATGCGGCCGAAGCCGCGATCCATCATGCCGTAGACCGTGGCCCGAATGAGCGCGATGGGCGTCAACATGTTACCTTCGACGGCCTTGCGCCAGTCGTCGAGGGCGAAGTCCTTGAAGTCGCCGGGAGGTGGACCGCCGGCGTTGTTGATAAGAATGTCTGGATTGGGGCAGGCGGCCAAGAGCTGTTTGCGACCATCCTCGGTCGTGACGTCACAAACGACCGTCGTCACTTTGGCGTCGCCGCTCTTGCGCAGTTCGTCGGCCGTCCTGTTGAGCGCCTCCGCGCCGCGAGCACAAATGGTCACCTCCACGCCCTCGCGTGCCAATGCTGCCGCACAGCCCTTGCCAAGTCCCTTCGATGCCGCGCAGACGATTGCCTTCTTGCCTTTGATGCCGAGATCCATGGGAAGTGTCCTTACGCGTTTCTGCCGATGATCCAGGATGCTCACGCCCGGCCGCGCAAATCAAGCAGCGCAGCGCGGGCCCGGCGTGGCACGCTGCTGGCGTGTCGCGGCTACAGCCAGCCCTTGCGCTTGAAATAGAGCCACGGCAGCACGGCCGAAACCAGCATGAGTCCGAGCGCAAACGGATAGCCCCAGATCCACTCGACTTCCGGAATGTGCTTGAAGTTCATGCCGTAGATGGTGCCGACCAGCGTCGGTGGCATCAGGGCGACGGCAAGCACGGAGAAAATCTTGATAATGCTGTTCTGCTCGTTGTTGATCATGCCGAGAGTGGCATCGAGCAAAAAGGTAATCTTGGTCGACAAGTATCCGATGTGATCGGTCAACGAGACGACATCTCGCCCCGCCGTCTTGACGCGCGCGCGCAAGGCCTTGTCGTCCCCGCGCTGGCTCATGACATGGGCGAGGTAGGTCAGCAGCCGGTCCAGTGTTAGGAGCGTTTCGCGTGATCGCGAGGTGAGCTCGCCCTCGCGGCCGATCGTGCGAATATTGACATCAAAGCGTCCGGAGCGCGTGCGCTGTCCGCCCTTGATCCCGAACACCGTTTGCGAAAGCTTGTCGACCTCGCCTTGAATGCGCTCAACCCGGTCGGCTTCGCGGTCGATAATGGCCTCCAGGAGGGCAACGAGCACGGTGACACCGCTGACACAAGTGGCATCTTTCTTCTGGGCCCGGTTCAAAAAGATCTGGAAGGCGCGCGGCTCCGCGTAACGCACCGTCACCAGTCGATGTCCGGCAAGAATGAACGTGATCGGGGTAGGCGTGGGTGGATCGACGAGCCAGTCGTGCTGATGCATGAGAACAGCCGTCATATAGTAGGCCCCACCCTCAAGGTAGAGGCGGCTTGACGCCTCGATTTCGGCCATCTCCTCGCGTGTCGGCACGGTTATGGCGAGCGCCGCCTCAACCAAACGATCCTCCTCCTTGGTCGGGTTCAAGAGATCAAGCCAGATGGTAGCGGGGGAAACGCTGCAGGTGTCCTCGCGCTTGATCAGGGCTCCATCAGCGCTGTCGTAGATCGTAAGCATCCTCGCCGACCCCGCGGTTCGTTGTCCTCAAGCGCGCGAGCCACCAATCTTGAGGGCTCCCTGCAATCGATACCATGCGTGTCATCAACGCCGGAGCCAACGGCGCCCGCGAAGAAATTTAGCGGCCGGGGCCGGGCCTTGGCCCCGGCGCAGGCATTGCCGCGCTCGGCCCAGGCTTGGGCGGCACCGCCATGCCCCTCTCGAGCGCGGCTGCCGGCGGCGCGGCTGGCGCCTCCAGCGGCGGCGATCGGCTGGGCGCGGGCCGGGCGCTGGCTGCGCCTGCCACGGCGCCCGTTGCTAGGCCCGCCGCACCAGGTTTGGCCACCGCGGCGGAGGCAACCTGTGGGCGAGACGCGCCGCCCGCTGGTGCATGCGGCGTGGCCGCCGGCGGCGAACCCCTGACGGGGACTGGCATACGTAAGGGCCACCAGAGCTGGATAAAGCCGAGCGCGGCGATAGCGAACAGTACGCCGAGCGTCCAATTGTCGGCGCCGGCGCCGAACAGTCGCACGGACCAATCGTTGATCTCCTCGTATCGGAGGACGGCTATTGCGCTCGCGGCTACGCCGGCGAGCTGCCCCACAATCTCGAGATTCTTGCGCAGGCGACGCAGGAAATAGAACAACAGCAGCAATGCCCACGGCACGATGACGAGACTCAGGCGAAATTGCGGTCCCGCGCCCCAGCGGCCATAGAGCGCGTTGCTCGTTTGCTGATAGCCATAATCCATCAGCGGCCAAAACAACATGGCGAATGCGCCGATGATGACGCCGCGCTCGACGGCAGGCACCAGTTCGCGGTAGTGCGTGTCCATCGAATCCCGCCAGATCGCCAGACAGATGGCGATGGCGACAACAATCAGAACAAAGAAGATCTTGAGCGGCAGAAACAGTATAGTGTCAAGCGCGCCGCTGAGCGAGCGCTGCCCGAAATCTGCCTGCATGCGCCCGACAGTATCGGCAAAGCGGGTCTGAGCCTCGCAGCATTGCGCGCCGGCGAGCTTGCCTTTGGCAGCAAAGCAATAGCGCTCCTTTTGCATGTCATCGGGGATTTCGAGCAGCGCGTCAGGTTGACAGTTGCGCGCGAATTTGGAGAGCCCCACGCGCCGCTGGGCCGCCTCCGTGACGCTCACCAAGGTATCGAGCAAGGGCGCCCGGCGGCAGGCGGCCCTCTGGCCCGCGCAGCCGGTGGGCTCCCCCCGATCGGCCAACAGCGCGCCGGCGGAGACCTCGTAAAGGCCCCGCGGCTTGGCGTCGAGCCAGTGCGTCACCACGAGCGTGAGCCCTGCTACGGCCAGGAGGCCGAGGCCGTAGCGAAGTTTGCCGTGACGCAGGTGCGTCCAGTAGAGGTCGGTAAACACCACAGCGGGGCGATAGAAGGCGGCCAATGCCAGTAGGCCGAATACCGGGAAGAAGAAGTAGAGGTGGCTATGGGCGACCAGCATCGCGCGCCAGTCGGCATCGCGAAACTCACTGATCAGAAGACCGGTCGAGGCCAGGAACGAGGCGCCGAGCACGAAGAATGCCAGCGCAACGAAGATGCGCGCGCCCACCATGAAACCCCTCCGTCGCTTCCCCAGTCGACCCGGCCGCGATTATCTCCGCTTGTGGGACAATAGGCTAGCGGCCCAGGGGGCGCCCTTGTGACCGCTGTGGGTCTCGGCGGACACGAAAAAGGGGCCGCGCGTGGCGGCCCCCGTGAGATCGACGGCTCGTGGCGGGCGTAGGGGCAGACTTGCCGCCCCGCGCCGCAAACGATCAGCTTAGGCTCTGCTGGAGGCTGCTCCAACGCAGGCGTGATCGAGCTTCAGCGCACTCGCCGATATCAAGATCCCACTGGACATTGGATCACCTCCTTTCCGATGGTTGCGATTCTTAGGGACTGTAGCACGCGCGCCGCAGTTTGGAAGGGGGTAAACGGACCCCCGGCCCTGCGGTCCCGTCAACCCGGTCGCACCTGCTGACCGGGGCGGTGCACCACGGGGCGCGGCTGCGGCACGGCGGCGACGGACGGCCCGTCGAGCTCGAGGTTGAGCTCGGATGCATCGGCGGGGCGCTTGCAGCGGCCGTCAAATTCAGCCCCCTGCTCGATGGCGAGCGACATGTGGTGGATGTCGCCCTCGACGCGCGAGGAGGCCTGTAGCGTCACCGTCATGCCGCGAATGACGCCGCAGATCGTGCCGTGCACGATGACGCGTTCGGCCGCAACCGTGCCGGTGACCTTGCCCTTCTCGCCGATGATGACTTCGGTGCCTCGCACGTCGCCTTCAACCTCACCATCCACCTGCAAGGTGCCCTGGCTGATGATCTTGAGGCCTTGACCGATGATTTTCAGATCATTGCTGATCACGGATTTGGTCGAGGCATCCGGTGCGGGTGGGCGGCGTTGCACGTTGAGGCCTAAATTGTTGTTCACCGGCTCGAGCGGTTTGGGCTCGGCTGCCGAGCTGCGCGTAAACATGAAAGCCCCCGAATGATGCCACGAAAAAACAGCTAGCGCGCGATCACAACACCGCGAGATGGTCGAATTATGTCCGCGCGCTCCCAGCGTGCAAAGTCTTGCGGCCGCTGGCAAGAGCCCATTCTGCCCGTCCGGCCACGGCGCCGGGCCAAATATTGCGGTGCGAACGCCGCCACTTGCGCGTATACCCAAGTTGATCGCAGGTTAACCAAGGCGATTGCGACTGAACTCAAGTCCCCGGGGGATTGTCATGCTCAGAGCAAGTACGATTGCGGCCGCACTCATTCTGTCCGCAATCGGTATGCTGCCGGCCGCAAGTTGGGCCGCGCAGCCTTGCCAAAACGCCAATGCTCTCGGCGTTGCGCGCACCGTGGAAATCGACACCACGGGCGGTCCAGGTTTCGGCACCGAACAATACAAGATGCACGACTTCCTGCTGCTCAGGGAAGTGGTGCTGACCTTCGACGATGGACCGTGGCCGGAGCATACCCGCGCGGTGTTGGCCGCATTGGCTCACCACTGCACCAAGGCGATATTTTTCCCAATCGGCAAGCATGCGCTTTGGCACCCGGAAATCTTGAAGGACGTGGCGGCTGCGGGACACACGATCGGCAGTCACACCTGGTCGCACGCCAATCTTGAGAAGATGAAGGGTGAAAAGGCCACCGAGGAAATCGAGAAGGGCTTGAGCGCAGTCAGCTTGGCTTTGGGCGCCCCGGGGGCGCCGTTTTTCCGTTTCCCCTTCCTGAAAGATCCGAAGGATCAGCTCGCCTATCTCGGCACGCGCAACCTCGCCATCTTTTCTCACGATCTCGACAGCTTCGACTTCAAGATGCGCAAGCCCGAGGACGTCGTTAAGTCGGTGATGGCCAAGCTCGAAAAGAAAGGCAAGGGCATCATCCTCATGCACGATTTTCAGCAGGCAACCGCCAAGGCTTTGCCGGAATTGCTGGAGCAACTCAAAGCCAAGGGCTACAAGGTCGTCCACGCCCGGGCCAAGACGGCGGCCATGACGCTGGCACGCTGGGATGAAGCGGTGAGGAGCGAGGTGAAGGGCGCCGCCGTCGGTCCCGATCGACCAACCTCCAGCGTGGTGCGCACAATCGATGAAGGCGCACCGGCGGCCATGGCCAAGCCGGCCGCAAGTCCCAACAAATAGGGGTGCCGGACCCGAGCAGGGGTGAGGCGCGCTGCAAGGATGCCCCACCTCGCCTGGCCAACGGAGCGTGTCATGCCAGCCAGCGCCTGGGCCGACGACGTCTTGCGCTTTTGGTTCGACGAGACAGCACCCGAACAGTGGTTCCGCAAGGACGAAGCGTTCGATCAGGCGTTGCGCGCGCGCTTTGCTGACACGCTCGAAAAAGTCGCGAGCCTTGCGCTCGCCGACTGCTTGGGCGATGCCGATACGGCGTTAGCCGCCATCATCGTGCTCGATCAATTCTCGCGCAATATGTTCCGCGGCACCCCGCGCGCGTTTTCGAGCGACCCCAAGGCTCTGCGTCTTGCGCAAGCAGCGATCGACAAGGGTCTCGATAGCCAGGTCCCCGAGCGCATCCGGCTGTTCTTTTATTTGCCGTTTGAACACGCCGAAGATAGCGCCGCACAGGCGCGCTGCGTCACCTTGATGGCACGGCTATCCGATCCCGAGCTCGCCAAATGGGCCGCGGCGCACAAGGCGATCATCGATCGCTTCGGCCGCTTTCCGCATCGCAATGCGATTCTGGGCCGAAGTTCGACGGCGCAGGAAACGGATTTTTTGGCTGAGCCCGGGAGTTCGTTCTGAGGCCGGCGTTCCTTACCAGCGCACGTCGAGGTTGACGTAAGGCGCGCGCACCTTGACCTGGCCGGCATCGGCGTCGACCTGAACGCTGCTATGGGGCGCCTCAACGCGCACCTTGCCCCGGTCCGCCTGCACCGTGACATCCCCATAAGGGGTCGTCACGCGCGCACCCTCTTGGGGTGCCGCCGCGGGCGCCTCGGCCGCCGGCGGTACCTGGTCGGGTCGGGGCGACTGGGCGTGACCACCCCGGGAAGCGACGACCGCAATGCCGGCCACCAGGGCGACGGCAAGGCTCGAGGTGAAAAGCTCCCGATAGGACATGCAGCAACCTCCCATCCAGCACTGTGTAGGAACCCTTTCAGATGGGGCCGCGCTCGGCCAGCCACCAGCGCGGCGGCGTGTCGCGGCGCGCGCGCTTGGATCTCGCCACATCGCGGCTCAGGGGAGCATAACGCTGCTGACGACGACCGGCGGCGGCTGCCGCAGCGTCTGATAGACGACGCAATAGCGCTCGGTCAGCTTCATCAGCGTCGCTTTCTGCTCCTCGCTCAGGTCACCGTCGATTTCGAACCTTAGGCGTAGGTCGCGAAATCCGACGGGCGCCTCTTTGGCCACGCCCAATGTTCCCCGAAAATCGAGATCGCCCTCGGCCCGAATGCGCGCATCGCGCACATTGAGTTGCAGCGCCGTGGCCACCGCATTGAGCGTGACGCCGGCACAGGCGACGAGGGCCTCGAGCAGCATGTCGCCGGAGCAGGCATGCAGTCCTGTGCCGCCGGTCGCCGGGTGCAGCCCGGCCTCGACGAGCGCCTTGCCCGTTTGCACCGAGCAGGTCACGCCCTCACCGATGTGGCCTTCTGCCTTGAGCGTGATCACTGCCGTCTCGGGCGCCTCCCGATACTTGTCCTTGAGGGGGGCCTGTAACGCTTTGAGGGCGGTGGCATCCATCGGTGGCTTCTCCACGGGGCTCCAGTCGCACCGTTCATAGCACGCCGTCGCGGCAGCGCCACCTGGCAGGTGGTGATCGCCCGGCGCACGGCTTGCGGTACGCGGCCGGGCGGGTCATGGTTTCGCGGCTGGGCCCTGCCCGCTTCCTGACCGGCACTTGGCTGGGCTGGCACGCAGAAACGGTGGCCTTGCTCTTGGACGGAGAGTGCGGCGCATGCCTGTTTCGGTTGCAAATGCCCCGGCGACGAAGTCCGTGCCAATCGACGGCGGGCGCTTTCTGATTGTGGGAGGCGCAAGCCTGGTCGGCTCGGCAAGCGCGGAACGGTTTCTGGACGCTGGCGCGGCCGAGGTTGTCGTCTTCGACAACCTGTCGCAAGGATCGTTGGCCACGCTCAAGCACGTTGAGGGCGATCCACGCCTCAAGATCGTGGCGGGAGACGTGCTGCGCTTGCCGCAATTGCTCGCGGCCATGCGCCATGTCGATGGCGTTCTCCACCTGGCCGCACTGATGTCCCTCAGCATGGATCGCGACCCGTGGACGGGGCTCGACGTAAATATCCGTGGCACGCAAAACGTGATCGAGGCCTGTTGTATCGCTGGTGCCAAGAAGCTCGTGATGGCCTCCTCGAGTGCCGCTTATGGCTACGGGCCGGGCATCGTCGGCAAGCTGGTCGAGAGCACCCCCTTTCATTCGGCCGGCGCGCCGCCAGGCGCCATTCTCTACGGTGCAAGCAAGATCATCGGTGAACAGCTCTGCCGTGACGCGCACCGCAAGCGGGGGCTCAATTATCTCGTGGTGCGCTATGCAACCGTCTATGGAGAGCGTCAGCACTACCGGGCCGCCAACGCGCTCTACATCATCGAGACGCACGATCGCGTGCGCCGCGGCGAGCGGCCGCGCGTGCTCGGCGACGGTTCGGAGGTTAAGCACTTCGTGCATGTTAGCGATGTGGCGCGCGCCAATGCGGCTGCCTTTGCGGCGAACGCCACCGACGTCGCCGTTAACATATCGGGCCCGAGGACTACCACCACGCTGGAGATTGTACGTCTCGTCACGGAGCTGGCCGGTAAAGACTTGGAACCGGAACACGTCGAGCCAGACCCAGGGATGGTGCGGCTGACCTCCGGTGGTGATTGGTCGCTGGAGCACGGGCTGGCGGAACGCTTACTCGGCTGGCGCCCCGAGATCGATATGCGCGAAGGCATTCGGCGCCTGATCGCCTGGCGCGACAGTGGGGCGAGCTGATCCAAGAACCGCGCCCGCCCCGGTCGTGGTTTCAGCGCCACCTTCGGTGCAAAACATTGGCAGCGCAGGCGAAGCCCCTTGTCTATCGCGCGGCGCGATGGAACCTGGTGCTGAATATGATTCGCACTTGGGGACGGTCATGAAAGCATTGCGGCTGCTGGCCTGGGGCCTCGTCATCTTGGCCGGTGGCACCTTGGTTGCCCGTGCCGATGGCCGGCCGGAGCCCGTTGTCTACACCCCTAAGCCGCCGATCTGTTGCGAGGTTGCCTATTACGGCTACGACTGGGGCGGCTATTATGCGGGCGCCCACGCCGGTGTGGCCTTCACGCAAACGGAGCTGACGATCCCTGGTTTGGGCATCGTCGCAGTCGAGACCGGAGCGGATCTGATCGAGCACACCGCCACTGGTTTCGCCGGAGGCGTGCATATCGGTTGGCAAAAGCAATGGGCCAACATCGTCGCCGGCGTGGAAGTGTCCTATACCGCGCTCGATGCCGATGTGAGCTCGCACATCACCCTGTTTAGCACGCCGCTCAGTGTGTCCACGGAGGTGAGCAATCTTGTGCTTGTGGTCGGGCGACTGGGCTACGCCCAGGACAATATGCTGGGCTACGTCAAGGCCGGATATGCGAGCGCAGATGTCGATTTCACCTTTCGTGCCGGTACCGCACCGCCGGTGGCCGGCTCCTCGAGCGATCGAGAACACGGCTGGACCGCCGGCGTGGGTTTCGAATACGCCATCCGCGAGAACCTGATTTTGGGTGTTGAGTACAATTACGTTCGCTTGATTATTGACGACCGTGCATTTGCGCCTACCGCTGCGGTCGCGGACAATCCTGGCGTGGACTTGCAGTCGATCCTCGCCCGGGTCACTTTCAAGTTCGGCGGGCGGCCTGCCCTTGTGCCGGCGAAGTGAGTGACCGCCAACAACCCCGCTTGGCGGCAGCTCGTGCCGTTGCACGGCGGGGATTACGAGCACGGGCCGTGGCTGCCTATTCCTGCCTGAGACTTGTCGTCAGCTTGGCCTTGTAGCGGCGCCAGACGGCGGAGAGAACGTCGGAGTAGTCATCGGTCCAGGGGCGGATGCTGGCGCGGCCCAAGTGGCGGGCTCTGTGCCAGCTCAAGGCCTCGCTCAGACGCGCGCCGTCCCGGGCCATCAAGACCACCTGCGAGGCGAGCGCGCCGGAGGATCCCCGTTCGCCCTCGACATAGACGCCGGTGACATCGTCGAGCGCGCCGAGGTTAGCCTCCAGCACCGGCGGGAGGTCGAGGTTTTGATTGGAGACGTGCAACGCCAGGATGCCGCGCTCAGACAGCTTGCCGAGGTAGAGCCGCAGAGCTTCCACGGTCAAGAGATGGATCGGGATTGCGTCCGAAGTGAAGGCATCCACCATCAGATAGTCAAAGCTGCCATCGCTCTCCTTGGCGAGGGTCAAGCGCGCGTCGCCAAGGACGATGTCCGGCTCCGGCATACATCGGGCAAGGTAGCGAAAGAGTGACGGCGTGGTGGCTATGTGCACGACCGCAGGATCGATTTCATAAAAGCGCCAGTGCTCGCCGGGCCGCGCATGGCACGCCATGGCGCCGGTCCCCAAGCCGACAATGCCGATGCTGAGTGCGCCTTCGGGCTTGGCGGCCCGCGCCAGTTGCAAACCGCGCGCCAGGGGACCGGAGGGATGATAGTAGGCGAGCGGCATCGGGCGGGAGAGGAGCGCCGTGCCGGAACGGTTCTGTTGGATGCCGTGCACCGTCGTGCCGTGCAGCAGCAGCCGGTAGCCGCCGCCCGCCGAGTCGACCACGCGATGCGTGCCAAAAAAGCTGCGCAGCGCAAAAACGGGGGCCGATGCCGAGGGCAGGATGGCGGAGGCGGCGATCATCGCCATCAGCACCGCCGTCGCCAGCTGCGGCCAGCGCGCGGCAGCCATGAACGCGAGCCCGAGCCAGCAGACCACCTGCAAGCGCAGATCGGCATGCGCCGTGAGGAAAAATTCGTTGGCAGCAAGGAAGGCGAGCAGCACGATCGAAGCCACGGCCCCGCCAAGCAGCAGGCCGAAACGGATCCAGCCGCGCGCGGTCGTGAGCGTTCTCCAGAGCCGCGGTCGCGCCAGTATGCCGAGGCCCAACAAAAGGGGATATTCGAGCGTACTCGTGAACGTGAGCGGTGCGATTAGGGCGGCGAAGACGCCGCCAAGCACCCCACCCAAAGAGATGCAGAGATAATAGTCGGTGAGCCGCTCCGCCTCCGGCCGCAACTTGTAGAGCTGGGCATGACAGAGGAGGCTTGTGAGGACAAAGGCCAGCACGCCGCTCAGCGCCGCGACAATCCAGCTGTAGTCGCCCTTCCACTCGTAGGCGGCCAACGCACCCGCGACCGCCAGCGGCTGCAGCGCGAGCAGCACGCTAAGGCCGGGGAGCGCGCGCGTGCGAAACACGGCGACGAATGTCGCCAGGTAGAGGGCGAGCGGCAGCACCCAAAGCAGCGGGGCGGACGCGAGATCGGTCGTCAGGTAGCTGGTGTAGGCAACGAGCAGGCCCGAGGGCACGAAGGCGAGAAAAATCCAGCTGAGCCGCTCACCCCAGCTCGGTGGGCCGGCCGCGGGATGATTGCGCTCGGGCTGGAGAGGGTCGGTGCCCGCGCGGCTAAGCACCTTGAGCCCACAGCCAATGATGGCAAAGGCGAGGACCAGGAAACCCCAGGCCCAGGCGCGACTTTGCGCCGGCAGCGGCAGTAGCGGTTCAATGAGCAGCGGATAGGCCAAGAGCGCGATCAGACTGCCCGCGTTGCTCGCGGCGTAAAGAAAGTAGGGATCTTGGCTCAGCCGGTGCCCGACCCGTCCAAACCACAGCTGCAACAGCGGTGCGCTGGCTGATAGCGTGAAAAACGGCAAACCGGCGAGCGCGGCGAGGGTGGCCAGCAGCCATAGATAAGGGCTCTGCTCCGGTGCTCCGAGGTCGACCGGCAGCTGGATCGGCAAACTGCTGAAGGCGACCAAGAGCACTGAGGCGTGGACACCCAAGGCCGAGCGCACGCCGAGTTTCGTCCCCAACAGGTGTGCATAGGCATAGCCGGCAAGCAGCAGTGCCTGGAAAAAACACAGTGACACGGCCCAGGTCGCCGGGGCGCCGCCCAACACGGGCAGCAACATTTTGGCGACCATCGGTTGCACGGAAAAAAGCAGCAGCGCACTCAGAACCATCGTGCCCGCAAACGCCAGAACGATCGCGCGTCCACCGATCCGGGCCTCGGGAGCCTGAAGAGGTGCGGGCATTGCTCTAGCTCTTTGGCCGCTTGTCGATGACCCGGCGTGCCTTGCCCTGGCTGCGCTCAACGCCGCCGGGGTCGACGATGCTGACGACGGCGGACACGCCGACCAGGCCTTTGATGCGCCCTGCGAGCTCCGCGGCGAGCCTTTGGCGCGCATCGCCCTCCAGCCCTGGGAGCGCCTCGACCAGCACCTCAATTTCATCGAGGCGTCGTTGCCGCGTAAGCAGAATTTGATAGTGCGGTGCCAGACCTGCGACCCTGAGGATCTGCTCTTCGATCTGGGTTGGAAAGACGTTGACCCCGCGCACAATCAGCATGTCATCGGAGCGCCCGGTCACCCGTTCCATCCGGCGCATGCTGCGCGCGGTCCCGGGCAGCAGTCGCGTCAGATCCCGCGTGCGGTAGCGGATGACCGGCATGGCCTCCTTGCTAAGGGTGGTGAAAACAAGTTCGCCCTTTTCCCCGTCGGATAGGGCCTCGCCCGTGACCGGATCGATGATTTCCGGATAAAAATGGTCTTCCCAGACGTGCAGGCCATCCTTGCTTTCGACGCACTCGTTGGCGACGCCCGGTCCCATGACCTCCGACAGTCCATAAATGTCGACGGCGTGCATGTTGCACGCTTGTTCGATCTCCTGGCGCATGCTGTTGGTCCAGGGTTCGGCGCCGAAGATGCCCACCTTGAGCGAGCTTGCGCGCGGATCGACGCCCTGGCGTTGGAATTCGTCGAGAATGGCGAGCATGTAGGACGGCGTGACGGTGATGATATCGGGCTGGAAGTCGGCGATGAGCTGGACCTGACGCTCCGTTATGCCGCCCGAGACCGGGATCACCGTAACACCCAGCCTTTCCGCCCCATAGTGAAGACCCAGGCCGCCGGTGAAGAGGCCATAGCCGTAGGCGTTGTGCAGCCGCATGCCCGGCCGACCTCCGGCCGCGCGGATGGAGCGGGCGACGAGGCTGGCCCAGGTCTCGATGTCAGCCTTGGTATAGCCGACCACGGTCGGCTTGCCGGTGGTACCCGAGGAGGCGTGGATGCGCTGGATCCGCTCGCGCGGTACCGCGAACAGGCCAAAGGGGTAGTTGTCACGCAGGTCGGCCTTGGTCGTGAATGGAAATTTGTCGAGATCAGCCAGGGACCTCAAGTCCTCCGGCCCGACACCGCGGGCGTCAAACGCCTTGCGATAGTGCGGCACGCTGGCGTAGACGTGGCGCAGCGTTTGACGCAACCGGGCCAGCTGCAGGCCGGCGATCTCATCGCGCGAGGCGGTTTCGATCGGATCGAGGTCCTCTTTACGTGGCGTGAGGTCGAGCACCGGCTTTCTCCTAGCTTTGCCATAGCGCCCCACGGGCCCGTACCGCCGGCCGGAGCGTTCAATCCTCATTCTGCGGCCCATACGCACACCAGGACCGCTGCCACACCCAAACCGCTGCGGCCGGCGTGCAGCCTGCCCCAGCTCGCTATGAGCCGGCGCGCGGCCGGCTCCGCCTCGGATGCAGCCAGCCGTTCAAGGGCATCATTGATGGGCTTGATGCAAATTAGGGTGTAGGGCCAATTGGCGAGGAGCAGGCTCCCCGCCAACAGCCAACGCGCATCGCCCCGTTGATAGGCAGCCAGACAGCCAAGTGCGCCGCCGATCAGGGCCAGGCTTGCCTGCATGAGCGCGGCCCGGCGATAGCTTGCCTGCCATTGCGCCAACATCGCAGCCGCAGCCAAGGCCTGGCGCGCGGGCTGCTCGGCGACATTGATGTAGACGGCGGCCCCAGTGAACAGCGCTGCCGCGACGGTCGTCAATTCTCCGGCCAGCATGCGTGGCGCTCCAGCTAGGTGGAGGGGTCGAACAGCCGGTCCGGCAGCGTGCGCGAATGCCCCCTGAACTCGGCGATCACGCTGCCCGCCTCGTCACGTACGGTGACATCGTAAATGCCGCGCCGGTCCGCGCGGTGGCGCTCCCGCGCTTCGGCGATCAAGCGCATGCCAAGCCGGGCCGGCGAGAGGAAGGTGATGTTGCACTGCTGAGCGACCGACCTAAAGCCATAAGAATTGCAGGCAAATGCCAAGGCGCTGTCCGCCAGCGTGAATATGAAGCCGCCGTGCCCAAAGCCGTGCCCGTTGACCATGCGCTCGGTCACCGTCATGGCGAGCGTTGCACGGCCCGGCCCGACGGCGAGAACTTCCATGCCCAGGCTCTGGCTCGCCTTGTCATCCGACCACAGCGCCTGGGCGCTCAAGCGCGCAATTTCAGTCCCGTTCTCGGTCATGCCGGTTCCCCGCTGAATCTGGGCACACGCTTCTCCAAAAAAGCAGTTATGCCCTCTTGCCCATCCGCGGATGCGCCCGCGCGCTTTTGTAAATCGCGTTCCAGATCGAGCTGCGTGGCGAGCGTGTTGACGGAAGACGCGGCGAGCGCGCGCTTGCTGAGGCCGAGGGCATAGGTTGCCGCATTCGCGAGGCGGTGCGCCGCGGTCTCCACTTCGGCCGCCAGCTCGTCATCCTCCACGGCCTTCCAGATCAGGCCCCAGGCTTCGGCCGTCTCGGCAGGCAGGGGTTCGGCAAGCAGGCAAAGCCCGCGCGCGCGGGCTGCGCCGACCAAACGCGGTAGGTGCCAGGTTCCACCGGCGTCCGGAATGAGGCCGATGCGGGCAAAGGCCTGCAAAAACGTCGCGCTGCGAGCCGCATAGATGAGATCACAGGCGAGCGCGACATTGGCCCCGGCGCCGGCGGCAATGCCGTTGACGGCCGCGATTACGGGTTTTGGCATGTTGCTGATCAGCTTGATGATGGGATTATAGGCACTCTCAAGCAGCTCGGCTGCGTCGGGGACCTTGCCAGGCGCGCCGGGGTCCACGTCGGTCAGGTCCTGGCCCGCAGAAAATGCCCGCCCGGCGCCGGTCAGCACGACAACGCGGCAGGCCGGATCGGCCGCAGCGGCCTCCAGTCCGCCGTGCAACTCGGCGAGCATGGCGCGCGTAAAGATGTTGAGCTTGGCGGGACGATTGAGCGTCAGGCGCAACACGCCACCCTTAAACGCGCTCAGCACGGTTGGTTCGCTCACGGGCAGTCTCCTCTTGCTGCTCGGCAAGTTCTAGCCTAGCCGGCCCGCCCCTCAAACCCGACGCTGGCGCGCATTTTGTGTGCCTAACCTGCACCCTCGGGGGTGGCTTGGAATGCCGGGGCCGGTTGTCTATAGTGCCGCCCCATAAGAGACCGAGGGGCTAGCATTTTGTATCGATCCGGGTTTGTGATGCCCCGACCTTAGCGCCGGCGCGGGCCAAGCGGCCAGGCGAGATCGATGGATTTGCCGGCAGGGCCGGCATCCCTGGGGGGCCAAGACGGGATGAAATGCAACTGCCAGCGATGGTTTTGGGGCGTTCTACCCCTTGTCATCCTGTGCTGGCTCGCGGTCCAGGTCGAGCGCGGTCGCATCGAGCAGGATCTCGCCGAGCGCGCCGGCGTGGCCTTGATGGCGCGCGGATATACCTGGGCGGTGGCGGCCGTCGATGGCCGAGACATTGTGTTGTCGGGCCACGCCCCCGATGAGGAGGAACCCGGCAAGGCCTCCGAGATGCTGCGCGGCACCTGGGGCGTACGCCTGGTCGATAACCGGGTGGATCTACTGGAGCGGGCGGAACACTACGTCTGGGCCGCGAGCCGGCGTGGCCAGCGCATTCGTCTCACGGGCTATGCACCAAGCTTGGCAACGCGGCAGGTCATCATCGGCGTGGCGAGAGCCAATTTCCCTGGCTTTGAAATCGTCGATCGCACCCGACTTGCGCGCGGCGTACCGCCCTTGGATACCTGGCTTGCTGGTGTCAGTTTCGCCTTACGGCAGCTGACGGCCTTGCGGCGTGGCGATGTGCGTCTCGACGGCCTCAGTATGACGGTGACGGGAGAGGCCGAGGATTTGAGCGAATACCGGGCGGTCAAGGCGGCGCTTGCAGGCGGTCTGCCTAAGCAGATCAGATTAGCCAACAATCTTGTGGCCCCTCCGAGCGTGAGCCCGCACCAGTGGCTGGCCCGGCTCGAAGGCGACCAGATCGCGCTGTCCGGTCACACACCTGACGAAGCCGCGGGCACCGATCTATTGAAGCTGATCCGGAGCACGGCCCCGGGTTTGGGGATCGACAACCGCATGCAGCCCGCCAGTGGCGCTCCGCAAGGCTGGAGCGGCGCTGCGGCGGCCGGCCTCAAGGTCCTTCTCAGCCTCAAGAACGGCAGCGCCGAGTTGAAAGATGCAACCCTGACGCTCTCCGGCCTGGCCAGCGACGAGGCGAACTTGCAGGAGCTTCGCACGGCCCTGCGCGCCGAGCTGCCCGAGCCGTTCCGGCTGAGCGATCATCTGAAGTCACCCGCGCCGCTGATTGTGCCGCCGGCACCGCCCGCGCCACCCCTGCCCGTGGAGCTGCTGGCGCCGCCACCCGCCGTGGCCGCGAGCCCGCTCGCCGCTGGCGACATTTCCCAGCCTGCCCTGCCACCCGCGCCGCCTCTGCCCGCGGAGCTGCTGGCGCCGCCACCCGCCGTGGCCGCGAGCCCGCTCGCCGCTGTCGACATTTCCCTGCCTGCCCCGCTACCCCCGCCGCCTCTGGCCGCGGAGCTGACGGGCGAGCCGCCGCACGGTGGCTCCTTGATGAGTGGCACGCTTGCTAGCCCGGCCGCGCCTGCAGCCAGCGACAGCAATGTCGCGCCTTCGCCGGATGTGCCGGGTTCGCGCCACGCGGCGGCTCCGATTGCTACCCAATCGCTGCCCAGCCCAGCGCGCGCCGCCGCGCCAACCGAGGTCCCAAGTCCACCCCCGGAAATCGTGCTGCCGGTCGACGTAACGGCCGCCGCCCGCGCCAGCGCGTGCCAGGACGGTTTGCGCATAGCGGCCGGCACGGGCCCAATTCTTTTTCGCGTCGGCAGCGCCGAACTCGACGAAACCGGCCTTGCGGTGCTCGATAGCATCGCCAAGAGTGCCAAGAGCTGTCCTGAACTTCGCATCGAAATTGCCGGCCACGCCAGCGCCGAGGGCGGGGAAGAGAGAAACCAGCGGCTCGCGATGGAACGCGCGCGCTCCGTGCTGGCCTATCTCATCAAAGCCGGCATTGAGGAGGGCCGCCTGCAGGCCGTGGGTTATGGCGCGGCGCGACCGGCCGCGCCCAACGACAGTAGCGCCAATATGGCGCGCAACCGGCGCATCGAGTTCGTGGTGCGCCGGCAGTAGCAAGGGCCTATCCGCCCTCGGGGTTCGGCATGGACTATCTTGCCTTCAAACTCGTCTGGTGGCTGCTGGCGGCTTTTGCGCTCGGCTTTGCGGTTGGCTGGCTGTCATGTCGGCCGCGCGATGCCGGGCCGAGGTCGCGGCCTGAAACGTGAGAGGCCCGTCGTCCGGGGACTGAGTGATGTTGGCGTTGGGTCTGCAGACGCTCTTGCTCATGAGCGCAGCCTATTGTCTGGGCGCGGCGCTTGCGTGCGGCGTGCGCCGCTTGCTTTTCTTAAGCGCCCGGCGGGTACCCATCGAGGTCGCGCGCCATGTCGAGCCGCTGCCACAGCTCGATGCCGGCGTGGTGGGCACGCGACGCTTTGTGCCTGTAGGCGCGCCTGCCACAATCCCATCGGAACCACAAACCGCGCCGCTGACCTCCCCCCGTCAGACCGCTGCCGCCGGCGAACCCAGCGCGCCGCAGGACCTCAAGCATATTGCGACGATCGATGCTGCCACCGAGGCGGCGCTCAATCAGCTAGGCATCAATCGCTACGACCAGATCAGCCGCTGGCGGCGGGCCGACGTGGAACGGATCGCGCAGGCACTCGGCGTCAAACGCCAGCGCATCAGCCGCGAAAACTGGATCGAACAGGCCCAGATGCTGGCGACCGGTGCGCAGACGCACTTCGCCCAACGTCGTGCGCGCGGCGAGACGGTGCGCGCCGCCCCCAGCGCCGATCAAGGCGAGCGCCGCCAGCTGCGTGCGGCGGCTCATTCCTCTGCGCCGCCCTCTGCGCCGCCCGCCGCCGCGACGGTGCCCGGCCCGCCGCCCCTGTCGGCTGGGGCCGTCGTTGCCCGGCCCCAGGCCCCCGTCGCTCCGCCGGGTGCGGCAAGGGGGGCGGCGCCGAGCGCGGCGCCACCTGCGGTGTCGCAACGCGCTGCCTTTGCGCGCGCCCCAGCGCCGGCTGCGGAGCCGCCCGCGCCCGTGCTCCGGTCGACCGTGGCAGAGCCCGCGCCGGGCCTGCGCGCCGGTGCGGCGCCCGTTGTCGGCAAGTCGGCGCCCGGCCTCGTCGAGCCAGCCAGGCCCATTCGGCCGCTGCCTCCTTCGGAGGTCGACAATTTACAACGCATCCGCGGCATTGATGCCGAGCTGGCTCGGCGGCTGGCCACGGCCGGTATTAAGCGTTACGAAGAGATCGCGGCCTGGTCGGCCGCGGACGTCGAACGCTTCGATCGCGACCTTGCAGGCGCTGGACGCATCGCCCGCGAGAACTGGATCGAGCAGGCGCAAATTCTGATGAAGGGCGGGGCGACCGCCTTTTCGCGCGCCTTCGATCGGGGATCGCCTGGCGCTCCTATTCCGCTGCCTGAGGCTCCCGCCGCGGCCGGGGAGGCGACGGCGGCGGGCGGACCGGAAAGCGCGCCGCCGGCAAGGCCTTTCCTGCTCGGAGCGTTACGATCCGTGCGCTCCCAGGCCTACCAAAACCCGGAGCCGGGTCCCGAAGCGGCTTATCGGGTGGGTTCGCACAACCGCGTCGTCCGCTCGGGACCGCCCCAGGATCTGAAGCGGATCCGTGGTATCGGTGTTTTGATCGAGAAGCGCTTGAACGCAATGCAGATCGCCACCTACGAGCAGATCGCCAACTGGACGGCGCAGGACATCGAGCGCGTCAGCCGCGTCTTGGATTTCAAAGGCAGGATAGAACGGGAAAACTGGGTGGAGCAGGCGCGCATCCTCGCTTCCGGCGGTGCCACCGAGTTCTCGCGTCGTGTCGATCGTGGCGACGTCGAGACCGGCCGCTATCGGCCCTAGCCGTAGGTTGGCTGCCTTGGCGCATCGCACAAAAAATATCCTGTTTATTATGTGCGATCAGCTGCGTTGGGATTACCTATCCTGTGCTGGTCACCCCACGCTTACGACACCCAACATCGACGCCTTGGCCGCCCGCGGTGTGCGCTTCACGCGCGCCTACGTGCAGTCGCCGGTGTGCGGGGCCTCGCGCATGAGCTTCTACACTGGCAGGTACGTCCAGTCGCACGGCGCCGTGTGGAACGGCATTCCGCTCAAAATTGGTGAGATGACCTTGGGCGACTATTTGCGTCCCCTCGGCGTGCGTACCGCGCTGGTCGGCAAAACGCACATGCGCGCCGACGTCGAAGGCATGCAACGCCTCGGTATCGACCCCGATTCCATCATTGGTGTGCGGGTGCAAGAATGCGGCTTCGATCCCTACGAGCGCGACGATGGCCTGCACGCCGTGGGCCCGGACGGGCGTTATGATCCGCAGCAGCCGCGCTACAACCACTATCTCAACGAGAAGGGCTACGCCGGCGCCAATCCCTGGCATGACTGGGCCAACGCCGCCGCCGGTGAAGGCAACAGGCTCGCCTCGGGTTGGGCCATGCGCAACGCTGGGAAACCGGCGCGCGTGGCCGAGCAGGATGCTGAAACCCCCTACATGACCCGACGGGCTATCGACTTCATGCGCGAGGCAGCGGATGCGCCCTGGTGCCTGCATCTGAGCTACATCAAGCCGCACTGGCCCTATCTCGCGCCGGCTCCCTACCATGCCCTTTACGCCGCGCACGATGTACTTCCCGCCGTTCGCTCGCCCAATGAGCGTGCCGATGCGCATCCGATCTATCGCGAATTCATGAATCTGCCGGTCAGCAAGTCCTTCGCGCGCGATGAAGTCCGTGCCACGGTCATTCCCGCTTACATGGGTCTGATCAAGCAGATCGACGACCAGCTCGGTGTTTTGTTCCGTTTCATGCAGGACCGCGGCCTCTTCGAAAACACCATGATCGTGTTTACCTCCGATCACGGTGACTACCTCGGCGACCATTGGCTGGGCGAGAAGGACCTTTTTCATGAACCCTCGGTCAAGGTGCCGCTGATCGTTTATGATCCATCGCCAGAGGCAGACACCGCGCGTGGCACGCTTTGCGACGCCCTGGTGGAGGCCATCGACCTCGTGCCAACATTCCTAGATGCCATTGTCGAGGAATGGCGCCAGCAATCGCACCGCCTGGAGGGCCGCTCGCTCGTGCCCTGGCTGCACGGCAAATCCCCGTCGCCGTGGCGCGAGTTCGCCATCAGCGAGTACAATTACGCCTTCCTACCGGTGGCTGAGACCCTGGGCATTGCTCCGCGTGAAGCCTGCCTGTTCATGGTCATCGATCGGCGCTGGAAATATATCCACGCGCCTGGCTTCCGGCCGCTGCTCTACGATCTGAAGAGCGACCCTGAGGAATTGCGTGATCTCGGCGCCGAGCCGGCCTTAGAGGGCGAACGGCGCCGACTGGCCGACGCGCTGGCAAGCTGGGGGCTGCGCTCCGCGCAGCGCACCACGGCCTCAGACGCGCAGATCCTGGCTGCGCGCGGCCAATCCGAGCGTCGCGGCATCCTGATCGGGGTGTGGGCGGAAGACGAGCTGCCGGATGAGATATGGAGCGCGTACCTGGGCAAGGACGAACCGGGCTAGGCCGCGGCCCTCGTGCGCACGGCAGACCCGCCGAGGCGGCCGTCGATCCCGCGCCAGCACTCGACCGCAGCGCCGCGCCGGGGAGGCGCACGGGTTCGCCCGCGCGCGGCTCGCTCGTGGGCTCCTACGCGCGTCCGGCGCCTCAACAGCATGGCATTGAGAATGGCCGAGACACCCTGACCGCGGGCTGATCGAGGCGTTCCGCGGGCCAGGGCAGCGACTAGAACATCCCCTCAAACTTCTTCTTGAAGCGCGAGAGGCGTCCACCGCGATCGACCAAGTGGCGATCGCCGCCGGTCCAAGCCGGGTGCGTCTTGGGGTCGATGTCGAGGGTCAACGTGTCGCCCTCTTTGCCGTAGGTGGAGTAGGTCTCAAACTCGGTGCCGTCCGTCATCGTCACTTTGATACGATGGTAGTCCGGGTGAAAATCGTCCTGCTTTTTCATGAAGCGCCTCTCGCCGCCGCCGTGGCGGCCGTTCCAGCAAAAATGGTGCCGCCTTGTACTGGAATGGGGGCCTCAGGACAAGCCATGCGCGCCAGCGCGAAGCCACGCCAGGGGCTGGGCGGATTTGTGACCGCCCCGCACCATTTTGCCCAATCCCGCCGACCTCGGCGGTTTTTGAGCTTCTCAGCCGCAAGCGAATGCCGCAGGTTGACGGGCGAGGGCCGCGTCGCCGGGAGCTTCGCGTGGCAGGATGGGTCACGGGATGGGGCAGGATTGCGTGACGGCGAGGATCGGCGGCGGGGTGCTGGCGGGCCTTTGCCTGTTGGCCGCACTGGGGTGTGGTGCGGCGAAGGCCGAGGGCGATGGTCCCTGGCTCAAGTGGCGTGGCGCCGCGGCCGCGAGTAGCGAAGACCCAACCGATCGCGAGTTCATCAAGGAATGGGAGGCGACCCCTCCCAAGGGCTATCCGACCCTCAGCCCCAGCAATCTCATTGCCATGAAGGCTGCCATCATCCGCTATACTCAAATCGTGGCGCGCGGGGGCTGGCGCTCGTTTCCGGATTTGCAGTTGCAGCAGGGCTCGACGGGAGCCGCCGTCCAGCTTCTCAAGGACCAGTTGGTGCTGACCGGGGACCTGCAAGAGCACGGCAGCAATCCGGAAAGCTTCGACTACCTGCTTATGAAGGCGGTGCGCCGTTATCAGGCCTCAAATGGGCTTGCTCCCACCGGCATCGTCGACAAACGCACGATTGCCGCGCTCAACCTGCCGGCGGCGGCGCGCCTGAAGCAGCTCAAGGCCAATCTTGCGCGCCTGGAGCAACTCTCCCGGGCGTTGCCGAAAAAGTATGTATTGGTGAACATTCCTGCGGCTCAGGTCGAGGCCGTGGAGAACGATCGCGTGGTGACGCGCCACGCGGGCGTGGTCGGCAAGCCCGAACGGGCTACGCCCGAGCTCAAGTCGGCCATCCACGAGCTCAATTTCAACGCCGTGTGGCATTTGCCGCCGACCGTGATCGAAAAGGACCTAATCCCTAAGGGCCAAGCAATGGCCAAGGCCGGCCAGAGCGTTCTCGCCAAGTACAAGATCGATGCCTATGGCAGCGACGGCCGGAAGCTCGATCCCCTGAAAGTCAATTGGAGTGGCGGCGCGGCGGGGCTCACCTACAAGCAGCAGCCGGGTCCCGACAACCCGCTGGGTTTCGTGAAGCTCAACTTCAGCAACAGCCACTCCGTCTACATGCACGACACGCCGTCGCAGTCACTGTTCGGTCGCAATTTCCGCGCCGCGAGTTCGGGCTGCGTGCGCGTGCATGGCATCGAACAATTGGCGGCTTGGGTGCTGGCCGACCAGGGGTGGACGCAGGAGCACATTCAGCACATGAAAGAAACGGGCGAGCGCCGGGACGTGCGGCTCAAGAAACCGATGCCGCTCTATTTCACGTACGTGACGGCCTGGGCGACGCCGGACGGGGTCGTGCAGTTCCGCCGCGACCTTTACCAAAAGGACGGCGTTGGCGCGGCCGCGGGGGCCTACTGAGCCGCCGCCGAGGCCCGGCGGGAAAAAGAGCCATGCGACAATCCGCAGTGGCGCGGTCAAACGACCCTCGTCTAGAATGACTCCAGGGAAAGGGGTGGATTCCGGCAACCCCAGGGTGTGGGCGCTGGCCTGTGCTCAAGGTGCGCGCGCGCGAGGTGGGTTCATGGATTACGCAAAGGCCTTCATTGAGGCGCTGCAGACCGTAAGAGACGAGGGACGTTACCGGGTATTTGCCGACATCCGGCGCAATCGTGGGCAGTTCCCTTGGGCCAGGCATTTTGCGGCCGCCGGGCCGCGGCAGATCACGGTCTGGTGCTCCAACGACTATCTCGGAATGGCGCAACATCCGGCCGTCCTGGCCGCCATGCACGAGGCGCTGGATACCGCCGGCGCTGGGTCCGGTGGTACGCGCAACATTTCGGGGACCTCGCACTATCACGTGGAACTCGAGGCCGAGCTCGCCGACCTTCACCGCAAAGAGGCGGCGCTGCTCTTTACCTCGGCCTACGTGGCCAACGATACGACCCTGGCCACGCTACAAAAACTGCTGCCCGGCTGCGTGGTGTTCTCCGACGAGAAGAACCACGCCTCCATGATCGCCGGCATCCGCAATGGTGGCGGGGAAAAGCGCATCTGGCGCAATAACGATCTAGCCGACCTGGAGGCCAAGCTGCGCGCCGTCGCGCGCGATCGACCGAAGATCATCGCCTTCGAATCGGTTTATTCGATGGACGGCCTGATGGCACCGATCGGTGCCATTTGCGATCTGGCCCGCAAATATGGGGCTTTAACCTATCTCGACGAGGTGCACGCGGTCGGCCTTTATGGCCCGCGCGGAGGCGGGCTTGCCGAACAGCAACGCGTCATGCATCGGGTCGACATCATCAATGGTACGCTTGCCAAGGGCTTCGGCATTATGGGCGGGTATATCGCCGCCACCCGCGACATCTGCGACGCCATTCGTTCCTATGCGCCCGGTTTTATCTTTACCACTTCGCTGGCCCCTGCCATTGCCGCGGGTGCCATTGCCAGCATTCGTCATCTCAAGACAAGCAAATCGGAACGCGAGCGGCACCAGGAGCGTGTCGGCACGCTGAAGGGCCGGCTGCTAGCGGCCGGATTGCCGGTCATGGACAACCCCAGTCACATCGTTCCATTGCTGGTGGGCAATCCGGTGTTGTGCAAGCAGATGACCGACGCCCTGCTTGATCGATTTGGCATCTACGTTCAGCCCATCAACTACCCGACGGTCCCACGCGGCACCGAGCGGCTGCGGTTGACGCCAAGTCCGCAGCATTCCGATGCCGATATCGAGCGGCTCGTTGCAGCCCTGCGTGTGCTGTGGTCGGAGATGGGTCCAAGCTTCGCGCCACGTGGCGAGGCGGCCGAGTAGCGGCGGACACTTTCGCGGCGCTGTCAGCCGCGCTCTGGCAGCGCGCCGGGCCGCAGCTTGCGCGCGAGCTGGTCGAGCACACCGTTGACGAGTTTCGGTTCGTCGCCTTCGAAGAAGGCACGCGCAACTTCGATGTATTCACTAATGATGACCCGCGGCGGCACCTCCGGCAATTCGATCAATTCCAAGGTGGCGGCGCGTAGGATAGCGCGCACGATGGAATCGATACGCGCCAGCCGCCAGCCAGTCGCTAGCTGTTGATCGATCATCGGGTCGATCTCGCGCTGGCGCTTTACGACGCCGCGCAGGACTTGGGCAAAGTGCTCTTGATCGGCATCGACCATGCCGTTGCCGTCGGCGCTACCGCCGAGCCTGTGCTGTTTGAATTCCTCGATCACCTCAACGAGGTCGGTCTCGGCTAGGTCCATCTGGTAGAGCGCCTGGACGGTGGCAAGCCGCGCCTGACTGCGCGCAATGTCCCCGCGCTTGTCGCGCTTGCCGTCCGGCGCGGTCATTCCAGATCCTCGGCAAATACGCGTTCCAGGGCCACAAGTGCCAGGCAGGCCCGCACGGCTTCCGCACCTTTGCCCTTACGTCCGCCGCGCGCCCGCTCCAGGGCCTGGGCCTCATTGTTCACGGTCAGGATAGCATTGCCGAGTGGAATGGCGTTGCGAATGGCGATTTCCATCAACCAGTGATTGGCGTTCGTGCAGACGGTATCGTAGTGCGAGGTTTCGCCACGGATCACACAGCCGAGTACGACGCAGCCGTCGAAACGAGCGTCCGCATCGTCCGAGCCGATCAGGTCGGCCTTTACCGCCTGCGCCAAAGCCAAGGGAATTTCCAGTGCGCCCGGCACCACGACGCGCTCGAAGCTTGCTCCCGATGCTGCGAGCTCGGCGGTTGCACCGTCGAGCAGCTCCTTGGCGATCTCTTGGTAATAGGGCGCTTCGATAATGAGAATACGGGCACCGCACACTTGCCCGCTGGCGCTATCGGCATCGGCGGATTGCTGCTTACGCGCCATCTGGGCTGCTCAACCGATTCGGCGCTGGCCGACGATACGCAAGCCGAACGCCTCGAGCCCCACGTAGCGCGACGGCGGCGCATTCGACAGTAGCACCATGTCGCTCACCCGCAGTTCCCGCAATATCTGCGAGCCGACACCAATCTCGACACGCCGACGTTCGGGATCGGTGTGCTTGCGCTTGTTGCGTTCGGCGTTCTGCGCGATCGAACTCGACACACCCTTCGGCCGCAGGTCCCGAATGAGCACGATGACGCCTCGGCCTTCGCGCGCAATCTCGGCCATAGCCTTCTCGATCAGGGCCCCGCGCGTGCCCCCGCTGCTGCCGATGCCCAAGAGATCGGCCAGCACATTGACGGCATGCACGCGCACCAGAACGGGCCCGGGCGCGCTGAGATCGCCTTTGACGAGGGCCAGATGCTCGACGGGCTGTACGGTCGTTTCGTAGACGTAAAGGTCGAACGTGCCGCCGAACTGGCTAGCGACCGAAGTCTTGGCGACCTGGCGCACGATGCGATCATGGCGGAGGCGATAGCCAATCAGATCCTCGATGGTGCCAATCTTCAAGCCGTGGCGCTGCGCAAAAGCGACGAGATCGGGCATGCGCGCCATGGTGCCGTCATCGTTCATGATCTCGCAGATGACGCCTGCCGGAAACAGGCCGGCCATGCGCGCAAGATCGACGGATGCCTCCGTGTGGCCGGCACGCACGAGTACCCCACCCTCGCGGGCAATCAGCGGGAAAACGTGTCCTGGTGAGACGATGTCCTTGTAGTCCTTGGTCGGGTCGATCGCCGTGGCGATGGTGCGGGCGCGATCGTGCGCGGAGATACCGGTGGCGATGCCCTCGCGTGCCTCGATCGAAACCGTAAACGCCGTGCGGTTCCTGGCCTCGTTTTGCCGCGTCATGTATTCGAGGCGCAGTTGGCCGGCGCGTTGCTGCGTCAGCGACAGGCAGATCAGCCCACGCCCATGCTTGGCCATGAAGTTGATGGCGTCGGGGGTGGCCATCTGGGCCGGAATGACGAGGTCGCCCTCGTTCTCCCGGTCCTCAGCATCCACCAGGATGATCATGCGCCCGTTACGTAAGTCGTCGAGAATCTCCTCAATAGGCGATAGGAAGCCCTTGCCTTCAGCGTAGACGGCGCGTGACAATCCCTCGTTCACCGGCGGTACTCCAGAGCCCTCGCGACGTAGCGGGCCAAAACATCAACTTCGAGGTTCAAGACGTCACCTGGCTTTTTGATCCCCAATGTCGTTTGGGTCAAGGTATGCGGAATGACGTTGATGCCGAAGCGGCGCCCAACGACCTCATTGACCGTGAGCGAGACGCCGTCAAGCGCCACCGAGCCCTTGGCGGCAATGTAGTGGGCCAGGTCTTCCGCCACTTCGATGAGAAAGCGGCGGGATTGACCGTCGGGGCTCAAGGCAACGATGCGCGCAAGGCCATCGATGTGGCCGCTGACGATATGGCCGCCCAACTCGTCGTGCGCCTTGAGCGCGCGCTCCAGATTGACCTTCCGCCGGGGTTGCCATCCCCCCAGGCTTGTTTTGCTTAGGGTCTCGTTCGATACATCTGCCGTGAAGATGCTGCCGCCGTCGGCGGGGCGCACGCTGGTCGCCGTCAAGCACGCCCCGTCGCAGGCAATGGAGGCCCCCACGGCGATGCTATCTGCGGGGTAGCGGGAGCGAACCGCAAAGCGTCCCTCCTCGCGCGCGAGAAGTTCGCCAACATCGGTGATGATGCCCGTGAACATGGCCTGAGGCTAGCACACATGGAGGAGATCGGCGAACGCGGGAAAGGGTGGGCCTGGCTAGAACGCTTTGGGCGGCAGGCACGGCCGTGCCCTGACCTCGCTGCCCGAACGCCGACGCAGCCTCAGCCAAGATAGCCGGCGTGGTCGGTGCTCTTGCCTCGGGCACCCGCCTCTAGCGCGGCCCGCATCTTGGGTTCGATGCTGCGTTTGGCAAAGCTCTTGGGATCGACGTGCACGTACACCGTTTCGCTGGCGACGAGTAGCGTGCCCTCGTTGGCGCGGCGCAGCTCGAAGCTCAGGGTAAACGAGGTGGTGCCAATGCGGCTTGCCCAGACCGACACTTCCAACACGTCGTCGAAGCGCGCCGGGGCCTTCCACTCTATCATTTGGCGGACAGTCTGGATTTCGAAGGTACCATCGAACACGTCCCGCGCCGAGGGTAGTGCGGCACGCAGAAACTCGGCGCACGCAAGGTCAATATAGTCGCCGTAACGGGCGTTGAACACGACGTGTTGAGCGTCGCACTCCTGGTAACGCACGCGCACGTAGTAGCGAAATTTCGGGGTCATCCGGTTTTGCCAGCGTTGAGGTGGCCGCGCGCACGGTAGACGGTGATGCGGTTGCTGCCCAAAAAACGATCGGAATGGCGCAACCAACGCGCCTCGTCGGCGAAGACTTCGAGACCCCGGTCGCCCAGCGGGCGCACACCCGCAGCCCCCAACGTCTCGGTGCCGCGGGCGATGACCGCCTCGTCGACCAGGCCGGCAGCGACGAACGAACCGGCAACGTGGGGACCGCCTTCGACCAGCAGGCGGGTAATGCCGTCCGCATTGAGCATGCTAAGCACCGCGCCTAATGACAATCTGCCATCTTCCAGCGCGACCCGGCGCGTGACGACGCTTGCGGGCAGGTCCGGCAGCGCCGCATCAGCCGCACCGATCAGCGTCAGCGCGACCGCGTCGGCGCTCATCGCGAGCTTGCTGGCGCGCGGGGTGCGAAACCTCGTGTCGAGCACGTAGCGCCGCGGCGACCGCTGGCCCAGTCCGGGCAGCCGACAAGTCAGCTGCGGATCGTCGTCCTCAACGGTCCGGCGACCGATCAGAATGGCATCGGCGCGCGCACGCAGCAGATGGGCATAGGCGCGTGCCTCCTCGCTCGTGACCCAGCGCGGTTGTCCATCGCCCGGGGCAATCAATGCGTCGGCAGAAACGGCGAGCTTCAGCTGCACGAATGGGCGGCCCTGTGTCATGCGCAGGATGTGCCCGCCCGCCATCCAGCGCGCTTCCCGCGCGCACACACCCGTCTCAACCACGATGCCCGCCTGGCGCAGGCTGGCAAAGCCTTTGCCTGAGATTTCAGGATTTGGATCCTCGATGGCACACACCACGCGCCGAATGCCGGCCCGGCAAATGGCGTCGGCGCACGGCGGCGTGCGGCCGTGGTGTGAACAAGGTTCCAGTGTGACGTACATCGTCTTGTCGTGAGCCAGGGCTCCCGCGCGCTCGAGCACATGCGCTTCCGCGTGCGGACGCCCGCCGGATTGGGTCCAGCCACGGGCGATCATCTCACCGGTTGCCTCATCGACTATGACGGCACCCACCGCCGGATTTGGCGCAGTCGTGCCCAGCACGCGCCGCGCCAGGCTGAGCGCCACAGCCATGAAGCGGCGATCCTGCGCCGCGCGATCAACGCCATGCTCGGAAGGGAGAAGCAACGTCAATGCTTTCTTTCCAGCGCCTCAGCCGGTGTGGCGGACGTCGGCGGCTCGGTCTCGGGTGCGCGGGCGATCTCGCCCAGCACCTCCTGGAAGTCGGAGGCCTCGCGGAAATCCCGGTAGACTGAGGCAAAGCGCACGTAGGCCACGGGATCGAGCCCCTTCAACGCCTCCATCACCAGTTCGCCAATGATGGATGAGGGCACCTCTTGCTCGCCCATGCTTTCGACCTGTCGCACGATGCCCGAGACCATGCGCTCGATACGCTCGGGCTGGATAGGCCGCTTACGCAGGGCGACCTCCACCGATCGCGAGAGCTTCTCCCGGTCGAACGGCACGCGCCGACCAGAGCGTTTGGCGACGACGATCTCGCGCAGTTGCACGCGCTCGAACGTGGTGAACCGGCCGCCGCAATCCTCGCAGCTGCGGCGCCGGCGGATCGCCTGATTCTCCTCGGTGGGCCGACTATCTTTCACCTGCGTGTTCTCGCAACCGCAATATGGGCAGCGCATGTTCTCTGCTCCCGCCTACCATGCCGAAGCCCGCTGGGCCGGCACGGCTTGCCCCGCACGAGGTGGCTCAGTCGTAGATCGGGAAACGCTCACACAGCCCCAGCGCTTCCTCTCTGACCTTCGCCTCAACCTTTGCATTGCCGGCCTCGCCGTTGGCCGCTAGGCCGTCCAGAACCTCGGCCATGAGGCGGCCGATGTGACGAAACTCCGCGAGGCCGAAGCCGCGCGTCGTGCCAGCCGGCGAGCCGATCCGAATCCCCGAGGTCACCTGCGGCTTCTCGGGATCGAACGGCACGGCATTTTTGTTGACCGTGATGTGGGCTCGTCCCAGCGCCTTTTCGGCGGCGATACCCGTCAACCCCTTCGGCCGCAGGTCGACTAGGTTGAGATGGGTGTCGGTGCCACCGGAAACGAGGGCGTAGCCGGCGCTGAGCAGCACTTCCCCGAGCGCCTTGGCATTCTCCACCACATTGCGGGCATAGGCCTTGAATTCGGGGCGCATGGCCTCGGCAAATCCCACCGCCTTGGCGGCGATGACATGCATTAGGGGACCACCCTGCATACCGGGGAAGACCGCGGAATTGATGCGCTTGGCCAAGGCCTCCTCATTGCTGAGGATCATGGCGCCGCGCGGGCCCCGCAGGGTCTTGTGGGTCGTGCTGGTAACGATGTGCGCATGCGGAAACGGACTTGGATGCGCGCCGCCGGCGACCAGTCCCGCGAAGTGCGCCATGTCCACCATCAGAAGGGCGCCCACCTCATCGGCGACGGCGCGAAAGGCCGCAAAATCGATAATGCGGGGGTAGGCGCTACCGCCGGCGACAATGACCTTGGGTCGGTGCGCCCGCGCCAGCTCCCTGACATCGTCCATGTCGATGCGGTGATCCTGTCGGCGTACTTTGTAGGCTACGACTTTGAACCACTTGCCCGAGAGATTGGCTGGCGAACCGTGGGTCAAATGGCCTCCCGTATCGAGGCTCAGGCCCATGAAGGTGTCACCGGGTCGCATCATCGCCATGAAGGCGGCCTGGTTGGCGGTGCTACCGGAATGCGGTTGCACGTTGGCGAAATTGCACTTGAAGAGCTGCTTGGCGCGGTCGATGGCGAGCGTCTCGATCTCGTCCACAAACTGACAGCCACCGTAGTAGCGATTGCCAGGGTAGCCCTCCGCGTACTTGTTGGTGAGCACGCTGCCAGCCGCTTCGAGCACGGCACAGGATACGAAATTCTCCGACGCGATCAGTTCGATCTCCTGCTGCTGGCGCCTCAGCTCCCGTTCGACGCCGGCGAAAACCTCCGGATCGGCCTCGGCCAGCCGCAGCAGGGACAAGGGCAGATGCGGCGCCTCGCGGCGCCCGGCGGCAGCAGTCATCGATCGTCTCACGATTCGCGAGCAGCGCCAGATCGGCGCGGCGCCCTCATATCATGGGCTTCGCATCTGCAACAAGACACCAGCCGGCCGGAGCCTGAATTCGGGCCCCTTGGGCGGCGAGCCCTCTCTTTCCGGACGCCCGAAGCGCAAAGGGCGCCGCTTTGCGTCCTCGCCCCCGGGGGGACCGGCGCGGCGTGCGCCGACGGGAGTGCCCGCCCATAACTGAGGCCTGACCCTTCCGTCCCGTGAAACTCGCTGCGGCCAGGCCGCAGGCGGGTCCCGATCGGGCGTTTGCGCCGGGCGGCGGCCCGCCCGGCCCAATTCCGGGTCCGCCTCGGCCCCCACGCAAGCGCGGCGCCCCGACGACGGTGGGGCGGGCGCCGCGGTACAAATTGTGCCGGTTGCCGTATGGTCGGGGGCGAACGTGCGACAGGGCCCTCATGCCAGATCAGTCAAAGGCCGGCGAGGTATTGCAGGACGAGGAGGCGGTCATTCGCCTCTTGGAGCCGTTGGCCCAGGCGGCCGGGGCCTTCGCGCTCAAGGACGATTGCGCCATCTTCCGGCCGCGGCCCGGCACCGACTTGGTTTTGAAGACCGACCCGATCGCAGAGGGCGTGCATTTTCTGGCCGGTGCGGACCCTGCCGACGTCGCCTGGAAGGCGTTGGCGGTCAACCTCTCCGATCTCGCCGCGAAGGGTGCGACGCCTTCAGCCTACCTATTGGCTCTGTCGTTTCCGACGGCGCCGCCACGCGACTGGGTCGTGGCGTTCGCGCAGGGCCTGCGCGAGGCCCAGGAGGCCTTTGGCTGCCACCTCCTCGGTGGCGACACGGATCGCCGGCCGGGACCTCTGAGCGTCGCAATTACCGCGATCGGCACCGTGCCACGCGGCGGCATGGTGCGGCGTGCGACGGCGCGCGCCGACCACGGCCTCTTCGTGTCCGGCACCCTCGGTGACGCTGCACTAGGCCTGCAATTAGCAAAAGACGCAACGCGCGCCGCGGCGTGGGATTTATCACCAGATATGTTGAGGCATCTGAGCGACCGCTACCGCCGCCCGCAGCCGCGGCTGGCGCTCACCGGCGCCTTGCGCGCGCACGCTTCGGCGGCCATGGATCTTTCCGACGGACTTGCCAAAGATCTAGGCCGCATGTGCCAGGCGAGCGGCTGTGCTGCGCGCGTCGATCTTGCCGATCTTCCCTTGTCGCCGGCCGCTCGCAAAGTCGTCGCCGCCGAGGCGCGTCAGTACCATCGGATCCTTGCCGCCGGCGACGATTATGAGATTTTGGCAAGCATCGCGCCCGCGAAGGAGGCCGCGTTCCGGCAGGCCGCGGCGGTCGCCGGCGTCGCCGTGGCGCGCATCGGGCGCATGACGGCGGGGAGCGGCGTTGCCCTCACCGGCTTGGACGGTGAGCGCATCGACCTCACGCGCACGGGGTGGGATCACTTCGCTAGCGGCATGGACGACGCGGGGGCCTGAGCGCGGCTGGAATTTCAGCGTCAGAACGGCGGCGCGCGAGCCGACGAGCTATCGCTCGAGGACCGCCGCGCGCGTCTCGCGAGCACTCGCACGCCGGCGCGTGTGGGCAAAGGCCTCCTGCAAGCGTGAGACCTGGGCGCCAACGGGGTTGTCGGCGGGGGTTGCTTCGTCGAGCGCAAGCTCCATGGCCCGATCAAGTTGAACAATACGATCGTTAAGGGAGAAACTCTGCTCGATGAGTCGTCGCAGACCGGTGGGCAGGTCGAGGAAGCCTTTGACATGTGAGGGACGGCCAGGGCCTTTGAGCTTGACGCGCTGCCGCTTGGTGCGCGCCTCCTCTGCGGAGATCTCTCCGGACTTGAGGGCCCGGCGGATCATCAGCCAAGAGGCAAGCTCGAGGAGGCGCGTGGTCAGTCGCATGCTCTCCGTGGCATAAAGCACCGAGAGCGGTCCCCGCAGCTTGCGAGCTTCGAGCCGACCCGGTCCGTCCAGATAGCGCGCGGTGTGCTCGACAAGCGCCATACCCTCTTTAAAGATGGCATCGAACTGATCGGAAGCGGCGAAGCGTTCGCCGAACGAGATGGTGACGCCGGTCTTGGGCGCGGCGCTTTCAGAATCGCGACAGGTGCTCATGACTCTACTTGGGACAACTGGATACTCACGAGTGACCATACTAGCGTACGCTACCCTGGCAGGCCACGGTTAACATCGGATGTTTATGCGCGTTGATTTGCGACTGTGGTGTGGCGCACACGTGGTTTATGCACATCTTCTGCCAATCTGAAGCTTTCGCTTGAAGCTCATGCGCGCCCTGGCCTGCAGGGTGGGTTGAAAGGGCCGGCCGGCGGCGGGCGCGGGGGTTGCTGAGGCCACTCCCCCAAAAAGGCAGCGCGCGGGCTCGGCGCCTTTTTAAGTTGGCCACGCCGCAGTGCAGAAATTTGTGCAAGCCCGATGCAAAAAAATGAGCCGCCGTGCGGCGGCTCAGGAGTTAACAGGGAGGCGTCAAACGGAGTGGATAGGATCCACTCGGATCCAGAGAACTGGATGACCCGATAGTGCAACTGATTGGATAACAAAAGGTAAAGCGCTGTACCCGAAGTGAACGCCCCTGCCGGACCAACGTTGGGTCCGCCGAGGCTTGTGGAGGCTTGTAGCTACCCCCCATGGCTGCGGGCAATGCCCACATCCTGTGCCGCCCTGGGTCAGCGCTTGAACACGGCCGCCGCCGCGGCCTCGTGCGCCTTCTTGGTGGCAATGTTCTCCTTCACTCTCTCAATCTCCGCCTCGAGCGCCACGATGCGCGCCTGAAGCTCACTGATCGATAGATTGGCCAACGGTTCGCCGAGCGTGAGGCCCTTTGCTGGTTTCGGGTTCAGCTCATCCCAATCCATGGCGGCCTCCGAAGCGCAAATGCGTGCCTCGAAGCCTGGCACGAGTTCGCCCTTGTCTCAACCCCGCGCCCCGGGCCACTCTGCCGCTGCGAAGGCCCAACCGCCGCGGAGCTGAACCATGGCCTACCCGGACACGATGACGGCGATTGAGATCAGTGCCCCGGGTGGGCCTGAAGTGCTCAAGCCCAAGGTCGTGGCGACACCTAAGCCGGGTCCGGGGCAGATGCTCGTGAAAGTGGCCGCCGCCGGTGTCAATCGCCCCGACCTCGCGCAGCGCTCGGGCTCCTATCCCCCACCCCCCGGCGCCTCGCCGCTGCCAGGGCTTGAGATCGCCGGCGAGGTTGTGCTGGTGGGCGAGGGGGTCGCGCGCTGGCGCCTCGGCGACACCGTCTGTGCCCTCGTCAATGGCGGAGGCTACGCCGAATACTGTGTGGTGGAGGATGTGCAAGCCCTGCCGATTCCCCGGGGTCTCGACCTGATCAGGGCCGCGGCCGTACCGGAAACCTTTTTCACGGTATGGGCCAACGTTTTCGAGCGCGGTCGCCTCGCCGCCGGCGAATGGATCCTGGTGCATGGCGGTTCCAGTGGGATCGGAACCACCGCCATTCAGCTCGCCAAGGCCTTCGGCGCGAAGGTGATTACCACCGCCGGTTCGGCGGACAAATGCCGGGCGTGCCGCGAGCTCGGCGCCGACCGCGCCGTCAACTATCGCAGCGAGGACTTCGTCAAGGCTTGCCAGGAGGTGACCGGCGGCCAGGGCGTGGATCTGATCCTCGATATGGTCGGCGGCACTTACACGGAGCGCAATATCGTCGCTGCGGCTGAAGACGGCCGCATCGTCCAGATTGCCGTGCTTGGCGGCGCCAATGTCAGCTTGAACATTGCGCGCCTGATGATGAAGCGTCTGACGCTGACGGGCTCCACGCTGCGGCCGCGCTCGCGGGCCTTCAAGGGACAGCTGGCCACGGCGCTTGAAGGGAGGGTCTGGCCCTTGCTCGCCTCGGGCACGGTACGGGTGGTGCTGGATGCAACCTTTCCCCTGGCCGAGGCCGCCGATGCCCATCGCCATCTCGAAGCCGGGGAGCACATCGGCAAGGTCGTGTTGACCGTCTAGACTAGCTAAGTGGCTACCAGGCCAGCGCGGCAAGCGCGGCGACCGGCGCAAAGGGACGCGCGGCGAACAGCCGGGCGAGCGTGTCGCCGCTGAGCCCGTCCGGCGCGTGAATGGTGCTGGCAATGAACACGGAGCGCAGACCGGCGAGGTGGGCACCCAACAGGTCGGTTTCGATGCCGTCACCGATCGCCAGCACCTGGTCTTTGGCGACCGGGCCGCCGCTGAGGGAAGCGATCGCGGCGAGCGCGCGTTCATACACGGGCCAGTGCGGCTTTCCCGCATAGCTGACCGTACCGCCGAGCGCGGCATACTCCGCGGCCAGGGCACCAGCGCAATAGACCAGCTTGTCGCCGCGCTCGACCACAAGATCGGGGTTGGCGCAGAGCATCGGCACGCCGCGCGCCACCAGGCCTTCGAACAGCCTGGTATAATCCTTCGGCGTCTCTTTGCTGTCGTCGTCGAGCCCGGAGCAGACGAGCGCCTCGGCGCGGTGCGCGTCCACAAAGTCGAGCGCGAACCCCTCGAATAGGCCGCGGTCACGCGCTGGACCGATGTGCAGCAATGGCCGGCCTTGCCAAGACGCGATCATCGCGCGCGTGACATCGCCGGAGGTTACGCCGGTATCATAGGCGGTGCGCGCCACGCCAAGCGCGTCGAGCTGCGCAACCACGGCCGCAAACGGGCGTGGTGCATTCGACAGCAACAAGACGATGCCGCCGCGCTGGCGAAACTTGGCGCAGGCTTCTGCCGCCGGCTCAAAGGCGCGGGCGCCATTGTGCATGACACCCCAAATATCGACGATCCATGCCGCGCTGCTGACGGCAAGGCTGCCGATCGAGGAGAGAATAGGAATATCCGTCCCGCTCATGCGTGCCTTAGAGCAGGATCACTGGGGATGAAACCACGTTGCCTCGTGCGGGATGCTGAACCGCGCGCCCCCGACCGGCGGGAGCGCTCGCACGTGCTCTAGCGGCAAGCGCAGGCGCAATCAAGCCGCGGCCGGCTCCCCCACGACCTCGGCCTTGACCAGCTTGGGTCCACCGAACAGGCCACCCATGCCGAACTGGACGCCGAAGCCCAAAATGCGAGCCAGCATCCAATCGTCCTCGATGCGGGCCACGATCAGGGTCAAGCCAAAATCCTGAAGAAAGCGGCATACGTCGGACGCCGCGACGCGACCGGTTGCGGCGGGCAAGCCTTCCAGGAAGATGGGTGCTTCCAGCTTGACGAAGGCGAACCCCGCCGTTTTCAGGGCCGCAAAGTCCATCTTGAGATCGCCAACCTCCTCGAGCCCGAAGCGGCAACCCGCCGTCATCAGCGCGTTCAAGCCGCTCAGCTGAAAATCCGTCAAGTTGCGGGCGGCGGCCTGGGTCAGCGACAGCACCAGTCCCATCCCACGCGCACCTTTTGCCTGTTGCACGACCGCGTCGATAAAGCCCGGATCGGTGAGCGATTCTGCGGCAATGCGCGTCATGACGTTGCCTTCCCGGCCGCGCTCGCCCAGTCGCAGCGCCACGCGTGCCGCGCGCACCACACCGGCGGCATCCATACGCGCAATCAGCCCGGTGCGCTCAAGCGGGGAGGTCTCGATGGTGGAACCGTCCGCAGTCAGGAAGCGCGAGCTAATTTCGAAGTGGCGCGCGCGGCCTTCGTTCAGGGCTTGAATGGGCTCCAGCATGATCTCCATGCGGTTGGCGGCAATCGCCTCCGCGGCGCGCGAAACCTGAGTGCTGGGCGCCGGCGGCGCAGCGGAGGCGTGTGGTGGTGGGGGAGCGGTCGCGCGCGGCGGCCGCGTCGGCGGCGCGTCAGCCCCGCTGAGCCCCGGCTCGCCCGGCCACCAGGATCCGGTTGTCTCGCCGCCGGGCTCGCCGGCGGCAGCCCGCATGGAGGCGGCCGCCGTATCGAGCGCGGCCAATGAGCGGGCGATCATGCCTTCCTCCGCCTCGCCAGGCGCCGCCATCGTGGCCTGTGCCGCCGCCGGCGGGACGTCGCTCAGTTCGTCGGCAAGCTTCTTGATCAGGTCTTGGATCAGTTCGACGTTCTTTTCCGAGGGCGAGGGCGAGGCAGCGCCCGGCCAGGCTTCGCCGCTGGCGCGTGGCGGGTTGGCAGGAGCGCCCGTCCGCGCCGCACCCCGACCGCCCGCAAGCGTTCCGCCGGCGTCCCTCGGGCGATAGTGAAAGGCGATCTCGGCACTCGCCTCGGGTAGCCGGTGGGGATGGTCGAGGTCCGATGCTGCGCGTTCGGAAGGCTCACCCACGCCGGCAAAGGGGGCGAACGAGGGCTCGTCTCGCGCCTCCGTCCCGGGTGCGCCGAGCTCGGGCTCGCCGGCAATCCACTGCATCTCGTCTCGCGCATCGCCGGTGCCGGAATCGATGAGCGACCTGCGCACAAAAAGATGAAACAAGAGCAGCACCGTGTAGACCGTCAAGGCCGCCGCCATTCCTGGCCAGAGCGAAAGCCCAAGTTGCAACAGAAACCAGGCGCCGAGCGCCATCGACAGCACGGTCACCGAAAAGATGACGAAGGCGTCGGCGAAACGCCCATGGGAAGACGGCGGGCCAGGGATGCCGAGTTGCTGTGCCATGTGCAGCCAAGCTCCGCTGTTTTTTTGATTCGAGCTGGCTAAGCATTCCTGCGGCGGGGCTGCATGCGCAACCGGCTTGGCCGGACTATCACCAGGTTTCCCAGCCCGCCTGCCAGTGGACCCGGAACGCTAAAACCCTGGTGTGGCGCCGTTCGTCGGCAGGCGAGCCCCGTGGTTGGCTAGGCCACGGCTTTCAGGACCTTGGCGATGCCGTCGCGGATCTCGGCGATGTCGGCTTCGCTCGAGATCAGCGGCGGCGCGACGATCAAGGTGTCGAGGGCGACGCGCACGTAGATGTTGAGCTCGTGGTACATATGCTCGGTCGCCTCGAAGCCGCGCAGTCCCGGCTTGCCAACGATCGGGTCGAGGTCGATGCCGCATAAGAGACCCACGCTGCGAATGTCGGCCACGTTGGGTTGCCCGCGCAGGCTCATCATCGCGTCGGCAAACGGGGCCTCGAGGCTCCGGGCCCGTTCGAACAGCCCTTCATCCTTGTAGATGTCGAGCGTGGCGAGGCCGGCCGCCGCCGCCAACGGGTGACCGGAATAGGTATAGCCGTGGAATAGCTCCACCATATGCTCTGCGCCGGTCATAAAGGCCTGATAGATCTGCTTGGAGGCCATCACGCCGGCCATCGGCACCGCAGCGTTGGTCACCCCCTTGGCGAACGTGATCATGTCAGGCACCACGCCGTAGCGCTCCGCGGCAAAGCAATGCCCGAGGCGCCCGAAGCCGGTGATCACCTCATCGAAGATGAGCAAAATGCCGTGCTGGGCGGTGAGTGCGCGCAACTTTTGTAAATAGCCCTTGGGTGGGGCCAAAATGCCGGTCGATCCGGAGACGGGCTCCACGATCACCGCGGCGATGGTTGAGGCGTCGTGCAGATTGATGAGCCGTGTGAGCTCGTCGGCCAGGTGGGCACCCCAGTCGGGCTCACCTCGGCAATAGGCCTGCTGCGCGCGATCATAGGTCGCCGGCAGATGGTCGACCCCCGTCAGCATGTTACCGAACTGCTTGCGGTTGGCGACGATGCCGCCGACCGAGATGCCGCCAAAGCCGATGCCGTGATAGCCGCGCTCGCGGCCGATGAAGCGCGTGCGGGCACCCTCGCCCCTGGCCTTATGGTAGCCGAGGGCAATTTTGAGCGCCGTGTCGACAGCCTCGGAACCCGAGTTGGAGAAAAATGCATAATCGAGGTCGCCGGGTGCAAGCAGCGCCAGGCGGGAGGCCAATTCGAACACCTTGGGATGGCCATATTGAAAGGCAGGTGCGTAGTCCAGTCGCGCCGCCATGTCCTGGATCGCTTGCACGATCGGCGCGCGGCAATGGCCGGCATTCACACAAAATAGTCCGGATGTGGCATCGATGACCTTGCTGCCGTCCGGCTTGAAGTAGTGCAATCCCTTGGCGCCGGCGAACAGGCGCGGGCGCTTTTTAAAGGCGCGGTTGGCGGTGAACGGCACCCAATAGGGCTCGAGCTCATTGGGCTTCATATCGAGCGGGGCCATAGCAGTCTCCGCGGTTTTCAAGGATAAACGCTGCGCCTGGTTCTAGCAGGGACCAAGCCCGGCTCCAAGCCGCCGGCCGCGCCACTACCACTTGAGCGCGAAACCGCCGCAGCTTGCGCCTCGCCGCAGGTGGCGCTCAGGCAGGATTGATGTTGTTGGGATTTTTCCACTGCCTCCGGTCCGCCCTAAGATTGCCGGGTGTTCGTTCGGATTCCGGCACACGCTCACCCGAATCTGGTCGGCATTTAGCGGTTGTTAGCCGATTCGGCGTGAGAAGCGGGAACCACGCCAATGCGCACGGATGTGACAGCGTTCCGGGAGGAAAGCAGCATGTTAATGAGCGTCATCGAGGAAGCCCAGTCGGCTCCCGCCTACCCGGACCTGGCTGAACAGCGCATTCTGATTACCGGAATTACCAGCGAGTGCGGGATCGACATCGCCCGCGCCTTTGCCGATCACAAGACCCGTCTCGTGCTCCAGTTCGCCGAAGCGAGCACGAACATGGAGGCCATTGCCGAGATTGCCGCGCCGACCGCGCTTGAAACTCTGGCATTCGGGCCGGTTGGCGCCGACACGGACAGTCTCGTGCGCTTCGCGCGCCGCGCCGTGCAGGTGTTTGGCGGCCTCGACGCCGTCATCAATTTGGTGCCACTTGCGGCCAACGAATTCGCCAGCGCCATGAGCATGGGCGCGATCGATGACATCGTCGCGGACCGGCTGAGGGGCGCCTGCATCTTTTCCAGTGTCGCGGCCAATCGCATGTCCGTGACCCTGACGGAAGGATTGATCCTCAACGTCGCCGTGCTGGCCGAGCGCGCCCGCGGCAAGAGCCAGGCGCTGGCCTCGCTCATCAAGGCGGCCGTCGCGGCCATGACGCGTCTGCAGGCGGAAGAATGGGCCAGCAAAGCCATTCGCATCAATGCCATCGTGCCACAGACGCTTCCGGCGGGGCCCGAGCCTGTGCTACGCAGCGAGCCCGACATGGCAACGCTGGCCTTGTACCTGGCCTCGAGTCGAGGCAGGCGCCTTTCGGGCCTGCTGTTTGAGGCACAAGGGGCGCAGGCCTGGGCGTAAACCGGCGCCGGCACGGGGCGCGCTGGTGTGGCAAAAGCCGCGGCAAGGGAGGCGGGGCGCGCGGGATCGGCCCGCTGGATCCCTGCCGTGCGGTGTCGTTGCCAGCCTCTGCGTCCTCGTCATCGCGCAGGACCGCGGCCGACCGCGAGCGGGTCCCGGCGTGGCCGCTCGGGCCGGCTCAACCGATAGGCCCGGTGCGGCCAACAGCCTAAGCAGCAAACAGCACAGGCAAGTGCTGGCGCGCATCGTTCGCCCCTCGTTCGGGAAGAAATTCGCCAATGGGGACGATGCGCGCACCACGCAAATCACATCCTGCGGAGCTGATCGGCGTTAGGCGCCGCGGCGCCGGCAGGGCCTCTGTCAGCGTGTCGCGGGATAGCGCCAAAACTTGCCCCGCGCCGTCGAGACCAGCTGCAGGATCGGAATGCGCTTGTCCGGCGGGCGCTCCCCGGTCTGCAGCAGCAAACCGATGTCATTCAGGAGAGCCGATTTTTCCGCATAGATTGAGTGGTTGAGTGCAAGGTAGTCGAGGCTGGTCTGCGTCACGTCGATGGTGTCGATGCCCTCGATAATGATGGGGCCGTCGAGGGGCACGTCGCCGGCGCGTGGTATCCCGCCCGCAACGCGACGTGCTGCCTGCATGGCGCGGTCGTTGGCAGAGGCATAAAGGGTTAGTCCGCGGCCATACCTCTGGAGATCGCTGGCGATATTTTCAAACACGTTGCGATCAATGTCGGGCGCGGCCATGATGATTTGATTGAGCCTGACGTCGGGCGCCAGGGTCGGGCCCAAATCGCGCAACACCTGCAGCAGGGGCAGATTGCCCATGCTGTGGGCAATCACGCTCACCTCTTTGGCCCCGGTTTCCTTCAGGACCAGCTCCAGGAACTGCCGCAGGTAAGGCTCCGCCTGCACCGAGCTTTCCCGATCGTAGCCATAGCCGCTGAAATCGCCGAGCGAGGGCCAGCTATAAAGGAAGGCCGCGCTGTCGAATTTGAGGTCGTAGGCCATTTGCGCCGTACGATAGAGCGCATAATCGAACGAATTGTTGTAGCCGTGCACGAACACCACGGCTTGGTCCCTGAAGGATCGGCTGCCGTTCACCCGTTCCCGCGCCTTGGCGATGAACTGATCGCGCGAGAGCAGCGAGATCTCTTTGATCGTGAAATGAGTTTTGGGATCCTCGGCTGCCTCGTAGAGGGTCACCTGGAAATAGGGGATGCGGATTGCGAACGGCCGCTCGATATTGGGAACTTGATGCGTCTTCGGCACGGTCACCAGGGCGTGGCCGAGCTCGAGCCGCCGTGCGCGCTCGGAGCTGTAGAGCACGCGCTTGGGCTCTTCCTTGCGCACGCGGTCGGTGCCATAGAACACCGGCACGACATCCCAATCGCCTTGGGCTGCGGAGGGTGACCCGGGCGGCGGGCCACCGACCGAACGCGTCCCCTCTTTTTCGGCTTCCATGGGTGGTGTTGCTGGGCTGGGCGCCGGCACGGCAGCATCGGGCCGCGGCAGCGAGCGGGGCGCGGGCTGCGACACGGGTGGTGGTGGCGGCATGGCCGGCGTTGGCGGCGGAGCCGCCGTCGACCTGGGCTCGGCGGGGGCCGGTGGCGGCGGGGGAGCCGCGGAGGACTTGGGCTCGGCGGGGGCCGGGGCTCCAGCCGTTGGCGGCGCCTCGCGGCGTGCGGCTGGCGGCGCAGGCGCGGTGGCAACCTCCTTGCGCGGTGCATAATCCTGGCCTGACAGAAAGATCATGGCCGGTAGCACGACACCAAGCGGCAGCAAACGCGCCAGCACCTTGGCAACCCGCGGCAATCCCCTCGTCAAGTACCAGATGAGGGCGTAGAGAAGCAGGCCCGCAGCAAGAATGGCGATGTTAACGGCTGCCGGCGACACCTCGCCCATGATGGCCCTCCCCTATTGTCGTCCACCTGGCGCCAACCAGCTTACGGGAAATGAGAGCTGCGTCGCAATCGTGCCAAACCCACCGGCAGGCGTCGGCCGGAGCGCCCTGTGGCAACAAGATTTGGCAAACGCATGACCGCGCCCTCATCAATGCCGCGGCGGCTTGCGGCGCTCTTGTCACTGACGGCGGCAATGGTTCTGACGGGCGCGAACGTCGTCTTGGGCAAAGTCATCGTCGCCGAGGTGCCCGTTCGCTTCCTGGTCTCGACCGCCGCGCTGTTGCCGCTCGCCTATCGCGAGCCCGGCCCCAAGCTCAGGCACATGCGCGGTCGGCAGGTTCGCGACCTGACGTTGATGGCGCTGTTGGGCATGATCGGTTTCACCGCCCTGATGTTCGAGGGCTTGAAGCGCACGTCCGCCGCAGATGCCGGCATCATCACGGCGACCTTGCCGGCCGTGGTGGCGCTGTTGGGGCTTGCCGTTATGCGCGAGCGCTTGCGCAGGCCGCAGGCGGTTGCCATTGGGCTTGCCGTCCTCGGTCTCCTGTTGGTCGCCATGGGAGCCGAACGCGACGGGGCGAGCCTTATCGGCAACCTCCTCGTTGTCGGCGCGGTTGCCTGCGAGGCAAGCTTCGTCGTCCTGGGCAAGCGGCTAGCGCCCCCCTATCAGCCACTGCGGCTGGCGCTCGGCGCCAACTTGGTCGGATTGGCCGGTGCCGCTCCGTTGGCGGTGTTCGCGATGCCATTCGACCTCGCCGCGCTGTCGCGGCCGGTGTGGCTCCTCGCCACCTGGTACGCTCTCTCGGCCAGCGTGTTCTGTTTGTGGCTCTGGTATCGCGGACTGCCTCACGTTGAGACGTGGTTGGCGGGGCTGACGACGGCTGCCGTTCCGGTCACTGCGCTGGCGGCGGCGGCGCTGTTCTTGGCGGAAACGCTCGATGCCTGGAAGCTTGCTGGCGGCGCCCTCGTGCTAGGGGCCATCGTGGTGGGGGCGTTGCCCTAGCCGGCAGGGGTTCAGTTGCCACAAGGGCAACGGTCGCTTGCGGGTGCGGCGAATTTTCCCGATCCTACGCGACAAGGAGAGTGCTTGCCGATGTCAATGGCCGGACAGCCGCAGAAGGTCTCGCTAGACGCCTATATCGCCGGCGTACACGCGGGCGACCGTGCCATGCTCGCGCGCGCGATCACGCTCATCGAGAGTTCTAAGGGCGAACACGCGGCGCTGGCCGAAGAGCTACTGCAACGGCTGTTGCCGCTCACCGGCGGTGCCATCCGCGTCGGTATCACCGGCGTACCGGGGGCGGGCAAGTCTACGGCCATCGATCAGCTCGGCGTCAATCTGATTGCGCAAGGCCATCGCGTCGCCGTGCTGGCGGTCGACCCCACCTCGACGCGCTCCGGCGGCTCGATCCTGGCCGACAAAACCCGTATGGCGCGCTTGGCGCAAAGCGACGCGGCCTTTATCCGCCCCTCGCCCACCTCGGGCACGCTGGGTGGTGTGGCGCGCAAGACCCGCGAGACGATGGCGCTCTTGGAAGCGGCGGGCTTCGACGTTGTGTTGGTGGAGACCGTGGGCGTTGGTCAATCCGAGATTGCGGTTGCCGGCATGGTTGATTTCTTTCTGGTCCTTCTGCTTGCCGGCGGCGGCGACGAGTTTCAGGGCATCAAGCGAGGGATCATCGAGATTGCCGATATGCTTGCCATCACCAAGGCCGATGGCGATAACCGCGCGCGTGTGTTGAAGGCGGCAGCGATCTACCAGGGGGCGTTGGCGATTCTGACGCCGCAGTCGCCGAACTGGACGCCGCCCGTCATGACCATTTCCGCGCAGGAGAACCGCGGGCTCGACCAGCTGTGGGACAAGATCCTGGAGCATCGCCGCATCCTGCAGGCGAGCGGCGAGTTTTTAACCCGGCGCGGAGCCCAAGCGGTGGAATGGATGCGCGCGCTGCTTGCGGAGCAATTGGAAAGGAGCTTGCAGACCGACCCCGAAATGCAAAAGCGCGTGAGCAAGCTGGAAGAGGAGGTGCGTGCGGGCCGTCTCACGCCCGCGCTTGCGGCCAAGCAGCTCGCCGCGCTAATGGGTGTGCGGGCCCTGTCAGCGCCAGGCGCGGCATGAGGTCGACAAGGGTTTGTCCACGGAAATTGACATGCGCGTGCTGCTTACCGGTTTTGCGCCCTTTCCCGGCGTACCGGTCAATGCAACCATGGCCCTGGTTCCGGAGCTTGCGGCCGAGGCCAGGCGGCGATTTTATGGCAGCACCGTGAGCGCCGCCCTGCTGGCGACCGAGTGGCAGGCCGCGCCCCGTCAGCTCGAGGACCTCCTCGCCGATGCCAGGCCCGACCTCATCTTGCATTTTGGCGTCTCGGCGCGCGCTCGGGGCTTTGAGATCGAGCGGCGCGGGCAAAACCGCTGCCTGCCGCAGCCCGACGCGGTCGGCGCTTTGCCCGCCTCGGCGGCGGTGCACGCCGGCGGGCCGGACATGCTGCCGGTCAGCCTGGCCGTCAGCTACATCGTGGCGCGGCTGCGTTCCCGCCGCATCCCGGCCTTCGCCTCGCGTGATGCAGGCGGTTATCTGTGTAACGCCACACTTTACAATTCCCTCGCAGCGGCGCGCGCGCATCCGAGCCGCCGCGTAGGTTTTATCCACATTCCAGCCAGCCTGGCGCACGCCGGCGCGGCGCGAGAGGGCCGCTTCGGCGGCTGCCCGCTGAGCTGGGCGCAGGCACTCGAGGGCGGACAGGAAATCCTGGCCGCCTGCCTCAACCGATCTGCCGCTGCTCGCCGAGCCCGGCGCTAGCCGTCGCCCAGCCGCGACTGCGCCCTTGGCTCGCCCGGGCCCCACGCGTCGGTGCCGGTCCTTGGGCAACTTTTTTCGCGCGCGTCAGCCGAGCGTGTCCAGCACGCGCTTGAGCGCATCCGTTGGACGTATTTCGCCAACCGTCAGGCCACGGAAGTTTTCCAAGGGCTTTGCCAGCCCCAACTCTTTCGCCTCGGGACAGAACTGACGCACCAGGCTGCCGGCAACCAGGTCGGCGGCACGCTTGCCGCCGTCGTCGATCTTGAGGGCGAAGCCGAGACCGGCTGCGGGAAAGGCGCCGCAGTAAACGCCCTCAGCGCCCGCCTTGATGAGGACCTTGCCGGACAATCGGTGCATCGCCTCGCTATCGAGCCGGCCCTGCCCGGCGACGAGCCTGGGCTCGGCCCAGCAGGCCTCCGCCAGGCGTCGACACGCCTGCCAGCGCGGATGCTTCAGGCCTTCGCCCGTGCCGAAGCGCGCGAAGGCGCGGGCAAGATCGGCGAGCGGAACGGCCCAGTTCGGGACCGAGCAGCCGTCGATGCCGCGCACGTTGCCGCCAAGCTGGCGGTCGGTCAGCTCCTCCAGCGTGCGCAGGATGCGCATTTGCACCGGGTGGTCCGGCGCCCAGTAGCTCTCGATCGCCTCGGCCTTGTGGGCGGCCGTCGCCAGCATCCCGGCATGCTTTCCCGAGCAGTTGTGGTTCAGCGGGGTTGGCGCGAGGCCGGCGCGAATAAGCGCACGGCTGGCGCTCACATCCAGCGGCTCCTGTGTGCCGCAACCCAGCGCGGAGGCATCGAGCCCCGCTCGCATGAGCATGTTCGTGACCGTTTGAGTGTGTTCGGGAGTGCCCGAATGTGATGCGCAGGCAATTGCCAACTCGCGCGCCCCGAAGCCGAAGCGGTCGGCCGCACCGGTCTCAAGGAGCGGCAAGGCCTGCAGCGGTTTGATGGCGGAACGCGCGAAGATCGGTTGCTCGACGTTGCCGAGCGCGCCCACGAGTTCTCGGTTCGCGCGCGCGACAGCGAGGGCGCCGCAATGCACACTCTCGCGTCGATGGGCGCGCGTAAGCTCGACAAGGATGGGATTACCCATGCGGCGGGAGCCTCAGATCTTGCCGAGCGCCACCAGCACCGCCTCGGGCGTGATCGGCTGCGAAGTCACACGCGCTGCAAAGGGTCGTAGCGCATCGTTGACTGCGTTCATGATGGCGGCAGGAGCCGCGCCAGTGCCCGACTCGCCGACGCCCTTGGCGCCGAGCTCACTAGCAGAGCTTGGCGTCTCGACATGCGCGACATCTATGTCCGGCATCTCGGCCGCCATCGGCACCAGATAGTCCGCCAAGCTGCCGTTGCTGAGCTGGCCCTGCGCATCGTAAATCAGGTGTTCGTAAAGGGCGCCGCCAATCCCCTGCACGCATCCGCCCCTTACCTGCTCGTCGGCGAGCTGCGGATTGATGAGACGGCCGCAGTCTTCCACCACCCAGTGCTGTAGCAGGCGCATAAAGCCGGTCTCGGTATCGATCTCGACATATGCGCCGTGCACCCCATTGGCGAAGATGTAGGGGTCCTCGACCAGCCTGAAACGGCGGGTATGCGATAGCACCGGCTGGCGGGTCGCCGGCAGTTCCCCCAGTTGGAAGTGACAAATGCGCCCGATCTCCGCGAGTGGCAAGCGCGGCGTGCCTGCAGCGTCGACCACGACCCCGGCGAGGATGTCGAGCATTGAGGGTTCGGTCTGCAGCAGCTCGCCAGCAATGGCGAGGATCTCGGCTTTGAGCGCGCGCGCCGCCTGCAGCACGGCCTCGCCGCCGATGGCGGCCGCACGTGAACCGAAGGTGCCGCCGCCGTAGGGGACGGCATCGGTATCGCCCGAAATGACGCGCACGGCCTCAATCGGCACCCCCAGCGCGCTGGCGGCGATCTGGCCCACGATGGTGTTGGTACCCTGGCCCTGCTCGGTCACGCCGACGGCGCAGATGATGCCGCCGTTAGGCTCAAGCTTGATGACGCAGGCGTCCTGCAAGGAGATCGGCGCGCCGCCGACGCCGTAGTAGCCCAACGGACCAGGCGAGGTACCCTTGATGAAAAGGGCGATACCGATCCCGCGTTGGATCCCCTTCTGGCGCAACTCAGCCTGCTCGCGGCGCAGCTCGTCGTAGCGCATGCGCTGAACGATCAAATTGAGGCAGCGCTGATGGGACAGGTCCTTGAGCTTGATGCCGCTGGCGCTGAGGCTCGGATAGGCGTCGTCCGGAATGACGTTGCGTCGCCGTATCTCGACAGGATCGATGCCGAGCCGATAGGCTGCTTGATCCACTAAGTGTTCGCCCACCGCGTTGCCAATCGGATGGCCGACTGCGCGGTATTGCGAACTCGGCGCCTTATTTAAATAGACCACGCTCGCGCGCCCCCGATAGTGCCGGTGCCGGTAGGGGCCGCCCGTGATGTTCAGGATCTGGTTGGCTTCGAACACGCTGGTGCGCGGGTATTGCGAATAGGCGCCGGCGCCCGACAGCACGTCGATATCGAAGCCCAAGATTTCGCCGGCGCGGTTCACGGCGATGCGTGCCTTTACGGAATTTTCGCGCGCATGGATGTCGGAGACGAAGGATTCCAACCGGTCGGCAATGAACTTGACCGGGCGCCCGAGCTCAATGGCGGCGGCTGCCGTCGCGATTTCGTCGCCGTAGCTATGAATCTTCAGTCCGAACGAGCCACCGACGTCGGGTGCGATGATCTGCACGTTGTGGTCGGGAATCCCCAGCGTCTGCGCAAACACACGCTGGATCATGTGCGGGCACTGGCTGCTGGTAATGATCGTGAGCTTGCCGATTGCCTTGTCGTAAGCGGCGAGCAGCGAGCGTGGTTCGAGGCTCACGCCCGTATGGCGCGCAAACTCGAAAGTCTCCTCCACAATCAGGTCGGCGCCGGCAAATACGGCGTCAACGTCGCCCGCCTCGATGGTTTTCAGAAAGGCGAGATTGTCGCCGAGTTCGGCATGAATGACGGGCGCGTGGCGCGCAAGGGCGGCGCTTTTATCGGCGATGGCGGGCAATTCCTGCCAGTCGATGCGGATGAGTTCGGCCGCGTCTTCCGCCTCCGCGCGCGTGCGCCCGACCACGATCGCCACCGGTTCGCCGACCCAGCAGGCTCGCTCGACCGCCATGGGGTACTGGGGCGCCGACTTCATGCCGGCAAAGCAGCTGAGCGTCCCGATCCATGGTCCGGTCACACGTTGCGCGAGCTCGCGACCCGTCAGCACCAGGTGAATACCTGGTTGCTGCCTTGCCACACTCGGCTCGATACCAAGAATTCTGGCGTGGGCATAAGGGCTGCGCACGAAGGCGGCGTGCAGCATGCGCGGCAGCTCGATATCGTCCGTATAACGACCCCTGCCGGCCACCGCGGCTTTGGCCCCAAGGCGCGCCATGGAGCGGCCGAGGTAGCTATGTTGCTTGCCAAGGGGGGAAGATCGCGCCTCATCAGACACGGCCGCCTCCCGCGCTGGCGCGCTTATCGAGCGTGGTCGAGACCGCATCGACAATTGCGTGATACCCGGTGCAGCGGCAGAAGTTGCCGGCAAGGTGCGTGCGGATTTCCGCGCGCGTCTTGCGTTCGCCGGCGCGCAGCAGTTCCGCCGCCGTCATCAGCATGCCGGCCGTGCAGAAGCCACATTGCAAGGCATTGCGCTCGACGAATGCCTGCTGCAGATCGGCAATTTCGCCCGTGGCATCGAGACCTTCGATCGTCACCACTTCGGCCCCATCAGCCTGCACCGCCAGCATCAGACACCCGCGCACGACCACCCCGTCGACGCGCAGCGAACATGCCCCGCACACTCCGTGCTCGCAGCCGAGGTGAGTGCCTGTGAGCCCCAAAGCCGTGCGCAAAAAGTCGGCCAGGTGTTGGCGCACGGGCACGATGCGTGCAACGGGTTCGCCGTTGACCGTGAGGTTGATCGGCATGCTCTCTTCGCCGCTCATAGGATCCTCGTTTGGCGGTTCGCTGCCGCCTGCGCCTGCTGCAACGCACGGCGGGTCAGCACGGTTTGCAGGTGCAGGCGCAGCTTGGCGCTCGCGACCGCGTTACCCATTGGCGCCAGATCGCCCGGCAGCGCGCTGATCGCCGCCGCAGTCGTGGCTGGATCGAGGCGCCGACCCTTGATCGCCGCCAGCGTGGCGAGGCCGAGCGTCGGCTGCGGCTCGCTGGCAAAGTAGGCAAGGCGTCCGTCGGCGAGGATGCCGTCCTCAAGCAGCACCTGAAACGCCAGACCGGCAAGGGCGAAATCCCCCTGCCGACGCGCCAGCTCGAGGAAGACAGGTACCCAGTTTCGCCGCACGGGGATCAGCGCCTCGGTCAAGAGCTCGTTGGGCAGGCGAGCGGTTGCGTACAGGCCCTTGAAGAAATCCGCGGCGGCGATCTCGCGCCGGCCGCCGCGGCTTTCCAGCACGAAGCGCGCCTCAAGGGCCAACGCGCAGGCCGGCAGCTCGGCGGCTGGATCGGCCAGCGCGATGCTGCCACCAAAGGTGCCGCGATTGCGCACGGCGACGTGGGCCACGTGCGGCATGGCCGCAGTTATCAGCGGCAGGTGTTGGCGGATGATGGCGGAATTGGCGACTTCAACATGGCGCGCAAGCGCTCCGATGCGCACCAGGCCATCTTTGCAGGCAATGCCCTGCAGCGCCGCGATGCCGTTGATATCGATAATGAGCCGGGGCGCGGAGAGCCGCATGTTGAGGGCGGGCATCAGGCTTTGCCCCCCGGCCAAAATTTGCGCGTCTTCCCCGTAGCGCTCGAGCAGCTCCAGGACCTGCCCAAGGTTGGCGGCGCGGACGTAGCTGAATTTTGGCGCCTTCACGCCCCCCTCGCGGTCGACTTGTTTTCCGTTGGCAGGCTGCCATTGCCCCAGGGCGCACGCAAGCGACATGGAAGCGGCTGGCAACACGGCCCTCGCAACGGCGGCCCAGCCCATGCGTTGCCCTGCCCGTCGCCGCAGGCGCCGAGGCTTCCCGCCTTTTGGCGCACCCGGAGAGGCTACGATGGGCGCGGCTTGCTTACGGTCCCCTGCTGCCGAGGCCGAAAACAAATTGGGGCGAGCGCGACAACCGCTGGGCCGCTTGCGGCGTTCCCCTTGGCAAGCCGTCGCGGCGCGCGCTAGCAAAGGAGGCGGCCGACATACGGGGTCAAGATGCCAAGGGTTATTCTTTATACTACGCGCTTTTGCCCTTACTGCCTGATGGCCAAGCGCCTCTTGGCGCAAAAGGGTGCCGACTTCGAAGAGATCGACGTTGGCGCCAATCCCGCCGTGCGCCAGGAAATGACGATCAAGGCCAATGGGCGGCGTACCGTGCCGCAAATCTGGATCGGCGAAACACACGTCGGCGGCTGCAATGAACTGTATGAACTTGAGGCGAAAGGCGAACTCGACCGGCTGCTCGCCGGCTAAGCCGGCGGCTGGCGCACCATTTGCGCCGCAGGCGCCTCGGCCCGCGTTGCCGCCAAGTGCCGGGCGGCGAGATAGCCAAACGTCATGGCCGGTCCGATGGTAATCCCGGCGCCGGGGTAGGTACCGCCCATCACGCTCGCCGCATCATTGCCGACGGCATAAAGACCCGCGAGCGGGGCTCCGTCCTGATCGAGGACCTGTGCCTGGGCATTGGTGGCGATGCCGGCAAATGTGCCAAGCTCGCCCGGAACCACGCGCACGGCATAAAACGGCGGCCTCTCCACGGGGGCGACGCAGGGATTGGGGAGGTGATCGGCTGCGCCATTGAAGCGCTGGTAGGCATCCGAGCCGCGCTGAAACTCGGGATCGGCGCCCCGGCGCGCCGCGCTATTAAAGACGCCGAGCGTGTGTTGGAGCCCCTCCGCGTCGATGCCGCAGGCGAGCGCGAGGTCACGCGGACTGTCGGCGCGCTTGATGTAGCCTGACGTCAGGAATGCCGTCATCGGCATCGGCGCCGGTCCAAGCGCGCCGAGCCCGAAGCGACGAATGGCGGCGTGATCACACACGATCCATGCTTCGATCACGGGGTCCGCACGGCAGGCTTCGATCAGCTCCGGCACGTAGACGTGATAGGACTTGGACTCGTTGACAAAACGCCGACCACGCCGGTCGACGCTGATGTAGCCGGGTTTGCCGCGCTCATAGAAATGCGGAAACGGAACAAGGCTGCCATCGGGGCTGCGGCAGCAGCGACACGGGCGTCCAGGCCGCAGGCTGGTGCCGGCATCGTGCAGCCGACCGCCCGCCGACTGCGCGAGCCGCAGGCCGTCGCCCGCGTTGCCAGGCGGCGGCAAGGTCGCATGGTTCTTGCCGGCGCAGCGATGGGCATAGAGCCGCCGGGTGAGTGCATCGTTGCCGGGAAAACCGCCGCAGGCCAAGACGACGCCGAGCCGCGTAGTTACCGTCAGGCGCCGGCCCTCTTTGTCCACCACGGCCCCAATGATGCGCGCTCCCTCTCGGCGCAGCTCGACGATCGGTGCAGACAACCACAGCGGTATGCCGCGGGCGAAGGCCGCAACGGCCATGCGCGCGATCAAGGCGTTGCCGTTGACGAGCCGCGTGCCACGCTGGTGCGTCAGCCGATCTCGGGCGTAGCGCGCCACCATGCGGCCGACGTGGGTGGCTGCCTTAAGGGAGCGTGACATCTGAAAAATGTGCGGCAGATCGTTGCGGCCGATCATCCATGCCGCCGAACGCCATCATGCTTTTGATCGGGCACGCAGCTTGGCAAATGAGCTACCAAGCCGGCGCCCGTCGAACGTCTCGGGCCCGAGGGAACGGCCGCCCTGGGAGGCGCCGGGTTCGTCGGGATAATAGTCGGCCCAGGTCGGCACCAGCGAGAAGCGCACAAAACCCTCGCGCTCGAAGCGATCGAGCATGGCCGGCGCATTGTCGATAAAGGCTTCCGCTCGCGCCCGATCCAGTCGATTGCCGACATGGTGGGCCAAATAGTCGAGTGCCGCCTGGCGCGAATCGGTGATGCCCGCGGCCCGCTGCTGAGGGCTCAAGGGTATCCACACGACCCCCGCCGAGTAGGCCGTAGTGCCGTCAAATACTGGCTCCTTCTCGACCATGATGACGTCGAGGCCTTCGAGGTGTGCCGTGAGCGCCGTGGCAAAACCGGCCGCCCCCGACCCGGCGATCAGCACGTCGCAGCTGCTGCTTCTGGGCTCAACGCGGAGCCTCTCCCTAGGGCTGGCGGGCAAGGAAGTAGGCAAGATCAAGGATCTCACCATCGGTTATGCGCGCCAGGACATCGGCCATCGAGGCGTCATAGCCGGGACGGCTATTGGCTTTGTACTCGCGCAGCGACTTGATCAGGTAGTCCTCGCGCTGCGCCGCCAAGCGCGGAACGTTGTCGCGTCCCGCCAGATCCGGGTTGTGACAGAAATCGCAACGATACTGGTGCACCAGCGCCAGACCGCGATCGATACGGGCGCGATCGGTGGGTTCGCCCGGCGTGGGCTTGGGAGCGGGAAGCGTGGCAATGAAGTCGGAAAAGGCCTTGAGGTCCTCGTCGGAAAAATCCTTGGTGGCCTGGTTCATCACCTCGACCAGCCGCTGACCACCGCGAAACAGGTAAAGCTGGATCAGCACATAAGGTGCGGGCTGGGCGCCGAGCGAGGGCACGTCGGCCAAGCTCGATTGTCCCTGTTCGCCGTGGCAGGCCAGGCAGGGGGCAACCCGATCGGCAAAGCTTTCCGCCCGTGCCGCCAAGCTGAGCGCGCATTGGAGGGCCAGTGCGACCAGGGCAAGGCGCCTAGTGAGGGCAGGAAAATCGCCGCGGCACGCGCAAAGGTCGGGAGCCGAGCGCCCCCGACCATGCGTTGCAGGCGAGTTATTTGCCAGCAACGCGATTGCTTCCCCGGCTCACGCGATAGACCGCGCCATTGAAGTCATCCGAAACCAGCATCGATCCATCCGGCATCGGCAACACGTCAACCGGCCGGCCGACGTAGGCGTTGTTCTGGATAAAGCCGGTGATGAACGGCTCCATGGACTTTACGGTGCCGTTGCTGTTGAGCTTGATCGCCAGGACATCCCCGCCGATCTTCACGCTCTTGTTCCACGAGCCGTGCCGGGCCAGGAAAATGGCATTCTGATACTCCGACCCGAAACCTTTACCGCTATAGAATTTCAGCCCTAAGGCCGCCGCGTGGGCACCCAGCAGCGCCAGCGGCTTGGTGAACTCACTGCAGGAGCGTCCCCAGCCGAACTCGGGATCGGGCAAGTTGCCCTGGTGGCAATAGGGATAGCCGAAGTTGTCCTGGCCCGGCTTGGTCACGCGGTTGAGCTTGTCCTCGGGCATATCCTCCGACAGCCAGTCGCGCGCGTTCTCAGAAAAGTAGAGCTGGCGCAGCGTCGGGTGCCAGTCCATTCCGACGATGTGGCGCACGCCCGTGGCGTAGACCTCAAGATCCTTGCCATCGAGCCCAACCCGATAAATTTTCGAGTGCCGCTCGGGGGGCATGCAGATGTTGCAGGGCGCGCCGATGTGGAAATAAAGCTTCTCGTCGGGGCCGACGGTCAGATACTTCCAACCATGCGCCTCGTCCTTGGGCAGGTCGCTCAGAATGACGGTGGGCTTCGGCGGGTTGTCGAGATTGTCCTCGATGTTCTCGATTTTGGAGATCTGCGACAGCTCGGCGATGTAAAGCGTGCCCTTGTGCACGACAATGCCGTTGGGTCGATGCAACCCCGAGGCAATGACCTTTACCTCACGTTTGCCATGCTTCTCGACGATGGCATGGACCTTGTCCTGCAGTCGGCTGCTGACAAAGACCGTCCCCTTGGGGCCGCGCCGCAGCGAGCGCGCGTTGGGCACGCCCGCCGCATAGAGTTCGATCTTGAAACCGTTCTTAACCTTGAGCTTGTCGAGGGGCAGCTTGTCGGCTGCCGTGGGCACCGGCGGCGGGGCAACCGGAGCAAGCTTTTTGGCCGCCTCCGTATCCGGTCGGCCGATCAGGGCCGGCGGGAGGGGCTGCGGCGTCGCGGCTGGGGCGGGCGGTGATTGTTGGGCACGCGCGCCCGGCAGCGCGCTGGCCGCCAGCGCGGCCGCGGCACAAATACCCGAAACGACGAGGATCTTACGCATGAGCGCCTCCCTGAAAATCAAAACCGCTTATGGACCGCTTCTGGGCCACGTGGCTCGACGGCGGCAGCCAACTCTATTCGCCCCGTCAGTTTCTGCCAACGGCCAGGGCTGGCTGGGGCCGGCCAACCGCGGGGTGCGAAAAAAACCGCCTCGCCGCCCATCGACAAGGGCAGCGGTTCTGGGCTAGAACGCGGCCGATTTCCAACGACGCGCCCCGCCGTCGGCCGCCCCGGCTCAAGGGTCGGGCGGGCAGCCATTGACGTGATTGAGGACCCCCATGACCGCCATCCTGGAGCTCGAGCGCGCGCAGATCAGCGCCATCCTCGCCAAACGCTCCGTGCCCGAGTTTGGGCCGGGAGATACCGTCAAGGTGATGGTCAAAGTCATCGAAGGCATGGAGGTCGACCCCAAGGACAAGCGGAGGACCAAGGCGGAGGAGCCCAAGGGGCCCGGCTTCCGCTTGCAGGCCTATGAGGGGGTCGTGATCGCCCGCTCGGGCAGCGGCATCAACGAAAGTTTCACGGTGCGCAAGATTTCCTATGGCGAGGGCGTCGAGCGTGTCTTTCCCATCTACTCCCCCTACATCACCGAAATCGAGGTGTTGCGCCGCGGCAAGGTGCGTCGCGCCAAGCTCTATTACCTGCGCGGCCGGCGGGGCAAATCGGCGCGTATCTTCGAGCGCACCGACGCCCGCGCCAAGCGATTGAACGCGGCATTCAAGGGGTTCAAGCGGCCGAAGGGTGAAGCCGATGATCTCACCAGGATCAAGGGCGTAGACGCCGAACTGGCCGCCCGCCTCAATCAGCTCGGCGCCATCAAGTTCGAACAGATCGCCAATTTCTCCGACGACGACATTGCCAATCTCGACGAGGCCCTATCGCTTGCCGGGCGCATCGAGAAGGATGATTGGGTCGGTCAGGCGCAAAGCTTGGCGGCCGAGTCGGCTGCGGCGGAAGTGCCCACCGGCGAGGACGAGAAGGCAGCCAAGAAGTAGCGCCGGTGCCCTTGCCGGCAGCCCAGCATAAATTGGGCTAAGGTTTGCGGGCGGGGGCAGAGATCGTGACGGTTCGGCCGCTCGCATGCGCCGACGAATAATATTCGCCGATCGCGCCGAAGCCGGCCGGTTACTGGCGGCGCGACTGCAGGGCCTTCAGCTCGATCAGCCCGTCGTGTTCGCCTTGCCACGCGGGGGCGTGCCGATCGGCGCCGAGGTGGCCCGGGTGCTCAACGCCCCCCTCGACGTTGCTTTCGCGCGCAAGCTTGGGGCCCCCGGGCAACCCGAGCTCGCCGTCGGGGCGGTGGCCGGCGTGGAGGATGCCCCCGAAATCGTGCTCAATAGCGAGCTCATCGGCGGTCTCGGCTTGCCCGAGGAGTTCATTTTGCAAAGCGTCGGGCGCGAGCTGGCAGCGATCGAGCGCCAGCGCGCCCAGTACCAGCCCGTGCGCCCGACAATCGACGTGGCCCGCCGCACCGCCATTGTGGTCGACGATGGTGTGGCCACGGGAATGACGATTAAGGCAGCGCTGCGCCATCTGCGCGGCAAACAACCGAGCCGGCTGATCGCGGCGGCGCCCGTGGCGGCAGCCGAGGCGGCCGCCATGCTGCGCGAGGAGGCCGATGAGGTGGTGCTCATGAGCGTGCCGCGTCGCTTCCGCTCGGTGGGGGGCTGCTATCGCAGCTTTACGCAAGTGAGCGATGCGGAGGTCATGGCTCTGCTTGCCGCGGCCAACGCGAAGGATGTCACGGCCTAGTCGCCGTCTACCTTGAGAGGGCGCGGCTAGAGGAGATCTGGGGCAGCTCGCCGCGGCGCAAACCTTGGCGCTTTGGGCGAGCGGAAAGGTGCTATTCCCGCTTGGGGCCCGGAGATTGGCTCGGCCGCGTGGCTGAAAACGCGCCGCCTGGCGCGGTGATTACACGCTTTGAGATGAGCTCGGGTCTGCCGCCGGCAAGATGCCCGTCAGGTCGCCAACGATGCGATCCGGGGGAAGCTCAGGGTATTCGTTGGGCGCCCCGGTGCGGTTGACCCAGACGCAGTAAAAGCCAAAGGCCTTGGCGCCGGCAATGTCCCAGCGATTGGACGATTGGAAAGAGATCTCCTCCGCGCGGCAGCCGAAGTGATCGCTCGCCAGCTGATAGACGGGACGTGCGGGTTTGAAGGCACCCGCCGCGGCGACCGACAACACGGCATCAAATGCGTCGCTCAGGCCGGCGGCCAAGACGGCGTCGGCGAGCATGTCCGGGTCGCCATTTGACAGGATGACCAAGCTGACACCCCTGGTCTTGAGTGCGCGCATGACCGCGCCCACCTCGGGGTAGGCGGGCATCGCCCGGTAGGCCGCCAAGAGGTTGGCGCGGACCTCGCGCGCAATCTTCACGCCGGTTGCGGCAATGGCGAACTCCAGGCTGCGCTCGGCCAACAGCCAGAACGTCGCGGGCGTCCGCGTTATGGTGTGATGCCAGGTGTATTCGATGTGCTTGCTGCGCCAGGTCTGTGAGAAGGCTTGCCAAGCCGGTCCGATGGCGGCCTGGTAACGCTCCGCCGCCGCGTGCAGATTGAAGAGCGTGCCGTAGGCATCGAACACATAGCCCCGCATGGCTATTGGCCGCCTTTTCCGCGAATGAGGTGAATGATGCCGGAGAAGTCCGCGCCGCCCTCGCCCCAGGCGTTGTGCAGGCCGAACATTTGCGCGGCCACAGCCCCCAGCGGTGTGCTGGCGCCGGCCACCGCGGCTGCTTCTTGGGCAAGCTTCAAATCCTTCAGCATCAGCGCGCTGGCAAAGCCCGGCTTGTAGTTGTTGTTGGCGGGCGCCGTCGCCACCAAGCCCGGAACGGGGCAATAGCTGGTCAGGGCCCAGGATTGGCCAGAAGAGGCGGAGGCGACATCGAAGAGCGCCTTGTGCGAGAGGCCGAGCTTTTCGGCGAGCGTGAAGGCCTCGCTGACGCCGATCATGTTGATGCCAAGCATCATATTATTGCAGATTTTGGCGGCCTGGCCGGCGCCCGCCTCCCCGCAATGAATGACGCGTCGGCCCATCTTTTCCAAAATGGGCTTGGCCTGTGTGAAGGCCGCCGCCGTACCGCCCGCCATGAAGGTGAGGCTCGCTGCCTCCGCGCCGCCCACACCCCCGGACACGGGTGCGTCGAGGGCTAGCATGCCTGCCGCCGTGGCAAGCTGATGCGCCTTGCGCGCCGACGTCACGTCGATGGTCGATGAATCGATGAACAGCGTGCCGGGCTTGGCGGCAGTGAGCACGCCACCATGATAGACCTCGAGCACCTGCTTGCCGGCCGGCAGCATGGTGACGATGATCTCGACATCGCGTGCCACACCCTCAGCTGAGACCCCGGGGTTGACGCCGCGGCTGCCGGCGCGCTCAAGGTTGTCGGGTACGAGATCGAAGCCCACCACCTCGTAGCCCGCTTTGACGAGGTTGCCGGCCATCGGCAGCCCCATGTTGCCCAATCCGATGAAGCCGATCCTGGCCATGCGTCTCCTCCGCTTGCCTTTTGTGCGCGACGTTACGCAGCTTTCGTCCTGTCCGCCAGCTTTCCTTGGGTCAGCTCTTCAGGCGATACCCCGTGCGGAAGATCCACCACACGAGCAGCAGGCACACCGCCGTAAACAGTAGTGCCGCGGCCAGGCTGAGGCCGACATTGACATCGGCAATGCTGTAGAAGCTCCAGCGAAAGCCGCTGATCAAGTAGAGGATGGGATTGAACATGCTGATGACCTGCCAAACCGGCGGCAGCACGTGAATGGAGTAGAAGCTGCCACCCAAAAAGGTGAGCGGTGTGATGATGAGCAGCGGGATCACCTGCAGCTTTTCAAAGCCGTCGGCCCACACCCCGATGATGAATCCGAACAGGCTGAAGCTGACGGCCGTCAGGATTAGAAAGGCGATCATCGCCATGGGGTGGTCGATGCGAATGGGCACAAAAAAACCGGCCGTCAGCAGGATGATGAGTCCCAAAATGATGGACTTAGTAGCCGCCGCGCCGACGTAGCCCAGCACGATCTCCAGGTAGGAGATGGGTGCGGACAGCAACTCGTAGATGGTGCCTACGAACTTGGGAAAGTAGATGCCGAAGGAGGCGTTGGCCGTACTCTGCGTCAAGAGCATCATCATAATGAGGCCCGGCACTATGAAGGCGCCATAGCTCACGCCTCCGATTTCGCTGATGCGTGAACCGATGGCGGCGCCGAATACCACGAAATAAAGCGACGTCGAGATGACCGGTGAAACAATGCTCTGCAGCAGCGTGCGGCCGGTGCGCGCCATTTCAAAGGTATAGATGGCCCATACCGCTCGCCAGTTCATTGGCCGCGCCTTACGAGATCGACGAAGATGTCCTCCAGCGAGCTTTGCGTCGTGTTGAGGTCGCGGAAGCGGATGCCGGCCTCGTGCAGGCTTCTGAGCAATGCCGTGATGCCGGTGCGCTCGGCTTGGGTATCGTACGTGTAAGTGAGCTCGCGGCCATCGTTGGCCAGCGCCAGCTGCCGGCCGGCCAGGCTCGCCGGGATGGCATCGAGCTTCTCGATGAGATGAAGCGTCAGTTGCTTTTTGCCAAGCTTGCGCATCAACTCGATCTTGTCCTCGACCAGGATGAGCTCGCCTTTGCTGATAATGCCGATGCGATCGGCCATCATCTCCGCTTCCTCGATGTAGTGGGTGGTGAGAATGATGGTGACCCCCGACTCGCGTAGCGCGCGCACGACGCCCCACATGTCCTTGCGCAGTTCCACGTCCACCCCCGCGGTGGGCTCGTCGAGGAACAGTATCTTGGGCTCGTGGGCCAGCGCCTTGGCGATCATCACGCGCCGCTTCATGCCGCCGGACAGGGTCATGATCTTGTTGTCCTTCTTGTCCCATAAGGACAGATCCCTCAGGACATTGCCGACGTAGCTTGGCGAGGCGGGCCGGCCCCACAAACCGCGGCTGAAGTTGACCGTGGCCCAGACCGACTCGAAGGCATCGGTGGTGAGCTCCTGCGGCACCAGGCCGATCAGGGCGCGCACGGCGCGATAGTTCCGCACGATGTCGAGCCCATCGACCCTGACCTGCCCCGCGCTGGCGTTGACGATGCCGCAAATGATGTTGATCAAGGTCGTCTTGCCCGCCCCGTTGGGACCCAAGAGCGCGAAAATTTCACCCCGCCGGATCTCAAGGTTGACGTGCCTCAGGGCCTGGAAACCGGAAGCATAGGTCTTCGACAGATCGACGACGGAAATCACCGGGGGCATGGCGTTCAAGGTTGGCTCGCGATTAAGGCTTCTCACCGGCGTTCCGAAAAAGGGTTGCCTCTAGGCCGGCCGCCGGCCCGCAGCAAATATCGCGCCGTTGTTTCTTCGTTGGCTGCTCGCAGCCGCGCCGCCCTAGCAGACGATCGCAACGCTTGCTTCACCGCATGTGGGGAAGACTGCAAGAAAACTCCCGGCGAGGAAAGCGGCTCGGGCAAATGGGGTCTGCCGCCGATCAAGTCCATCGTTCTGCTCTTGGCGCTGCGGGCGGCGGTCAAGCTGGCGCACCAGCAATATCTGTTCCGGAGCGGAAGCAGAGGTGCCCTCCTCGGCGCCTACCGGGGACATGCCAGCGAAGCCTGTCCGCGCCAGGCGCGCAGCCAGGCCCAGGCCCTCTCCGTACAGGCCTGGGCCAATCCGGCGGGCATCGAGCCGCTGATCGGCAAGACGGGCCTCGACGTGAGTGTGGCAAGTCGACAACGCCCTGTGGAACCCGCGCTACCGCAAGCCCTATCTCGCCTGACCGCCGGCCCGCCTGCGGGCACGATCTGTTGCGCCTATGACATCCTCAACGCTGCGGCGAGCGTGCACCGGATGTAACGGCGGGCGCCCGCTAAATCCTCCATCCCTCTTGCCCTTGCCCAGGTGAAGCCGCTAACTGGAGCGGAGGCACGAGCAGGGGGAAGCCGTCCATGACCACCGCTGCAGCAGGAGTACGACCGGCGCCACCGCTCGCCGCGCTGGGCAGGGAACGCATCAAAGTCTATCAGCATTCCGATCTCCTCTACTGGTGGGTGGTGTGGGCCTACGGCTACTTCTGCGCCTTGCTCACCTACCTGCAGGGCAGGCCCGTCGTGCTCTCCGATGACGGGCGTAAGGTGCTGTTTCATCCGAGCGCCTGGCTCGGCATCTCGTTTGTGGTGCTGGCGCTGTTTGTGCTCATCTTCACCAACGCCCGCGCGCGCGGCGTCAAATCGCTCGTGCTGTTCTTGGTGTTGCTGGTGATCGGCTTCGGCGTGCAGCTCCTGCAGGGATGGGACGGGTTGCTCAGCTATTTTCCGCTGTTGCTCGTATATATGAACCAGGCCTTCTACGTGTTGTTCTCCAGCATTCTCCTGCTCGCCTGGCTGCTCACCATCCTCTTCACCGACCGGCTCACCTACTGGGAGTTCGCACCAGGGCTGATCACCAGGCGCCAGCGCTTCAGCGAGGGTGGGGAATCTTTTGCCACACCGCACCTGCAGACGCGCCGGCAGAGCGATGACATCTTCGTGCATCGCGTGCTCGGCCTATGGTTCTTGGGCTTTGGCACGGGTGATCTCGATATCCAATTCAGCGTCCCAAGCGGCGAACGCCACTACCATTTGCAAAACGTGTGGCGCGTTGCTGCCGTGGAGCGGGAGATCAATCGCCTGGTCGCCAAACAAGGCCCTGTGGCGCGCTGAGGTGGACCTCGCTATTGCGGCGAGCCGCGGGCCATGCCGCGCTCTTGCATTGCCCCGGTGACTTCATCGAGGATTGCTGGATCGTCGATGGTGGCCGGCATCTTCCAGGCCTCGCCGTCGGCGATCTGACGCATGGTACCACGCAGGATCTTGCCCGACCGGGTCTTTGGCAGGCGTTTGACGGTCATCACCGTCTTGAACGCGGCCACCGGGCCGATTTCCTCGCGCACCAGGGCGACGACCTCGGCTTCGATGTCCCGCGGCGGCCGGTTGACACCGGCGTTGAGCACGATGAATCCCGCCGGGATCTGTCCCTTCATGGCATCGGCAACGCCAACGACGGCACACTCCGCGACGTCGGGATGGCGCGCCACCACCTCTTCCATCTGCCCGGTCGAGAGGCGATGGCCGGCGACGTTGATGACATCATCCGTGCGGGCCATGACATAGACATAACCGTCGGCGTCGATGTATCCCGCGTCCGAGGTCGTGTAGTAGCCGGGAAACTCGGCAAGATAGCTGTCGCGGAAGCGCTGGTCGTTGCCCCACAGCGTCGGCAAACACGACGGCGGCAGCGGCAGTTTGGCGGCGAGCGTGCCGGTCTCCCCCGCTTTGACCGGCATGCCGGTGGCATCGAGCGCCTGGAGGTCGTATCCGGGCATCGGCACGGTGGGTGAGCCGTACTTGACCGGTAGGGCACCGAGCCCGACAGGATTGCCGCAAATCGGCCAACCCGTCTCGGTTTGCCACCAGTGGTCATAGACGGGAACCTTGAGATTGTTCTCCGCCCACTTGATGGTTTCCGGGTCCGCGCGCTCGCCGGCAAGGAACAGCGTGCGAAAGCGGTTCAGGTCATAGCGCTTGATAAATTCGCCTTTTGGGTCCTCTTTCTTGATGGCGCGAAAGGCGGTGGGTGCGGTGAACATCGCCGCGCAGCCATGCTGGGCAATCACCCGCCAGAAGGCGCCGGCATCGGGCGTGCCAACCGGCTTACCCTCATAGAGGATGGTCGTGCAGCCGTGCAGCAGCGGTGCATAGCAGATATAGGAATGACCGACGACCCAGCCGACATCGGAGGCGGCCCAGAAGACCTCACCCGGATCAACACCGTAGTGGTTCTGCATGGTCCACTTGAGCGCCACCATGTGCCCGCCATTGTCACGCATCACGCCCTTTGGTGAGCCCGTGGTGCCGGACGTATAGAGAATGTAAAGAGGGTCGGTGGCTGCAAGGCTGGCGCAGCCGGCTTTGCGTCCGCGCGCCTTGGCGTCGGCAATGAGGCTTGCCCAGTCGTGATCGCGACCCGGCAGCATGCTCGCCTCAGCCATCGGCCGCTGCAGCATCAGGACGCTGGCGGGCCTGTGCCGGGCAAGCGCCAGGGCGCCGTCGAGCAACGGTTTATAGTGCACGACCCGGCCTGGCTCGATGCCACAGGAGGCGGACAGGATTGCCGCCGGCGTCGAGTCATCGATGCGGGATGCTAGCTCCGGTGCCGCAAAACCTCCGAATACAACCGAGTGAATGGCGCCGATGCGCGCGCAGGCGAGCATGGCGATGACGGCCTCTGGCACCATCGGCATATAGATGACGACGCGATCGCCCCGCTTGACGCCGAGATCAAGGAGCACGCCGCCCAGCGTCGCCACCTCCTCACGCAGTTCCAGATACGTATAGGCGCGCATGGTTTGGGTGACCGGACTGTCGTAGATGAGTGCGTTTTGAGCCGCCCGCCCCGCCTCCACGTGCCGATCAAGGCAGTTGTAGGCCGTGTTGCACTCCGCCCCCGCAAACCAGCGTCCGTATTGCCCGGCGTAGGGATCAAACACGCGATCCCATGATTTGTACCAGTCAATCGCATCGCCGGCATCGGCCCAGAACTGGGCGGGATCGGCCTTCCAGGCGGCATAAACCTCGTGATAGCGGCTCGGCATGGTATTTCCTTTGAGGGGCACCAAGGGGCTTGGCCCGTGCTGGATACCGGTCATACTGCCAAGCACTGCTGCGAATGCAACGGGCTATTTGGAGGTGGATGCCCAGCGCCCATCGGCGATCAAGTTCCGCGGATCCGGATGACCTTGGTAAAGGTAAACCCAGGCCGTGAGCTCGGCGCTTCCAAGCAGGCGCACGCGCCGTTCAACGCGCGCATACTCGCTCGCACCGAGCCCGCCGTTCAGACCCTCATAGGCATCAAGCCAATTGAAGCTCGCCACCGGATTAGCCAGCGCGTAGAGCTCGCCGTAGACGCGCTCCGCGGCATTCGGCGCATCGACGGCGCCGGGGTACCAGGCGATCCTATAAAGCCGGGCGCCAATTGACGCAGGACCAAGCAACCTGCCCTCGCGCGCGAGTCTGGCCCCCATCGGATGCCGGGCCGTGGACATCAGCGTTCCGTAAACGAAGAGGTTCGGGTTAATGGCGGCACCTCAAGGGCTGCGCAACGCCGCGGCGGGATCGAGGGCACCTGGTTCCCGGCCGCGGGCCTCGACCGCTGCCCCCCGGCAACCGCCAAGCCCCTCCGCCGCCATCACCAGCACGTCTGCCAGACCAATCAGGTGCGCGGGCGGCGTGCCCCCGCAGCGTTGTCTTCTTTACCGCTTAGGCGACGGCGCTCGATTTGTCGAGGCGGCCAAGAAGCCCCAAGGGTGCACGCTTCAAAAGCTGACACAGGATAGGCCATCTACGCGCAGCACGCTGTCCTGCTCGAATCGAGCCTTGTACGCGTCGCGGATCGCTTCGATGCGCGCGTCGTTATCGGGCCGGCGCGGCGCGAAGATCAGGAGGACCCGCGATCCTTCCTTGCGCACGCTCTCGCCGCTGCGCCATTGACCGAAACCCGTCAGCACCGTCAATCCATCGGGAAAACGGGGCGTTACCTCGGTAGCGAGGAACGATTGCCATTCCACGTCGCCGACCGCGGCGCCGCTTTTGCGAGCGGTCCCGAACAAAAGCTCAATCCGCGCCATCTGCACCGCACCGGGACGGCAGGTCGAAAGGCCTGCGTCCGGCACCACGGCACGGTAGCCGGCAAGCGCGCCGGCACCAAGCATCAGGCACGCAACTGCGGTCACGAGCAGTCTGGCGTTTTGGGTCATGAGCTTTCCGCTACTCGGCGGCCGAGGCCGCATGCTAGAAAGCGCCCGGTTCAATCGAGGGCGTGACGCCATGGCGCAGTACAAGCTGCATTGTTTCTGCCAATCGGGCAATTCCTACAAGGTTGCCCTTTATCTCGCCTGCGCCGAGCTCGATTGGGAGCCGGTCTTCGTCGACTTCATGCACGGGGCCACACGTGACCCGAAGTGGCGCGAAAGCGTGAATGAGATGGGGGAGGCGCCGGTGCTGGAAACGGCTGCTGGTAAGCTCAGCCAGTCCGGCGCCATTCTTGTTCAGCTCGCCGAGCGCACGGGCAAGTTTGCCCCGCAAAACGAAGCCGAACGCACCGAGGCGTTACGCTGGATCCTGTTCGACAATCATAAGTTTACCAGCTATTTCGCCAGCTATCGCTTCCTGAAATCGTTTGCGCCGCAGGCGGTCGACGCGAGCGTGCTGGCCTTCTTGAAGGCCCGGTTCGATGCGGCGGCGAGCATCCTCGACAAACATCTGGCGCACGCCAAGTTCGCAAGCGCTGACCGGCCGACGATCGCCGACTTTTCCCTGGCAGGCTACGTGTTCTATCCCCTGGAGGAGCACGGCTATGATTGGGCGAGCAGCCACCCAAATATCCATGCCTGGAGTGAGCGCCTGCGCGCTCTTCCGGGCTGGAAAGATCCCTATCAACTCATGCCGGGCGAGCGCATCAGGCCGCTGCGGTAGGGCGAACATGGCGATATCGACGCGGCTGACGGAACGGCTCAATATCACACATCCGGTGATTGGCGCACCGATGGATGGGATCGCCGGCGGCAAGCTTGCCGCGGCCGTCTCGGATGCCGGCGGTCTCGGCATGCTCGGTGGTGGCTACAGTGATGATGCCGCCTGGTTTGAGCGCGAGTTTCGCGCCGCCGGCAATCATGCGGTCGGTTGCGGGTTCATCACCTGGGCCTTGCGCGGCAAGCCCGAGCTTTTCGAGGCCGTGCTCGCCCGCAAGCCCAAGGCGATCTTTCTTTCCTTCGACGATCCGGAGCCCTTCGCTAGTCGGGCCAGGGCGCAAGGCATTGTGCTTTTCTGCCAGCTACAGACGCGCGCCGACGCCGAGCGTGCGCTCGATTGCGGGGTCGACGTGCTTGTCGCCCAGGGCACCGAGGCCGGCGGGCACGGCGGTACACGCGCAACCTTTACGCTCGTGCCCGAGATCGCCGACCTGATCGCCAAGCGCGCTCCCGCGACCTTGCTGTGCGCTGCCGGTGGCATCGCCGATGGGCGAGGCTTGGCCGCGGCCCTGATGTTGGGCGCCGACGGGGTCGTGGTCGGTACGCGATTTTGGGCCTGCGCAGAGGCGCTGGTTCCGGCATCGCTGCAATCAGCGGCGCTCGCGGCCGGCGGCGATGCGACCGTGCGTCAGAAGGTGCTGGACATCGTGCGTGGGCGCGCCTGGCCGGCGCGCTACACCGGGCGCGTGTTGCGGAACGACTTCGTGCGCGAGTGGTTGGGGCGCGAGGATGAGCTGAGCGCCGACAAGTCTCAACAGAGCGCGCGCTATGAGGCCGCCGCCCGCGCCGCCGATCCCGGCATTGCCGCGACGATCGTGGGGGAATGTATCGGGCTGATCGATGCCATCGAACCCGCGCGTGCAATCGTCGAGCGCATGGTGGCGGAAGCCGAGCGGCTTTTGGCAAGGGGGCCGGAGCTCGCCGGCGCGCGCGTATGACCGATCCCTGTCTCAGCGTTGCCCAGGGCCGCAAGCCGGCCCTGCCGGGGCACCCGCACGCGTGCTTTTCCCGCGCCTGTGCTATGCCTTGGCTAGGCTCGCCTACACCGGCATCTCGGCGTGCCATCGGCGCTGGCACAGGGCGCATCTCGCCGTTGCAGAGGACGTGAGGCCCATGCACTTCACCCTCACCGAAGAACAGGCCGCAATGCAGGAGACGGCGCTCGCCTTTGCCAAGGAGCGCATTGCCCCCAACGCCGCGGAGTGGGATGAACAGCGCTACTTTCCCGTCGATGTCATCCGTGAGGTTGCCACGCTCGGCATGGCGAGTATCTACGTACCCGAAGCAAAGGGTGGGTCCGGCCTCTCGCGCCTCGATGGCGCACTCATTATGGAGGCGCTGGCCTACGGCTGTCCGGCGATCTCCGGCTACGTCTCGATCCACAACATGGTGGCCTGGATGGTTGCCAGTTATGCCTCCGAAGCCCAGATTGCGGCCTGGATGCCCAAGCTTGCCTCGATGCAATGGCTCTCGAGCTATTGCTTGACCGAGCCCGGTGCCGGTTCCGATGCGGCCGCACTCAAGACCTCGGCGAAACTGTCCGGCGAGCATTATCTCCTCAATGGCAGCAAGCAGTTCATCTCCGGCGCGGGGTCAAGCGATTTTTACTTTGTCTTTGCGCGCACCGGTGAGGAGGGTGCCAACGGCATCTCCGCCTTTGCCGTCATGAAGGACACCCCCGGCCTTTCCTTCGGTGCCAACGAAAAGAAAATGGGCTGGAACGCGCAGCCCACCCGCCAGGTGATCTTCGACAACTGCAAGGTACCCGTCGCCAACCTGATCGGCGCGCCCGGGCGCGGTTTCCGCTTCGCCATGAGCGGGCTCGACGGCGGGCGCATTAACATCGCCGCATGTTCCCTGGGTGCGGCTTGGATGGGATTGGATAAGGCGCGTGCTTATATGCTCGAGCGTGCCGCTTTCGGTCGGCCGCTCGCCGACTTTCAAGCGTTACAGTTCAAGCTCGCCGACATGGCAACCGACCTCGAAGCCGCGCGGCTGATGACCTACCGTGCCGCCGATGCGCTTGATCGTGCCGATCCACAGGCGTCGATGTACTCGGCGATGGCCAAGCGCTTTGCCACGGACCTCGGCTTTCAGGTCTGTAATGAGGCCCTGCAAATTCACGGGGGCTACGGCTATCTCAAGGACTACGGGCTCGAGAAGCTCGTGCGTGACCTCAGGGTGCACCAGATTTTGGAGGGCACCAACGAGATCATGCGCGTCGTAATCTCGCGTAGGCTCTTGGCCGGCAACCGCGGCTGAGGGCAGGCTCGGGCCGATAAAGTCGATGGACTTTACCCGCCATCTGAGCCGCCAAGGCCAAGCCGTCCTGCTCGGCGTGCTGGGCGTCGTGATCTTCGGGCTCACCCTGCCGGCAACCAGGCTGGCGGTCGCCGATTTCGATCCATTGTTCGTGACGCTTGGCCGCTCCCTGACGGCGGCCGCGCTCGCCTGCCTCACGCTGCTGTGGGCGCGCCCGCCGCCGCCATCGCGGCGCGATTGGCCGCGGCTCGCCGCCTTTTCGCTATTCTCCATCATCGGCTTTCCGCTCCTGATGGCGATCGCCATGCAACATGCCCCGGCCAGCCATGGCGCCGTCGTGTTGGCCGCGCTGCCGCTGCTGACCGCCATGGCGGGCGCGCTGATTGCCGGCGAGCGGCCCTCGCTGGGCTTCTGGGCCTGCGGGCTGGCAGGCACGGGCAGCGTTGTTTGCTACTCGCTCCTCACCGGGGCGGCGTCCGACGCGCTCAAATGGGCCGATTTTTTGCTGGCGGCCTCGGCCGTCTCGGCGGCGCTCGCCTACGCGCTTGGCGGCGAAATGGCCAGACGCATCGGCGGTTGGGAGGTGATCTGCTGGTCGCTCGTCTCCTCGGCGCCCGCCCTTGCGCTGGCGCTCATGCTGTTCGCCTGGCCCAGCACCTGGAGCGCGCGCCCCTCGGCCTGGGCGGGGTTCTTTTATCTCTCGGTGTTCAGCATGTTTCTGGGGTTCTTCGCCTGGAACAAGGGACTGGCGCTCGGTGGCATCGCCAAAGTGGGACAGATTCAGCTCCTGCAACCGTTCGTGGCGCTCGCGGCCTCGGCCCTCTTGCTGGGCGAGGCGGTGGGTTGGCTGGAACTTGCCTTTGCGGCGCTGGTGGTCGCCATCGTCGCCTTGGGTTGGCGCCTGCGCGTGGTCCGCCGCCCTTAGGCCGGGGCGGGCCATCCCCGCGCCCCGGGGGCCCCATCGATCCCAGCGTCCGGGGAGCCCTTTCGCAGGTGCGCAATCGCGATGCCGCTGGCCCAGGGGTCGCGATTGCACCGCTCAGCCTTCGACCCCATCTTTTGCTGCAAGGAAAGGCCGGGCCAGAGGTTTGCGATTGGCGCCGGACTCTGCCATCACTGCTGGATCGGCATGGCCGGCGCCAAGGCTTGTCGGCCCGCAGGAAGCCCGGAGCTCACACGCGAGATGCCCAAACACGCTGTCAGCCTCGACGACAAATACGCCCTCGATGAAACGCACCAGATCCTGACGGGCACGCAGGCCATCGTCCGCCTGATGCTGACCCAGCGGGCGCGCGACGTCCGGGCGGGATTGCACACAGCCGGTTATGTCACCGGCTACCGCGGTTCGCCCATCGCTTCCCTTGAAGCTGCCATGTTACGCGCCCGGGGGGTCCTTGAAGTCAACCACATCCGGTTCATGGCAGGTCTCAACGAGGATCTCGCCGCCACCGCGCTCTGGGGCTCTCAGCAGGCCGAGCTCAGGGGCGAGGGCAAATACGATGGCGTGTTCGGCGTCTGGTACGGCAAAGGGCCCGGCCTCGACCGCACCGGCGATGTTTTCCGGCATGCCAATCACGCCGGCACCTCCAAGCACGGCGGCGTGCTGGCGCTGATGGGTGACGATCACACCTGTGAAAGCTCCACCAGCGCCCACCAGTCCGAATTCGCCTTCGTCGACTACATGATCCCGGTGCTCAATCCGGCCGGTGTACAGGAGATTCTGGACTACGGCGTGTTGGGCTTCGCGCTTTCGCGCTTTGCGGGCGTGTGGGTCGGCATCAAATGTGTGAAGGATAACATTGAGGCCACCTCCACGGTCGACGGCCGCATTGACCGCGTGGACGTCAAACTTCCGCAAGATTTTGCGCTGCCGCCGGGCGGGCTCAATATTCGTCTTGGCGACCAGGCCCTCTTGAAGGAGGCCCGGCTGCACGATTTTAAGCGCACCGCGATCCTGGCCTTTGCGCGCGCCAACAAGCTCGACCGCCTGGTGCTGAGCGGCGGAGCGGCTCCAAAGCTCGGCATCATCACCTGTGGCAAGAGTTACCTCGACGTGCGTCAGGCGCTCGACGAGCTTGGAATCGACGAGGTCAAAGCCAACGAGCTCGGCATCCGGCTCTACAAGGTCGGTATGACCTGGCCCCTCGAGCCGCAGGGTATTCTCAGGTTCGCGCGAGGGCTCGATCTGATCTTGGTGATCGAGGAGAAGCGGTCACTGATCGAGACCCAGGTCAAGGAGCAGCTCTACGACTTGCCCGAGCGTCCCCGCGTTCTCGGCAAGAAAGACGAAAACGAGCAGTGGCTGTTCCCTGCCAAATATGCCCTCGATCCCAGCGATATCGCGGTCAAGCTCGGCGAGCGCCTTATTCGCTACGGCGCGGGCGACGACATCAAGAAGCGGGTCGCCGAGCTGAAGCGGTTGAGCGGAAACAAACCCGAGACGGCCGAGGTGGCGACTCGCATCCCCTACTTCTGCCCGGGCTGTCCGCACAATACTTCGACCGTGGTGCCGGAGGGCTCCCGGGCCTACGCCGGTATCGGCTGTCACTACATGGCGCACTGGATGGACCGAAGTACCGAAGGGTTCACCCAGATGGGAGGTGAAGGCACCAACTGGATCGGCGAGGCACCTTTCTCCAAAACCAAGCACGTGTTTCAGAACCTCGGTGATGGCACCTACATTCATTCCGGCAGCCTTGCCATTCGCGCCGCGCGCGCCGCAGGCGTGAACATGACCTTCAAGATCCTTTACAACGATGCGGTCGCCATGACGGGCGGGCAAAGCCTGGATGGCGGCATCACGGTCGGCATGATCGTCAATCAAGTGCTGGCGGAAGGCGTCGAAAAGGTCGTCGTCGTGACCGACGAGCCGCACAAGTATCCACGCGGCTTCATTCCGCAAGGCGTGCCGATTTATCACCGCCGCGAGCTGCAACGGCTGCAGAAGGAATTACGCGATGTGCCGGGCGTGTCCGTGTTGGTCTATGATCAGACCTGTGCGGCGGAGAAGCGGCGCCGACGCAAGCGTGGTCTCTTCCCCGATCCGGACAAGCGCGTATTCATCAACGCGGCGGTGTGCGAGGGTTGCGGCGACTGCGGCGTGAAGTCGAACTGCGTCGCTGTGGTGCCGCTGGAAACGCCACTCGGCACCAAGCGTGCCATCGACCAATCCGCCTGCAATAAGGACTTTTCCTGTCTCAATGGGTTCTGCCCGTCCCTCGTCACCGTGCACGGCGCCAAGGTGCGCAAGGCGGACAGACAGCAGGTGGCCGACGGTGGCGTTGTCAGCATGCTGGCTGGCCTGCCGGAGCCGCGCCTGCCCGCGCTTGACCGGCCCTTCACCATGCTCGTGACGGGCGTTGGCGGTACGGGCGTGGTGACGCTTTCGGCCGTGCTGGGGCAGGCGACACACCTGGAAGGCAAGGGCTTCGGCGCCATTGATATGACGGGGCTGGCGCAAAAAGGCGGCGCGGTGGCTTGCCACATGCGCGTCGCCCGCAACGTCGAGCAGATTCACGCCATCCGAGCCGGCGTCGCAGGGGCCGATCTCGTGCTTGGCTGCGACCTCGTCGTCACGGCCTCCAACAAGGTGCTCGAGACCATCAAGCCGGACCACACGGCGGTCGTCTACTCCGATTACGAAATGACGACGGCCGATTTTACGCGCAACGCCAATCTGAAAATGCCTGGCGCGGCGCTGCGCCACGCCATTGAAGCACGGGCGGGCAAGGCGCCGGTGCATTCGCTGGACGCCCACACGCTGGCGGTGAAGTTGTTCGGCGACTCAATCGCCGCCAACATGTTTCTGCTCGGCTACGCCTATCAGCTTGGGCATGTGCCGGTCGGCTCCAAGGCCATCGAGCAAGCCATCGAGCTCAACGGGGCCGCCGTCGAGATGAGCCGAAACGCCTTTCGCTTCGGCAGGCTCGGAGCCCACGATGCGGCGGCGCTGGCACGGGTGCTCGGCCCGTCGGCCGTCGCCAAGCCAAAGGCACAGTCACTCGATGAGCTGATTGCCTACCGCGCCGCCCAGCTCGCCGACTACCAGGACCAGGCGCTGGCGGACCGCTATCGCACGCGCATTGCCAGCTTTGCCGATGCCGAGCGCAGCCTGACGCCCGGTCTGAGTGGGCTGACCGCCGCCGTGGCGCGAGGCTACCACAAACTGCTCGCCTACAAGGACGAATACGAGGTCGCGCGTCTGTTTGCGGACCCGGCCTTCGAGCAGGCGCTGGCCGAGCAGTTCGAAGCGCGCAGCAAGCTCTCCTTCCATCTTGCGCCTCCGTTGCTGGCTCGCCGCGACAAGGCCACGGGCGAGCCGCGCAAACTGCAGTTCGGCCGCTGGTTGTTGCCTCTGTTCCGCCTACTGGCGAAAGGCAAGCGACTGCGCGGCACTGCCTGGGATCCCTTTGGTTACACACAGGAACGCAAGCTCGAGCGGCAGATGATTTTGGATTACGAGCGGCTGCTAGATGAACTGATCGAGCGCCTGTCGCCGCAAACGCACGCGACCGCCACGGCTCTTGCCTCCCTGCCGCTCGAGATCAAAGGCTTTGGCCACATCAAGCTGCGCAACTACAAGCTGACGAAGGCTCGCGAGGCGACGTTGCTGGCACAGCTGCGCAATCCGGCGGCGGCCTTAAGAGCCGCTGAATAGCTAGGCGACGCCGAGATAGGCCTGCCGCACGCGGGTGTCGCTCAGCAATGCCGCGCCGGTGCCGCTCGTGACAATGCGGCCATTCTCGAGCACATAGGCGCGGCTCGCCAATTTCAAGGATGCGGCGACGTTCTGCTCAACCAGGATCACCGTCAACCCGCGCTGGCTGATCGCGCGGATGGTTCGGAATAGATCCTGTACCAGGGCGGGCGCCAGGCCGAGAGACGGCTCATCGAACATGATAAGCTCGGGCTGGCCCATCAGACAGCGGGCGATCGCCAGCATTTGTTGCTCCCCGCCCGACATGGTTCCCGCCAGCTGCTTGCGCCGCTCGTCGAGGCGGGGAAACAGGCCATATATCTCGCGCAAGGCCTGTGACATGCGCCCACGCGCGCGCGGCAACAGCGCGCCCATCTCCAGGTTCTCCTCGACGCTGAGGCTCGGGAAAATTTGCCGACCCTCCGCCACCTGGCCAATGCCGAGATTGCAAATGACGTGGCTGGGCAGGCCCGTGATGTCGCGGCCCCGAAAGCGAATGCGCCCTGCGCGCGGCTTCTCCATGCCAGCGATGCTGCGGATGAGGCTCGACTTTCCCGCGCCGTTGGCCCCGACGATGGCGACCAGTTCGCCCTCCTCGGCAGCGAGGCAAACGCCATCTAAGGCCTGAGCGTCGCCATAGAACAGGTCGAGCCGCTCCACCTCGAGGATCACAGCGCGTCCTCACCCAGATAGCATTCGAGCACGGCCGGATCCCGCGTCACCTCAGCGGGTGTGCCCGCGGCGATCACCTGTCCGTGGTGCAGAACCACGATATGGCGCGAGAGTGCCATCACCGCGCGCATGACGTGTTCGATCATGAGGATCGTCAGCCCCAGCCTGGCGTTGAGGTCTTTGAACAGCGAAACCATCCGATCCGTCTCGGTGGGACGCAGGCCGGCCATGACTTCATCGAGCAAGAGGATGCGCGGCCCCGTCGCCAGCGCGCGGGCCACCTCCAAGCGCTTGCGGTCCGGTAGGGTCAACGCTCCCGCCGGCTCATGGCGCTTGGCCTCCAATCCAAGTTGCTCGATAATCGACGCAGAAATCGCCTTGGCGGCGCGTACGCTTGGACTTTGGTTGAGCGCGCCGACAACGACATTCTCCATTACGCTCAAGCCGGCAAACGGTTTCACCAGCTGAAACGTGCGGCCAAGGCCCGCCCGGCAGATCTGGTCGGGGCGCCAGCCATCGATACGTTTCCCGGCCAAGCGGATCTCGCCCGCATCCGGGCGATAGACGCCGGCGACCAGATTGAAGCAGGTCGTCTTGCCGGCCCCGTTGGGACCGATCAGACCGACGATCTCTCCCTCGGCTACGTTGAAGCTCACGTGCTGCACGGCCTTGAGGCCGCTGAAGCTCTTCGACACGCCGCTGATCTCGAGCAATGCCGCCACGCTAGCACCCGGAGCGATCCTGGCTGGGCTTGCCATCGAGCCGCAACGCCTTCGCCAGCGGCGGCCACACCCCGTCCGGCAGAAACATCACCACGACCAACAGGCAGAAGCCGTAAAAGATTTGCTTGACCCCCGGCACATCGAGGCCGATCGCGCGCATGACCTCGCCAACGCCTTCGGCCAGCGCCGTCAGGAGGAAGGCGCCGAGGATGGGTCCGAACAGCGTGCCGATCCCGCCGATGATGGGCGCCAGGATCAGCTCAATCGAGCGCGAGATGTGGAAGACCTGCTCCGGGAACAGATTGTTGTAGTAGAAGGCAAAAACGACGCCGCCCAACGATGTCATGGCCGCCGACAGCACCACCACGTACATTCTATAGCGGAAGAGATTAATGCCGAGGGCCTGGGCGGCGTCTGGGCTCTCGCGGATTGCCAACCAGTAATAGCCGGCGCGGCTGCGCAGCAGCACATGGCACAGCAGGAAGGCGCCCGCGGTCATCGCCAGCAAAAGATAGTAGAACATGGTCGGGCTGCCGCGCAGGTTGAGGAGGTCGTTGCGCGCATAGTTCGCAACCGGCAAAAAGAAGCCGGCCGAGCCGCCGACCCAGGGCCAGTGATCGAACGCCAGACGGGCAAATTCGGCGAAGGCAATGGTGAGAATGGCAAAGTAGACACCGGCAACGCCGAAGCGGAAGGCGAGAAAGCCGATCACGCCGCCCGCTGCTGCGGCAATCACCAGCGATGCCCACAAGCCGATCCACGGGCTGATGCCAAAGTGCACGTAAAGCGCGGCGGCGGCGTAGGCACCAAGACCGATGTAGAGCGCATGCCCGAGCGAAAGCTGCCCGGCGAGGCCCATCATCAGGTTCCACGCCTGCCCTACGTAGGCGAAGTAGAGGATGAGGATTAGGACCGTGATCAGGTAGTCGTTGGCAAAGGCGGGAATGAGGATGAGCGCGGCCAATAGCAGGAGTAGGAGGAGGAGCCCGCGCGAGGGGACGTCGTCGAGCCAGCGCGCGCTCATGACGGGCTCTTGCCGAGAATGCCTTGCGGGCGGAACAGCAGCACGAGCACGAGCATGCCAAAGGCGAACATACTCTTGGCCGAAGGCGTGAACAGCAAGCCGGCAAGCGCCTCCGTCACGCCGATCAGCATCCCGCCCAGAAGGGCGCCCGGCATTGAACCGAGGCCGCCGGTGATGACGATCACAAATGCGAGCAGCGTGTAGCTGGGACCCAGGGCCGGCGTCACGTCCAACAGGATGACCAGCATGGAGCCGGCCGCGCCGACGCAGGCAGCGCCGAGCCCAAATGTGAGCGCATAAAGCCGCCGTACATCGAGACCAACCACGAGCGCGCCTTGATAGTTATCCGCGCAGGCGCGAATGGCCTTGCCAGTCAGCGAGTAGCGGAAGAAGGCGAAGAGACCCGTCGCGACCGCGCCCGCCGCCAGCGCGGCATAGACTTTGGTGGCATCGACGATCACGGCTCCCAATTGAAAGCTGTCATAGGCATAACTGGTCTGCACACTGCGCGCATCCGGCCCGAAAATGAGAAGCAGGGCGTTGACAATGATCATCGCCACCGCCACCAGCAGCATGAACTGGCTGTGCTCCGGTCGGTTGATGAAAGGGTTGATCAGGCCGGCCTGCATGATGTAGCCGAGGGCGAATAGGACCGCGGCAATGGGCACCAGCATCATGAGCGGGTCGAGCCGATAGGCGGAAAACAAGGCAACGGCGATGTACATGGCAATGGTCATCATTTCGCCGTGCGCGAAATTCACCACGCGCACCACGCCGAAAATGACCGACAGCCCGAGCGCCATCAGGCCATAGACCAGGCCGGTGAGAAGGCCGCTGACGGCAACGTTCAAAAAAATGCTTGCGGGCACCGGCAGCGGTCCTGCGAGGAGCCGCTCCGGCGAGGCCGGAGGGCTAGAGCCTCAACCAAAGATCAAGCGCGCTTGTCGTATGCCGTCAAGGGCCAAACGACCTTGGCGTTTGCCGCAGCTAAGGGAGCGACCGTGACGAGCTTGCCGCCGCGGTTCTGAATTGCAGCGTTCTTCAGTTTGTCGTTCTGGCCCTTGGCGTCGAACTTGATGCCCGGACCGATGCTGACATTCTCCGTAATATCCGTGGCACGGATGGCATCGGCCAGGGCTTTCGGGTCGCTCGAGGCGGCCCGCTTGTAAGCATCCGCAGCAATGAGCAGGGCCTCGAACGTGTAGATGTGGTTCGTGTTCAGATTGATGCCGGGATGGCTTTTGGCGAGGGCATCCTCGAGCTGCTTGCTCAGTTTCTTATTGGGATCATACCACGGCACAAAACTGAGTGGGTCGTCGGACAGCTTGCCGAGTGTCTTGAAGTATTGGTCCTCGTACCAGCCCGGGCCCATGCTCAAAATGGCAAGCGGGGACCAGCGCTGTTTGACGAGCTCACGCGTGAGCAGAATGGCGTCGTTCAGCCGGCTGACAGTCAGGAGCGCCTCGGCCCCGGTAGCCCTGGCCTTGGAAACTTCCACCGACAGATCACGTGCCGCCGGATCGTAGGCGATGGTCTCGAGGATTTTGTAGGGCATGTTGAACTTCGGCAACACCGTGTCGATGCCCTTTTGCATGGACACGCCGAAGGTATCGTTGACATGCAAGAAGACGACGGACTGTGGTGCCTTACCGGTCGCCTCGAAGATCGCCTTCTGATTGGCAAAGGCGTCACCGACGATCATTCCCGCCGTGGGGAAATTGCGGAATACGAATTTGTAGCCCTGCTCGGTGATGGGTGGCGCGGCCGCGATATTGATGACGAGGGGAATTCCCTTTTGCTCGGCCACCTGGGCAATGGCGGTCGTTTGACCCGAGTCGAAGGCGCCAATCAGCAACTGCGCACCTTCCCCGATCAGGCGCTCGGCGCGCGAGCGTGCCGTCTCGACGTTGGATTCGGTATCCCCGTTCATGATGGTAAGGTCCGGCAGACCGATGTCCTTCAGGATGCCCGCGGCGATCTCGACGCCGCGCTGGCAATCCTGACCAATGCCTGCCTGCACACCAGACCTCGGCAACAAGACGCCGACTTTGAGGCCGGCGCCCTGGGCCCGGGCGATTCTGAAGGGTGCCACCCCCGCGACAATCCCGGCCCCCAGGCCCTTGGCGACGCTGCGCCGGTTGAGGCCTCTACCGCGTCCCTCAATGCTCCGGCGCATGCGCGTTCTCCCTCGGGTGTGCCGATTTTTCTCTGGCCTGGGGAGTATACGTCGGTTGCCCGCCGCGCGTCATTCCTATCGGGCGACGTGCCGCAGCCCGCAGTCTCCGCGGGCGTTGGCGGCCGCCGCGTGCGGCACCGGCGGGGATGCGTCCTCGCCAGGCGCGCCCGACCTCAGGTCCCGCCTCGGCGGCAAATGCTGGGCTATGACAGTGGTGGAGCCGAGGGGGATCGAACCCCTGACCTCGTGAATGCCATTCACGCGCTCTCCCAACTGAGCTACGGCCCCGCTGTCGTGGGAACCGGCGCGCGATCTCGGCGCGCCGGCCCGCCTAAGTATTCCGCGGCGGGCTTTCGTGCAAGTGGGCGCCGACATCCCGCCATCTTGCGGGCGGCGGGTCACCCGCCAGGGCCAGCGTTGCGGCAAAAGCCTGCTTGGCTATTGCGGCTCGTCGGGTTCCGCCACCGGGCCCCCAATAATATTGGACATATCCGAGCCGTCCTCCTCTTCCTCTTCGAGGAAGGTCTCATCGTCGTCGCTCGCCGCCGGCTCGTCCTCGCCCTCCACCACGGCGAGATCGTCACCCTCCGCCTCGGGCACGTCCTCGGGCTTGATCCCGGCCACATCATAGGCGGGCTTCTTGGCGGTGCGGCGGGCGCTTTCCGCGAGCGGCGCCGCCGCGGCCATGGCGACGGGTGAGGACACAATTTCGTAGCTTGATTGACAGATGGGACAGACGATCGGATCGCGGTTGAGATCGTAAAACCGGGAGCCGCATTCGGGGTTCTGGCACGTGCGCTTGGTGCCACGCTCGGCTTTCGTCGACATGAAAAGGCCTCTGGGCTGTCGGATTTGGGCGTTCATTGCCACGCCCCGGCAGGGGTGTCAAAACCAAATCGGCTGGCTACACGCCAGATTCACGCCCTCATATAGGTGTTTTAGCGTGTGTTGACAGGGGGGCAACCCGCTGCTCTATGACGGGTCCGCGGGGTCGACTACCAGCAGGAACGAGCCCCTGTTAAGGCCCGACATGCGGCACACGGCTAATGCACCCCTCCTCGCCCTGCGCTCGCGGGCCCTCTTCGGAACCGTGCGCGTGCCCGGGGACAAGTCGATCTCCCATCGCGCGCTCATGCTGGGGGCCCTGGCGAGCGGTCGCACGCACATCAGGGGCCTCCTGCAAGGCGAGGACGTGCTCAATACGGGGCGCGCCCTGGCGGCGATGGGCTGCCCCGTCCGGCCGGTCGAGGACGCCTGGGAAGTGCTCGGGCGTGGCGTTGGTGGCCTTGCCGCGCCCGCCGGTCCGCTCGATTTCGGCAACTCGGGCACCGGCGTGCGCCTGATGATGGGGGTCGTCGCCGGCAACGACATCCTGGTACGTATGGTTGGGGACGCCTCGCTATCCCGCCGACCCATGGGACGCGTGCTCGACCCGCTTGTGCGCATGGGTGCCGAGGTGGTGGACGGCGCACGCACGTTGCCGCTCTCCCTGCGCGGCACTGGTGATCTCCTGCCGATCACATACGAGCTGCCGGTCGCCTCGGCCCAGATCAAGTCGGCTATTTTGCTGGCTGGGCTGCACGCTGCGGGGGAAACGAGCGTGATCGAACCGGAGGCCACGCGCGATCATACCGAGCGGATGCTCGGCTACTTCGGGGGGCGGGTCAACATTGGGCTACGCGATGGCAAGCGCCTGGTGACGGTGTTGGGTAACGCCGAGCTGGAGGGCCGCAGCATCGAGGTACCGGGCGATCCAAGTTCGGCGGCCTTTCTCGCGGCCGCCGCCCTCATGGTTCCGGGCTCCGACATCCGCATTGAGGCCGTTCTCGTCAACCCCACCCGTACGGGCTTCTATAAGACGTTGCGCGAAATGGGTGCCGACATCGCGTTCCATAACGAGCGCGAGCAGGGCGGCGAGCCCGTCGCCGACATCAGCGTGCGCCATAGCCCTCTCAAGGGCGTGCGGGTTCCGCCCGAACGGGCGCCCAGCATGATCGATGAGTATCCGATCCTGGCCTGCCTTGCCGCCTACGCCACGGGCGAAACGTACATGGCAGGTCTTGCCGAGCTGAAGGTGAAGGAAAGCGATCGCCTTGCCGCGACGTTGGCGGGCCTCAAGGCCAACGGTGTCAGGGCCGGAGCACAGGGAGATTGCCTGTGCGTGGACGGCGGCAGCGGTGTGCCCGGCGGCGGTATGGTGGAGACGCACCTCGATCATCGCATCGCCATGGCCTTTCTGACGCTGGGCCTTGCTGCGGATCGGCCGGTGAGCGTGGACGATACGGGCATGATCGCCACCAGCTTTCCGGAGTTTCGCGGGTTGATGCAAGGGCTTGGTGCCACTTTCGCTACGCCGGAGGATGTCCGGCGATGATCATCGCCATCGACGGGCCGGCGGCGTCGGGCAAGGGCACGCTGGCAAAGCGGATTGCGGCGCATTTCGGCCTGCCCCATCTTGATACGGGGCTGCTCTATCGCGCCGTGGCCCGCGACGTGCGGCGGCGCGGCGGCGGTCTGCACGATGCAGGGTTAGCCGCGGCTGCGGCGCGGGAGCTCGACCCGGCAAGCCTTGATGATGCCAGCCTACGCGGCCCAGGCCTCGCCGAGGCCGCCTCTCTGGTGGCCAAATTTCCCGAGGTGCGCGAAGCCTTGCTCGGGGTGCAGCGCGCCTTCGCTGCGCAGGAATCGGGGGCCGTCCTCGACGGTCGCGACATCGGGACGGTGGTGTGCCCTGAGGCGACCGTTAAGCTTTATGTCACGGCCACCCCCGAGGTCCGCGCCCAGCGCCGCCACCTGGAGATGGTTGGCCGAGGCGAGGCGGTGACTTATCAGCATGTCTTGGCCGATATTCGCCGCCGCGACGAGCGTGACGCGGGGCGCAATTCCGCGCCAATGCGTCCTGCCTGCGACGCGACCTTGCTGGATACCAGCAATTTGGATATAGAAACCGCATTCGAGATGGCCGTCGGAGCGATTGCAAGGAAGGTTGGCCAACGCCGGCACACCTAAGGGTGAGCCGCAATCTGGTTGGCACAAGATCCTTCGACGGAAGGCACCTCACATGATGGGCACACGGCGAACGCTGCTTCGTGCAGCGGTGCCGATTTGGCGTTCGAATGGGCGAGCACATGGATCTCGCAGGTATGGAGCAGACGTAGGATGAGCACGGCGATCGGTGAAGCGAAGGAATTGACCCCCACGCGCGAGGATTTTGCGGCGCTGTTGAATGAGACCCTTTCGGAGGACGATGCCTTCGAGGGCAGCGTGGTGAAGGGTACGGTCACCGCCATCGAGAAGGATTTGGCCGTCATCGACGTGGGTCTGAAAATGGAAGGGCGGGTGCCCTTACGCGAATTTGGCCTGCCCGGCAAACCGGCCGACCTAAAAGTGGGCGACACCGTCGAAGTTTATCTCGAGCGCATGGAAAACGCCCTCGGCGAGGCGGTCTTGTCGCGCGAAAAGGCGCGCCGCGAAGAGAGCTGGACGCGACTTGAAGAGAAATTCAACAACAAGGAGCAGGTCGAGGGTGTGATCTTCAACAAGGTCAAGGGCGGGTTCACCGTTGATCTCGATGGTGCCGTGGCCTTCCTGCCCGGCAGCCAGGTCGACGTCAGGCCGGTGCGCGACATCGGTCCGCTGATGCACTCACCTCAGCCTTTTAAGATCCTGAAGATGGACCGGCGCCGCGGCAACATCGTTGTTTCGCGGCGCGAGATCCTCGAGGCCACGCGCGCCGAGCAGCGTTCCGAGATCGTCTCGAAGCTGGCCGAGGGTCAGGTGATCGAAGGCCTCGTCAAGAACATCACGGATTACGGCGCCTTTATCGACCTCGGCGGCATCGATGGCCTGCTGCACGTGACCGACATGGCCTGGCGTCGCGTCAATCACCCCAGCGAGATCGTCAACGTCGGCGATACGGTGAAGGTGCAGATTGTGCGCATCAATCCGGAGACCCAGCGCATCAGCCTTGGCATGAAGCAGCTGCAGGCCGATCCCTGGGCTGGCATCGAGGCCAAGTACCCCGTCGGCGCGCGGTTCAAGGGGACCGTCACCAATATCGCCGACTATGGAGCCTTCGTCGAACTCGAACCCGGCGTGGAAGGGCTCATTCACGTCTCCGAGATGAGCTGGACCAAAAAGAATATCCATCCCGGCAAGATCGTCTCGACCAGCCAGCAGGTCGACGTGCAGGTTCTGGAGGTGGACGCGCAGAAGCGTCGCATTTCGCTTGGACTGAAGCAGACCCAAGACAATCCGTGGGACAGCTTCCTTGCCGCCCATCCCAAGGGCTCCGTCATCGAGGGACCAATCCGCAACATCACCGAATTCGGCCTGTTTGTTGGGCTCGACGGGGGTGTCGACGGCATGGTGCACCTCTCCGATTTGGATTGGAACCGTTCCGGTGATGAGGCCATCAAGGACTACAAGAAGGGCGACACCGTCAAAGCCGTGGTGCTGGACGTCGATCCGCAGAAGGAACGTATCAGCCTGGGCATCAAGCAGGTCGGCGGCGATCCGATGGAAAGCGTCGGCAAGCTGAAGAAGGGCAGCCAGGTCACCTGCGAGGTGCTGGCCGTACAGGACAGCGGCATCGAGGTCAAAATCGCCGATTCGGACATGACGACCTTCATCAAGCGCTCGGATCTGTCCCGCGATCGCTCCGAGCAGCGCCCGGAGCGTTTCAACGTCGGCGACAAGGTCGATGCGGCGATCATCAACATCGACAAGAACAGCCGCCGCATCACGGTCTCCATCAAGGCCTTGGAGATCGCCGAGGAGAAACAAGCCGTGGCGCAATACGGCTCCTCCGACAGCGGTGCCTCGCTTGGCGACATTTTCAAGGCGGCGATCAAAAAGAAGGAAAGCGCCGACGACAAGAAGGCCGACGACAATGGCTAGCCGGCAGCAACCCGCTGAAATAGCAGCCCCTGCGAACCGCTAAGGGCGCCCCCGGGCTCCGCCGAGAGCCCGGGGGGCCTCCGGGTGGCGCGCTTGAGCAGAGGCCTATTCGAGCGGGGCCTCTGCAACAAGCCTCGTCGCATGGCGCTTTTCACCTGCCCCGCTCGAGTGATTGAACCATGGGTTGCGGCAGCTTAAGCTGGTGCACCCCGCAAGAGACAGAGCTCGCATGGCGCTTGAAACCGAGACTGTGCTCGATCGCCGCCGCCTCCGGCGCCGGCTGTCGCTGTGGCGGGGACTGGCGATCGTGGCGGGGCTCTTCGCCGTCGGGCTGTTGGCGTTTTCTTCCGCCGACGGCGTCAGCCTAGCGGACAGAAATCAGATCGCGCGCATCAGTCTTGAAGGCATCATCACGGAGGACCGCGAGCAGCTCAAGCTCTTGAAAAGGCTGTCGGAAGCAAAGCACGTCGCGGCGGTGATCTTGTTCGTGAACTCGCCGGGGGGAACCACCAGCGGTGCCGAGGCCCTGTTCGAGGCCATTCGCGAGTTGGCGCGCAGCAAGCCCGTGGTTGCCCAGTTCGGCACGGTGGCGGCCTCCGCTGCGTATATTGTGGGTTTGGCCACCGATCACATTGTTGCCCGCGGCAACAGCATCACCGGCTCGGTGGGCGTCATCTTTCAATGGGCCGAAGTCTCGCAGTTGCTGGACAAGCTCGGCGTGAAGATGAACGAGATCAAGAGCGGTCCGCTTAAGGCCAACCCGTCGCCGTTCCAGCCCCTCGACCCGGAGGGCAAGAGAATTGCGGAACAAATGGTTGCAGAATCGCAACGCTGGTTTGTCAGTCTGGTGGCGACGCGGCGCGGCATCGATACGGCCGGCGTAGCGGGGCTCGAGCAAGGCCGGGTGTTTTCCGGTCGCGAGGCGATGCTCTACAAGCTGATCGACCAGATCGGCGGCGAGGCGGAGGTCATCAAATGGCTCGAGGAGAAACGCAATGTTCCTAAGGGCCTAAAGGTGCAGGACTGGAAGCCGAAACGTGACAGCGACTGGGGATTGCTCAGTTCTTTGACCTTCGGCGCAGTGCGCGTCCTGCTCGGTCCGACGGCAGCCGAACGCATGAGCGAGCTCGTCGGCGAGGATGGAGCGCTCGGCAGATTGCGCCTTGACGGACTCATCTCCATTTGGCAGGCTTCTGAAAGATGAGTAATTACAAAGACTTTTCTGTAGTGGCGGGGAGGCAGAGCCATGATTAAGTCAGAGCTCATTCAAAAAATCGCTGCGGCCAATCACCATCTTTATCATCGCGATATCGAGCGCATTGTTAACGTCGTTTTCAACGAGATCGTCGAGGCCTTGGCACGGGGCGACCGGGTCGAACTGAGGGGCTTTGGGGCTTTCACCGTCAAGCATCGCGCCCCGCGGCAGGGCCGCAATCCCCGCACGGGAGCGACCGTGGCGGTGGCCGAAAAATTCGTTCCCTTCTTCAAGACGGGTAAGGACCTGCGCGAGCGCCTCAACGCCTGAGGGGCGGGCATCGCGGCCGGGCTTTGGCCTCACGCCTGGGCCATGGCCAATCCGGCCAATGACCCGCGCCAAAGGTGAGCGGGCGCGCGCCGCGCCAAGGCGTCGCCCGCCGTCAACGCCTTTGGGAGGAGTCCCGCCATGGTGCGCTAGGATCTTGCGCGGGTAAGGAGGAACCGACCTCGTGCTGCGTCGGGCCGTTTGGTTGTTGGTCGCCCTGCCGGCCGCCGTCTTGCTCATCACCCTGGCGGTCAGCAACCGGCACGCCGTGCGCTTGGTGTTGGACCCGTTCCGCCCCGAGGAACCCGTCGTCTTCCTGGTGCTGCCCCTTTACGCCTACCTTTTTGCCGCGCTGATCCTGGGTGTGCTGCTCGGCGGCGCAGCCGCCTGGCTCGCCCAGCGCCGCTGGCGGCGGATGGCGCGGCGTCGCGCCGCCGAGGCGGTACGCTGGCAGGCGGAGGCTGATCGCTTGCTGCGGGAGCGTGGCCAGCCACTGGCCGCCCCCGGGCCGCTGGCTCCGGCGCGCCGCTAGCCGGGCTCGCCTGGCGCGTGGTGCCAGTAATCTAACGAGGTCCTCAGTTGGACAATGGCCGGAACGGAGCTTAGGTTTGCCTGACACCGCCGCCGCTGTCGTAAAATCGTGACGACCAAAGTCAAAATCTGTGGACTCAAAGAGGAGCTCGCGCTCGAGGCTGCGCTTGCCGGCGGGGCGGACTACGTCGGTTTCGTGTTCTTTGCGCCGAGCCCACGCTCGGTGGCGCTCGATGTGGCCGGCCCGCTGGCGGGCCGCGCGCGCCGCGGCGGCGCGAGCGTGGTTGGCCTGTTGGTGGATCCCGACGATGACCTGCTTGAGCGCGTCGTCAAGGCCATCGAACCCGACATTCTCCAACTGCATGGTCAGGAAACCCCGGCGCGGGCGGCGCAGATCGGTCGGCGCTGGCGCCGGCAGGTCATGAAGGCCATTTCCGTTGCCGGCCTGGGCGATGCGGAGGCGGCCTTGCGCTACGCCGGTGCTGCGGATCTGATCCTCTTCGATGCCAAAGCCCCGGCCGGGGCGACGCGGCCAGGGGGCAATGGTGCGGCATTCGCGTGGGGGTTGCTGGCCGGCGTCCAGGACAAGGTCACCTACATGCTCTCAGGGGGTCTTTCGCCAGACAATGTTGGCGAGGCGATCCGTGCCACGGGGGCCTCCATCGTCGATGTTTCCTCAGGGGTGGAAAGCCGGCCCGGTGCCAAGGATCCCGCGCTCATCGCCCGTTTTCTTCAGGTCGCCAAGGCGGCGCGCCAGATCTAGCCGCCGCCAGCCGTTGTGAGCCCGGCGCGGCGTGCTATAGGTCTTGCACCGGCAGACCTTTTCATCGGGCCAATGCAAACCCAGGCGGACAAACGCAACACCTATCGCAGCGGGCCCGACGAGCGTGGGTTTTTCGGCTTGTTCGGTGGCCGCTTCGTGGCCGAAACGCTGATGCCGCTGATCCTCGAGCTCGAGCGCGCCTATGATGCGGCCAGGGCCGATCCGAGTTTCCAAAGGGAACTGGCCGAGCTCAACCAGCACTATGCCGGCCGGCCGAGCCCCCTCTATTTCGCCGAACGGCTGACGCAGCATTTTCGCGAAGTTGCGGCAGCCTGCGGCGGTGCGGGCGGCGCCAAGATCTACTTCAAGCGCGACGAACTCAATCATACGGGCAGCCATAAGATCAACAATTGCCTGGGCCAAATTCAGCTCGCCCGGCGCATGGGTAAGACCCGCATCATCGCCGAAACTGGCGCCGGGCAGCACGGCGTGGCGGTGGCGACCGTATGCGCCCGCTTCGGCCTGCCCTGCGAGATCTTCATGGGTGCGGTCGACGTGGAACGACAAAAGCCCAATGTCTTTCGCATGAAGCTGTTGGGCGCCAAGGTCAATGCCGTCACCTCGGGTGCGCGCACCCTGAAGGATGCCATGAACGAAGCGCTGCGCGACTGGGTCGCCAACGTGCGTGACACCTACTACATCATCGGCACCGCCGCCGGACCACATCCCTATCCGGCCATGGTGCGCGACTTTCAGTGCGTGATCGGCAGCGAACTGCGCGAGCAAATGCTGGAGCGCGAGGGACGTTTGCCGGATACCCTTGTTGCGTGCATTGGCGGTGGCTCCAACGCGATCGGTTTGTTTCACCCCTTCCTCGATGAGGAGGGAGTGGCCATCTACGGGGTGGAGGCGGCCGGACATGGACTGGAGGTGCCAAACGGGCACGCCGCCTCCATGAACGGCGGACGCACCGGCGTTCTGCACGGCAATCGCACCTATCTCTTGCAGGACGCTGACGGGCAAATCCTGGAGGGCCATTCCATTTCGGCGGGCCTTGACTATCCCGGTGTGGGGCCCGAGCACGCCTGGCTCAAAGATTCAGGGCGTGTCACCTATGTTTCAGCGACCGACAGGGAAGCGCTGGATGCCTTTCAGCTTTGCAGCCAGCTCGAGGGCATCATCCCTGCGTTGGAGCCGGCGCACGCACTGGCGTTCGTGCGCAAGCTGGCCCCGACGCTCTCGCGCGACAACATCTTGGTCATGAATATGTGTGGGCGCGGCGACAAGGACATCTTTGCCGTCGCGGAGCATTTGGGCATGGAGCTTTCGTGAGGCCGTGCCGTTTTCCGGTTTTGGGGGGTCGTTCGTTGCCACACGCTCTTCCAACCGCTGACCGCGTACGCGCCGCGGACCAGCCCGCCGCCTCGGCGGCCGAGCGGAGGCTGAGAACCCGTACCGGTGGCAACGCAGCATGAGCGAGATGGGCCCACGATCTCGACTAGACCGTCGATTCGCCGCCTTGAAACAGGAAGGGCGGGCGGCCTTTATCGCCTTCGTTACCGCCGGGGATCCGGATGCCGACACGGCGAAAAAGATCCTGTTTGGCCTGCCCGCGGCTGGCGCCGACGTGATTGAACTTGGGATGCCTTTTTCCGACCCCATGGCGGACGGGCCTGCTGTGCAGGCCTCTTCCCTGCGCGCCCTGCGCGGCGGGCAGACCATGCAGAAGACGCTCGAGTTGGTGGCGGCGTTTCGCGCTCACGATCGGACCACGCCCATCGTTCTGATGGGCTATTACAATCCCATCTATATCTATCCGCGGGAGCGCTTCCTGGACCATGCGCTGGCGGCGGGTGTGGATGGCCTCATCATCGTTGACCTCCCCCCCGAGGCTGATGACGAGCTGTGTCTGCCAGCCATCGAGCGCGGCCTCAACTTTATCCGGTTGGCGACGCCCACGACCGATGCGCGCCGCCTGCCGGCGGTGCTCACCCACACCTCGGGCTTCCTCTACTACGTGTCGATCACCGGCATCACCGGCACGACGGCGCCGGATGTGGCCGATGTGCACGCGCAGGTTGCGAGAATCAAAGAATCGACCAAGCTTCCCGTTGCCGTCGGGTTTGGCGTAAAAACCCCCGATCAGGCGCGGATGATTGCGGCGGGTGCCGACGGAGTTGTGGTAGGGTCTGCATTGGTTAACGCCGTTCGCGACAGCCTTGATGCGGAAGGCAAAGCGACTGGAAATACGGTCACAGACGTCCTAAATCTGGTGAGAAACTTGTCCGGGGCATTGCGCCTCGCCTGATGGCAGGTCAAGCCGGCGTGGCGCCGTGGACTGGAGGGTCGCCCAGGCGCAGGCTGCGGGAAGTGCCCAAGGAGCACTGAGGCGTGAACTGGATCAACAACGTCGTCCGGCCCAAGATCCGCAGCCTGCTCACGACCAAGCGGGATCTGCCCGACAACCTTTGGGTGAAGTGTCCCGACACGGGACAGATGGTCTTCTACAAGGACCTGGAGGCCAATCAGTTCGTCATTCCCGGCTCCGAGCACCACATGCGCATGGGGGCGCGGCAAAGGCTCCAGCACCTATTCGACGATGGCCAGTTCGAAAAGGTCCCCGTTCCCGGCGTGGCGCAGGATCCGCTCAGGTTCCGTGACGGTCGCCGCTACACCGATCGCCTCAAGACGGCTAAGGCGGAGACCGAGCTCGACGATGCGGTGCTCGTCGGCGAGGGCAACCTTGAGGGTTCGCCCGTGGTGGCGGCCGCGCAGGATTTCCGTTTTATGGCGGGATCGCTCGGCATGGCCGCCGGTGAGGCGGTGATCGGGGGCATGCTGCGCGCCGTGGAAAGCCGCGCACCTTTCATTCTGTTCGCCGCTTCGGGTGGCGCGCGCATGCAGGAGGGTATTCTTTCGCTGATGCAGATGCCGCGTACAACCATCGCCGTGCAGAAGCTGCGCGAGGCGCGCCTGCCGTACGTGGTGGTCCTGACCGATCCGACGACGGGCGGTGTCACGGCGTCCTACGCAATGCTGGGCGATGTCCACATTGCCGAACCGGGTGCGCTCATCTGCTTCGCTGGACCGCGCGTCATTCAGCAGACCATCCGTGAACAGCTTCCGGAAGGCTTTCAGAAGGCCGAGTACCTGCTGGCGCATGGCATGATCGACATGGTCGTGCATCGCCACAAAATGCGGGAAACCTTGGCGCGCTTGTGTCGCCTGCTGACGGCGACGGAGAAGACGGTTGCGGCGCGCAAGAAGCCGCTCGCCGCCAAACATGAGGAACGTGGCTATCTCAATGGCAGCGCCGTGGACGGCCAAACCATCGAGACACTTGCGCGCGGCTCCGATGCGATGGAGCCCGAGCCCGTCGACGACAACGAGCGTTTTGAAGTGCGCCCCAAGAACGCGCGCCACGATACAGAAACCAAGCCGCTGCCGCGTCCCGGGTCTCGTGACGGAGCTCGCAACTGACGCGCTCAAGGCGTCACGTGAGGCCTTGCGGTTGAACCTGCCGAGAGCAACCGCAGAGCACCCGTGCCTCGCTTGTGCCGCCACGGCGATGTGATAAGGGCGCCCCATGCGCACGAGCGATCAGGTTTTGACAGAATTTAAGGCGCTGCATCCTCGACGCATCGATCTCTCCTTGGGGCGCGTCACCCGACTGCTGGCAAAACTCGGTAATCCGCATAACCACTTGCCACCGGTGATCCATGTTGCCGGTACGAACGGCAAGGGCTCGGTGACAGCCTACCTGAAGGCGATGTTGCAAGCGGCAGGCCGACGCGTGCACGTCTACACCTCTCCGCACCTTATCCGTTTCCACGAGCGCATCGAGCTCGCCGGTGCCGACGGCCGGGCCAACCCCATCCGTGAAGCGGCGCTGGTGGATTATTTGACCAGGGTCGAGCGCAGCAATGCCGGTGATGTCGTAACCTTCTTTGAGATCACCACGGCGGCCGCATTTCTGGCCTTCGCCGAGCATCCGGCGGATGCCCTCATCCTGGAAGTGGGGCTGGGTGGACGTCTCGACGCCACCAATGTGGTGCCGCGCCCCGTGCTCAGCATCATCACGCCCATTTCCCTGGACCATACGGAATGGTTGGGTGCGACGCTCGCGCAGATCGCGCGCGAAAAAGCGGGCATTCTCAAGCCGGGGGTGCCCGCGGTGATCTCCCAACAGCCGCTCGAGGCGTTGGATGCGATTGCCGCCCATGCCGAGGAGATTGGCGCGCCGCTCACGAGCTGGGGCCGGGACTATGAGGCATTCGAGCAGCGCGGTCGCCTGATTTATCAAAGCGCCGAGCAGCTCCTGGATCTGCCGCTGCCCGCCTTGATAGGGCAGCATCAGATCGTCAATGCCGGCACCGCCATCGCCGCAGCTCAGCACCTGGAGTTTCTCGGCCTCAGTGAGGTGCGCACGATCGAACGCGGGCTGGTCGAGGTACGCTGGCCGGCGCGCATGCAACGGCTAACCAGGGGTCCCCTGGCGAAACGGGTCGACCATGGTTCCGAGCTATGGCTCGACGGCGGGCACAATCCCGCAGGCGGCGCGGCGATCGCCCACGCCCTGGGTGAACTTGAGGAACGCGCGCCCAAACCCGTAGGCTTGGTGCTCGGCATGCTCGACACCAAGGATGCCGCAGGTTTTCTCGCCCCGTTTAGCGGACTGGTGCGACACATTCGCACCGTCCCTATCGCCGGGACCGAAGCAGCCCAGGATGCGACGGCACTCGCCAAGGTTGCTGCCGGCATGGGTCTTGCTGCACAACCGGCAGCCGACGTTGCAAGTGCGGTAGATGGCTTGATGACTGCCGAAGCCACCCCGATCAGGATCCTAATTTGCGGGTCGCTCTATCTGGCCGGCCAGGTGTTGGCGCAAGCGGAGGGTGTACAGGCGCAGGCCAACTAGCATGATTTGGGAACCCCATTCCGATTAGGCTAAGCACGGAAAGACTAGAGCTCGCGCTTACGCGCGGCGACGAGCCCACGATGGGCTTCCCCAGCAAGGATGCGAAGATCGGCGTCGGGGCGCTTCGGTCATCGGCGCCTGAGCAGTTAACACCTATCGGCTAAAAAAGGCGGCGACGAAGCGCCGGTAGATGGCCGTCAGCGCTTCAAGATCAGCGATCGGTACACGCTCGTCGATCTGGTGTGCCGTCGCATTGCGCAAGCCGAACTCAACGACCGGGCAAAGATCTTTGATGAAGCGCGCGTCCGAGGTGCCGCCATTGGTGGTAAGTGCCGGCTTGCGGCCCGTGATCGCGTACACGGCCGAGGCCATCAGATCCACGAACGGGCCGGGCTCGGTGAGGAACACATCGCCACTGCCTTCGAAGGAGACGCGAAATTTGGTGCCGTTGGCGGCGGCCAGGCACTGCTCGTGCACCCACGCTTCAAGACTCTGACGGGTATGCAGATCGTTGTAGCGGATGTTGAAGTTCGCCCGCGCCGTTCCAGGTATTACGTTGGTGGCCGTGTTTGGCACCGAGATGATGGTCGGTTCCAGGCTGGTCCGCTGGAAGTGTGCCGTGCCGTTGTCGAGCGGCTCGCTCACAAGCCGGTCGATGATGCGCGCCAGCTTTGGGATGGGATTGTCGGCTTTCTCTCCGTAGGCGGAGTGACCCTGCTTTCCCTCCACGACCACCGTCGCATTGAGGTAGCCGCGCCGGCCAATTTTGACTTCATCGCCAAGCCTATCAGCGCTGGTCGGTTCGCCTACTAGGCAGGCATCGATCTTTTCTTCCCGCGTCTTTAGCCATTGCAGCAGCTTGCGCGTGCCGTTGATGGCGACCGACTCCTCGTCCCCCGTGATCAGAAATGACAGGGAGCCGCGGCGGAGCCCGCCGCTCTCCTGCAGGTGGGCGATCGTGGCGGCCAGAAAGCAGGCGATGCCTCCCTTCATGTCGACGGCACCTCGCCCATAGAGAATGCCGTCCTCGACGACGGCCGCGAACGGGGGATGCGACCAGGCACCCTCGTCACCCGCGTTGACGACATCGGTATGCCCGGCAAAGCACAAATGCGGGCCATCCGAGCCTAGTCTGGCGTAAAGGTTTTGCACGTCCGGCGTGCCCGGTTCACGCATGGTCAGACGATGACACGTGAAGCCTAGCGGGCCTAGCACGCCTTGCAGCAGCGTTAGCGCACCCCCCTCGGCGGGCGTCACGCTATTGCAGCGGATCAACGCCCGGGCGAGTTCAACCGGATCGGCGCGATCGGTCGGCATGGAGCTCACCGTTCCTGCTGCGTGTAGAGAGTATAGCGAAGGCGGGGCTGGCAGAAGGAAGACGCCGGATCGACGAGAATGCCGTCGGTGATCGCTTGGCGACCCAGAAGCATGCGATAGGACATGGTATCGCGATTGGTTAGTGTCACCTCGATGGGCCATTGCCGGCTGCCGATGCTGAGCAATGTCGAAATGACATACCGGTTCTCGCGCTCGCCATTGGAGCTGGCGACGTGGCGCCGATCCACCACGGCCGCGGTGCAGATGACCTCGACGTCGCTGCGCCGAGGAATGGGATGCACGCCGAACCGGACCATAGGTTTGCGGCCAGTCCCGCACGGCTCGACGAAATAGGCGTGCAGCGCCGAGGTGCGCGCGCCAGTATCGACCTTGGCCTTAATGGCGGGCAGCCTCAGCTCTGGCAGCGCGACCCATTCCTCCCAGCCGAGGATGAACGGGGTTTGCGGGGCTTGCATTGCAGGGCATCCGGCTCATCGCTTCGCGTCCTGTTTGCCAGATCGCCTCGCCGAGAGCAAACGCTGGGCCGCGTGGCGACGTCCCTCGGCGGACGCTGCGACCGTGGTGGGTGCAAGGTGGCTAAGGGTTGCCGTGGCAAGCAACGTTGCGCATCGGCGTCGAGCCTGAAGGTTGCCGGGCGTTTCCCCACCCAGTTAACGCATGTACTGGACTGAGTGGCTGTTACTGGACTGAGTGGCTGTTACTGGACTGAGTGGCTGTCCCCGGCCTGCAAGCCGTGGCTGGCGGCCAGCTCGGCCACCCGCGCGTCAGGCGATGGCACCGTGCCGGGGGCCGGCCCAGGCGAGGCCTCGGCAATTGACCCCGATGGTGCGGCGCCCTATGTGAGCGGCATGGCGACACTCCCGATCATTACCTTGCCCAATCCGCTGCTGCGCAAGCGGAGCGCGCCCGTGGAACGCATCGATGCGGACCTCGGCAAGCTGGCGGACGATATGCTGGATACCATGTATGCCGCGCCAGGGGTCGGGCTTGCCGCAGTCCAGGTGGGGGTACCGCGCCGCCTGATCGTCATCGATGCTGCAAAAGAAGAGGAACCCCCTGCTCCGTTGGTCATGATCAATCCGGAAATCGTCGCTTTTGGAACCGAGTTGAGGATGCACGAGGAGGGCTGCCTGTCGATCCCCGACGAGCGGATCGAGATCGAGCGCCCCGGCAGTCTGACCGTGCGGTTCTTCGATCGCCACGGCAAACTCCAAGAGCTGGCCGCCGAGGGCTTGTTAGCGACCGTCATTCAGCACGAGATCGATCATTTGGATGGCAAGCTCATTATCGATTACTTATCTCGGCTCAAGCGCGACATCATCATTCGCCGGTTCAAGAAGTTGGCGAAGTCCGGGGCCGGGACCTGACAGGATCGGTCGATGCGCATTGCCTTCATGGGCACCCCTGAATTTTCCGTGCCAACGCTCGAGCGGCTGCTGGCCGCGGGCCACGAGATCGTCGCTGTATATACCCAGCCGCCGCGGCCCGCCGGGCGGGGCATGCACGAGCGCCTAAGTCCTGTGCACCGGCAGGCCATGCAAAGGGGTCTGCCCGTCTTCTGTCCCAAGAGCCTCAAGCCGAGCCCAGACCAGCAAACCTTCGCTGAGAACGCCGTCGATGCCGCCGTTGTCGTCGCCTATGGGCTGCTTCTGCCTAAGCCGATTTTGCAGGCGCCGCGCCTCGGCTGCTTCAACCTGCATGCCTCCGCCTTGCCGCGCTGGCGCGGCGCCGCGCCCATCCAACGGGCGATCATGGCCGGCGACCCTGTGACCGCCGCGGCCGTTATGCGCATGGAGGAGGGATTGGATACCGGGCCACTTTGCCGGCAAGAACACGTAGCAATCGGCCCCGACATGACCGCGGGTGAACTACATGACCTTCTGGCGGTGCGCGGCGCGGGCCTGATGGTCGAGGCGATCGCCGAGCTGGCCGCCGGCCGGCTCTTGTGCACGCCGCAGCCGGCCGAAGGGGTGACTTATGCCGCGAAGATCGACAGGCGAGAAACGCGCCTTGACTTCGCGCGACCGGCACGGGACGTCCACAATCACATCAGGGGACTGGCGCCGTTACCAGGGGCGTGGTTGGAAATCGCAGACGGCAGCCGGGGCGAGCGAATTAAGGTCCTGCGCGCGAGCCTCGCCGATGGCGCTGGCGCACCCGGTACGGTCATTGGGTTAACAGGCGGGCTGCTGGTTGCCTGTGCACAAGGTGCGATCCGCATTTCGGAAGTCCAGCGCCCCGGCAAACGGCCGATGCCCGTCGATGCATTCCTGCGCGGCTTTCCGATGCGTCTTGGGACGCTGCTGGTGAGCTCGCATTGAGCCCCCTCAAGCAACGCCACGAAAATGAGTGCCCGCAGCGCGCGTTCTGCCACCAATCCCATAGGGAACGCAGATGAAGTCTGGAGTAAGATCACGCGCACATTGGCCGCCGCTTCCCCGAGGTCGTGATGCTTGTCCTGTCAACGGCCGCTGCGTGCGCGGAGGCTTGCACGGTCCCAATCGAGCCACGTCCGTTTTACGGTGCAACGCTAACGCTGGAAGAGGGGTGCGCGTCTCCAGGCCGCTTCCACGAGCGCGTCATCATCAATCCTGGCAGCAAGACGCCCCTTTCGCTCGGGATTTACGCGTCGCGCAGCTACAATGCCAACTACAACTATAACCAAGATGAGGGCTTCGTGGGCGTGTCCGATCTCGAAGGCGGCAGCTTTGGTTTCGTCCCCGGGCAGATAGCACGTCCACGGCCATCGCCATGGGCACAAGGGCCACTTTCGCTCGTTGGGCGGCCCGCGACCCTGATGAGGTCGCCATTGCAGGGGCAGTCCAAGACTTGTCGGCAAACACGGGAACGGCTAGTGGACGCGCGTGGGCGCTGAGCGCTTGAAGGTTGGCCCCACTGCAGGGCGAGAATGCCACGCTACCGCGTTACCCTCGAATATGACGGCACGCCGTTCGTCGGCTGGCAGGTGCAGGCGCTTGGCGTCTCGGTGCAAGGGCGTCTGGCCGAGGCAATCTATCGACTGGCAGGTGAGCGCGTCACGGTCTACGGGGCCGGGCGCACCGATGCGGGCGTGCATGCGCTGGCACAGGTCGCCCACTTCGATCTGACCGCCGAGTGGCCGACCAGCACCGTACGCGCGGCACTCAACTTTCATCTGAAGCCTGAGCCCATCGCCGTACTCGACTGCGGCCTCGTCGATGAGCGGTTCGATGCGCGGCGCAGCGCCGCGGCGCGCCACTATCGCTACCGCATTCTGGCGCGCACCGCGCCTCCCGCGCTGGATCGCAGTCGAGTTTGGTGGGTGCCGCGGGTCTTGCAGGTCGAAGCCATGGCTGAGGCCGCCCGGGTTCTCGTCGGGCGGCACGATTTCACGACGTTCCGCGCCGCGGGGTGCCAAGCCAAGTCTCCGATCAAAACCTTGGACCGCCTGGAACTGAGCTCATTCGGGGAGGAAATTTGGATTGAGGCGTCCGCCCGCTCCTTTCTGCATAACCAGGTGCGCTCGATGGTGGGCTCGCTCAAGCTCGTTGGACAAGGCAAATGGACGCGCGCCGACTTGGCTGCGGCGCTCAAGGCTCGCGACAGGTCCGCGTGCGGTCCGGTGGCGCCGGCACGGGGCCTCTATCTGGTGCGGGTCGACTATGCCGCCGAGACCTCCGGCGAAAGAGGGTAAGCCACGGGGCGAAGATCACTTGTTGAGCCGCTAACGGCCCGTCCACTACCTCAGTTTCCGATATGGCGATGAACTGGCCGCCGCACCGACCCGAAGTAGCAATCCTATGTGGCTCACGTCAGCGGCAGGAGGCATCCATTCGGACGGTTCGTTGGCGCCAACCATTTGGCAGGAACATCGAGCCGACAATGCACACCCTCGGGAGGGAACAAGAGACGAGCTGTACCGCCCAGTTCATAAGGCACGATTTCGGTAATTACTCGCCGACCATAGCCAGAATTTTCGGGAACCTCCACACGCGGCCCACCCCTTTCGAGCCATTCAATGGCCAGAACAGCGGGCTCCTGTCCGTCCGGCGCACAGTCCCAAAGAACGGATACATGACCCTGCCCGTGGTGCAGGCCGATGCCGGCTTTACCCACTCCCAAAATGCCGCGGAAGTCCGACTGAATCCCCGGTAGGCCAGGAGCCGAAGTTCGCCTCGCTCCGGATAGAACATTTGCATACTTGCGAAATCTGAACACATGATGGCCACCGCGGCGTCGAGAATTTTCTCGTACAGCGCCTCGACATCGCTCGCACGAATCAGCTGTGTGCTGATACTTTGGAGATGTCGGGTGGCGGCGAGCTCCGCCTCCAACTGCCTTTGGGTCATGCGCAAGGCATCCTCGACACGCCTCCTCTCCAAATTGAAGCCGAGTTGGCGAGCGATGATGACGGCAAGCGCGTGGTCTGTGTCGCCGAACACGTGGCGAGCGCCATAGTAAGTCACGAGCATGCCGATGAGCACGCGATTGGCGACGAGTGGTAGAACGCGAGAGCTTTAATTTGTTCCGCCCTGAGGGCCTCTTTAAGCGTGTTTGGGAGGTCCGCCTTCTCGATATCCTGGATGCAAATGGACTGCGGATTCTTGGTATCACGCGTCCATGGCAAGTGGCCTTCAACGGCGCCGCGATACCCATCCAACAAGCCACGCCACGCAGCGAGCCGCATTGCGCCGGTGTCGTCGAGGAGGAGGATAGAGGCTCTGCTGCAGTCCAGCGCGCAAGTCATAGTGTCCAGAGCTGCTTCGTAAAGGTCGTTTGGCGTTTCGACGCGCCACATTCTGTCGGTGAACCGATCCAGGCGCACGATGTACTTGCGTTCGGAGTCGATGCGCCTGCGTTCTGAAATGTCCATGATTGTCCGGTCGCCCCCGTTCCGTCGGCCAAGGAGAGCCTATAAGACGATGGGCCTTTTGACAGCCCAAAACACAAGGGCAAAGGAGGCGCCGCTTCCGCGCGCATCATGTGGCCGGCGCGGTAAGTGCCTAGAGTGCCGTCTAAAAGGCGCATTCCTGCCGATTTGCTATGTTTGCTCAAACCCGATTTTTGTACGTTACCGCACACTGATAATTCCGCGCACCCGCGCTCGAGTGCTGGTGCCAGATGGTGCACTCAGTGCCAGCAATTTACGATTCGATCACCCCATCGGCGCGGGCAGGGAACGCAGGCGAGCTCATGAGGCTAAGCGACTTTGCGGGAGATTGGTGCTGAAGTGGAATTTTGCCCGGCTGCTCGAGGCTAATGCGCTGGGCTTGCCACCCTAAAGGATCATTAGGGAGAACGAGTTTCGCATGTTCTGGCCAACGATCATTGCAGGTCTCGTCCTAGTGCTAGGCGGTGCTCGCTCTGCGCAGGGCCAGACGCCGCCTAGCCAAGCCGAGCTTTCAGCTTATGTAGGCCTTCACAAAGCTGCGGCACACGGGAGTGTAGATGAAATCCGCGCGCTGCTGATCAGTAGGGCCGACCCGAATATGCGCGACAAAGCCGGTCGTACACCGCTTCATGTCGCCGCTTTTAACTCCCACTATGACGCCGCTCGGGCACTTGTTGCAGGGGGAAGCAACATCAATGCCCTCGAGAACGATCGCTATGATGTGATCACAATCGCCGCCGTCAAAGACGATGTTCGTATGGTAAAGCTTGCAATCGAACTCGGCGGCAACCCTGCAGCTATTACGAGCCGATATGACGGAACCGCCCTGATTGCAGCAGCGCATTTGGGACACGATACGGTGGTGCAAGCGCTGATCGAAGCCGGTGCGCCACTCGATCATGTCAACAACCTTGGCTGGACCGCCCTCATAGAGGCTGTCGTGCTCGGCGATGGTGGCAAGCGCCACGTTGCAACGGCAAAGGCTCTGGTAGCAGCGGGTGCCAATAAGACGCTAGCCGATCGCCATGGCATAACAGCGCTCCAGCACGCGCAGCGGAGGCACTACCCGGCCATGGTTGCGGTCCTCGAGTGAGCCCAGCCCTGCCACGCTGCCCACGCGCAGGGAGCGGGGACCGCAGTTCCGCTGGCTAGGTGGTTCTGGCCGGATTTGGCCGCTCAGGGTCGTCAACACGGCAATGCCCTTTGTGGGGTTTTGGGTTCCTGCCAAGCCACCGAGAAATGTTAACGGAGCACCTAACTCGGCGATTTGACGGGAACTGGCCACCCAAGTGACGACAGCCCTGGGCCTCACGGGCTTACACCGCGACAAAGACTGTTCCATCCTTTGGACAGAGGTGCTCACGCGAGAATGACAGGGCGCAGCGGTCACGCGTCGCCCGGCATACTCGACTTATCGGCTCGAGTAGGGTTGGCAGGTGTGCAAGTCCAAGGCGCGGGAAGCGAGAGAGCTTGGCGGAAAGCGTAAACCGTTGTTCAGTCACGGGCTGCAAGTTATCAACTCTGGTGACTTTCGGTAGTGGCTCCGCGCCCCGCGTGAGACTCTGGAAACATCGAGAAGCCTCCGCAGGTGTTTCGATTGTGGCATAGGCTCGACGGAGAAAAATCGCTGGCGCAAACGAGCCTTCTTCAAGGAGCGGCTGAAAGCGGACCTCGGCCGCGGCGATGACGACCTCGCCGGAGCTTGCGCAAGGTGGATCGACAAAAATGCGTTGGATCACGCCGCGCGCCCAGTAATGGGCTCTTGCATCAAGTCGCGCCAAGCTCTGTGCTGACTGCGTCCTTGGCTACATCCGCGGCTTGGCTCCGCGCGCGAACCGCAAGTGAAACTCAATCCTCTATGCTGGCCTCAAGGTAATTTGCCGCCCTTGGCTTTGCGGTCCTGTCTCTCTTCGCGACGTTTTTCTTCGATTGCGACGATGTCAATCCACTGCTTTAGAAGGTCGGTTAGTTGGCGGAGATCGCTGTCCGACATGTTGCGTATGTCGCCGACCGTAATAGCTCGCAGACTTTTCAGGGCTTCGGTGACAGTGGGCGTATTCTGCTTGTCTGGTCTATAAACAGGACGGTCAGGAATGAGTGGTTGCTTCTCCTGCGCATCCACAGGGAGCGCGAACAAGGAGCAGACTGCAAAGATCGCATAGGCCGATCGGCGCATTGGCTTACCCAGCATAAACGAGACGTGATGTGGCGCACTGGCGCCGCCACTATTCCCTCTTGAGCTCCCCGCATCAAGTCCGGACTATTCCTCTGTGTCGATACGCGGGGTGCATTAAGCATAGTACCCCAGCACGATGTGGAGCGCGCTCCTGCGGGCGCGGCTGCAATAGGCGCAATCTTTCAGCACCGCGCTCAATTCCTGCCACATTCTGGCTGAGCAGCGTCTCACCCTTTGTGCACCGAGGGTGTCGATTCCGCGATCAACGCTCCGCCCACAATACCCTGTACGCGACTGGTGGGGAAGTTCTTGATGTGTCGAGCTGTGTCGTCGGCAAACCACGTCATCGCAGCGGATCCAACCCACAGTGAGCGGTCGGGCTCGCTGGGATTTGCAGACCTGGCCGGTTCGGCCGGCGCATCCGGGAGGTCTGGGTTGCGCCAGCGGACAATGGAATTGCGGTACGTTCTCTTAATCGCACGAACGAGCAACTTGTACCGACGCTCGACGTTCGCTGCGGTCTTGGTCTTTCCAGTGTCGGTCGAAATTGCAAGGCGGCCCTCCGTTATCACCGTGTCTATCACCGAGCATCTCAAGAATTGAAATGGTTGCATGCTCTGCCCTGCAATACCAATCGTTGCAGGTTGGGATAAAGTCTGCGGCAAGTTCCGCCAGGTCCTCCGGGGACCAGATTAGGCAGTATCTACCGATAGCGGAGACATTTCGAGTTGTTGGGGGCGTGGCTGACTTCCACCGTGAACCGTCGATGAGGACGATGGCCGGGTCGCGTAGCAGCTCCCTTATTAAAGCAGCCTCATCCAGCGGGTGCATCACAAAACGTATCTGGCTCCTCACAGGTTCTTAACCCCCAAGTTCCGCGCTCAGCCTGCGGCGCAGTTCACCGTTTCAAGGATAGCGACGGCCCCCTTGCGTCGGAAAACTGATCGCCTGTTTAGGGCGCGTCAGGTGACGAACGCCATAATGAGCGGCTCGAGGCCGATCGCGATCAGGTTGTTGAGTGTCTGCCCGTTGCGGAATAAACGTATTCATTGAACGCATTCGAAGACGAGAAATCGGCTCGATCGTGGCGATCCTCGGCATTGATGCGGTGGCGAACGCAAATGATACACTCAAGAAAACATCGCGCTCTGCCGGCCAGGGCTCCCCATTCTTGCTCTCAACATGCCTCTTCCCTGCCATCTTCCGATCATCGGCAGCTAGCGGTTCGATTTGCTCGAGCCATGCGCCCGCTGCAGCGCGGACAGATAGGCTTCAACCAGGCGCACCAGTTCGTCCTCGAGGCTCGTCGTGCCCGGCAGCAGCGAGCGCTCTTCAAACGCTGCCCGGATCACGCCAATAACGGCTCGTGTCAGGACAAAGAGGGAGGCGCCATCCAGTTGTGGAGCCTTGTCTCCTAGCAACCGCGTGTTGCGCTCCACGATGAGTTCAGCGATTTCCTGCACCGGCCTGGCGTGCTCGCTGCCAAAACCGCTGGCCAGGTGCACGGCAATGACGGCGCGTCGAACCTTGGGCCTGTCCCTCAACCCCACCATCGCGTGAATAGCCCTTCTGGCCAGTGACACGTCTTGTTCGGTTTCGGCCGTGGCTAAGGCCTGCCGCACCAGGCGCTCGTCCTTGGCAAGGCGCTGCCGTGCCATTGCAATGAGTATGGCGTCCTTGTTGGGAAAATACTCGTAGAGTGTCCCGATGCTGACGCCGGCGCGCTCGGCAATCCGGTTGGTGTTCAGCGCTGCAATCCCGTCACGCTCGATAATCCGAGCCGTGGCCTCGAAGATTGTCTCCATAGTCGCGCGGGCACGCGCCTGCGTAGGTTTTCTTCGTTGTAAAACAACATCTTGCCTTTTGCTTGCCATTGCGTGTGCTGCCGCTCGCGACCCGAGTAGTCAAAACCGAGCTTAGCTCGCATTCTAATCGCAACCTACAATTGCCGAGGAAACCTGCTGCCGATCCATCTTGCGAGTTTAACCATGTCGAAAGTCGCGATGTGCATCAGAGGCATGCCGAGCGCCCGGCTAGGACGGCACCGGCTGTGGTGGCGGTCGCCTCGGTTGCTGTCCGCCTTGCTGTCGGCCGGCTTATCGGCAATGGTGGCTGCGCCGAGCCCTGCTCCCGCTGCTACATCGCCCTGCCCCGTGCCGGCTCGGCTCGGTGATGGTTGGGAGACGATCGGCGCGGCCGAAGTGCGCATAGATGCGGACGCCCTCTGTAAGCTCCTCCACACCGTTGCAGGCGGCCCCGACAATCTGCATAGCCTGCTCGTCGCCCGAGGCGGCCACATCGTGGCCGAGCTCTATCGCAAGGGCCGAGACCGCTCCGCACGCGATTTCTTCTTTCGCGAGGTGAGCTTCGGTCCGGGCGATCCGCATGACATGCGCTCGATCAGCAAGAGCGTGGTTGGCCTGCTCTTCGGTATCGTGCGGCAGGATGGCAGACTGCCGGCCCTGTCGACGCCGGTCGTCGACCTCTATTCGGGCTACCCCACTCTGGCTGCAGAGCCTGCGCGTAGGTCGATTACGATTGAGCACTTGCTGACTATGTCGAACGGGTTGGAGTGGCACGAGACGGCTGCCACTTACGGAGCGGTTTCCAACGACGAGACACGGCTTTTCTGGGACTGGTCACCGATCAAGTTCGTGCTCAGCAGGCCAGTGGTCGCACCCTCCGGTCAGAGGTTTAACTACAATGGCGGCAACACCGCAGTCATTGCAGATTTGCTCGAGCGCGCCACCGGCACTTCTCTTGCTCACCTTGCGCGCACCCGCTTGTTCGAGCCGCTCGGCATCACAGATGCTGAATGGATAGGGGATTTATGGGGTCGGCCAATGGCCTATGCAGGTTTGCGCCTCAAACCGCGCGACCTTCTCAGGATCGGCCAGATGGTGCTCGACCATGGCCGCTGGCAGGGTCGCCAAATCGTTCCCGCAGAGTGGGTCAAGGAGTCCATCCGTCCACATGTTGCGACGGACAGAGGAGCTGGGACCGGGTATGGCTACTTCTGGTGGACAGGCGCCATCGACTGGCAAGGTAAAACGCTTCCCTGGAGTGCGGCGGTCGGCAACGGCGGGCAGCGTTTGTTCCTCGTGCCTGCCCTCGACCTGGTCGTAGTGATGACGGCCGGAGCGTACAATGACACCGGCATCGTTGCCAAAGAAGGGGACCTGCTGAAACAAGTGGTCGCGGCGGTGCAGTCTTAATAGTTGGTAATTGACAGCAATTCGGCGACGTCCATGAAGGCTCCGTCGGGACCCGGCTTTGAGTCTGTAAGCTTCAGCCGTTGAGGCGCATGCCGAGTGCTGGTTTTGCCGCATGCACGGCCTGCTCCAATGGGTTCCGGCCATCGACACGAGGGAAATATCCGCATCGCTCAAAATCGCAACGCGCTGCTGCGGATCAAAGCTGGTCTAGCGTTTCCACCCAATCGCTGCAAAGCCAAAGCATTCGAACCGTTTGCGCCCCGCAAACTACGACAGGAATTTTCCCTGGCTGGCTGTTTGCGTCGGCGAGCTCCTTGCAGCGTCCAACGAAGCTGTGACCATCCACCTTGAGATTGATTGGTAAGGTTAGGCACACGATCCCGATTTGCGGGCAAATCGGCCTTCAATGCCACGGCCCGACCGTCGACGTAGCCGACTTGGGCAAAGCCTTGCCGCAATGCATCCAAGTTTTGGCTTGGCAAGTTGTTCAATATCCGGACGCGCGGAAGCGTAGCCTGTTGGGTCGGGGAAGAGTTCGCCCGAGAGCTCCAGCCGATGCCAATTGTCGTTGCTCTCCTCCGCCGAGCATTTTGCAATTTCTATTTGGCTCGATGCTCAACTATGCAAAGCAATGTAGCCGACCAGGCGAAGGCAAACATTGCGAGGGTTAACGCCAAGCGGAATCCGAGACGAGATCTTTAGAAAATCTGGCATTTGCGCGATGCGTCGGCGCCGCCAAAATTGCGCGTAAACGTACCTTGGAAAGATCGGCCTTCTCGCAGTCGAACCACTCGCCGCGCAGCGCGTTGTTTGATCGGGAACTTAGCTGGGGTGAAGCTGGCCAGGAGCAAGCCATGACCTACGGCACCAGAACGGATCATTATCCTGCAACTTCAAAATTGCTGCATTGGCTTGTTGCTGCTTGCGTTCTCTTAACCGCGCCGGTGGCAATCGCGATGACCCGCATCGACAAGGGCCCAACCCAAGATGCGTTATATAATCTGCACAAGTCACTTGGCGTGTTGATCCTTGTCTTGATGGTTTTACGTGTACTCAATCGGTTTGCCGTAGGTGCACTGGCTGCTGAAGCGGAAATCGATCCCTGGCAAAAGACAGTTTCATCGATCGTGCATACTTCGCTTTATGTGCTGTTGCTCGCCATGCCGATCGTTGGCTATATCGCGAATTCCACGTACGGTGCGAGCACGCCCTTCTTCGGGTTGTTCGAACTACCTGTGATTACCGGCAAGAACGAAGAACTTGCAACGAAGCTGTTCACGCTGCACCGATGGGTGGGTTGGCTAGTGATCGTTCTCGCGCTCACGCATATCAGCGCCGCGCTATATCACCACTTCATCCGACGGGACGCGGTACTGAAGCGCATGCTGCCGCGGGCGATGGGCGGGTTTTGATGCAGTAAAGGTGTCAGAACCATGCCACGGTGGCTGGCCCTGGTGTTTGCGCTCCTGGTCTTGGCCATCGAGGGACCGGCTGAATGAGACAGCATCCACATCTCAAAGACACAGTCAGAACAGTCATGCTCTCCAATGTGAAGGAGGGATACTCGGCTCTCCTAGGGGCTCATTATTGCTATGTCATGCCATCTAGAGAGCGCTACCAGTTCCAATGGTTTTGGGATACGTGCTTCCACGTATTCATCCTCTGCGTGCTTGGCGAGGTCGAACTTGCCAAGCGCAACATGCGCAGCCTCTTTCGTCAGCAAGAAGATAATGGGTTTGTAGGCCATATGGTTTTTTGGGGGCAGGTTCTTCCCAACCGTATCACTGACGTGTTGCAAGCCCGTCCGACACTGCAGACCCTGAGGCCGCATATGAGCGCACTGGTGCAACCTCCTCTTATCGCGCAGGCCCTGAAGCGCTTCTATGAGGTTAGCGGAGACAAACTCTTTGTCTATGAACTGCTGCCAAAGGTCGTGCAGTATCACGATTGGCTCGCCCGGAATCGCGACTTCGACGGGGATGGTCTCATGACCATCATCTCGCCGTTTGAGTCAGGAATCGATTGGAAGCCATCCTTCGATGATCTACTAGGTTATTGCTCGCACGCGACGCCGAAACGGCTTTTAACGAGCGGGCTCTATTGGCGGGCGATGCTAAAGGTCGATGCATCGAATTTCCTGCGTCAGTACGACCTGCCCAAGATTCGCGAGCGGGGCGCCTTTCTCGTTAAAGAAGTCGCGTTCAACACGATCTACGCGTGTGATCTGCGCGCGCTTGCTGATCTGTGTGGCATTGCCGACCTTCCAGATCGGGCGGCGCACTATGAACGATCAGCAGAGCGGGTCGGCGCGGCTATTCTGCGGCTCATGTACGATGATGAAACTGGCGCCTTCTATGACCTCCAAGGGGGAACAAATGCCTCCCTCAAAGTGCTGACCGCGATGTCACTTTTTCCACTGCTTCTACCAGAAATGCCGAAGGAGATGGCCGGCGAGATTGTACGCCGACATCTCCGTAATCCGGACGAATTCGCAAGCCCTTATCCGATCCCGTCGGTCGCGATGAGCGAACGTTCCTTCTATCCCAAGGAGACATTTGCCCTCTGGCGAGGTCCCACGTGGCCAGTCATCAATTGGTTTTTATGCAGATGTCTCGCCACGAAAGGCTTCGAGCACGAAGCCAGCGTTCTCTACCGCGCCACGGTTGGCTTGATCGAGAAGGCAGGCTTCCGCGAATACTACAACCCATTTACTGGCGAGGGTTACGGAGCCGAGAGCTTCACGTGGTCGGGGCTCGTACTCGATATGGACCGCGTAGCGGTTGACTGATGCCAGGCTGGTGGTCGACACGGAAGCATCGGCAAAAAGCGCCCCCGCTAAGCTCGGGCTGTCGGGCATTGGCTAGGCGATCCGGGAAACGCGGGTACGGTTTTGACGCGACGGCCGCTCACATTCGTGCACCGGGCAATTGGCTGGCTTGCTTTACCCAAGCGGCGAACTGAGCTTCATCGAGCTGGTCGTCCTCGTGGATGTCGAGGTAGCGCACGTGCTTGTGCTTGGACCCGCCGGGGGGAAGAGGACGCAGTGACGTGCCGCGGAAGAAAGCCACTTTGACGTACTTCGTGAAGCAATGAAGGTTGAGGAACCAACCCTGGCCCTCGATGCCATAGAAGGGCGAGTTCCATTTGACGGCCTTGCGCACGCTGGGGACGGTGCGGACGATGAGCGCATCGAGGCGGCGCCCAAGCTCGCATTTCCAGCCCGGCATGGCCGCGATGTAGGCCTGTACGGGGGCATCGCCGTCAGACTTGGCGATCTGAGGGTTGCCGCCGGCGAGGAGGACCGGTTGTGAGGCTTTGCGGGACTGCGACTTCGATGCCGTGCTGCGCGGTTTTCTCCTGTTCGGAGGGACTCGCTTGGCGGCGGCCTTCTTTGCCCCCTTCGCCGACTTCTTGGGCGTCCCCTTGGCAGCGACGGAAAGCGTTTTGGCTGCGGGTTTGCTCATTGGTTCATCCTTTAGAGCGGATCTTCGAGCGGTCGAATTGGCTCTCGCCGGGAGCGCCGCCGTTATACATGCGGGATCTTTGCCGGCGCTGGATCCTGTTGGTTTGGGATCTATAACAGCGCGCCTGCGCTTCGCCACCGTTCCGGCCACGGCACCGAGCCGACAGCGCGAATCCTTCTTGCGTTCCGGGGGTATTGATCTCATTCAAAGCGCGGGGCGATTGGGCAGAAGTTATTTGGGGGTGGCTGATTGCAGGCCTCACGCGTTCTCCCGTCTGCTGCGATCAGTGAATTGCTTACAAAGTCTGCGCCTCGGGCTTATTCCCGGGCGCAATTTCGTGCGTTAGCGTCCTTCATGCGTGTCAGGGACTGATCTCACCACACCATCAGGTCAAGGCATTCTGGTACATTATACCGCCTCGCCGAGCAGGAACGGTGCCGCATCCTCACACTGACAACGAAGCTCATCGCGGCAATCGAGCGTGAAGGCCGTCGAGAGCTGGAGGTCGCTCGCCAACACCTTCGATGTCGCATCATGCGACTATCGCAAGACCGCCGGCCGGGTAGGCGTGGACCGATCTCGACGGGTCACCGCCGTCGCACGTGCCCAGTGGGCAATTTTTGCGCGCGTGCTTGAAGGTCGTGACACGCCCGCACGGCCTCAGTACCCACCACCACCACCACCACCACCACCGCCGCCTCCGCCCCCGCCACCTCCCGCGCTACCCCCAGACTGTCGCTCCTGAACCTTCCAGAAGTCCGTAAGCCACGCCCCGCTCGCATGCGAAGTGACTTGCTCGTTGACGACGACTTTGCGATCGATTGTGGGGATCGCGCTCTTTGTTGCGGCCGCCGTGGTGCTAGAGTTCGCGGGTGCTCCGTTTCTAGCGGGGGCTTGGGGCTCCGCGCGCGAACAGGAGAAACCTGGGTCAAAGTTTTTGCGCAGCGACGTGCACGCCTCGCCCATGGCTGCTGCTGCTGTTGGGTAGAGCTCACGATTGCTCCAGGCCAGGTCGCTCTCGTCCGTGCGAGCATCGCGCCGCCAGACCTCGGCTTGGAAATGCCCGCTACGCATGAGCCTCACAACTGCCGAATACTCAAAAGCGGTGGCCTGTTCTTGCGCAAGAGCCGGCGTTGTCAGTGCGAGGCTACTCGCCAGAAGGAGGGTCTTGGAAATGCGCATGTTTTCCACCCTGAGGTGCTCATCTGGAAAACCCCGCACAGCCTCAGCTAGGTCGTCAACTCTGGCCATTGTGTGGCCAGACGAGTGACGGCGGTAACTTCTTTCAGTACGCCACTGATAGAGGCGACCCGTTGGACAAAAACGGAACCGGTGCTCGATCCCGCAGGATATCGTCGCTGTCGCCGCGGCCATGGGCCCGAAGGCAATCTGAGGATGCCGCTCCAAAGCGGTGGCTGGGGCGCACCTGAGTGTGGGCTCGGGACCTCAGGCAAGTCCGGGCTGCCCCTATAACGCTGCTGCTTATTGTGCCGTGTCAGGTCAATAGAAGCCTCTTTGTTTTGTGCCGGGTGGAGCCTGTCCAGATCGCCGAGTATCCTGGCGCCCGATTGATCGAGCGGGGTCCGCGTCATGTCCACCTCTCGCAAGTTTTTGACGGCACCTGTGATCGTCCTTGCTCTCCTCGCAACCGCCACCGTCGCGCGCGGCACTGGCCAGTGGATATCCGGTGCCGTCATGCCCTCTGAACGCTCGGAGGTGGCGGTCGCCGAGGTGGGCGGCAGGATTTACGTGCTCGGCGGCTTCCGCGGCGAGCTCGAGACGGAAATCTATGACCCAGGCACCAATCGCTGGAGTCGCGGCGCAGCCATCCCCCGCGCTCTGCATCATGCTGCAGCGGTTGGTCTGAACGGCAAGATTTATCTAATTGGTGGCTACGTCGATGGCTGGATGCCTACCGACGAGGTTCACGAATACGACCCTGCAAGCAACGTTTGGCGCGCGCTTGCTCGCATGCCTACCCCACGGGGCGCCCTTGCCGCAGCCGTGATCAATGGCAAAATTCATGCGGTGAGCGGCAACAGTTGGCGCGACCGCAACAGTGGCGCGCACGAGGTCTATGATCCAGAGACCAATCGATGGACTGCGCTGGCGCCGCTTCCGACCCCGCGTGATCACCTCGCCGTCGCCGCCGTAGATGGACGCCTTTATGCCATCGGTGGACGCGTCGACGGGAACTACGCGCGCAACCTTGATGTCAATGAAGCCTATGATCCTCAGGGCGACCGCTGGCAGCGGCTTTCGCCCATTCCCACGGCGCGCAGTGGTATTGCAGCGGCGGTACTCCAGGGTCGCATCTTTGTGGTCGGCGGAGAGGCGACGAGCGGAACTTTCCATCAGGTCGAGGCGTACGATCCCAAAAGTGATCGTTGGACGAGCCATGCTCGCTTGCCGACACCACGCCACGGGCTGGGCGCCGCGGTTCACGCCGGGCGAATATACGTTATTTCTGGGGGTCTGACTCCGGGCGGCTCCTACTCGGCGGTAAATGAGATTTTCACGCCCTAGCGCCAAGACCTGCACGCTATTACTGCCGCGCAGTGATCTTGACGGACGAGGTTCTGCAGACCTAACAACATCCTGGTTAAACCAACCACATCTGATCTGGCCAGCATCTCAAGACAGCATGGGCCGGCCGGTAGCCATTCTTCTTTCCTGCTCCTTTAAATTGGGGTTATGCGAACGTCCGCGGTAACGTTGTTTGGAACGCAACCACTTACGGCGGATCCTGCACTTGCCCGCGGCGCCGATCGGCGACCGTAGGAAATGTTTGGCCCTTCGCCAGAGCGGCAGGTTTGGTGCAGATTACCTAGTCAGCCGACAGCGGCCAGTTCGCGGCGCACGATCGCGGCACCGGCCACCATCGCCTGCATCTTGCCGAAGGCGACCTCGCGGGGCAGATACTTGAGGCCGCAGTCGGGCGCCACAACGATGCGCTCGGGAGGCACGTGCGGCAGAGCGCGGCGGATGCGAGCGGCGACCGTCTCCGGCATCTCTATGGTCATGTCAGACAGATCGAGCACGCCGAGCAGGATGGTCTTGCTTGGCAATTCCTTCAGGACTGAGCAATCGAGCTTAGCCTGTGCCGTCTCAATGGAGATCTGATGGATCCTCGAGGCCTCAAGCTCCGGCAGAAAGGAATACCCTGAAGGCCGGTTATGGATCACAGCGGCGTACCCGAAACAGATGTGCATTGCCGTGATGCCGCCGATGCCATCGAGCGCGCGGTCAAGCACTTGGATGCCGAAGCGTTTGGCCTTGTCAGGCCGCGCCTGCATGTAAGGCTCATCGACCTGGACGATGTTGGCGCCAGCGGCGAACAGGTCTTCAATCTCCACGTTGACAGCGGCCGCATAGTCCATGGCGAGCGCCACCTCGTCCTTGTAGTAGTCGTCCTGCGCCTGCTGGCTCATGGTGAAGGGGCCCGGCACGGTGATCTTGATCGGCCTGGTTGTATGGGCACGCAGGAATTCGACGTCGCGCACCTGCACCGGGCTCCTGCGCCTGATGGGCCCCACCACACGTGGCACGGGATTGGGATGACCGCTGCGGTCCAGGGCGGTGCCGGGATTGTCGATGTCGACACCCTCGAGCGCGGTGGCAAAGCGGTTGGAGTAGCTCTCGCGGCGCATCTCACCATCGGTTATGATGTCGAGCCCAGCGCGTTCCTGGTCACGGATGGCGAGTGTGGTGGCGTCGTCCTGCGCCTGCTCGAGCCATTCCGGCGCCACGCGCCACAGCTCGCTCGCCCGCACTCGCGGTGGAAATCGCTTGCCCAACTTCTCGCGGTCGATCAGCCAGTCGGGTTGCGCGTAGCTTCCCACCAGCGTCGTCGGCAGCAGCGGCAGTGCGGACTTCATGAAAACACCTCTAAACGCCGATCACCCTGTCCGCCAAGTAACGCTCTGCGCAAGCGCTCGGACAAGGTTCTCGCCAGGCGCGGTTGCCATTCAGAGGCTGCTTTACCTGGGGTGAGCGCAGGAGCGCAATCTTTGTACCGTCAAACGAGAAACATACACAACATCAACGAGCAAAGCACCAGTTGCGTATGAGCCCATCCGGTTCTCGAGCCTGCGCCGTAGGCGATGTTCAAGGCAGCCACGGCGCGGCCGCTCTCGAAGCTCAAATCCGTGGCGCCCGCGGAGGCCTCGCCCGCGCAGGCCGACCCATCCCGCGGATGCTGACACCGAAAAGAGCACTCCCTTTTGCCGCCACGTCGGTCTGATTTAGGATCAGGGGTATTACGATACTGCCGTGGGCCCAACCAGGACATGCGCTATGATCACGAAGTTTGATAGCCTTTTTGCCGGCCATGCCGACCTCGACAATGTCGGCTACGGCGGCACGCCAATCAACGAGCGGCGCTATGGGAATGCGCACTTGGCCACAGCGCTGAGCAAGGCGGAGTCAATGGCCAAGCTGATGGATAAGCTCGGTTACCATTGTTTCTGGACCGCCGAGCATCATTTTCAGCGCGAAGGTACGGAATGTATCCCCAACAACATCCTATTGGCAGTGCACCTGGCTCATCGTACCAAGCGGATCAAAATCGGCTGCGGCTTTAACATTACGCCGATGTGGCATCCTCTGCGACTGGCAGAGGACTACGCGACCGCAGACATCCTGACTGGCGGTCGCGTTGTGTTTGGCGTTGGTCGCGGTTATCACACACGCGAGGTCGAGACCTTCGGGTCACCCCTGCGTGACCAGGAGGCCAATCGCGAGCTGTTCGAGGAGCAGGTCGAGATCATCTTCAAAGCCTTCAACGAGGAGGCCTTTTCACACAAAGGAAAGCACTACACATTACCGCCCGAGATTCCCTACCGCGGCTACACTCTGAAAGAACTAAGCCTCGTGCCGCGGCCCTTCAATCTGCCGGTCGAGTGCTGGCAGCCGATCCAGGGCGGCTCCGCGCGCGCGCTGGAATTCATGGCCAAACATGGCATTCAGGGGATGGTCGGTGGTGGCTCGGCCGAGGGTGGCGCCATGCATAAAGTCGTGCTCGACTGGCAGGCTGCACATGCCAGGCTTGGAAAGGAGATCCAGCTCGGCGAGCGCCTGTGTTTTGGCTTCCACTTTTTTATGGCTGACAGCCGCGAGAAAGGGTTGAGGGAGGCTGCGAAATACTATGAAGAGAACATGAAGATGTTTGGCGAGCTCCGCCTCGTGCGCGCTATCACCGAGCAGCAGATCGAGATCATGCGCGACCCCAAGCGGGCACCGAGCGCCAAGCTGCCGCGCATCGAGGATGCGGTGAAGGCCGGCGGTTTTCTCTGCGGAAATGCCGATGACTTGATCGAGCACATCAAGGCACTCGAGTCGAAATACCCCGCCCTCGACCGCATCTCGGTCAGCCTGTCAGTCGGCGTGCCGGAGACGGTCGCTCTGGAACAACTAGAGCGTTTCGCCAAAGAGGTGATGCCGGCGTTCACCGGCGCCACGACGCCCCGGCAATGAGAAACATGTTCAAAATGGGCGTGGCATAACTCATCTATCGAGCTCCAGCACGCTCCCTCCACCGTCTCAAACACGCGCTCACGCTCCCAGCGCGCAATGTGGCGTTGCTATGTCATCCGCAACAAAATGATCGAAGCATAGTTCTGGGCACCATTAGTGTGGCTGCACGTGCCTTGGCGCGCAGCCATCCCCATCTCGCACCCTTTCCCATCAGCCCGCAACCCGGAGAACATGGAAATGCGGACGTCGCGTGGATTGCCGGAGCTCATCGTGCGCGACGGCCGATTATTTGCTGCCACCACCTCCACCGCCGCCGCCACCGCCGCCGCCGCCTCCACCGCCGCCGCCGCCGCCGCCGCCGCCACCGCCGCCGCCGCCGCCGCCGCCGCCGCCGCCGCCGCCGCCGC